>Ga0222713_10002408_pt1 | contig 20048 bp, 26 predicted proteins | sample C33_649DmetaG_FD_165061 | JGI IMG/M metagenome (GOLD analysis project Ga0222713, IMG submission 165061) | Estuarine water microbial communities from San Francisco Bay, California, United States - C33_649D | ecosystem: Environmental > Aquatic > Marine > Unclassified | place: USA: California...
AAATGACCACACGCTTTCCATCGAAAAGTTCTGCAGATGTACGAGTTACAAACTCACCATTCTCACGAAATACAAATTCAACTTGAGGAACTTGATATTGTTCTTTACGCATTTTAACCTCCATCACCATACACCAGGAATAATTTGACCAGTAAAGGCATAAGATCCCATTGCAGCAACAATTCCAATCATTGCTGCCCAACCATTAATGCGTTCTGCGCGTTCGTTCATTGTTTTTCTCCTTTATTTTACTTTAGAATAGATAGATGTCTCACCATAATCACGGTGAGTTTTATAACCAACAACTGCACCCTTCGTATTCATCAAAGCAGGCATAAAAGCAATTGTAAAAAATACTGCTGGAGCTCCAATGAAAAGAGCGGCAACAATAACATAATAAGTTAGCAATTCAACTAGAGAGTGTTCCATTATAAGGATGTTGTTGTTTAAGTTCAGGATTTGGTTGTGAAGGAACAATTGGATTCCTTGATTTGTTTTTGATTACGATGAAAGCATCATTTTGATAAGATACAGTTCCAAATGGTTTTGCCCATTTTGGATTTGCATTTGGACTAGTAGCAGTTCCTGTTACTGCTACACCACCAATCTCAACAGAGATATCATCGTCACGATCCCATCCAAGTTGTTCGAGGGCAATTGCAAATTGCCCAAGCATACCTGCAGTGCTCACAGATTCTCTTCCTGTTCGGTAAGGATCACACAATCACTTGTGGGATAAGCAACGCAAGTGAGAATCCAACCTTCTGATTGTTGATCATCATCAAGGAACGATTGTTCTTCATTGTCAACAGTACCAGAGATGAGTTTACCAGCGCAGGCAGAACAAGCGCCTGCCTTACATGATGAAGGAAGATCCACACCTGCTTCTTCTGCGGCTTCAAGAATGTACTGGTCATCAGGGCACTGAATAGTAGTTTCAGTGCCATCAGGGGATTGAAGAGTGACATTAAAAACGGTCATTAGTAAGTCTCGCAAATTTTTTCAACGGATGCTGCCAGTAGAACAAAAAAGGCAACTGATGTTATTGTAAAGATAGTTGAAGTCATTGTCAAGTCTCAAACTACTCCAAAGAAGAGGTGCCCAGTGAGAGCATAAGAAATAGCGCCAGCAACAATGCCGACCATAGCCCAGCGTCCATTCATTTTCTCCGCTTTCTCTGCATAAGGTTCGATGCCATAACGCTCAAGGTCTTCCTTGGTCATATACATCGCGGGTTCTTTGGCAAACATATTCATTTGCCCAAACTCGTTTTTTGTTACGGTCATTTTTACATTCTTTAAGAATTGTTACACAATTATATAGGAAAAATAAAGAGGTGTCAAGCACCCCTCTGTATCATATGCTACTTGTTTTGTTAAGGATTACTGACCAATGCGCCCAACAGCAATGCGTGATTTGTTGAGAACCGAACCTGCAAGAGGAACATATCCAAGGTCATCAGCAATCATTTGTGCCTTTGTGCTCAGAGCATAGTTCAAAGCAGAACGAATGTCATCAGTCTTAGCACCATTACCTTTCTTATATGCAAGAATCCAAGTCAGAGTAGAAATTGGATATGCATTTGCACCAGAAGGATTGGGGTTTTCACCAGCAAGATTTGCATCTAGAGTAATGCTGTTCAGAGCAGCAGCACCAGTCACTGCAGAAGGACCAACAAACTTACCTGCTTTGTTTTGAATAACTGCTGCCTTAAGTTTGTTTGCACGAACAAATCCAGTATTCACATAACCAATAGCACCAGGAGTGTTCTTGATAGTTCCAGAGACACCTTCATTACCTTTTGAACCAACACCAGTAGGCCAATTAATAGACTTACCTACACCATAAGTCCAACCACCAAATGCTTCTAGAGAGTTAGTAAAAGCAAAGGTAGTACCAGAACCATCAGAACGATGAACAACTTTGATTGCACCAGCAGCACATCCAACTTGCTTCCAGTCTTTAATACGACCAGCAAAAATATCTACGGTTTGTTTCTGAGTGAGTTTCAGAGTGCAACTGGGATTGTTATAGGCAACAGCAATCGTTCCACCAATCATAGGAATCTGGACAACACCACGCTTTACCTTTGCTGCTTCTGCGGGTTTGATTGGTTCGTCGCTTGCTGCGAAATCAACCGTTCCCGCAAGGAATTGACGAACACCAGCACCAGAACCAACGGACTGATAATTAACCCTACTCCCAGAAGTTCGTGCATAATCTTGGAACCATCGTTGATAAAGAGGTGCAGGAAAGGTGGCACCTGCACCATTCAAAGTAGTCCCAGCAAATGCAGCAGCAGGAGCAAGAGCAAGACCAACAGCAATAAAGTTTTTGAGTTTCATAAAAAGTGAATAACTACAAAGAAATTCTAAAAGAGACAAATGTAAAGGTCAACTAAGAGTAGGTTAAGGTTTTGTTTTACCAATAAAAAACCACCCCATATAGGGGTGGAAACACTCAGGTTATGAGTAGTTTATCAAAAAGTAAACTTGGTTTGGATTACACCACCAAAGTTGGAAGAAGCATCGGTGAATGCTTGGTTGTTAGAAGCATAGAACACTGCAGGAGTAACAGTAATGTTATCGCTTACACGATACTTATAGAATACTTCCCACATCGTTGCATCCTTATCCAGTCCTTCTGCATTGCCAGGCTGACCCACAGCAACACCAGCAGAATTACCCTTAGCAAATACATCGCTCCATTGGAGACCAGCATACCAAGTCTGAGAATCGGTAGCACCAGCAGGAGTTGCTGCACCTTCAGCATTCAGACTTACAGTGTTCCAACCATAACCAGCAGATACTGAAGGAACAATGCCAGACTTAGAGGGTTGCCAGTAAGCACTCAGAGCATAACCGTTAGAGGTTTGACCTGGAGCAAGAGCACCAGAAGCACCAGCAATACCATTAAAGGTACGAACACGAGTGCCTTCAGTACCATAACGATAACCGAATGCAATACCGTAGTTAGGAGCACGATAACCAATCTGTGCCAAGGTATTCAGAGAACCCTTTTCATTAAACTCACCTTTGGTAGAATCACCACCATTTTGAGCAACATAGTTAAGACCGGCAACGAAACCTTTCTTACCTTGTGACCACTGAGCACCAAAACCAGCACCAGTTGCCTTGTTATAAACGCCAGGAGCACCTGCAAGTTGGAAGAAGTCAAGAACTTCTGACTTATATGCAGTAGGAATCCAGGCCATCTCGGTGTTACGAACCAGAGCACCAGCAGTCAGAGTTACACCTTTAGCAAGTGCAGGGAACTGGTAGTACAGACGGTCAAGAGTGACTGCATTTGCGGTACTTTCTGCTTTATCCAGTTTGAACAGAGAAGAACTAGAACCAAAAGGTTGGCTGGAGAAATTGCCAGAACGTAGACGGGTACGGAGCAGATCCTTACCAGTAAACGAAGTATCCAGGTTCAAGCGAAGATCATAATTGAATGCAGTATTACCAACATTCGTGCTTGCAGTTGAACCAGGAGTCCAAGCATTATCTACACCACCAAGAACGAAGTTTGCTTCGCCTTTCAGTTTGGTAGTGGTTGAGAATTGAGTTGCTTCAAGAGCACCAACTTTGGTTTCCAGAGATGCAATTTTACCTTGAATGACAGTCAGTTCATCACGGAATTCGTTAGCAAGGCGCTTGAGTTCATCGGTGTTTTCTGTTACGCGATCCAGGCAAGCATTCAGAAGTGCTGCTGCCTCATAGCGAGTCATTGCACGACCACCACCAAAAGTGCCGTTTGCATAACCAGCAACGCAACCATAACGCTCTACAAGATTGCTAAGTGCCTGATATGCCCAATCGGTTGGTTGCACATCAGAAAGTTGTGCGACACTTGTAACCTGCTCAGTAGAATATTGGTTGACTGCTGCCATATTAAGGTCTGCGGCATTCGCAGCAACAGGAGCAACCATTCCCAGAGCAACAGGTGCAAGCATCAGTTGTTTGAGTTTCATAAAAATGTTTTATGTACTATAGGACAAATGTTAAGAATTACAACTGAATTCTTAAGTACTTATTTAGTGTAAAGGAAATCTAAAATTTTGTCAAGTGTTTTGTTGTGTTGCTGAATTTTCGGTTATCCGACCAAGATAAGGATTATATTCTGTTATTTGATCAACTGTTAGATCAGCCCCTTGTGTTTTCCAAAAATTAAGTATTCCATCATGACTATTACGATGAAACACATCGATATGTTCTGGATGAATAGATGAACCCAATTCCAATCTGTAAAGTAATAGTGGACTTGCGTAGGTTACTCCAGAATTGTAAATTAAATCGTCTGCAACTGCTCTAGGTTTAACCCCATTATCAAGTTTATACTTATCACCTCGAATATGATTAGCAATAAGTTTCTGTGCATGATGACGTGTAATTACATAGCAAGCAGTAGAAAAATCGTTTACAAATCGATTATGAATAGGAACTACAATATCTCCAGTGCAAATGATTGCAAGTTGAATTACATCCCATGCATAAGGAGCACGAGCAATAAAATCTTGCCAGGTAAAATTCCAATGCTTTACTGTATCCAAATTACAATCATCTTCCATGATAATTGCATATGGACTATCAGAAGTTTCCATCCAATACTTAATTGCCTTCAAGTGTGATGTTGTACATCCAATTTCACCTGAAGACATCATATCTGGATACTTACCTTTAATTATATCACTCAAATCATCTTCACGACCATCATATGCGGAGATACGAGTATAATTTTCTATTTCCCAATACTTAAATTGGTCCTCCATATATTTTTGTCTTTCTGGTTGACCATCAAGATTCAAATAATAAATTGGACCAAAATTTTTGAGTTTGTATATAGATTTATTTTTGTCCATGAAAGTTGTTTTCTTAGTCTGGGGAGCATAATTTTGAATGATCTTATTTACATTGGGTAAATAATAGTCATTTAAGATTTTACACCATTCAAACTCTTTTGCATAGTCTAAGATTTCTTTTCTATTCTTTACAGAATACTCTCTATTTTCAATTATCTTCTCTTCAATAAATTTTAAATCTGTTATTTTATCTTCGGGAATTACAGTAATAAAATTTTTATTAGTATCTAAGTTTGCAATTGCATATTCACTTACAACCACACCAAGTCCAGCAGCAAAAGCTTCCATACAAACCAATGGATGTGCTTCACCATCGGAAAGAAGTACAAGATTTCCATACTGAGTTAGGTTCTTATGAAGAGTTTCTTTGTTCCACTCCCCAAGGTAATTTTTTGAAGGATCAAATTTATCATCCTCTATATTGCCAGCATACCACAAACTACCAATCGATTGAAACATTGATTGACGTTTTCTATGATCTATTTTTGCAAGGTAAATTGAACGATCTGCATACTCAGGATTATCTATAAAATAAAATAGTTTACCATTAACTCCATTTGGGTTGAGATATAACCTACTTTCAGGTATTCCAGTTATATCACGATAAACTCTGTTAATACCGTTAGACAAACCAAAAACGTTAGGTTTAATCTGTTCAAATAAATCAAAAACTCTTTGTTTATATGGACCCATCATTTCAGGTCTCTCAAGATAAGCAAAGTGAGTTGTACATGCTTTTGGATAATTGATGTAAGGATACAGACCAATAAAATCATCATAGTTAAAATGAACAAAGTCTGGACAATATTCATTAATCATTTGGATAATCTGATTTGGATCACCAACGTTTATAATCTGAACATCATGTCCCATCTCATTTAAAGATAATTTCATATCCCAGATTAATGATTCTACTGCACCCCATCCCACAGGAGGAATGGGAGTACTTGGTCCAATAATACTAATTCGCATTTGCCTCTAGTTTTTCAATATTTTGTGAATAAAGTTTTACAAGACTTTCCCAAGAAAAATTATCTATGGCAAATTGACGAATATCATCTCGCATACCTATAGAAATTTCTCTGTTTTCTTTTATTTTTTGTTCCACATACAGAGTGTCTTCAAGTTTATCATCAGAAATTACAGTAACAAAAGGAAGATTATCTGGAAGATCATGAGCTGCATATTTTGAGATAACAACACCTAGACCGTTAATCATTGCTTCTTTAACAACAAGAGGAGTTCCATTTTCTCCATCAGATAAAAGAACCAAACTACCGTAATCTGTAAAATGTTCCCTCTTATAATCATCTGTCCATTCACCAAGATAGTTGATATTAGGATCAAATGAAGTGGAACCTGTATTCTGACCAACAAAATCAATTGAGTCAATACATTGATAAATCCATTGTTTTTTGCGGTGATAAATTTGACCTAAGTAAAGTGAGCGATCAGGTTTTGCTGCTTCACTTCGGTAAGTAAATCTTTTATGATTGGCTCCATTTTCAGAAAGAATAAGTCTACTTTCATCTGCACCTGCATTTTTAAAAGTTTGATAATCTTTTTTTGAGATGCAAAAAATATAGTATTTTTTATTATTAATAATCCAATTAAAAATATGATCATATCCATCTCGCTGGTGCATGTGTGGTTGATCAATATATGGATAGTGACTACTAATTGCTAATTTTGAGATACTAGTTTCTTCTGCAATCCTATCCATGATTGGATGAAATGCATCATAATGAAGATGAGCAAAATCATATTGATCTTCATTTAAATAACTAATAATTTCGTTCCAATCTTGAGTATTAATAATCGTCCCTTCATGGTTAAGTTCTTCTAATTCCAGAGCATAGTCCCAGATTAGACTTTCTACAGCACCCCAACCATCAGGAGGAATTGGCATAATGCCAGGACCAATTAGTGCTATTTTCATTTTGATAGTTCAGCAATAATCTCATATTGTCTATGCATATGAGAATAATTTTCAAATGCAATAAACATGTCTTCATTATTTTTATAAGCATATGCCATTGCATTTTGTTCATTGTTAATAACACCATTCTTCAACATTTTTTCTTGAAGAATATTATCAATCAGATCACAAAATTTATTCAAAATCTTTGCACCTCCACCCCATAATCCTGCCATAATCCAAGTTCTTGCATCCCAAAAATAACTTTCATCACATTGTTTTACATTAACTAAATCTGGATAATAAGACATTGAAGTTTGGATTAAAACACTATCTTTATGTTCTAAAAGAGTTTCAATTGCATTTTCAGATGGATACTGATAATTAGTATTTACATCATGTTGATGAAAAAAGCGAGAAAGACCAGCATCAATCCACATAAAATAATCAGATTGAAAATAATTTTTTTCAATCACTTCTTTAATCCATTTAAATTTAGAATAAATTACCACATTATATAAACTCATTTTACATTCGACTCTTTGAGGAGACCCTATCTTAGATAAAAATTTTTCATCATTCAAAATTTCTTCTATATTATTTTTCAGAAAATAATAAGGAATTTCTTCTAGGGATTGTGTGATAACTTTTGTTGGAAGATTTTTTCTATTTTCTTTTACAAAATCTTCAAGAGATTTATCCACATAAACAACCATTGGAGATTTGATTTTTAAAGTTTCTTTAAACCAAGAAAGATATTCTTTAAAAGTTCTTCCATCTCCATCAACATCACGTTTGACATTATACAAAGCCGTTACTAATGTGACAGGCATTTTATACTCCTTTATTATAAATTTTTAAAATAGTATTAGCACGATTAATAAATGTATGATTTTCTTGAACGTACTTCATTGCAGAATATACAAGATTAGTATCTAAATTATTTTCTATTTCTACCATATCATAGGGAAGTTTTTGTTCGTCATCATTGTAATGAACAAAATCTCCAAGCAAATCTTTTGTTGCTTTAGAATTTGTTCCAGGAAATCTACCATAACTAATTTGCTTTAATGTTCTGCAAGCAATAAATCCAATTTTCTTATGATTTCCTCCAGTTACTGGTTTACCATTTAATTCAAGTTGTCCATCTGAATTTGTATGATAAAAATCAGTTCCTCTTACATCTAATGAAATAATAGATTTCTGCATGTAGTTTTTATTTTCCTCAGGAGAGCAAGGATTCTGCCAAGGATTTATATGGACAAATGGTACATTCATCTCATTAAGAGAAGTAACTACTTTTTGCATTTCTAAGTAGTTACTACCACCCAAGGTGCCAACAAAATAAAATTCTTTACTTCTATTTAAAAATCTATCCTCAAAATTAAATTCATCAGGGAGAAGATCTGTTGCCCAAATTAAATGTAATGCCTCATATCCACTAATTCCTTTTTTCCATTTATCTGATAAAACAGAATCGTTTGCATTTGGATTATATAAAGAAAAATCATCAACCTTAGATAATTTTTCTTTATCTAAAACCATACTGTAATTAATATCATTTATCTCTAAGACATTAAATCTAATATCAATCAATCTAACTTCTTTTTCTAAGTATTTGGACGGATTAATTGAATTATGAATGAAATAAGTTGATGACTTAATTATTGGAATTTTCTGAGCTGCATATTCTTCAGAAATAAATAACGAATTTGAATAATCAAACTCGCTAGGATTTGGGAAGTTATCATTGTGAAACCAATAAGTTTCATACCCAAGAAAATTAAATGCTCTATAAAGACCGAAATGAATATAGGAGTGTGTATGTGAATGGAGAGGAAATCCCCAAATAATAATTTTAGGTTTCATTAAAATCTAGGCAAAGAAACAATAAAAGGATGTGCTTGATGAGAAACATTGAAGATATCTAGTGCCTTTCTATGAAGCATTTCATTTGACCAAGATCCCCCAAATTCTTCATTACATTTTTCTAAAAGATGGTCAATAAAGCAAAAAGTGCTCATAAATGGATCCATTGCTTTGGGACCACCAAAATTTAAATAATCATTAATCATTCCATCAGGTTGATTTAACCATCCAGAATAATTAACAACTTCAGAATTATAGTTTTCATATTTAATTTTTTGCTGAACAACCGAATCTGTCCTACATTTTACTATCCAATCATATTTAAAATCATTTGCATATTCATATTCTTTTCTTAATACATTTACTTGATTAAGTCCATAATGATATGACATCCAGTTGTTTATCATTCTAGGAATATAATTTGGCTCATCACTTTCTTTCCAATGCTTAGACCATTGAACCAATTCTCCATTAGGATAATAACAGTAGTCAGCTTTCATTGTACTGTCTTTAAAAGATTTACTTTTTTCAACCTTGTACAATTTTGGATTATAAATTTCTAATGCATCTTCAATTGCATTAGAAGATATTCTTTGATTTTCCCATTCACCAGAACCACCGTACTTATAAGGTTTAGTTTGAAGTTCTTCATCAAACCACAAATGAAAGAATACATCAACATCATATCCCTTACAAAGATTTTCTATGATGTACGGAGATACTTCTCTAACAAATCTTGGTTGTCCAGATAAACAAAGTGCGATTTTCATATTCATCAATAATGATCCTTATATCCATGAACAATTGCAAATCTATCATCATTCCAATTTGAACTTCTAGAAAGTTCAACATGTTGTGGATTTGCAGAATACTTTTTATTGCAAATTAAATGGCAGGTCATAATCATTATATCATGGTGTGCAAGTTCTGTCCATAAGTTATTAATAATGTGATCATAATCTTCTTCTAAGAATTTTTCTATAAAATTAAAACTATCTGTAAAAACCTCAGAGGACATTATTGTTCCACCTGCTGTACAATAATAATCGAAGTTTGGAGTCAATTTATATTTTTCACAAAGATATTCAAATGCATTTCCTAGATATCGATTACCTACGTCAGGACCTGCACAAAAATCAACACCATTTGGAATTTTTATTCTCTTCTTTACAAGAACATCATCTTCCATCCACATTACATATGGAAGATCTGGATACAGTTCACAACTTTTCCTAATTCTATTAACCAATTCAAAAGCCTTGTCTTTATCATAATACCTATAACCAACATTTATAGGAGAATAAAAATATGTTATATTATCAAAATCAGAATAATCTTCACCAGCATCAGACCATAAAACATATGGAACTTCCGGATTATACTTTTTAAAAGAATCAATAGCAAATTTTGTTGCTTTTTTATTTTTAAAACACTGGTGATGTACTAAAAAATTCATAGATTTTTACCAATCCATTCTTCAAGTTTTACCGTTGGAGTCCAACCAAAAGTCTTTTTAAGTTTTTGATTATTTGCAAGAGTAACTTTTGATTCTCCAATTCTTGGAGGAATGTTGACTATGTTATCAGAAATCTGTTTTGCAATCTCATTTACAGAATGATTTTTACCAGTCCCAACATTATATACTTGTCCAAATGCAGATGATTCTGGATTTGAAATTGCTGCCATAATATTTGCGTTAACTACATCAAAAACATGAGTAAAGTCTCTGCGTTGTTCGCCGTTGCCAACAATAGTTAGTGGTTCTCCTGCCGCTCTCTGACGGAGAAAAATACCAACTACAGGAGCATACTGACCTTTAAGAGGTTGGCGTTCACCATAAACATTAAAATATCTAAAACAAATGGTAGGAAGACCAAATAAATCGGTATACATTTTACAAAGTTTTTCACCGTTCACCTTTGAAACCGAATAAGGATTCAAACAATCATCGGGTTGTGTTTCAACATTTGGAGCAGGATTCATTCCATAGGCAGAAGAAGTTGAAGAATACATTACCCGTTTAACTCCTGCTTCACGCGCACATTGAAGTACTGTAACAGTTCCTACGGAATTAATACTAACTGCCTCAATTGGATTTAAAATTGCTGGTTGAATACGTGCTTCTGCTGCAATATGAAACACATAATCTACTCCATCATAAAGTGTTCGTGTATTTTCATAATCACGAATATCATACTTATAATTTTGTGCTCTATCGTTCCAATAGAACTGTTCATGAACATCTGAATATTCATTATCAATAACGATAACTTCATGTCCAAGTTCAATCAACTTGTCTACAAGATTAGATCCAATAAATCCTGCTCCACCTGTAACTAAGGATTTCATATCTCTCTCCTAAATTTATTCATTGCAGACTCTATAATTACATGCATATCCATATACTTATATTCTGCTAATCTACCACCAAAAATATAATTAGTCAATCCTTTAGAATCTTCAAAATATTTTTGATATTTTTGTTGATTGAAGTCATTATTAATTGGATAATAGGGTGTCATCCCCTTTTTATAATCTCTTGGGTACTCCTTCGTTATAATAGTCTTATCATTGTTTATTTTTTCAAAATGTTTATGCTCTATAATTCTAGTCCAAGGAATTTCTTTTTCTGTCCAATTAATTACAGCACTCCCCTGATAATTACTCTCATTCAAAATTTCAGTTTTAAACTCTAAAGATCTATATTCCAACTCTCCATATTGATATTCAAAAAATTCATCAATACATCCTGTATATACAACTTTATCAGCAAGATTATTAAAGTAATCACGATTTGAAAAATAATCAGTATTTAAACGAACTTCAATGTCATCTAACATTTTTTCAAAAATTTGAGTGTAACCGCCAATTGGAATCCCCTGATAAGTATCATTGAAATAATTATTATCAAAAATAAATCTTAAAGGAAGTCTTTTGATAATAAATGAAGGCAGATCTTTTGGGTCTTTTCCCCATTGTTTAGAAGTATATCCTTTGATTAGGATTTCATAAATATCTTTTCCAACAAGTGATAGAGCTTGCTCTTCAAGATTAGTTGGTGTCCCTCTAAATTTTTGTTGTTCTATAATTTTTTTTGCTTCATTTGGAGTTTTTACTCCCCACATTTCATAGAAAGTATTCATATTAAAAGGTAAAGAATACAATTTTTCTTTATGAAATGCCTTAGGGCAAAGAACAAAATTATTAAAATCTGCGTATTGATTTACAAAATCCCAAACTACTTTATTACTTGTGTGAAAAATATGAGGACCATATGCATGAACATTAATTCCTTCAATATTTTCTGTATAACAATTGCCTGCGATATGATTCCGTTTGTCAATTATTAAACAGGTTTTTCCAACATTTTTTGCTAGTCTGGCAAAAGTTGTTCCAAATAATCCACAACCGACTATCAAATAATCATAACTTTTCATATTTACTAAGAATATCTGTTGTATCTAGATAATTTCTCTGAGGCCAGTATGCATAATGAACTGCACGGGTATTACCAACAACTACATTTTTTAGATCAAACTTTAGAGGATAAAACATGGATAACCAAGGTTCATCATCAACTGATTTTACATTACCATCAAACTTGGCAAAATCTTCTCCAGACCACATTACGAAGTTAATAGATACTGGCTCATAATCAAGATCGATATTTGGAATATCAAGAACAGATAATTTATTCTTAACAATATATTCATAGGTATTATTAAGAATTTGATAAGCAAACTGTGGATCATACCAATAAAGAGGACTCATAATCCTATCTTCGGGAATATAGTCTCTTGGTTTTGGTTCATCCAAATTGTCACTCATAGTTCCAGGACAATTTTTCATTGTTTCTCTCGCATTTTCAAAGTCGGTATACCAACTCACATCACAAACACGACACTCTGGAACATCAATAGCATCATACTTTCGTAAGAAATGAGTACACCAATAATTATTAATAATCATTGGATATACTAAAAAAGTTTCTGGATTATCAATTTTATATTGAGATAAGACTTCAAAGATATTATTTTCTAGAAAAATAATATCATCATCTACTTTAAAATAAAAAGTATTTGGTTCAATGCAATAGTTATAGAATCTCTTTACATTATGTGCTTTCCCCATTTGAGTAGGGTCTAATTCTTCACATCCATATTTAAGTTGAACAAAGTTAGAATTTTCTTCGGCAAAGTTATTAATATAGCCTAAATCCTCATCTACACTAGTGTTCACCCAGAGATGATATTCATCAATAATATCTTTATGCTTAATTATTTCTTTAAATAAACATTTCATAGATGCTTTTCTCCCAACAGGAGAACAAACAACAATTTTTTTGTTTTTATACATTTAAATACTCCACATAATCACTACAAATAGCATAACAATTATATTCTTTTAATTTATATAATTCTTCAAGTTTTTTGTTCCATTCGGGCATCACAATTACTGACATTTTGGTATGAGTCTTTCCAGGGTAAGTCCAAACATAATTTTTACTAGTTAAAGTAAAATCATCTTCTTGATGCCAAAAGTAATTAAATTTTACCACAGAATTTAACATTTTTTCAAGTGCTTCTCTGTTCTTGCAATGAATCCAAAAAACATCTTTATACTTTTCTAACCACTCCATAGTTACAAAATATTGAGGATCATCATGTCCAAGATAACATTGATTATTCTCAACTCTCAAATCAATTTCAACTTCAAATCCTTTTGAGATTGTTTCTTCAATATAATCAATACTATTTTCTCTAGTTGGATTTGGTCCGGTTAAATTACCGCGATGAGCGATTAATTTCATCCTTTATAATGCTCCAAGAAATAATTAAGATCTTCAGGAGTTCCAATACCCCACATTCTTTCAATCTCCTTTACTCTAATCTTTTTACCATCAGCAATTGCCTCATTAAATACAGGGCAGACATAAAACTCATTATTCACCCTAATATTCTTTTCAATCATCTGCTCAGCATACTTGACATAATCAGAACCCTTATTCCAGAAGTAAATACCAACAGTTGCATTATCACTGATCGGTTTCTTTTCTGCTACCTCAGAGACAAATCCATCCTCACCAATCTTAGCATAAGACCACTTAGGATGTGTTGCTTTAAAAGTAACAATACCTCCATCAATACCATCAGCATTGAAAGCATAAAGACACTCATTACTGTTCCACTCAACAAACTGATCTGAATTTGCCATTACTAATGGAGCATCATTATTGATGAATTCCTTAGCAAGAAGAGTGGTACAAGCAGCGCCCTCAGTAATACCATCTACCTGAACAATATTACAATTGGGTGCAATCAAATTCAATAGATATTGAAGACTATACTTTTCATAGTGTTCTTTTTGAACAATAAAAGTATAGTTTGCTTCAATATTCAGATTTTCAACTACAACCTGAATCATTGGTTTACCATTAACTTCAATCAATGGTTTGGGGAATGTGTATCCAGCACTGGCAAATCTACTTCCAGCGCCTGCCATAGGAATAAGAACGTTCATTTTATCAGATTTCCAAGGAACAATAGTAAGTTTTTTGGATGCAAAAATTTTAAATACATTATCAATCTTTTCTTGATTTAAATCATCTCTATTTTCAATAGCAATGAGATGTGCTTTGCTGTCTAATGCACCCTGCCTACCAATATGACTATCTTCAAAAATTACAGTATTTTTGGGAAGCGCATTACAAGCAACCATACATTTCCAATACATTTCTGGAAATGGTTTGTTTCTTACAACATCTTCATTACTCACATAATAATCAACAAATTGCAATACTCCCAATTTAAGTAAAACTAATTTAACAGTATTGCGAATACTATTGCTTGCAACTGCAACTTGATACCCCCTAGATTTAAGTTGTTGAAAATAATTCATTAACTCATAATCATGCTCTAAATCAGAAAAAATTTCAAGAGTTTTTTTCTGCTTATCTTCCCAAATTTGCTGATGCTTGTCCACAGGGAGTCCTTTTCTTTCAGTAAGCATTGCAAGTTTTCTAGATGTAGGGAGACCATCATATGTACTTAAATGCTCCTCTCTGCTGATTACATAATCCCAAGAAACATTTTCAAGGGCACGATTAAGTGCCTCATAATGCATTTCTCTACTATCGATTAGAACACCATCTAAATCAAAAATTACTAACTTATTCATGGTTTTACTACATATGCGGAAGGTGCAACAAAGTTTAATGAATTAATCTTTACATTTTTATTTTGGAAAAATCTATCAACCCCAATTGATTCTGTCCAATTATGGTAAGCATATTCATCAAATACAATAATACCTCCACTACTAACTCTATCCCAAAAACAATTTAATACATCATAAGTTGGATGCTCAAGATCTAAATCCAAATAAAGTAAAGAAATTTTTGCACCTGGTCTAAATTCAATAAAGTCAAGAGAAGTTTTTGATACATCACCTTCAATTAACTCAAATTCGTGATCAAAAAATCCACACTCTAAAATTTTATTTTCCAAATACTTACGATAAGAATGATCATGATGAAAATTTCTTCCCTCAAAAAGTAGACTCATTGTTTTCTTGTCTTGAGGTGGAAGAGATTCTGTAAGTTCTTTTGAATTAAAAAAATCAAATCCAATAACTTTTTTACAGGTATTTGGGCAAAAGTATCTTTTTAATTTTAAGAATGTAAAAATTCCTGTTCCTTTGAAAACTCCACATTCTACAACATCCCCAGGAACATCTTTCACCTTATCAAAAAGAACTGTTCTTGCTAACATTTTTCCAAAGATTTTTAAATCTGGACTAATCATAAAATTATTAAATCCATCATACAATTCTTGTTGAGTTGTAATTAGTTCAAGGTCTTTTAAATTCATCTGTCTAGATTATCGTTGTGTTTATAGTTTTCAGTTCTAATAACTTTATGTCTGGTGTTTATCATGTTGACGCCAATATTAAAAATTTCTTTAGTATGCCAACCCAGTAAAGTTTCATGAACGAAAGGAATTTTACAATTAAAAAAATAAAATGGAATATAGAGAAAACAATCGCAATAGTTATCTATATTTTTTTCACTTGAAAATGCAATATGATCTATCATTGCATTTGGATTATTTAAATGATCTCCGATATTTTCATACCAAGAGATATTAATCTTATTAATATCAATTTCATTATAACAAAAATCCTCATAAAAGTAAATGTCTGGTCTTAAAACAACAACAGCATCATAATTAATATTATTACTTAAGGCATATTCTTTTTTGAGTGAGTTAACCTTATTCAAGGAATACATCATACTCAATACATTATAAGGCATTGATTGAAGATATCCATCCGTAATTTTTTTATTCTTATCAAAATTAGTATTAAAATTAAATAGTTCATTCATATTCATATCAGAATATGGATTCATTTCAAAATTTTTAGGTTCTTCAATCAATAATCGTTTTGGATTAACAACATTTTTTAAAAAATCAATTTCTTCAGGATAAACATTCCAAGTGTGGCAAAAAAAATCTACATCATTATTCTTAAAAAGTTTTTCTTTTTGATTTTCGAATGTTTTAGAAAGAGTTCTTAAATGACCTCTATAACAAACAGCTAATTTCATTGATGATACTTTGAATTGTCCTTTGCAAGATGGACAATTTTTGGATCAAATTCACAATATGAAGAAAATACTTCTGGATAAGCATATCCTGGACCTAGGACATTTACAAGTTCTTTATTCTCAATAAAGTATTTGTTCAGATGACTTTCATCGTGCCATACAGAGATCACATTACGTGATAGATCATCCTTTGTTCTCTCATCAAGTTCTTTCATCATGTTAAGAACATCTGGAACTTTTCCTCCCCAAAGACATCCCTGAAAATAAACAGAGAAATCTGCATCATCTTTTACACATGCATTAGATAATGTATTAGTTTCTAATGATCCAGGAAATTTATTGTGAGGTGGCATTTTTAAGAAATGACACGGATGATGTACGCCAAAAAGAGATTTTGTTTCATCAAAGAATTCTTCTGTTGTAATTTTATCTACAACAAGAGCATCAGCGTCAATGAAAACAAACCAATCATTTTTTTTAATTTCCTCTTCTGCTTTTTGAATGATTTCAAATCGATTCAGAGTAATAAATGGCCATTCAAGATGTTCCTGATGATATACCTTAATGTCCTCAGGAAAATCACCTTCTCCATCAGTAAAGACTAAAAAGTTTTTTTCTACACCAGGTAAAAAATACTCATGAATGTTTTCATAGTATCTGGGAAGAAAATTCAAATATTTTCCGGTCCCAATAAAACAAATAACAACTTTCATTAGATTACCGTCCAACTTTCTGGAATAATATCTTTAGTATTTAAATGCGAATTTGCTGGTCCAAACCACTTTGTTTTTGGATCTGGAGAAATAACAATTTTATTTAAGTTTTTATTTAAATAAGCTCCCCACCAACTAAAAGTACTATTTGAAATGATGTTATCATCACAAAGACTTTGTAGACAAAGATCATACCAATGATCCATATTTGTACTGTCCCATCTCCCATCAGTCCTTACGACTTTTCCATCCTCGGTTTCTGAAAACATGAATCTATCATCACTAAACATTATTTGTTCTTTACACCAAGCAATATCATCAGAAAACACAAGAACCGTATGATTGGGAAACTTTGATACTGCTTCTTCAAACCACTCATTAGAAAGATTAAAATGATTTGCAGAATTTTGCAGATAGTCCCCTCTTCTTACATGAACTGAAACAATTTTTTTATCAATGCTAGAAATAAACTCTTTACATGGATTTAAAATTTCATCTTTAAAAATAAAATCTTCTTTAAGCTCATCACAAACATTTAAAAAATATTTTTCTGTTTGAAAAAATCCATAAAGAGATGCATCTTGTGGTGGATTATTAAAAAGATTTTCATCAAATTCAAATCCACTTTCTGCGACAATATTGCAAGATACGGGAGTTCCACGATCATCTCGAAAATTAGTTGGTCCTAAAAACCCCCGATGACTTGTAACATGAGTCATTTTAAATCCATCAAACAGTTGCATTTCACTATCTTCGGGAATCATATATTCAATATTATTTTTTGCAGCAATACCTTTAATTGCTGCATATTGAAACATTTGATTTGCAAGATATCCAAGTCTTCCTAAATGATTAAATGCTAGCATTTAATTGTTCCTCAATCCATTTATATGTTTTACTAATACCTTCTTCAAGAGTCATAGTGTAGTCCCATTGAAGTTCTTTGCGAATAATATCATTATTAGAATTACGACCACGGACACCTAAAGGACCTTCAATATGCTTCTTGGATATGGTTTTATTTGCAATCTTAGATGCAACATCTGCGAGGTGATTAATAGTAACCATTTCCTCAGAACCAATATTTACTGGACCAATAAAATTAGATTGAACAAGACGATAGGTTGCTTCTATGCATTCGTCAATGTAAAGAAACGAACGTGTTTGTTTACCATCACCCCAAATTTCAATCTCTCCACCCTCTTTAGGAAGTTCTGCTACTTTACGACAAATTGCTGCCGGAGACTTTTCTTTTCCACCTTTCCAAGTTCCCTCTGGTCCAAAGATATTATGATACCTAGCAACCCGAATAGTGATCCCATAATTACGATGATAAGCGAAAAACAACCGCTCTGAGAACAACTTCTCCCAACCATATTCAGAATCTGGTTCTGCCGGATACGCTGATTCTTCACGACAATCTGGATTATCTGGGTTTAATTGATTATATTCTGGATATATACAAGCAGAACTAGAATAAAAAATCTTTGTCTTATTTACATTTAAAATATCATTTAATTTTTTTTGAGAATTAAGAACATTTAAATTAATGGTTGCTGAATTATGCATCACATCAGCATCATTCTCTCCGGTAAATAAGTATCCCGCTCCTCCCATATCAGCAGCAAACTGATAAATCTCATCAAAAGGTTCTGCAAACTTATCAATAATTTGTTGATAAAAATTACCAAGATATCCAGTAAAACGAATACATCGTTCAACGAATTTTAAGTCTCTCAAATCTCCTTGAATGAATTCATTTGCTTCCGTTTCAGAAAACTCTGGGCGCTTGAGATCAACACCGCGAACCCAGTATCCTTCGGATCGCAGTCGTTTTACCATATGACTTCCAATAAATCCACCAGCACCAAGAACAAGTGCTGTTTTCTTATAATCACTCATAGATGAATAATTTACTCTTAGTATATATTATACAAAAAAAGAGGAGTTTATGCAACTCCTCTTATGTAACTCAGGCTCGCCACCAATTCTTTGACTGGAAATTGGAAACCAGGCGGGAGAGAGTCCCATCCGCACCACTTACTCTTGAGAGAAGCAAGAAACTTATAGGGGTCATACTTGACTCCACCACTTAGTTTTATGAAACTAAGAAAAGTTGGGTTAACTTTGATATCTCGGTAATACCAAAGAATGCACATAAGAATAGCACATCCCAAAGTTTAAGTTTAATAGCAAAAGGTACTGTGAGTAATCCCCCAACAACTTTTATCATTAAACCATATTTAAATTCTCCCCATAGCATAGTTTGATAACCAATTATGAGGAGAATGTTTCCAATCCACCGAAGCAAATCAGATTTAGACATAAGGGGTTTTGCTCCCGACCAGTGCTGTTAAAGTCCATCCGTGACTATTTACTCATCATCGTCTCTCACATAACAAGGAACACGATCTGGATCTAACCATTTCGCATACTCAATATCTTCCATTGCAGTAGAACATTGTAGAACATTATCAAAAAGATAAATGTCATTCCAGCGTTTAGTGTATTCATTTTGCTTTTGCATACGGTAATCAGGTTTACCGTTAATTTCAAGAATACCAACTTCTACGAATCGATATCCTTCACGTTCCAAAAGGACTTTAGGAAGTCGTGTTGTCATGCAACCTCAATAGATTCAAGATCAGCAAGAACATATTCCATAAGCATCTCATAATCATCCAGAGGATCACCAGAAAACACTACACCTTCATTCTCATAGAAACGACGAACCTTTTTGTAGAGTTTCGGATTCTTTACATCAAGGTAGAATTCGCCATTTGCTGCACCACGAAGGGTTTGAACGTCTTTCTTGAATTTAGCAGTGAGAGTCATTGTTTTGTTTGTTGACCTTAGTATTATAAGGGTTTGACTTGGAGAAGTCAAGATGGACAGGTGCCAATCTGTCCTATGCTCCTTGCGTGGATCGAACACGCCTCAGGCGAATTATGAGTTCGCTGCATTCACCAGATTGCTAAAGGAGCAAGGTACGAGTGGGTGGATTCGAACCACCTCAAAGCCGCTAATCTGGCGGAAAGAGTTTATAAGACTCCTCTGACTACCAAGTCTCACTCGCTTGAA
>Ga0222713_10002412_pt1 | contig 20034 bp, 18 predicted proteins | sample C33_649DmetaG_FD_165061 | JGI IMG/M metagenome (GOLD analysis project Ga0222713, IMG submission 165061) | Estuarine water microbial communities from San Francisco Bay, California, United States - C33_649D | ecosystem: Environmental > Aquatic > Marine > Unclassified | place: USA: California...
CGGGGGTCATCACCCTGCGGATCGACCGCCAGGACGCCGACCGGGATCGATGGACCTGCGCCATCGACTGGCAGGGAGACGACGCCGACCCGGTCGACAGCCTGCGGATCACTTTCGGCGTGGAGTTGCTGCCGGGCCCGTCGACAGACGCCGATCGACCGCTGCGGGTGCTGGTGGTGGACGACTCCGCGCAACATCGGACACTCGTGGCCGCGTATCTGGCGGGCACCCCGCACGAGGTGACGGCTGTATCCGGCGGGGCCGAGGCGATCGAACGCCTGCGGGCGAACCCGGTCGATGTCATCCTCATGGACCTGCAGATGCCCGGCATGGATGGCGGCGCCGCGATTCGAGCGGTGCGCGACCTCGAGGCGGCGCAGCAGCAGGTGCCGGCGTTCATCATCGCGCTCACGGCGATAGGCGCGAGTGGCGATGCATTGGAAGCCGAGGCCGCCGGCGCCGACGACTGCCTTGCCAAGCCGCTCTCCCGCGCCGCGATCTTCAAGGCACTTTCTGCGGTGCCGGAGGCGCGCCCTGCCTCACCCACCCCAGCTGCAACGCCTGCAGATCTTCCCCCCTCGCAGGTGCTGGCGATCGCGCGGCATCAGGTGACGACGATCCTGATGGCTGGTGGAGGGACGCAGGTCGAACGTCTCAGGATCCTCGGGAACACATTAAGGACCACCGCCGGTGATGCAGGCCTGCATGACATCACACACCTCGCGGGCGTGCTGGAACAGGCGGCGGAACGCGGCGACCTCAGAGAGACACAGATCGCGGCGCGGATTCTGCAGGCATGGATGGCGAAGGTGCAGGCGTAAGGACGCGTTCGAGGAACGCCCAGACGTCGGCCTTTTCTTCAATCAGTTTGGTCGTGGGTTTTCCGGCGCCGTGTCCGGCCCTGACGTCCACGCGCGTGAGGATTGGAGCATCGCCGGCCTGAGCCAACTGCAGCGTCGCCGTGAACTTGTGACTGTGGGCCGGCGCGACGCGGTCGTCGTGATCGGCCGTGATCACCAACGTTGCCGGATACGCCGTCCCGGGCCTGATGTTGTGCAGCGGCGAATACCTGAGCAACACCTCGCGGTCGGCTGGATCGTCGGGGTTGCCGTAGTCGGACACCCAGGCCCAGCCAATCGTGAACAGGTGGAAGCGGAGCATGTCGAGGACGCCGACGGCCGGCACCGCCGCGCCGAAGAGATCGGGGCGCTGCGTCATGCAGGCTCCGACCAGCAGCCCCCCGTTGCTGCCGCCGCCGATCGCCAGAAACGGCGTCGACGTATAACGTTCGCGCACCAGGTACTCGGCGGCGGCAATGAAGTCGTCGAAGACGTTCTGTTTGTTCCGCAGGCGGCCGGCATCGTGCCACGCCTGCCCGTATTCGCCGCCGCCGCGCAGGTTGGCCTGCACGAAGATGCCGCCGCGCTCCATCCACGCGATGAGCGCCGGCGAGAATGCCGGCGTCAGCGAGATATCGAAGCCGCCGTAGCCATACAGGTAGGTGCGGTTGCGGCCGTCCTTCACCAGGCCGCGGCGGTGCACCACAAACGCGGGGATGCGCGTGCCGTCCTTCGACGGGTAGAACACCTGGGTGGTCTCGAAGCTGTCGGGCGAAAACGCCACCCGGGGCTGACGCCAGACGGACGTCTCACCGGTTGCGACCTGATGCCGCAGGATCGTCGTGGGATACGTGAACGAGGAAAACTGAAGAAACACGTCGTCACTGTCCCGGCGCGCGGACCACGACACAATCGCACCCAGCGTCGGCAGCGGCACGTCGCTTTGTCGTGTGCCGTCGAGTGTGTGTATGCGAACGCGTTCGTGGGCGTCGGTGCGCCAGATCGCGATCCAGCGATCACCCACGCGCGCGACGGAGGCCAGGACCTCGGCGCCGGGATCCTGCGGAATGATCTCCGTCCACTCCGCCGGCTCGGGTGCGTCCAGGCGAATGGCGACGAGCCGGCTGCGTGGCGCCGCCTGGTCGGTCAGGACGTAGAACACGTCCCCGTCATTGGCGATCACGGAGTAGGCCGCGTCACCGGTGGTGAGCCACGGCTGCACTGCAGCCGACGGCTCGTGCAGATCCTGGACAAAGACCCGGTTCTCGCGGTGGGTGCCCTGGCTCTGCGTGATCAGCAGATACCGGCCGTCGTCGGTGACGTCGGCGGAGAACAACCAGTCGGGGTTCGCGGCAGAGTCGAACACCACGCGATCTTGAAGTTCCGAGGTTCCGGAGTGCCGGAGTTCGTGGAACATGACTCGGTGGTGGTGGTTGGTGGCGGTGAAGTGCCGGCCGTCTGTCGGCGGGGCGTAGCCGCTGTAGTAGAAGCCGCTGTTGTCGTGGGCCCAGGCGGCGCCGGAGAACTTGGACCACGGCACCTCGTCGGGGAGGTCCGCGCCGGTCGCCACCTCGCGGACGCGCCAGGTCATCCAGTCCGAACCACTCTCGGACATGGCGTACGCGAGGTAGCGTCCGTCTTCCGACACACACATGCCGGCGAGCGCGACCGTGCCGTCGGCAGACCACAGGTTCGGATCGAGCAGGACCTCGGGGTCGGCCTCCAGATCGCGTGTCTTGACGATGACGGGCTGGTTCTGCAACCCGTCGTTGCGCGAGAACACCCACCATTCGCCGTGTCGTGACGGAGGGCCGACCCGTTCGTAATTCCAGAGCTCGGTCAGCCGCTGCTTGATCTCGTCGCGGTGTGGAATCGCCGACAGAAAGGCGTGTGCGCGTTCGTTTTGCGCCGCCACCCACGCCTGCGTCTCAGGACTGTCGGGATCTTCCAACCACCGAAACGGATCCTCATCAGGGAACCCTGGACCCTGGACCCTGGACCCCTGGACCATTACGGAGTCTTGCGTTTCAGGATGACGGCCGCAAGCGGCGGCAGTGTCAGACTGAGCGACTGCGCGTGTCCGTGCGCCGGCACGTCTTCCGCGTGACGCCCCCCTTCGTTGCCGACGTTGCTGCCGGCGTAGGCGGAGGCGTCGCTGTTGAGCAGTTCCTCGTAGAACCCGGGCTCGGGCACGCCGATGCGATAGCCATGGCGCACGATCGGCGTCCAGTTGAGCACCACGACAACGAAGTCGTCGCGGTTGGTCGCGCGCCGGATCAGGGAGATGACGCTGGCCTCGTGGTCGTTGCAGTCGATCCATTCGAAGCCGGCGGACGCGAAGTCCTGCTGATGGAGCGCCGGTTGGCCGGTGTACTGCCGGTTGAGGTCCTCGACAAATCGCTGCAGTCCGGCGTGCAGCGGCCCATCGAGCAGATGCCAGTCGAGCGACTGTTCATGACTCCACTCGCGCCACTGGCCGAACTCGGCGCCCATGAACAGGAGTTTCTTGCCGGGGTGCACGTACATGTACGCCAGCAACGCTCTGAGATTGGCGGCCTTCTGCCATTCGTCGCCCGGCATCTTCGTGATGAGCGAGCCCTTGCCGTGCACGACTTCGTCGTGCGACAGGGGCAACACGAAGTTTTCGTTCCAGGCGTACAACATCGAAAACGTCAGGTGCTGATGCTCCCAGCGCCGAAACACGGGGTCCTTGCTCGTGTAGGTCAGGATGTCGTGCATCCAGCCCATATTCCACTTGTAGGTGAAACCGAGACCACCCACCCATGTCGGCCGGCTCACGGCGGGAAACGCGGTGGACTCCTCTGCAATGATCACCGTGCCGGGATGCTCCTGGTGCGTCAGCGTGTTCAGTTCGCGCAGGAAGTCGATGGCTTCGAGATTCTCGCGACCGCCGAAGTGATTGGGCACCCACTGCCCGGCATCCCGCGAGTAGTCGCGATACAGCATGGACGCGACCGCATCCACACGCAGGCCGTCAATGTGGAAGGACTCGAGCCAGTAGAGCGCGTTGGTCAGCAGGAAGTTGCGGACTTCGTGCCGGCCGTAGTTGAAGATGAGCGTGCCCCAGTCCTGATGTTCCCCCTCACGCGGGTCGGCATGTTCATACAGCGCGGACCCGTCAAACCGCGCGAGTCCGTGCGCGTCCCTGGGAAAATGTCCGGGCACCCAGTCGAGAATGACGCCGATGCCGGCGAGATGGCAGGCGTCAACGAACGCGCGAAAGTCATCGGGACTGCCGAATCGACTGGTGGGCGCAAAAAACCCCGTGACCTGGTAGCCCCACGAGGGATCGTACGGATGCTCCATGACGGGCATCAGTTCGATGTGGGTGAAACCGAGCCGCGCGACGTACGGAATCAGTTCACCCGCCAGTTCCCGCCAGGTCAGCGGCCGGTTGCCATCCTCGGGTTTGCGTCGCCACGAACCGGCATGCACTTCGTAGATGGCCATCGGCGTATCCAGCGCCACGCCCCGCCGTGTGCGGGCATCCATCCACTCGACGTCCTGCCACGGGTGCCGGCCGAGGTCGGCGGTAACTGACGCGGTGTTCGGGGGGTGTTCACTCTGCAGCGCAAACGGATCCGCCTTGGTGAAGGGCGCACCGCCGAGCGATGACTGCAATTCGAATTTGTAGGGTTGTCCTGCGGCGACCCCGGGGATGAACGTCTCCCACAAGCCACTGGCTCCGAGGCTCTGCATGGGGTGGGTCCGGCCGTCCCACGCGTTGAAGTCGCCCACCACCGACACCCGGCTGGCGGTCGGTGCCCACACCACAAACGAATACCCCGCCTGCCCGTCACGGTCGGCCGGCCGGGCCCCCAGGCGCTCCCACGCACGAAGCCACGTCCCCTCACCGTGCAGGTAGGCTTCGTAGTCGGAGACAACGCGGGTCATGGCGTAAGTCTAAGCTCCGCCAGCACGCCGGGCCACATCAGATCCACGAGCGACAGCGGTGTTCTCACGGCGGACCCAAAGCCGGTGAGTCGCTCATACCGCGCCATCACCGCGAGCGCCTCGTCCATCGTCGCCTGGTGGATCGCTTCGAACTCGATGCAATGCACGGCGTGGCCGTCGCGATCGGCGGCGGTGGCGACATAGTGGACCACCTCGCAGTCATCGAAGTGCCAGACCTCGAGGTCCTTCCACAACGTCCCCCGCCACACCACGCCCTGCGCGGCGACGAAGGCATCAATCGTGGCGTCCTGGTCGTGCGGCCGCAGCGCCACATTGATTTCGTCGCGCACTTCGGCGTCACCCACCACCGTCTTGAGCGTGAGTTCGTGCAGGTCGCGATCGTGGCGATGTCGGAGAATGAATCCCCGGGCCTGTCCGGCTGCGGTGACGAAATAACGGTCCCGCACCCGCAGCACCTCCCGCCGCCCCGGCGACAGCGCCGCCAGCGCGCGCCGGAAGGCGTCGACGTCAAACGACGCCGGCACCACGAACTTGTGCTCAATCTCCTTGTACCGCAGCACCGTCATGAGCCTCACATCCACCGTTTGAACCGGCCGTACCGCCGGACGCGTGTTCGCACGCTGTCCGGCCACGCGCGCACCGTGTCGCTCGTCACCTGCTCATTGTCGGGATCCGCCCGCAACCCGGCGACGATGCCGAGCGCCGGATCCACCGCCGCACGATCACGACTCGCGACCATCGCCTCCGCGAGGCGATCGTGGGCCGCGTCCTCGAAATTGTAGCTGCCGTACGCCACCCACGCCTCGTCCACCACGACGATCTTCGAGTGTTCCCCGTGGCGGTTTTCGTGAATGTGCACGCCGGCGTCCAGCAACTGGTCGTAGGATGCCGCCGCGGCAATCCACGCCAGATCCGTAGCCGGCAACGCATCCCGGTGGGAATGAAAGACCTCCACCCGCACACCACGGCGCGCCGCGCGTACCACGGCGGCCAGCAGCACGGGCGTCGGCTTGAAATAGAAGCTTGTGATCACCAGCGAGGACCGGGCGGCATCGACCATCTCCACCATCCGGTCGGTGAGATCGTTCGGCCCCGTCCACCCGAGGAACCCACAGGGGCCCTGCACCAGATTGGGATTGAAGAACCAGTAGTCGACGTCAATGTGACCGCTCTGGACGCCGGCCCTGCCGACCTCAGGGACCTCCAGCGCCACAACGTCCTCCGGGCGAACGTCGGCCCCGATGTCCCGGCAGCTCCGCAGCAGCGCAGCCACGACCGCGCCGCGCAGCGACACCGCGCACTCGTTCCACCCGGCGAACGATGACCGGGTGATGTTCCCGCTGCACAGCAGGGCCTCTCCTGCCTCCGACACCTGAATCTTGACGTGATGCCCGCCGGCGAGCCGGCGCTGGATCCACCGCGGTGGACGGTAGAACACCACGCGGGCCCCGGCCGCGCGCAATTCGGCAATGGCCGCAGCAAGGCCACGCCGCTGTTCGCGAGACATCAACACGCCACCGAGGCGCTGCCCGAAATGGTCGATGACAAGCTGCACACGCACGCCGCGCCGTTGCGCCGTCAGCAGGGCCGCCAGCATCTCGCGGCCGTAGTCGTCGTATTCGAGGTAGAACAGTGTCTGGTAGAGAAACCGCGTGGCCTCACGGACCATCGCGAGGCGCCGCTCCCACTCCGCGGAGCGGGACCACAGGACCTCGAAATCAGAGGCGGTAGCCACCGGAGACATCGATATTGACGCCGGTGACGTAGGGGGCATCCAGCAGGTATTCGACGGCCTGGCTGATGTCGCGCATCGTGCCGGCGCGGCCGATCGGCACCTCGCGGCCGATCTCGTCCGGCGGCGGCAGGTCGATCGAATTGTCGAGCTGGCCGGGCGACACCATGTTCACGCGAATCTGCCGCTCCGCATATCCGGCAGCCAATGCGCGCGTGATCACCAGCAGCCCCGTCTTGCTGACGTAGTAGTCCGCCCCGCGACGATTGGCCCGGATGCCCTCAAGACCGGCCATCCCGATGCTGATGATCTGCCCGCCATCCGGCATGTGCCGAAGGGCGTGGTAGCAGCAGTAGTACGCGCCCGACAGGTTCGACGCGATCGTCGCATCCCACACATCCGGATCAAGCGCAGTCACATCCTGCGGGTTGTAGTTCCCGACGTTGTTCACGAGGAGGTCCACGCGGCCCTCACGCGAGGCCACATCGCGGAAGATCCGCTCCACGTCCCCGCGCACACTGATGTCCGCGCGCACGGCGCGCGCCTCATGCCCCCGTGCGGTCAACTCGGCGCAGAGGCTCTCCGCATCCGCAGCGGACGAGCGATACACGATGACGACGCGATAGCCGCGGGCGGCAAGTCTGTCGCACAGATGCCGCCCGAGCCGGCGGGCCCCGCCGGTCACCACCGCCACCGGAGCGCCCGCGACCGTCACGACTGACGCTCCCGGGCAATCCGCACAAAGGCGGCCGAGGCCGCCGGCACCGCGGCAGGCTTCCGAATCTCGATGCGCACCGCGCGAATGCGCATGTCCGACGACAACACCGCAGCCGCCGACTCCTCCGCCATCGTCTCCAACAACTGATACCGGCGGGTCTCGAAGAGCCTCGTCAACCGGTCGGCGATGGCCGTGTAGTCAATGGCGTCCGCGATGTCTTCGGAGGCGGCTGCCGGGGCGAAGTCGTAGTCAACGGCGAGATCCACACACACCGTCTGCGGTGTCTCCCGTTCATGCGGGTGAATACCGACGATGCAGTCCACGCGGAGGTTGTGGAGGCCTGTGGTGCCGATCATCGCTTGGAGGATAGCAGGTCCGGCCGCGCCGCGCGGAAGGTGTCGAAGTCCGCCGCCGGAGTCTGCGCCATCGCAGCCTCGACGCGGCGCATCCAGGTCACGGTCAGCGGACGGCAGGGCGTCGAGATCGACTTTTGTCCGAAGTGCCGGGGCAACGACGCCCCCGTTACGATCCCCGACGCCGGCACGATGACGATGATGACCGCTACCGCTATGGGAAGCGGAAGAAGTCCATCTGGCACGAACTGTTCGATTAATCCCCGGTTCAGTACCGATCGGCCCGGAAGGGCTCCGGATCGAACCGCGGTGTTTCACCGGTCATCAACTGCGCCAGCAGCAGCCCGGTGCCGGTCGCGGTCTTGAGGCCGGTCATCTGGTGGCCCGTGGCCAGCCAGACATCCCCTCGCCCGCGGGCACGTCCGATGGCAGGCATACCGTCCGGTGTGCACGGCCGCAGGCCGCGCCAGATCTCCCGGGCCACCGGCGCCTCGCCGATGTTGAGCATCGCCTTGGCGCCGCGCACGATCACGTTGACGCGGCGGGTGTTGATCGAAAAATCATTCCGCACCAGTTCCAGCGTGCCCGCAATGCGCAGACCATCCCGGTGGGGATTCACGGCCACCTTGCGCTCGATGAGATAAATCGACCGCTTCGGATGCGGATTCGCCTTCGGCAACACCAGCGAGTATCCCTTCGCGCCAATCACCGGCAGCCGGAAACCGAGCATCTTGCCGATCGCCTCCGACCACGGACCCGTGGCGACCACCACCTGCTCCGCCGTGATCTCGCCGCGGGTGGTGGTCAACCGCCGAGGACCATCGTCATTCGAAATCGCGAAGACTTCCGTGTGCTCGAGGAATGCCACGCCGAGTGATTCCGCCTCGGCCTTCAGGGCCAGCACCGCCTGAAACGGCTCGCAGTGCGCGTCGTCAGGATAGAAGTAGCCGCCGACGGTCTCGCCGATGATGGCCGGCTCCTTCTCGCGCACCTCGTCGGCCGTCCATCGCTGCGCAGGAATCCCGGCCGCGGCCAACGTGTCGATCATCGCCTGGGACGCTTCGAGGGAGTCCTGCTTCTCGTACACCGCGAGCAATCCGTGCCGTTCGAATCCGAAATCCACGGTGGACCGCTTTGCCACGTCCTCCCACAAGTCCGTGCTCACACGACACAGCTCAAGCAGCGCCGTCGACCCCCGGTCGAACTTCGCCTTGCGCGAGGCCAGGAGGAACTCCAGCAACCAGCGCAGAAACGCGGGATCGAGGCGGGGCTGGATGTAGAGCGGACTCTCGGGATCGAGCATCCACTTGAACGACTTGAGCAACATGGCGGGGTTCGCGAGCGGGAACGCCTGGGACGGCGTCAGCCAGCCGGCATTGCCGTAAGAACACCCGCGGCCCACCTCATCGCGCTCCACGACGGTGACCTGAACACCCCGCTTGGCCAACTCCACGGCGCTGGCCACGCCGACTACACCACCACCGATGACCACCACGTCTTTCATACGTACCCCATGTTAATGGGGCAATGGGGCAATGAGGCAATGAGGCAATGGAATTCTCGAAGTGGGAGAATGACTGGATGCTCAGATTGTTGTTGCCGGAGTGGCAGGGATACGGGTTGTCGTCCGAGGTCGCCGAGGGAGCGCGGGTGCTGGCGCGGGCCTGGTGGGGAGACGACGGTGGGGCCGCCATCGACGTGCCGGACGCGGAGGCGTTGCGCGTCGAAGACCGCGTGCTGGGCCTCGAGTCCATTGCGCCGCGGACCGAGGACGCACTGCAGGCCCTTCGGGACCTTGCGCCGTCCCGGCTGCAGATGATTGGAGGCACGTGCGGTGCCGAAGTTGCGCCGGTTGCGCACCTCAACCACCGGTACGACGGCAACCTGGCGGTGGTGTGGCTGGACGGCCATGCGGACCTGAACACGCCGGCCTCGTCACCGAGCGGGCACTTTCACGGCATGGTGCTGCGCACCCTGCTGGGCGACGGCCCCGCCGCCCTGACCGCCCAGGTGCCGGTGCCGCTGCGGCCGGAACAGGCGTTCCTGATTGGACCACGCGACATGGATGCGCCGGAACGGGACTATATCGATACCCATCCAGTGACCTGGATGCGTGACGAGGCGTTTGGTGATCCACAACGCGTGATTGACGCGATCGCGGCCCGGGGATTCACGCACGTCTACGTCCACTTCGATGTGGACGTCGTCAACCCAGCCGATTTCGGCAACGCGCTGATGCGCGCCGATGGCGGCCCGCTCCTGGCCGAGGTCGCCGACGTGTTGTCGGCACTGCACCGGCACACAGACGTCGTCGGGTTCAGCGTGCTCGAGTACTGCGATCGCACGGAACGCGACCGGGACCGCCTGCTGACGGTCCTGCGGGCGGCCACCGTCGAGGGCTGCTGTGGATAGGCGGTGTCGATCACACGCAGGGCGCACTGGGTTGTAGTGCGCCATTGTCCGGCGCGCTCAAGCCCAGCGCGCCCTGCGTTCGGAGCGCCGTCGAGGGCTGCTGCGGCTAATTCGCGAACGCGGGAATCCCGGTCTGGGCGCGGCCGAGAATCAGCGCATGAATGTCGTGGGTGCCTTCGTAGGTGTTCACGACTTCCAGATTCACCATGTGCCGGATGACGCCGAACTCGTCGGTGATTCCGTTGCCGCCCATCATGTCGCGGGCCATGCGCGCGATGTCGAGGGCCTTGCCGCAGGAATTCCGCTTCAGGAGCGACGTGATTTCGACAGCCGCGGTGCCTTCTTCCTTCATGCGGCCGAGTCGCAGACACCCCTGCAGGCCGAGCGCGATCTCCGTCTGCATGTCCGCCAGCTTCTTCTGGATCAACTGATTGGCCGCCAGGGGCCGTCCGAACTGCTTGCGTTCCATCACGTACGACCGCGACCGCAACCAGCAGTCCTCGGCCGCTCCAAGCGCACCCCAGGCAATGCCGTAGCGCGCGCTGTTGAGACATGTGAACGGGCCTTTCAGGCCACGCACGTCCGGAAACACGTTCTCCTCAGGGCAGAACACGCTGTCCATCACGATTTCGCCGGTGATGCTCGTGCGGAGGCCGACCTTGCCGTGAATGGCGGGCGCACTCAGCCCCTTCATGCCCTTTTCAAGCACAAACCCGCGAATCTCATCCGCGTCGTCTTTGGCCCAGACGACGAAGACGTCGGCGATGGGACTGTTCGTGATCCAGGACTTGGTGCCGGTAATCTGGTAGCCACCATCCACCTTCGTCGCCCGCGTGATCATGCCGCCGGGATCGGACCCGTAGTTCGGCTCCGTCAGACCGAAGCATCCGATCCACTCACCCGTGGCGAGTTTGGGCAGGAACTTCTGTTTCTGCGCCTCGGTGCCGAATTCGTTGATGGGGACCATGACGAGCGAACCCTGGACGCTCATCATGGAGCGAAAGCCGGAGTCGATGCGCTCGACTTCCCGCGCGACGAGGCCATAGGCGACATACCCCAGGCCGGCGCCCCCGTACTGTTCAGGAATGACGATGCCGAGCATGTCGAGTGCGCCGAACTCGCGAAAAATGGACGTGTCCACGCCTTCGTTGCGGAACATGTCGAGCGCGCGGGGCGCCAGTTTGTCGGTGCAGTACGCACGCGCGGTGTCGCGAATCATCCGTTCGTCGTCGGACAACTGCTGGTCCAGCAGGAACGGGTCACTCCAGTTAAATCGGGCCTTGGACGGGGTCGCCATACGTCCCCCGATTTTGTCACGGATCGAACCGGCGCAGGCGCTGCCTGCATATACTGACCCGTCACGTGTATGAAGCCGGCTGTCCCACTCCTGCGAAGGGTCGTCACCGCCGGGGCCCTCGCCTCGGCGGTTGTTGTGCTCACCCTCGCGGTGACACACGCGACGCAATACTTCTTCCTGTACGACGACTTCGCGCTGATCGGTGAAGCGCGTGCCCACGCTGCCGGCACCATCCTGCGCGATTCCCTCTTCGGGTTCTATCGACCACTCCTTTTCGCGACAACCAGGATCGAATCGGCGTGGTTTGGCTGGCACCAGCCCGCAGGCTACCTGCTCGTGTCGTTGGGCTGGCATGTGCTTAATGCGGCCCTGCTGTTCACGCTGACGCGCCGCATCGGGGGCACGGTCGTCGCGGCGACCGTGGCGGCCGCTGTGCTGACGATCTCGCCATGGGCCGGAGAGACCTATCTCTGGTTCAGCGGGCGCTTTGATGTGATGAGCGCGGCCGGGGTCCTTGCGGCGATGGTCTCGGCCCTCGGCGTCGCCGACGCCAGGACGCCATGGGGCCGAAGGGTCTGGACCACCCTGGTGGCGATCGCGACATGTGTCGCTGTGTTCTCGAAGGAACCTGGCGTGGTCACCCCTCTCCTGTGTGCGCTCGCGATCATCGTCGCGCGCCCGCGTGCCTGGCGGCAGCGCGGTCCGATGATGGCAATCCTGGCAAGCGGTAGCGTGGTTGTCGCGTATCTGGTGATGCGTCAACTTGCATTGCCCGGCTTTGGCAGTGCGTATGGGTCGGTCTTCACGTTGTATCTCGAGCGGGACGTGTGGACCAATGCCGCGTCACTCATCGCCGCGTTCAGTGCGTTTCCGCTGCCGGGCACCATCGCGGGCGATCCACTGCCGTTCGTCAGAATCACGGGCGCGGCCGTCCTCGGGCTTGTCGTGCTGGCCGGCGCCGTGAAGACGGCGCCACGACTCACAGCGTTCGCCGTGCTCACGTTCCTGGTCTCGCTCGGTCCCGTCCTGCCGTTTGACATTGAGACGGGCTCGTCTGCCGAAGGCCGGTATCTGTACCTGCCTGGAGCGTTTGTCGCGATGGCGATTGGGTTGGCGGCAGGCGCCTCACGGGTGATGGCCGCGGCGAGCCTTACGATCATCGGCGTCAGCGTGTGGAGCGTGAGCCACCAGGTGCCGCAGTGGCGGGCAGCCACCGCGACGTCCCGAGAGGCGATCGAGGAGTTCCGGCCGGTCCTCCGCAGCGGAGCCACGAGCGTGTACATTCCGAACTTTCCGTACTACCTGGCAGAGGGTCCGTACGTGCTCGAAGATTTCGCATTCCGCTATTACTTCGAAGGGGCGACCGTGCCCGAGGTGCGGACGCGCAACATGTTGCTGCGGATGTCCGGCGACCAATTGGAGTTCGCCGGCTGGATTGATCCCGCACCAGAGTCACCGGCGACACCCGGTGAAACCGTGTTGCGCCTGAATGGCATTCAGGCCCGGGAGCGCTAGTGGTACGTAGGGCGCGCCTCCGTACGTAGGGCCCGCTTCCGTACGTAGGGCCCGCTGAACTGTAGCGGGCCTGACACCAGACTACAATCTCTCCCATGCGGACGATCATCTTCAGCGACGGGGCCACCAAAGGGAATCCAGGGCCTGGTGGCTGGGGCGCGATCGTGGTGACGCCGGACGGACAGGTCACGGAACTTGGCGGGGGCGAACCACACACGACGAACAACCGGATGGAACTGACCGGCGCCATTGAAGCGCTTGACTGCATCCGGGATGAGAAGGCTCCCGTGGATGTCTACACCGATTCCACCTACGTCATCAAAGGCATCAAGGAGTGGATTTGGGCGTGGCGCCGGCGCGGGTGGAAGACCGCAGAGGGCAATGACGTCCTGAATCGCGATTTGTGGGAACAGATGTCGGCCCTGGTGTCGGCGCGCGGGCCAGGCAACGTCACGTGGCACTACGTGCGCGGGCACGTGGGCACACCGGGCAACGAGCGGGTGGACACGATTGCCGACAGCCACGCGCGGAACGCGCCAGTCGCGCTATATCGCGGTCCGCTCGCGGGTTACGCCGTGGATATCCGGGATGTGCCTGACGACACGTCCACGCCGGCAAGAACCGCCCCCCGCAAGGAGAAGACCGTCGCCCACTCCTACCTCAGCGTGGTGGACGGCACACCGATGCGCCACAGCACGTGGGCGGACTGCGAACGACGCGTGAAGGGCCGGTCAGGCGCCAGGTTCAAGAAGGCGCTGAGTCCCTCCGACGAAGTCGACATCCTGCGCAGTTGGCACGTCGATCCGAACGCCTTGCGATGAATGAAACGGGCCTTCTACCGGGGACGTAGGGAACTGCATGCCTCTCAATTCCTCGCTTCGGTCAGGCCTGGCCTTTGTCCTGTTGCTCGCCGCGGGCGGCGCGACGCTCAGCAGTTTCGTGGACGACTGGCCGCAGTGGCGCGGGCCGCGCCGGGATGGAGTCTCGACCGAAACCGGCCTGTTGCAGCGGTGGCCTGCCGGGTGACCCGCACTCGCGTGGCGGACGACTGGTGCCGGCGAAGGCTACTCGTCATTTGCGGTGTCCGCGGGCAAGCTCTACACGCTTGGTGCCCGGCAGAACACCGAATACGTGATGGCGTTTGACGCCGCCTCCGGCAAGAAGCTCTGGGAAGTCGCCAACGGCCGTCGGTTCAGCAATGACCGCGGGGACGGACCTCGCGCCACACCAACGATCGATGGCGGGCGCGTCTATGCGTTCGGCTCAAGCGGCGACATGACGGTGCTGGATGCCGCGACCGGCAAAGTCGTCTGGACCCAGAACCTGCTGCAGAAGTTCGGCGGCTCGAACATCACATGGGGCCTGAGCGAATCCCCGCTCGTGCTCGAAGATCGCATCCTCGTCATGCCTGGCGGTCGCAACTCCGCGATCGTCGCCCTGAAGAAAACCGACGGATCGGTGATCTGGCAGACGCAGAGCGACACGCCGGGGTATTCGTCTGCCGTGGTGCATACAGTCGGTAGCGTGCGTCAGGCGATAGTGTTCACAGGCAGCCGCGCGCTCGGCCTGGATGTGAACGATGGCCGCGTGCTCTGGAGCCACACCAAAGCCGCAAACAACGTGGCCAACATCGCCACGCCCATCGTCCGCGGCAATCACGTGTTCCTCTCGTCCGACTACGGCACGGGCGCGGCGCTGCTGTCGTTGGCCCCGGCCGGCAAGGGCATTACCGCCTCCGAGGTCTACTTCACCCGCGACATGCGCAACCATCACGCGAGTTCGATCCTCATCGGCGATCATCTCTACGGCTTCTCGTCCGCGATTCTCACGGCGATGCGGTTCGACACGGGCGCCGTCGCCTGGCGCGACCGCAGTGTGGGCAAAGGCTCGATGACCTTCGCGGACGGCCGCCTCTACCTCTTCAGCGAAAACGGCGTCGTCGGACTCGCCGAAGCGAATCCGGCGAAGTACGTGGAACACGGCCGCTTCACACTCAGGACCGGCAATCTGCCGACGTGGACGCATCCCGTGGTCTCTGGAGGCAGGTTGTTCCTGCGTGATCAGGACACGCTCTACGCGTACACCGTCGCTTCCGCGGGAGCTGAGTCTAGCCTCCGCGCGCGGAGGTGACGCGCACCGTCATCGCACTGAGCCGATCTGACAGGACGGCCTCTGCGCGAATGGGCCACCAGTCATACAGGAACACTTCGATCGGCTTCCACATGGCGACCCAGCCGCCGATCAGCAGGCTTTCCCGGACTATGCCGGCAAGGCGGCTGGCGGGAGCGAGCGCGTCGATGGCGTCGCCAAGTCCGATACACGTCGCAAGAAACATCAGGCCTATGAGAAGACTGCGCCGCCCGAGCTTGAACAGCTGACGGAGCTTCTGCCGCATCGCCTGGGCCCGGCGTCCGAAATGGTCGCGCACGGCGGTGTGCACCATCGTGTCGGCATCGCCGGACGCCTCATCACGGTCGACGTGCACGAGCAGCCCGAGGGGCATGTGGCTGCGCACGTCGTGCGCCCAGCTGATGATGAACTCCTCCGCCCGGGGATCGAGGTCGCGCTCCTGAAAGGGCGTCGGGTCGAGGGAGTTGAACAGCTGCTTGAGATTCGACACGTGCACTTCGATCAGGGCGCAGTCCGCGGGGAATCCATCAGCGGGTGGCGTCGGGGGCATATCGACAAGGTCAGGATACCCGAAGGGAATTCACCCCTCAGTGAAGTGCGCCCGTACGAACGCCCGTCCAGACCCGGTCTTCAAGTACCGCTCGAACCGGGCAGCGCCCGCCTCCGATTGGAACTCGGTCACCGTCACTGGACTCCACGGCCTGTGCTTGGCGGTCGAGACGTTCTGGCCGGCATTGTGGGCGGCGAGACGCTTCTCGAAATCCGACGTCAGGCCGATGTATGTCCGGCCGGTTGGCTCGCTGCGAATGACGTAGACGAATCGCCTGGGGAGCATTGGCTCCACGCACCTGCAAGGGACGGGCCGTGGAGGCGTAAGGGATTCTGGGAGGGGAGACGGATTCGGAATTTAGAGCTTTGGGTAAATGTCTGCCCGCCTACGCCAGGCGTCCACTGCGTGGACGGCTCCGGCGGGTTGGCGTAGCCAACCGTAGCTGCGAGCGTAGCGAGCGTTTAGCGAAGGTTGGCGGAGAGGGTGGGATTCGAACCCACGTGCCCTTGCGGGCAAGACGCTTTCGAGGCGACCCCGTTACGACCACTTCGGTACCTCTCCGCAGAGGGGGGACGGCCTTTAAGGATCGCACATCGGCGAGGCCGCAGGCAACCTCGCGGGCCTGACGGCCCGCCCTATGCCCCCCGCCTCTCCCGGAAAAACGCCTGCAGAAGGTCCCGGCTCTCGGCCGCGAGCACCCCGGACACCGCCGTCACGCGGTGGTTCAGGGCGGGGTGTTCATGGGCCCGCTGGGTGGACTCCATCGCGCCGGCTTTCGGCTCCGTGGCGCCGTAGACGACCGTGCCCACGCGCGCGTGCATCATCGCGCCGACACACATCACACAGGGCTCGAGCGTCACATACAGGGTTGCGCCGGGCAGCCGGTAGTTGCCGACCCGCGCGGCCGCATCACGCAGCGCCATCACTTCCGCGTGGGCGGTTGGGTCGTGCGACGTGATCGGCTGATTGCGACCCCGGCCGATGATCTCCCCATCACGCACGACCACGGCGCCGACTGGCACCTCACCCGCCGCCGCAGATTCGCGAGCGAGGGCGAGAGCGTCGCGCATCCAGATGTCGTGGATCACTTACCTGCCAATCGACACCAGGACGCGCATCGAGACGCCACCGAGATCGTCCTCGCCGAGCGCGCCGAGTACGCCGCCAGGCCGGGTGATCTTGATGACGCGAAGCCCGAGCTCAGCGCCGACAGACACGAACTTCATGACGTTGACATCCACACCTGCAAACGCCACCGCGCCGCTGAACGTCTTGTGGACGGTGTCTGCGGACGTATCAAACTGCGACTCTTCGCGAAACCGCATGACGACCGTCCCCGCCCCCACATAGGGAACGATGCGTTTGCCCGGAGGGCCGAAGCGCCACCCGGCGGCAAGCTCGATTGGCGTGAGCTGGACGTCCATCGGGATGCCAAGCGGAAACACCGTGCCGCCGAAGACAAACACCCGCTCGCCCTCCACACTGAGGCGTGAGGCCGAGGCCCGCACGAACACCTTCCGCCAGACCCGGTGCACTTCGACGCCGGCGCCGCCACCGAACACGGTTGTTTCCCCGGCGATGGCATCAAACGTGTCTGTCGCCGTCATGGCCTGACCTTCGATCACTCCGAAGATCCGGCCTCCGATGGACCCGCGCCCTGTCACCGACTGTGCCGACGAAGGCGCGACAGTCACCAGGCACGCGAAGAGCATGAAGACGCCTGCACGCGTCCGCATGACTACCTCACCACCCCAAATCCGCGCAGCGCCGTACGGGGATCCAGAAGACCGGCGCCGAAATCGTTGTCGCGGCCTTTTTCACCCAGATCGCGAGCCGTCGCCGTCAGCACCGCCTCGATCGCGGCCGGCGACGTGATGCCCTGACTCATCAGCAACGCCGCCACCGCCGCGACGTGCGGCGCCGCCACCGACGTGCCCTGCGAACCGCTGTCCGTGTAGCGATCAAAACGCGGAAAGATGATGGTGTCCGGATAGAAGTCCGACTCCCGCAGAGCCATCTGCCACACGACCCCGTTCGAGCCGCCATCGGCACTGTTGCCTCCTGGCGCCACTATTTCGAGGAACGACCCGGTCGTGGAATACGGCGCACGCGTCAGTGACCGCCCAATTGCGCCCACCGACATCGCACCCGCGATGTTCGCCGCATATGACGCCGGATAGGTGGTGGGATTCCCCAGCGTGAACTCGTTGCCCGCCGCGATGGCCACGAAGACACCTTTGCCCACGGCGTAGTTCAGCGCGTCGATATACGACGGCGACGGATTGGTACCGCCCAGGCTCAGGTTGATCACCCTGGCGCCGTTGTCGGCGGCATACCGGATAGCCGTCGTCACAGCCGAGGTGGGACACCCACCGGAGTCCAGCGGGGCGTAGCCCGCCTGGCCCGCCTCGCTGCGAAGAATCTGCACGTCCCAGTAGGAGAAGCACGCCTTCAGCGGCATGATCTTCGCGTTGTACGCGATGCCTGCGTAGCCGACCGAGTTGTTCGTCGACTGGCTCGCCACCGCGGCCATGAATGTGCCGTGGCCGTCGCTGTCGAGCACCGGACCGGTCCAGAACACGAAGTCCCGACCAGGCACAAATCGCGCGGCGTCAAAGTCCGTATTGATGGCAAACGGCATCTGCGCCGTGACGTTCGCGGATCCGTTCCAGGTCTTGAATCCGTACGTGGCGTTGATGTTCGTCACACCGGTGTCAATCACGGCGATGGTGACCCCCGCGCCGCCGGCATTGATCGCCCACGCCCCGGGCATGTTGATCGCCGCGAGATTCCACTGGCGCGCGGCATACTGCGGATCGTTGGGCACCGACAGCGGCTTCAGCAGCCAGTTCGGATGCGCAAACTCCACTTCCGGCTGCCGCGCCAGACTTGCGGCGATGGCCGGGCTGTCGAGGTCGCCGTCCACGCGCAGCCGGGCCGTGCGGTCGCCAATCCACTGCAGACGCTCCGGCAGTGGCCGCGACCGAAGGGCGTCCAGCGCACGGGCCTGACCGACCACTGTGACGCCCTCACGGAACTTCACGATGACTTCGCCGGGGATGTAGTCAAGGTCGCGCACGGCGGCCAGTTCGATCGCCTGCCGCTGTTCGGGCGTGGTGATGAACGCGCCGCGCGGCGGCGGAGGCGGCGGTTGCTGGGGCACCGGGGCCTGCTGCGCAGACACCGGCACCAGCACCAGGCCGGCCAGAAGCGCCAGGCCGGCAATCGCACCAACACGATTCGGAATTCGGGGCATGGTGCCCCTAAGCTTACCCCTACTCCGGCGCAACACCGCGAGGGGGCCGCCTCCAACCCAGGCGGCCCTACGGACCAAACAGATCCAGCTGCCCGGGGCGGCGAAACGCCGCGGTGGACAACGACAACCGTCGCGTCAGTCCCGCTCTGCGCCGATGAAGTTCAAACATCTGATGGATGGAATCCGCGAACGGTCCGGCGCCGGCCATGCGGGCGCCAAACGCGGCATCGTTCAGCTTCCCGTCGCGCATCGACCGCAGGCGATTCAGAACCTTGTCCTTCCGATGCGGCACGTGCGCGGCAAGCCACTCCGCAAACAAGTCCTTCACGCCATGCGGGAGTCGCACCACGTTGTGGCCCGCGGTGAACGCACCCGCCGCCGCGGCGGCGTCGAGAATCGCGGGCACTTCGTGATCGGTCAACCCGGGAATGATCGGCGCCACCATCACCCCCACCGGCACACCGGCATCCGCCAGCGCACGCACCGCCTCGAGCCGCAATGCCGGACGGGAGGCTCGCGGCTCCATCACCTGCGCCAGCGCGTCGTCGAGCGTCGTGATCGAGAGAAACACCTGCGCGGCCTGATGGTCGGCCAGCGCGCGGAGCAGGTCGATGTCGCGCGTGACCAGGCGGTTCTTCGTGATAACCACGACCGGATTGCGGAACTCGGCGAGCACCGCCAGGCACCCGCGCGCGAGCTGGAGCTTGCGCTCCACCGGCTGGTAGGGATCCGTCACGCCGCTCAACCCGATGCGCTGCGGTTTCCACGCGGTCGCCATCAACTCCGCGCGCAACAAGGCCGGCGCCTGCGACTTCACGAAGATCCGCTGCTCGAAGTCCACGCCGGCCGACAGCCCGAGGTACTCGTGATACGGACGCGCGTAGCAATAGATGCACCCGTGCTCGCACCCACGATACGGATTCACCGTCGCATCCATCGGCACGTCAGGACTGTCGTTGGTCGAGATAATGCTCTTCGAAGAGTCCTGATAGAACTCGGTCCGTGGATGCGGGCGTTCTTCGTCCACGGGCAGATCAGCCGGGTCAAAGGTCACTTCGAGCCGCTCAAAGCGTCCCGCTGGATTCGACTGGGCACCACGGACCATCTGTGAAGTTTACGGTCCAATGGTCCAGGGTTCAGGGTCCACGGTCCAGAGTTCCGCAGCTCCGCAGTTTGTGGGGGTCTGAGGGCTATGCCCTCAGATAGAGAAGGAAGAAGATGGTGCGCCCTGCACGATTCGAACGTGCGACCTCCTGGTTCGTAGCCAGACGCTCTATCCAGCTGAGCTAAGGGCGC
>Ga0222713_10002415_pt1 | contig 20027 bp, 24 predicted proteins | sample C33_649DmetaG_FD_165061 | JGI IMG/M metagenome (GOLD analysis project Ga0222713, IMG submission 165061) | Estuarine water microbial communities from San Francisco Bay, California, United States - C33_649D | ecosystem: Environmental > Aquatic > Marine > Unclassified | place: USA: California...
TAGCTGATTGCACAGTACCAGACGCTCCTCCTCCTATATACGACTGTCCTGATCTAGACTTTGAATTACCAAATACAGGACCGCCTGGCCCTCCTGGCCCTCCTGGCCCTCCTGGTCCAGCTGGTCCGCCTGGCCCAGCTGCGTCTATGTCTCTGACCATGAGTGATGTTCTAAAAGATTTGCCGTGTCCAGACATAAACATAAATCTTGCTGTGTCTGAAACTTCATTTGGTTCGGCTGGAGCTTCTGTAGAAAAAACAACAAAACCAAACTCTGGAGACGGAGTTTGCGGCTTTGATTTCAAAATAAAATTAACAATACCTAAAGCAAAAGTAGGTCGTATCGGCGCTACTGGAGCTACAGGGGCAGCTGGGGCTACCGGAGCAACTGGGCCAACAGGCGTTACCGGCCCTGAAGGTATGACGGGCCCAACAGGGGAGCCTGGTATCACCGGACCTGCTGGAGCCACTGGGCCAACAGGCCCTCCTGGAGAAAAAGGAGACAAAGGTGACACTGGCGACAAAGGAGACACCGGAGATAAAGGCGACCAAGGAGACCCAGGCCCAACTGGAGTAACGGGTCCTCAAGGAATAACAGGCCCTCAAGGACCTATGGGCTATCAGGGCCCTCAAGGAGACCCAGGCCCTCAAGGTGATCCTGGGCCTCAAGGAGACCCAGGGCCAACAGGAGTAACTGGCCCAACAGGTCCTTACGGGCCTACTGGGGTTACTGGAGCAACAGGACCAAGCGGGTACGCGGGACCTCCTGGACCGTGCGCTTCTACTAGCTGTTCAAGCTCTCCTATAGTCGTCGGTATGGAAGGAGGGGAGCCTGTATTTGGTTATATACATGTAGACGAAAATTGTTGCGTTTCAATAAAAAAACAATCGTATTACTGTGTGTTTCCTGAAGACCCGTGTATTGAAAACACATGTGGTTATTTTTACGTGGCTGGTGAGGGTTGGTTGGTAACAAACACTAGCAATTGCCAGGCGGATTGCGGATGCCCACCAGCTCCAGAAAATCCTCCAACAGGTCCAGAAGACAATGTTGTGGAGTACAATTGCGGTAGCGAGTATTTCGTAGGGCCGCCTACAGGAGAAACTTTACCAAGTTATTACTGCATACAGTCAGCCACTGAACCAACTGGTTCGTATTTTGGTCCATATTTGACAATGCAGTCGTGTGAGTATGTCTGTTCCTTGTCTACTACGACAACAACCACAACGAGCACAACAACTACAGGCAGCCCCACTACCACAACGACTACAACAGCAAACCCAGACTGTTTGACTGGCGGTTGTATCTGGCGTTGGAACGGTAGCTTCTGGGCCCAGGACTCAAATACTTGTCCAGAATCTTGCGCTTGTCCTCCTCCGTCAACTCCTGGAGCAGCGGTTGACGAACAAGCAGGTACTACTTGCGGTGAGCCTGGCGGTTTAAATTTCTTACAACCTGAACATGTGGAGCTTAATGACTCTGACGTATGTTCCAAAGGCTGCTATTTCGTATACAACGATGTGTTTGAAGAGTGGTTCCCAGAAACAGATTGCCCAGAAGTTTGCTATTGCCCTAAACCAAGTCATATTCCATCTGAAGGCGAACCTACTAGAATACTTGTCGAGTGCTTCTTGAAGTCAAGAGTTTGAGAGGTGGCGCGTGACCCCTGAAGAAATAATAAATAAATGCAAAGACATGGGAGTGTATCTAACCGTAGCTGATGGAAAAATAAAACCCATAGGTAAAATAACAAAAGAATTTTTAGAGCTGTCTAAACAATTTGCTCCTTTTAAAGATTCTTTGAAAGAGTATTTGACAGCAGCCCTACAGGTCTTTAAAGCCAAGACTGTCGATCAAAGTTTGAAAATAAAAAGGTTGCAGAACAATTGCAAATACTTGGGAAAAGAGCTAGAAAGACCAGCCGGATGTAACTGCAACGGTAAAGTAGTTTACGCCTGCGCTGTTTTTGGTAAGTGCAAAAGAGTTGGTCTGCCTATGGCTGATGTGACTGCCATATGCACAGAGTGCGATAGGTACGAAGTGTAAAGGGCAGGCATGGAAAAGCTTTTGCTTAGGCACCAAAGAGCTCCTGGTGACATAATTGTAATGACGGCTGTGGTAAGAGACTTGGCTCTTACTTACCCTGGTCGTTTTCATCTGTCAGTAGACACTTCTTTTAAAGAACTGTGGCACAATAATCCTTACGTCAAACCTATGCCTGACAAAAAAGGCGCTAGAATAGTAAACCTAACCTACGGCAGTTACATAAAAAAAGCAGGCACAGAAAAAATACATTTCATAAGTTCTTTCCATAAAGACTTAAAAGTTCAGACAGGAATAGACGTTCCTCTTCTTTACCCTTATCCAGATTTACATCTGTCAGAAGAAGAAAAAGCACCTGTTTCAAAAGACAGGTACTGGATTGTTTTGGCTGGAGGAAAGAATGACTTTACCACAAAACACTGGATTTACTCGCGGTACCAAGAAGTTGTGAATATTTTGTCCGAGTTCGGAATACGAGTTATTCAGCTAGGAGGCAAAGGCAACAGACCGAGCCACTATCACCCCAAGCTTTACAACGTTCTAGACCTTGTTGGAAAGACTTCTCTTAGGCAAATGCTTAGGCTTATAAGCCAAGCAGACGGAATAATATGCACCATAACAGCCGCCATGCACATAGCGGCAGCTTTTAACAAGCCTTGCGTGGTAACTGGGGCAGGCAGGGAAGAGTGGTGGTGGGAAGCCTACACGAATAAAAATGAAGCCATGGCTGAGTTTAAAAACAAACTCACCGTAGATCACAGGTATTTGCACACAATAGGAAAGTTTGACTGCTGCTACACAAAAGGCTGTTGGAAAAACAAAGTACAAAAGTCAGAAGGCGACAAAAGTTTTTGCAAGTATCCAGTCACATCTGAAAACGAACAGGTCGTGCCAGCTTGCATGGAGATGATAACAGTAGATAAAGTTGTGAGTTCGGTGCTTAGTTATTACATGGACGGCACTTTGCCGTTACTGGAGGGTATGGTGCTTCCTGACGTCACAAAGCCAGTTTTGTTTGATAAGAACGGAGAGAAGTTCTATCTGACAGTTGTAAGCGACAAGTCGGAAGTAGTCGACATACGGTCTGACGTTGTCAGCGTGATTCCAAAGTCAAACGAAAACAAAGAAGAAATAAAACTTAGTGATGATTTTTATCAGGATGCTAAGATCCACCCAGTTAACGTTAAAACTAATCAAAAATTTTCCACTAATGAATTTAATTCAAATTTAAATCAAAATTTTGAAGATAAATCAACAAAAGTGATAGGCACAAGACTCATAGACTCTCCTCACATAGAAGGAAAGATAACTCTATGTGTTCTTTTGTATGGTCCATATTTTGACATGCACAACAGATGTCTCAGGGCAATTCAAAACACCACAGATAAACACGACATAGACCTAAGGGTTTACTGCAACAACGCTGATCAAAGAACAGAGTCTCTTTGCAAAGCCATGTTTAATGATGGTGTTATCTCTGTAATATATTCTTCTAACGTTAATAAGTTCAAATACCCATGTATGCGCGAAATGTTTCATGACGAGAAGTTTCCAATAACAACAAAGTGGGTCGTGTGGTTTGACGACGATACCATGTGCGACGTTGATCCGTTGTGGCTGGACAAGATGTGCTCAGCCATTAACTCTGGCTGCATAGCCGATCCTAATTTTGGAATGCTAGGACCTATCTATCATTTCGCCATGCAGCCCAAGCACGCGGAGTGGGTAAAGAAAGCTGACTGGTACAAAGGAAAGTATTTCAGAGACAAGCTGGGTAAACCCACAGTTAATGGCAACAAGGTTGTTTTTACCACTGGGAGCTGCTGGGCTATCAAGTCAGAAGCCATAAAGAAGGCAAATGTGCCAGACGTAAGGCTAACTCATAATGGTGGTGATATTTGCATAGGCGAACAATTGTGGCAAAATGACTATACGCTAAAGAATTGGAACGGAGACAAGAAAATAATCTGCTGGTCCAGTACGGCCAGAAGAGGGGCCAGCCAAAGCATATTCAACATATGAGGGTAAACCTGTGGTCAGCAGCTCATCATCTGAAGGTATTCCTGACTTTCCATACGTTTCTTCTAGTTCGTCTATTGGCGAACCAACGTACGGTAGAGGCATATACTTAAAGAGATACACTCAAACATCAGTTAATAATAGTTTTATATCTGGGTTTAGGTTTAAGGTTGTAGCCTACGGAGGCAACGACATGCCTAACACGATATTCAGGTATCAAAGAGAAGCTTTGAACGCCAGAGACGGAACATATAGGCTTGTTTTCGATGGCGTGTGCTCTCCTCCAGACATAGAGGAGTTTGCTGAGATCGAACCAACAGTAGGGGTTTACCCAGAGTTTTGCAGATTGGATTACGTTGATTTAGTTTTCAGGTCTCAAGCTGTGGCAGAAGAAGCCTGGAGATTGCTGGTTGAAGAAGTAGCCAGCCTTATTGAAACTTTGAACAAAATGGATATAGTCAAGCCAGAAGAATCGCTTAAGCTAGGCAACCCTCCAACTGCGACTGAACCGTGAGGATAAGCTATGTCAGCAAAGTTGGTAGTAATTGAAGACACCACGATCACGGCTCTTTTGACAAACCCAAAACTGCTGTCTGAGATTCCAGCGCTCAAAGCTGCGGCCAGCGTTAAGAATGCAGGCAGTCCTACCTGTAAACCTTGCGCAAGAAGCGCGGCTGCAAAAGCTTACAACTACTCACATGTGAAAAAAGTAATATCAAATCTTAGGGGAGAACCTCTGGCCAAAATAAAAAAAGAACTAGGAGCTGAGCGTATAAGGATAATAGTTAGAAGTGACTCTGGAAAACTTGTTCAGATAACAATCTAATGCAGTAAATCCAGCACACAAACAAGTCATAATACAATGCAAGCCATTTATGTGTTTGACGCAGGTTTAAACAAAAAATAGTTTGTTTAATCCACGTAAAAAACACGTCATAATAGATTGCATGCAACATATCTGTTGCACACCGACCAAGCGGTTGAATCCAGCCCTCACAAACTGGATTTGATTTATGCAATCGTATCACCGCGTCTGGGAACTCAACCCTCAGACTGTACGATTGTATAAATCTAGCAGCGTAAAACTGGTACCCGATTAAGATATAGTTTTACGAGTGGGTAAAAACCCCACCACCGCTTCCGTCCAGGCCCAGCCTGGTTACTAGCCTACCCAGGATTCGTTTTGAACCTGGGTAGGCTTTGTGTTTTTTTTCGCCATGGGAAGGAGCAAGGATGAGCAAGTCCGTAACAGCTACTGCCACAGAAACGTACCTGAAAGGATTGGGTATAAGTGAGCGTCCTCTGGTGATTGTTACCAACGTGTCTTCTGGAGAACTCTTAAAGATAAGGGTTTACAGGAAGACAATTACAAAGTGACCAGGCCGTAAGGCCGTTCCCCGCACCACATGGTTGCGGGGACAATTGACTTTTATCTTAGCTATTGGAAATTTGCCCTTTCGGGGTTAATATGGTTGAAGCGCCAAGTTAGCGCCCGAAAGGAGCTTATATGCGAGTAGTTGAGGCTGCGTCAGAAAGAACAGGAGCCAAGGCAACTGTTGTTGTCGAAGGTTCTAACGTGGAAGTGGTAAGGTCTTTTGAAGCTAGGAATCTGGCTTTAGAGCACGCCAAGAAAATGGGAATGTCTATTCCTGGGTTCTGCGGAAGTGCTTGGACAGTTTGGGTAGACGACTCAGGCAAAGAACTTAATGGTGACGATTTCAAAGCAGCGTCAACCAAAGTGTGCCGAGCCAGCTATCCTATTCAAGAGGCTGCACTATAGTGGCTGAAGTTCGCCGTAACATATCTGAGCGAGCTGCGGCGAGACAAAGAGTCTGGCGAGACGATAATAGTTTCGCCACGACTCTTTTGATTTTGTTTATAGACAAGTATGGAACAGAAGCCATGACCTGGGACCCTATGACTATACAGTCAGAGGTGGAACAGGACTTTGCTGTAAAACTGTCCAGACCTATATTTGACAGGTTGATGGCTGGTATATCAGTTTTGTCCACAGATGCTTTCTTCAAGTCTTTGCCGGATTTTATAAACCTTAGCAATGTTTTGTGTGGTGACACGTTCGACCCAACGGTATTTGATCCAGCAGACGCTGGCGAGTGCGCGTGGGCTATGACTGAGGCACTAATGCTCAGTCCACCGGACGATGACGATGAAGAGCCGTTTGCTCCAGAGATCGTTGATTACTTGGCTGAAGTCATAAAGTCAGAGGGCATACTTACACCTCCTGACATTCTGCGCCTAGGACTTAAAGATGACGCAGCCAAGTTGATGGAATCAGTTAGGTATGACTATTCCGACGATCCTGAGATGTTCAACGCGATCTTCGACATGGAAAAGTCGAAAACAGACGACATAAATCTAATGGTCAAGGAAAGACTGTCTGCTTTAGTTAAACAGATAGAAAGCCTGCCGTTGGATAATGGTGACTCGTCGGAAGCTGTACGCAAGCTTCTAGCATCTCTTCCGAAGTAATTCTTCTTACCGTTAAGACAATTTCTAGATCAGACCAAGTGTCTGAGAAGGGTAGTTTCGTATGGAAACCATTCGTCAAGTTGAAGACCGTATTCACCGTTACATCAGCAGCGGCGTTCAAGCTATTCAAATTGTAGTCGGCTCGCAGTCTAGAGCGGCTTTTGAGATGTTGAAACGAATTGCTAACAGGATGGGTATCGGTATTGCAGCGTGGAATCCCGCAGAAGGCTATGGTCCTCCTGTTAACGGCGTCAATCCTGTGCAAGGTTTGACTATTGCCGTTAATAGTAATTTGTTTGGAAATGATCAGAGGGAGGGCGTTATCGTAATGAGTGATTTACATTACGATTTAAACGCTATTCCAGCGTTGGTTACTCTATTAAAGAAGTATATTTCTGAGGGCTGCTTTAATCGAAAGATTGAGCTAGAAGACGGTACTACGCAAAGTATCCGTCGCCCTTTGTTTATTCTCACCACTGGCAGCAGCATGAATCCAGATGTTTTGCCTTACTTGAAGGTGATCACAATGCCTCTTCCTTCACAAGAAGAGTTGTCAATTGAGTTCGATCACATTCAAGAAAGCATCGACAACGAGGAGAAGAAAGAATGCTCTCCTGAGCTTCGACACTCGGTCATCGGTGCCATGTCTGGTTTGACTTGTGGTGAGGCGGCTGACGCCTTGGGTCTTGCCTTGATTACTCACGGCAGGTTCACACCCGAGATGTTGGATACCATCGAGTTTGAGAAGAGCCAGCTTCTCAAGAAAAGTAATGTCCTTACGTATATGCCGAAGTCAGCCATCATGAGTCTGCCAGACCTTGGTGGTTTCTCTGAGCTGAAGACTTGGCTGGACCAGCGGTCTATTGCTTACACACCAGAAGCAGAATCTCTGCGATTGCCGTTCCCCAAGGGTATGGTTCTCGTTGGGGTTCCTGGCACTGGCAAGAGCATGTGCGCCAAGATGATTGCGAAGCGCTTAAATCAGCCTTTGCTTCACATGGACCTGTCTTCTGTCTTCAACTCCCTGGTTGGCGAGAGCGAGAGAAATACTCGCGAAGCTATCCAGGTGGCTGATGCGTTTGGTGGATGCGTCCTGTTGATCGACGAGGCCGACAAGGCTCTCGGCGGTGTGGGCGAGTCTTCTGGCGACAGCGGTGTCACTCGTCGCATTTTCGGTCAAATCCTAACATGGTTGGCCGAGAAGAAAACGAAGACATTCGTGGTACTCACCATGAATCGTGTCACGGGTATGCCTCCCGAGCTGCTGCGACGTGGCCGTTTCGATGAGGTGTTCTTTGTAGACACTCCTGACGCAACTGAGCGCAGGGAAATCTTCGAGATTCACATGCGTAACAACCATGTCGATCCAACAGGCTTCAATGAAGGAGACTGGTCAAAGATCGTAGACGCGAGCGAAGAGTTTGTGGGCGCTGAGATCGAGCAGTCAGTAGTGGCTTCTCGTTTTGCCGCCTACGCTCAGAACAAGCAAAGCGGAGCTATCTTCGACACAGACACTTTGCTGAGCACCATCAAGTCTATTGTGCCGGTTACTCGGATGGACCCCGAGAACATTAGTGCAATCCGTCAATTCGGCAGGGAGCGCGCTCGCAACGTTAGCGGGCAGACTCAAAGGATCATCAAGCAGCAAGTTCGGTCCATGGACCTTACTTTCAGCGATCCCAACCTGGCCAGATAGTCTTAGTTTTTTCTTTCGTGGGAACCGGCATTAACGTGCCGGTTCCCTTTTCGTTTACACACCAGAGGTTCAAATGTCAGAAGAAGTTGTTTTGGAACAGTCAGAAGTAAAAACTCCAGAAGTCAGAGTTCCTGACCTGGACGTGAGTGAGTTGGCTAGAACAGATTCTGATGTGCTTTTGAAGAGCATCGCCAGAAACTGTGTGGCTATCAAGGTGTCTGGTTCGGCAATCAGCACAGAGCGCACTATCAACAACGCTTCTGTGACTGTAGGTGGTCAGGACGTTCCTGACGAGCTTCTTGCCGGTGCCAAGTTCAAAATTGTCCCGTCAAAGATCAGCAATCCTTTGTCGAGGATAATGGCTGCAGCCAGGTTGGCTCCAGCTTCTTATGGCACCCCTTTCGTGGGCGGTGCCTATCTTGTTCCTTTGAGCCGGCAGAAAGACGGCAGAAGCACAGCGCAGATTGTTTTTGATCGTATAAACGAGCTTCGAGCTGCGTATGCCAGTAAAGCGGCTGCGCTTAAGGACGAGTGGGAAAGTCACGTGGAAAACGTGAGGACTAACTTCCCAGAAACCTACGAAAGAGTTAAGAACTGGTTTGTGGACGGAGACACCTTCGTGTCACGCCACAGGATCAGCACTATGCTTTTTCCGCTGGGTGCGGGTCTTCCTGTTGATTTCGACAGCCGTTTGGATGTTGGTTTCAGGAATCTGATCAACAGCCCGACTCTGTCTGAGAGCGACAGGGAGGTTATAGCAAGGGTTAAGCCTCACATCCAGGAGCTGATTGAAAGGTCAGCTTACAACGTTGGGTCGGTGCTTGAAGGCGCTGGTTCTGACACCTGGGTGGTTGAAGCTCAACAAGCCACGTCTGCAGCAATCGCTGAGGCTGTTAAGACGATGGTGCAGGAGCCAATCACAGAGTTTGCCAGCGCTTTGGCAAACGTTGAGGGAATCCTCTCAAGAGGCGGCGTCATTAGGACGGCTACTCTTGAGAATCTAAGGAAAGCCTACGATAAGCTTAACGGCTTTTCGTTCATGGCTCCCACTGAGCTGAGAGACAGACTCAGCGCTGTGGGTACCATCATTGATGCTGTTGACATGCGTGATGTCAACAAGAACGAGTCTGCTTCTAGGTCTTTGGCACAACACTTTGCTGAAGTTCGAGAAGCTGTTACTTCCGAAGAAACGCACTCTGCGGTCTACGGAAGGTTCCGTCGTGGTTTGTCACTATAAAAAGGAGAGCTTGAAATGTCTCATCGTACCGAAGTTAAGACTCAATTCCTCGACAAAGAAATCGTCAAGAAGACTTGCGAGGAGCTTGGGCATGAGTTTGTTGATCAAAAAAATGTCAGGATGTTTGATGGTTCTACCGAGTCTGAGTACGCTGTTAAGCTAAAAGGCTGGAGTCAGCCTGTGTGCGTCAAACAAGACGGCTCTGCCTTGGTTGACAACTACGAAGGTCGCTGGGGGGACATGGCGACTTTTAACCAGTTCTGCCAACGTTATGCTGAGAACGTAACCATGTCTCACGCTGAACGGAACGGTTATCGCGTTCTGCACCGCGAAGAAGTAAACGGAACCATTCAGCTTCGACTGGGACGGTAATATGCTAGCGACGGCCACTGTGCATAAGGACTCTTTGGAAAATGTAGCCAGGAGTTGTTCTCTTGTGTACAGGTCTAATAGAATATGGCCGCTCGTCGACAATTACCCGAAGGGGGTAGGTAGAGGGGTGCTGGTATCAACCAACCCTCTCCTACCCCCTTCTCCGTTTACTGTCGGTGTTTTTGAGCGCGCATCTTCCGTTTATGACCTGGTTTGGTTGGATGAAAAAGATTCTTGCTTATACGCCTGGATTGGTAAGAACGGAAAGTATTTGAAGACAGCTGTGGTTTTAGAGGAAGTATCGCGACTACAGAGCCGATATGGTTATGAGTATTCTGTTTCGGTAGACGCTGATGAAACTGTCACAATTCTAATTAGGAGTGAATGATGGCTGCTAACATTGTTGTTACTATTTCCCCGACTGGGGATACTTCTGTTGAAGTAGAAGGTGGCTCTGGCAAAAGCTGCACGAACATTAGTTCATTCTTGGAACAGGCTCTGGGCTCTTCCAAGGGCACTGAGTACAAACAAGAGTTTTACCAACAGGATCAGCGGATTAGCCAAAGCAACTAGGAGGGTCAGATGCTCGTCGAGGTGTCTCCAAACGGTGAGCTGACGTTTTTGTACGACGATAACTTGCGTGGTCTTATGGACTCAGGGCAAGCTAAAGTCACAAGAGCGTCAGACGTGGAGCCTGACGAAAATGGACAATGGACCGCCGATCTTAAAAGGGTCGGCGGTCCTGTTCTAGGACCGTTCAGGCTGAGAGAAGAAGCTCTCACGGCTGAGAAAGAATGGCTTGAAGCCAACCATTTTGGCAAAGACTACGCCAAGGCGTATACTGAGTCAAAAGGAGGCGACAATGCTTGAACTCAGACAGTTGGTGACTGATGATATATCGTTCATAGGACATACCCTGCAGCAAACTATGGGGTGGGGTCCGAAAAAAATAATAAAGGCTGTCAAGTTTATGTGCGTCAACAAACCAGTGGGTTTGGTTTTGACAAGCGGAAACGAGCCTGTTGGCTTTATGCTTTACAAAGAAGACAAGAAGACAGGAGCCAACGTTATAAAACTTATAGTGGTAATTCCAGCGCACAGGCGAAAAGGAGGAGCCTTGGCGATGCTGGAGTGCCCTATAAAGGAGTATTTGAAGCAGGGAGTAACTATTCCTTTTGAGGCCAGGATTAGTGAGGACAATCTACCTGCGCAGATGCTGTTCAGGAAAGCTGGTTTCAAATTCAGAGGGTATTCAGATGAAAAGCTCATCTTCAGATATAGTTTCGTCGATGAGGCTGTTAGGAAAAAGCAGCAACTTTGAAGGCAAGTATAATCTGGCAGTTGATTTTAATTCTCTAGAAGACCAGAAAACTCTTATTGAGGGCATGATTCCATTCATGTCCCTCAGAAATAGGTTTTTACTACGTGGTCTGGTTAGTCTCTTGTCTGAGATCAAAAGGCAAGAACTAACCTGTGATACTAGAGCTGTTACTGTTGATGTAGTTCTGCCAACTTCAGCAGAGTCTGCTTTGTCATAGAAGCTTGCTTGCTGAAAGGCTGAACATTAACGCTGCTGGCTAGTGACTCGAAGAGCTTCGCATCTCCTCTTGGTAAGGTGCGAAGCTCTTCTGCCAGCTTCTCTGTGTCTAGGATGACACCACCGGCTGAAACTCTGTCAACAAAGTCAGAACCCATAACTTCAGCCAGGCTGTCTGGCCTTATAGCAGACAAGTCTGATTTCTTGTATATGCTGCCTGTCGTAAGTTGTACGTTGTCGTTTACAAACGCGCTGGCTTGCTTGACCGTGAAAGAGAATAGGTCTTCAGGCTTGCCAAGCGATTCCATTTTTTGCAGCTTGTACTCTCTGTCTACTTTGTCGATGAGCGTGGCTATTTTTTTCATGCCAGTCATTGAGTGAGTAAAGCTGGGATTGTTTACGCAAGCCTCAGCCGCCTTGGCCAAAGTCTGCTGAACGTTGAGGTCTTTGCCAAGTCGCCTAAGCGCAACGGCTCTCTTAAACAAAAGAGAAGCGGCGTTCTTGGCGCTGCCCAAAGCGGCTCCAGCTTGCTTGTACAAATAAGTACGATCTTCTTCAGTAAGATTTTCAGTAAGACCAGTCTTGAGGATTCTGCTGGCCATCTTGACTCTGTCTTCGTAAACAAACTCATCGCGGTATTTTTGTAGATACGCGCAAGCTTCTTTTACTTCGTTTGCATTTCTTATTGGAAGGTGTCTTTCCTTTGCGCCGTTATCGTAAACAAAGACGTAGGCAAAACTGTCATCTGGCAATTTGTTAATATCAATAGAATGGGCAGAAGAGTGTTTTTCAATTAGACTGTCTACATGCCTTTTGATGCCGAAGTACTCGGCAGCCTTTACAAGTCGCTCCTGTACAACGGAAGCCCTCTTACCTAGCCCTTCCTTGTTCTCAAGAAAGTACATGGTAGAGACGTAAGTGGCTGGAGCCGTATGGCAAGGAAAAGACAAAGTAACAGGATCAGCGAAAGCGTTTGGACTTTTTTCTTCAGATGTGTAGTTTATAACATCAGAAGAAGCTTTCTTGACAAAGTCTGGGGCGTCGTAGAGTTTGATCAGTCTGTGAAGAGTCTGCCCGTTAACATCACCATGTTGGTCTAAACAGGTATTGCTCATGATTACAGCGACCTCTTCAATTCTTGAGTACATCAACTTTGATTTGTTGATGAAAGAACTTGGTTTTGAACCTACAAGCTATCTTCCGGCATTGTTTAATTGTCCGCTATGTCATTCTAAAAAAAGAATGACAATATATCCAGACCCATTTTACAAGGGACAGTGGTGGTTCTGCAAGGATTGTGGCAAATGTGGAGACATGCTGAACCTAGCTGCTGAGCTGTGGGGCACGGATGAAAACATAGCGGCCAAAAACATGAAGGTAAAAGGCATCATAGCTGATTACTTTTATTTTGAAGAAGCTTTGAAGCTGTACATGTTCAAATGCCTGGCCCTGCGCAAGGTACATAACGATTTCTGGGCCAGCGCGACAAACAACTCTCTGATATTTGAGTCAGGAGACCTAAGGGACGCTCTTAGGCTGCTGAACATACCTGTGCCTAAGACTCCAGAAGAATGGAAGAACGGCATGGGTAAACTCATAGGTTTAGCCAACAAGAAAGAAATAGAAAAAGCCATAGTTGTGCCTAAGCCTGAAGGGGAAAGAAAGCTAACAAGGATAACAGGTTCGTCCAGACCGTTTGTTGGCAAAAACTGGGGGAAAATGATTGTAATACCTTATTTCGATCTACCAGGAAGGATCAGACGGTTTGAGTTCATAAACTACGACGACGGCAAGCTGCAGTTTGCAAACAAGACTTTGTACCACGGAAGACTGCTTAGCAAGGTTCCTACCTTTGCCTTCTTTGACCAGATAGTAAAGGACGGCGTTGAAGAGGACTTGGTGGTTGTAGAAAACATTGAGATAGCCTTGTCTCTACATGCCAGGCACCTTAAGGAAAACAAGCCGATACTGCCTTTGTGCGTTGTAGCTGATATAAACACGTTAGCTACGCATATAGATTTATATCCTTACAGGTTTACGCTTTGGAACGCTAAGCTCAACGGCGACATATTTAAAGGCATAAAAAGCTCAAACATACCTGTGTATCAGACAAACCAAAACGGAGAGTGGTCTAAGTTTGAACTACAAAAGTATCAACCAAAAGCTTGGATAGAAAAGGTAAGGGAAGGAAGGAAAAAGCCTCTTGAGGTAATGGAGGAGTGGCTGCCAACAGTAAGTCTAATAGAAAGACAAGCAGCTGCTGGTAGCTTGGACTTCGACACAGAAGACAGTTACGCCATAAAGTCAGAGCTGTACCCGACTCTAAGCGAGACGCTTAAGAGCTTGTCCTATCACACAGGCAAGACCATACGGCTTAGCAACGACCAGGTTTACGAGAAGGATGACGGCTGGTACAGCAAAAGAACAGGAAGCAGAATATCTCCAGTAAAGATAAGAATCTCGAAAATAATCTCTGGAGAAGACAAAACAATACACATAGGTGAGCTGTCCTACGCTGGAAAGGTTTATCCGTTCAAAGACGAGATAGGCCAGATCGATGCCGACATGGGAGAGTTCATCAGAAAAATATTGATAAAAGACAACAAGATATGCATCTCAATACACAACAGGTACATGGACAAACTCAAGTCTTTGGCCATGATGTTCAATCCACCAGAGATAATCAAACAAAGCTTTAACGTTGGTTGGGACCAGTCTGAAAAAGCTTTCAGGTTCTGCAACTTCATGGTTGGTAGGAAAGGAGAGGTGTTCGAGGCTACGGCCATGAGCACGTCGGAAGAGTTTCCCACAGCAACCATAAAGTATGAACCTGTAAACCTGGTGGACATAAACAAGCTTACAAACAACACAACGACAAATAGATCGTTCTGGGCCCTAACGGCAGCCATGACATCAGCTGTCATGACTACAGCCACTGGAATAGTTCCCAAGCGATTTGCCTATTACGGAGAAACTGGTTCAGCCACAGATGTTGTTTGTGAATGGTTTGGCATACCTCCAACAAGTCACAAGGACATAAACGCGGAAAAGACTTACTGGCCAATAGTAGTGCCTAAGAAGAAAAGAAGCTGGCTGGCTAGTGATTTTGATTCATGGTTTGTCCTCAAGAAAAAACCACAATGCTTCATAGAGACTGACAAGCTTGAAGCATACATAATGCACCTGTTCGCTCCAGCGACTACTGTGCTGAAGATAGACTTGGACAGTCACCTTGGAGAAATTGAAGAGTCTGCCAAAAAAATTCTTCCAAATTTCCTGGCGTACGTTTTAAAAACAGAAGACATATCATTCGACCACGAAGAAGGTATGGCCTTAGGTTTACTAAACAAAGCTGCCGACTGGGTTGAAAGCTTTGGAGTGTCGTCTGATGTTGTCAAAGAAGCCAAGAAATGTTTCAAGGCTACTGTTTCAAAAGTCAGCAACGGATGCCTGACTGCTTTCACTGAGCTGTGCCAGTACGGTATAGCCCACAGGTTTTTGATTGAAGGGTCGACCGTAGATTCTGACGTAATGCTGACGACCAAGACAGCCAAGATAGACAAGGAAAGATTTTACGAAATACTTAAGAGAGAAGGGTTTAGGTTGGCTGACGGTTTGGACATACAAAGGTATCTGGACGACACCGCAAACCCTGGCAGCAAACTGAACTACTCAGAAGCAGAAAGCTCTGACAAGTTCATAGTTGACAGAGCTTGGTGGGAAGCTACCATGCGTGATAGTCGTGACGTTAAGACTTTGAAGATAGCGAGGTAACATGTCCAGGACACCAGATAATCCAGCTCATTACGACGGTAACAAAGGCGTAAGCTGCATAGAAGCCATAAGCAACGCGTTTACCGAAGATGAGTTCAGAGGTTTTCTGTGGGGCAACGTCATGAAATACATGTGGCGTTGGCCTAAAAAAGGAGGACTTGTCGACCTCACTAAGGCCAAGTGGTTGATAGAGCGTCTGATTGAAATAGAAGAAAAGAAAAAGACTACCACGAAGCCTCAGGATTCAAAGCCTTCTCGATCTCGTCGGTAATAACAAATTTGCTTGGCACGTTGAAAACAGGCCAACTGTTTGTTGTATACCAAAGACCACAAGCCCCGATGTTCACAGCCTGAGCGAAGTCATCGCTTAGGTGTGGGTTCCTTGTGATCGTGTACATGTCTGAGCCGACTCTTGTTTCAGTCTTCTGCTCTGTCAAAGCCAAGAAGTCGTGTATCAAACCTGGGTCGTCAGTAGACTTGTAGTCATACTTGAAGAATCGTATTCTCTTCATGCGTATTGCCGCGCACGTGGTCAGCAATGAACGAGTCTTGTCGACTCTGTAGTAAGTTCTTGGATTGTTTGCGGTTGGTTTGACAACAGACATTATCTTAGATGCAGCAGCTCTGACGTACTGGATTGGAATTATCCTGTCGTACGGAACGCCAGCCTGACACAGAAATGTCTCACGCAAAGCTCCAGCGCCTGTATAGTCATGAGCTACGAAAGAACAGTTAAAGGTGCTGAAGTAACCCAAGCACTGTTGCGCCTCAGCCAAGTGATCGTGTGGAGTCATCAGCCTTCTACCCCACAACACGTCTATCACTCCGGTAGGCGTGATGCCCAACACTGTCGCGACAGTCAAGCTGACGCCCTCTTCACCACCACCACCCCAGTCTATTGCCAAAACCCTGTACCTGTATTTGTTTAGATTGTTTGCGCAAGTAGCCGGCTCTCTTGGAGCGTTGGGATGTTGAAGAACACAGGCTTGTTGAAGTTCTTCCATCGACACTAGCTGAACACCTGTTCCGCAGCTTTCTCCCAACACTTCGTTCATGTACTTCTCAGGCGTGTAATTGCCGTAGCCTTCACGCTTTGCCAAAAGCTCAGCCCATTTTGCTGGCTCTGAGTAGTGGATGTGCATGATTGGCTGAGGAACGTGAAAACCTGCAAACTGGAAACGTCGTTCTGGATACCTGTGTATCCAACGACCTTGTTTAGGGTGTATTGTCTTTGAGCACTTGGCGCATACTGTTCCTGGGTTGTCTTCTGACATGTCTTCTTTCATGGGACCGATCATGTTTTCAAGATCATGCTTAACTGAAGCTATGTTAAGTTTGCCGCAAGCCTTGCACGGTATGCACCACTCTGCTTGAGATGACATCAACCAGAGACCTTCAATGGTGTTATCTGGCGTCTTCGGCGTCCCAGAGTATTGACTGATTGCCCAAGGAGACGCGGACATTGTTTCCTTGATGATAGGTATAAGATCACGATCCATGTCTTGAACTTCGTCGATCACAACCTTGTCGCTTCTGATACCTCTGACGCGGTCTGCGTCCAAAGAAGCAAAACTAAATTGCATCATGCTGTAATTACGGAAACTACGCTGCAATACGCTGTTTTCCGTATTCGTGCCCGTCCATAGGGCACGCACAGGAGACTGTTCAACGAACGGTCTCACGTAGTTGTTTGACAGACGGCGCACCTGTTCAAACAACGGTGTTATGTAAAGTGTGCGAAAATAGGGTATGGAGGTGCAAGTGATTACGCCGTGAGCTGAGCCTACAGTCGACTTGCCAACCTGACGCCCTGTTTTCAACACCATGGATTTAGGCATCCTGGTGTAGAACAAGGTTTCAAATTGGAAGTGATTAGCCAGACTGTAGGGCTTGCCATCCAAGGTAAGCACCAATGGCAACAATGGCGAGAAGTTAGGAAGCCTGCCGTCTTGAACTATCTTCAAGAAAAGGTTGAGCTTGTCTATGTCTGGTAAAGACGCAATCTTGTCGCCAACAAAACTGTGCAGCTTTTCATTCGCGGAGGCTATCATAGATGGACAACCAAGAGGAAACGTTGCAAAACTTGCACAAGAAAGTAAACAAAGCAGTATCTGACTATTGGCATGTTATATTGATAATAGTCTGCGCGATGTTCTTTCTTTTCGCAAGGTAGCATTATACAGGGGTTTATCGATGAACATAAGCCGCTCGCCTAGAAAATACCTGGAAAGAAGAGGTATTCTTGGGACATACAGAAAACCCATGAGTACGGTTAGTTTAAACAGCCTTAGGCTTAGAGACTATCCCTTGGAATCTCCTTTCCCCATCACAGAACTGAGGCAATACACTCAGGGAGACCCTGTGCCTGACAGAGGTATTTCGAAGGAGTGGCCAGACGTGTGAGGTTATATATGGTTGGTGACTTCTTCGGTCTAGGTTTCGCGATTGTTATGTCTGGTCTTGTTATATGCTTGGTAACGGTCAATCCGTTACCGCTTCTGGGCATGGCTGCCGGTCTGTACGCTTTGTCGTTTGCAGGCAGCCAGGTTGAGAAAAGCACGCGCAGACGCAGATAAGAAGTCATTTTGTTGTCACACCTGTTACATAAACAAGGCATCTGTAAAAAGTTGCCGACGTTATGTAACAGGTTTTTTTTGTTAAGGAGAACTGGAATGTTGACAGACATCAAGAACGCGATCATCAACTGGCGGGTTTACCACAGCGACTACTTCGACCAGCCTAATGTCACCGCTGTCATGTACATAGGTAAGTTTTGTTTTGCTGCCGTCGCTTACAAGGACAGGTACGCTAAAGACAAATACGCAGCCGTGGTGTACGAATCAGTACTTTCAAGGAACGACAAGACAGAAGAGTCCAAGAAAGTTATTTGCGACAGCGCTTTTGAGGCTATGTCGCAAGCCGAGAAACTAATGCGCGAGTTTGCTGAGAAACAAATTATGGACAGAGAGCCTGAACTTCTTGGTGTAGACAAAGAAAACAAAAAGGAACTTGCTGATGTTGCTTGAACCTTGGACTAAGAAGTTCGATGCTTGTCTTAAAAAAAGAACGGGTAACAGCATATCTGATCTTGGCCTGGATGATCGTGAGGTACAGGCTTACTACAGTTCTGGTCAAAAGCCGGATGAAGCGGCGAAGGAGTACATTGAAAGAAGAGACCTCGACGACATCACCGACCCAGCAACGTTCGGGTGGTGATAAAGCAAGGTACAAGGTGTTCACGCAACTGGACACTGATTTAATATATGTCAGTCACGTTTTAGAAAACGCTATACCTGACGCAGCCATACGCGAGAAGTTTATTTCTTCAGGCGTTGGCAAAAGCTACTTTGTTATAGAATTTGACAAGAAGTTTGAAGACAAATTTGAATTGCTTCTTGGTTTTTCAAGTTCTGTGATTTCGTGGCACTTGAGTAGAAAGGAAGACTAAAGTGAATCAGCTCATGGCTTTTGTGTCTTGTGTCCTGGCATCCAAAGCTGTTTTGGACGTTTGGTTCAACGGTTCTATATTTTCATGGCACAGAGCCTGGGCTGAGCTCCTTAGAGACGAAGGGGCTTGGAAAGTATCCAGGCTGCTTGGAGAACTGCTAACATGCAGGTTTTGTCTGAGTTACCACACGTCTCTGTGGTTTACTCTTTGCTGCATACCCATTCTACCATGGTGGGCTTTGGCACCATGGTGGTTTGCGGTAAGAACAGCGGCTAGATTTGTCGACATATTTGAGGAGAAGCTAGATGGAGATTCCAGCACCGCTAGAGGCAACGATGGAGTCGTTTCAGGAGACAGCGAAACAAGTCTTTTTGACTGACGCCTATCTTGAAAACGTGGCAGTTGTTTTTAATTGGAAAATTGGAAACACTGACCTTCCTTTTGGCCTTATGCTCGGCAGAGACGGTGGCGTTAAAACTCCATCTGAACTGATCGGCATAACCCAACAAACCTGCAAAATGCTTATGCACCAAGCCTTGAACCTTCAAGGGATGCTTGAAGCTGTTGATCAATTGGCTGGAGAACTGGCTGAAAAGATAAAGAAAGTGAAGGAGCAAGACAATGTTTAACGTTACGGATAATCTCGGAGAAGCGCTCATAAAAGTAGATGCTATGGACTTGACTAACTTAAATTCAGAACGCGTAAAGACCTTGGGGTATTTCACGGCTAAAGACGCAAGTATATCCAACAAAAACACAGTTACCTCAATCTTGGTGTACGCTAACGACCCTAAAAAATTGATCTTCTTCAATGACTTTGAGAAGAAGATAAAAAAGAAAATGGACATGAAGGAAGATATAGTAGGTGTGATTGTTTGTTGCAATTTTGCAAGTACTGGAGACGTGGTTGTATTTACAAAGTCAAAAGGATTTGATGTAACGCCAGAGCTTGAAAATTCAAACGAAGCCACATCAACAGTAAGGCTGTCTGTGTGTGTTGTTAGGTACAATCAAGTCAAAGGAACTTTGAGAAAAACTGATCAAAGCGCCCTTTTGCCTAACAAATACCTTGGAACTTACGCTAATTACAAATTTCCATTTTCAGTGGACAAGCTGTCGTTGATAGCCCTAGACGAAAGGATAAACGGTAGTTTTATAGACAAGACAGGAGAAGACATACTAAAAGCGATAAGCAACGTAAAAATAAAGCCTCTTGGGCTTGTCTGCACCAATCCGCATATGGGAATGTTGGACGACAACCACCCAAATGTGACGGCTGATTTCGCAAGTCCTGGACAGCATGACTTTGATCACTCTAGGTTTGACACGTCGGATAAAGAAATTTATCAAATGTTTGAGATGGAGGGCTCAAAAGGAAACGCTATCATTCTTATGTGGAATAGGTTGTCTT
>Ga0222713_10002419_pt1 | contig 20012 bp, 36 predicted proteins | sample C33_649DmetaG_FD_165061 | JGI IMG/M metagenome (GOLD analysis project Ga0222713, IMG submission 165061) | Estuarine water microbial communities from San Francisco Bay, California, United States - C33_649D | ecosystem: Environmental > Aquatic > Marine > Unclassified | place: USA: California...
TTTTAGAATAGCACTAACGTGCTCAAGTGTTAGGTTAAACGACATTCTTGCCCTCTTTTTGTTTCATGTAATCGAAATATGATGTCTGCTCTTCATTGGACCAAAGGTTGGCGACATTTTGCTCTCGAACATACTCTTCGATCCAACGAACGATGTGCTCGGACATCATATAGTTGTGCAGACCTGTGTATTTATCAACTTCATACTTTGTCAGCAGATCTTGTAGGTCTTTTCGAAGAGCTTGTTTTTGCATTACCACTCAGGTCCTGTTGTTTTGTCTGTCCGAGTATATAGCATCATCCAATCAGCGTCTACCTACCGCAGCCGCGGCCATGCCAAGAGCCATCCACCCCACTAGATCATCAGCAGGTTCGTTAAGAAGCCAAGCCAAGAAGTATAACACTACACTAGCAACAGCAAGTGCTACAAAACCTTCAATAAAACCTTGCTTAAACTTATTCCACATTAGAAGTCCTCCGTTCCTTGGTATACATCGGCGACAAACACGCCATTCTCACGCCACATCTTAACAACACGTGGACGATCATCAAACACGATATCAGGCTTCTTACCGAAGCGAGCAACGATCTGATCCAGCAGTTCTTTCTTGACGATATCATCGCCCCTGTAGTCGTTTGCTTCACGCATGTACAGTTTTTCGAACTTGATGTCGTGATCGTACAGCCAATCTTCGGTCAACTTACGAGTGTCATCACCACGACCAGAGCACAGGATCACAGTGTGACCAGCAAACCACATCGTACGTGCAATGTTGACAATCTGTTCAATTGGTTTGTCGTTGACCATCTCCGACTTGAACATATTCCAGTTTTTAGGTTTCTGTCTCCAGTAGTGGACACGGTGGCTAACATCAGCCAGCGTTCCATCGATATCAAAGCAAATCAGCATTTTTTCACCTTTAAGTAGTTGTTCAGCAAGCCTTCGATGTTCGCTTTGCCGATTGGGTTTTGTGAGTGGACGTAGAACGAAAAGTCTTCTGGAAGTGAATAATACCTGTCATTCATATCCCAGTCAACAATAAGTTTAGCAATTTCGTGACCAGTCGGTTCGTCTTGACCAAGGTCGTGATCAAACGAAACGTATGATGGCATTCCTCGAGACATAATAGTCAAAACAACATCAGCACGGTTACGACAGATCACCCACTCCCGTCCATCCTCAGGTGGGAAGCGCTCGTCGTCGAGAAACAAATTCCAAGTCACTGTTTGATCTCCTTAATCTCAACTAGATTGTACCACCCACTTTGCAGATTGTCAACAATCTTCTGAGCTTCTTCTTGAGTATCTGCAGGCCACCAATCGTAATCGGTGTACTTTTCACCGTCACAATCGTACTCTGTGTAGTAGGCGTAGACTTTGTACTTCATCGTGTTGTCTCTTTTGTTTCCTTACCTATAATATAATTACTTTGACAGCAAATGTCAACGCAAAAAAGCGCCCGAAGGCGCTTTTTCTTTTCTACTGTTATCAGCTAGTTACTGAATGCCAGCTTGACCAGTGACGTCAATGAATGGGATTGCTGACGAACCAGTCATCTTGGGCAGAATACCGTCCCACTTGGTGATCGCCTGATACTGAACAAACTCAGGGCTCAAGCTGTCTGCAAGCAAGCGGTTAGCCTTGGCTTGTGCTTCTGCAACTCGAAGAATCGACTCTGCAGTACCACGAGCGTCTTCGATCTTCTTGTCAGCTTCTGCCTTAGCTTGGGCGACTTCGTTCTGACGCTGTTGAGCCATCTGAGTAGCTGCGTTCTTGTTGTTGATCGAGTCAAGAACAACTGCAGGCAGACGAATCTCACCAATCCAGTAGATCTTGTCGATCTTAATGCCGATCGGGCTAACTTGATCTGCAACATCCTTCTGAACAGCAGCGATCAGCTCTGCCTTACCAGCACCGTACACATACTCGATAGGCTTGTTAGACGCTTGCTTGACGAGGGCGTCACGAACCATGTTGCGCAGGAATGTGTCGGTAATTTCGTCAACACCACGACGATATGTCTGGAAGATCATGGCGACCTTATCAGGATCAATGCTGTAGCTGATACCAATGTCAGCATTTGCAGTCATACCATCCGCAGTTTGGAACGAGATCGACTCATCGTTTTCAGAACCTTCGGTAGGATCTTTGGTCCACACATAGTTTTGCATGAATGTGGGGAACACATACAGCTCTTCGTTAATGCCAATCCAGTAGCGACCAACAGGCAGCACTTCGGATTCGACACCTTTGTCACCACCAAGCAAGTTGACCTTAACGCCAACGTTACCAGCAGGAACGTAATCACAAGCAACGAGAGCACCCATTGCCACAGCCATCAAAGCCACATTACGAAAGTTCATTCAGTTTACCTTTCAGTTTGGTTAGTTCAGTTTTGAACAGTTTTAGAGTGAAGACGGGATATGCAAACACTGCAACAACACCCAGCGCTACCAACAGGTCGCTTGCACTGGATATCAGGTGAGGAACAATTGCTCCAAACCACACTACAGTGATTACAAGGTATGATGTAAGTTTAACGTATAGATTCATGTGTTATCTTTCAGTAACAAAAACCGTGGACGGTATCTTCTTCGTGGTCACCTTCGATGGTGTCGAGGATCATTCCAGCGAGCATGTCGATTTCTTCGGATTCTTCCGAAGTGAGTTTGTCATTTTGGGTAAGAGTAAACAAACAAGATGCACGAAGAAGGTCGAGTTGTTCTTTGGAGATTTCGATCGTGAAGGTTTTCATGGTAGCTCCTTTGCTTTTGCCCCCTCAATATAAGCGAAACAGAAGCAAAGGTCAACAGTTAATCCCACAACGCCTCATAATATTTTCCAAACAAACGGAAGCCGTTGTTCATCCGCTTCCAACGGTCTTTGTATTGATCATCATAAGAGTAGTCATTTTTAACCTTTCGATTAAACGCCCAAATCATCTCGTCAAGCACATAGGCCCAACGCTTCTCAACCAAATTGTCGTGGTCTGGATCGTCTGTGACAGGATGTTGTAGCTCTGGTGGAACATCGTCATTGTCAACATAAGCTGAACCAATGGCTCTTTCTTTGAGCTTGTTCAACATAGGCAAAATGATAAGAGCAAGAGTGTCATCCATGCTCCACACATCATAGTCATCAATACGGATCTTGATCTTTTGTTCTTTAAACAGATCAAAGACCCTGTTGATTGTGTTGTTGTAGATCCAATCCAAGAAGTTTTCACACTTCTCAAGCAGATGCTCAAACGTCGTGGTGCTATCAGTCCAGTCGTGATTATACTTTTTGTTCATATAACCATAATGGATATGGCTCGACCAACGACGGCGATATGGTCCAATGTATACTTTCATTAGCAGGTCACTTTCATAAATGTTGGACAGAATTGATCAGAGCAAACATAACCCATCACGCCTTCCAAACTAATACCACACTTTGAGCAGCTTCTAACACCTGTCCATGGATTAGGGATGAAAGGTGGTGGAAACACTGGGTTTGGGTTTAATGGAGTGGGGTATTTAATATACGGTGGGTTTGGATCTCTAAACTTGTCAAGCTCTTTGCCCCACTCCTCCATCATCTTCTCGGGCTGTGAACCAGGCGCATATTCATCATTGTCTTCTTCGCCAAACCCCTCAAGCGTTTCCATCAACTCGTATAGAGACATTCTGTTGATGTGGGCTTTAAAGCATGCATCGAATGGGCCTGGGTCGTGAGCTTTGTCATAAGTCCACTTACGCCACCAGTTGCGGTATCTTACATATTCGTTCATTTTGCCCACTTTGTTTTAATGTTACCACAGTGTTCACATTGTAGTGTATATCTAGTTGCTAAACCACGAGCAAAGTCAGTCTCATAGCGAACATCTTCGCTGTTAATGACTTTCCACTTGTGCCAGCAACCGCTGAACAAGAATCCAATAAGTTTAATCATTTATTTTCTCCCAACGCTTTGGTTGATTGTATGGTTCATATTTTACCACAACAATCTCAGAAAGTAAACCAGTTCCTTCGCATGTATGGCAAATATGTTGTTTGGTGTCATACTCACCACGATGGTAATCAGTCAAATGCTGGCTATAGTAAACACCCTCACCTTTACAATTGTAACACACAACTACTGTAGTGTCACTATGACGTCTCTGGTCCATTAGTTGACATCCTCATCTTCCCACTCTTTGGTGTAGATCACGTTCGAGGGGCGGTTGTACTTTTCAACAAGAGGCTTGATCTGATCACGGCGATATCCAGCAAGACCGCAGCCAATAGGAGTCAACATAAACTCATCATCAGGATGCGCTTCCGCATACTCAATGAAATCCTTAATATGCCACTCAATTGCATCAAGAGTAAGAGTCTTGAGAACAAGATCTTTAGTTGGCAAAGCATATGACATACCAGTACGACCCACTCCAACACCATACTCTGCACCATGATGGTCCATAGCATAACGAGCGGCACCAGCACCGTGGCGGCCAGCAAGGTTAGATCCAAATACAAAAATCTTAGTCATGTTTGACGTTCCTATTTGCACAGTAAGTTTTGCCAGCAGCTTCTGCTTGACCCTTGCTAGCAAAGAATTGTGTCCAATCATCGGGGATATCAATAGTTAGATATTCAACATCGTATGGTTCTATAGTATCGCTTGGAGCGCAATTTAAATGATATTGATCTTCTCTGATGCGCCCATCAGCGACCTTCCCACTAACAATTTGCTTAATTGAACCGCAGATCTTCATAGCAGTGACAGTAAATGTCCACATAGGCCGATCATAACGACTCCACTCATTACCCTCAGAGTCAACCATAGAAAGTTTCTTACGGCGCATCAGGTTATTGTTTAGCTCCAGCTTGTAGACCGTATTGCCAATTCGGAGGTCATCTTTAGTTAGTGCCATTTATTGATCCTCTGTCCATCTTTTGTCACAGTCGGGGCAGTAGTGGTTGATCCAATATGCTTCATCAGCTTTGCACCACATACTACCAGTGCCGTCTCTTTTGCTAGTTTTGTTAGGGTGAGTACAAATCTCTTGCAACTCTTTATAACAATCGTTCAATTTGTCAAGGTGACTCTTGATTGATATAGCCCTGTTTCTTATCTGCGTTTGATTAAGGTTTAGAGGATTGCCTGCAGGGCCCATCTTCATTTCAGACAACTTCCTCCAGAATACTGCATACCAGCATCAACACATCTCGATTTAAATTCTTGTGTTTGATTCATTGTCAGAGTAATCATATATCCCATTCCCCAAATGGAGAATATTACAACAATTGCAACAAGAATTTCACTAGTATAGTCAATTAGTCTGCTCATTTTATAATCCAATCCATGTTAAGCCAGTCAGTATCTTCTGGCATCAATTCAACTTTGTCTCCGTGAAGCTCTTGCAGTTGTGTCCAAACGTAGGCATTGTTCTTACGCAGACAATATGCAGTCTTACGACAATCGTAGCAAGATCCGCTGGCTCCATAGAACAAGAATGAATTTTCAGTCTCATCAACTCGAGCAATGCCACTGTTCATTCGCCACGTATCGCTAGTAGTATATCCACCAGACCAACCTGCAAGAACACGATAGTGTGGATCATCACCACTGAGCTTAATTACCACCCAGTTATCAGGAATGTATGTCATTTCTTGTAGTACCTCGTATACAAATCTGCAATCTTATCCAGCTCAGGATGTTTTCGAATCCATTGACCAGTCGATGGGTCAAAGTTCTTCTTGAAGTAACTATCCATCTTTTTGTTGCCAGTGTCAACTTTTAAGTCGACTTGCAGACAGATTTTGTCGAAGTCGTGATCCGACATAATTGTCTCATCGAGCATCTCATAAGCGTAGGCGGCGACAGATAGTTTAATCCGCCGCCGCACTTCTTTCTCTACTTTTGAACCCCAACCATCATCACCAAAGAATGCCTCAAGGCTCAAAGCTCAACATCCACAAAATCATAGATCCCCAAGCAATGGAACATTGTGCGACCATACTTGTACTGCATCGTCTTGTGCCAGTGACCAAAGTACCACTCATCGGGTTGGTGGATATCGAACAAGCTCTGTAGGAAATCGCCAGTACGAGTGTTGTAACGAGGACCCTTCAAGAATCCACTGTCCCAGAACATATGACCAGCAATCTTGTGAGGGCAATCGTGAGTAATCATAACACGAGGCTTGACAGTGCTGTAGACATCTAGCATCTGTGCAAATTGCTCATCGTTGCACTCTTCATCAGCCCACCAATCGTAGTTCTCAGTGCGCTTGTACCAGCCAGGAGGTGCATTAGGGTTATCAATAGACCAAGCGCCACCGATGAACATCACGTCGTTCTCAACCTTGCCGTCAGGAATCCAGCCATGCATCGTCTTACAGATTGCTAGCTGATCATGGTTGCCACGAATGAATCGATGGCCGCCTGCACGATGGAAGTTGTTGATACGTTCATACCAGTATTCACCTTGGCCGAAGCCAATTCCGAAGTCGCCGATCTGAATTGTGGGACCCTCGAACTTATCAATCCCGTACACCATGTACTCATTGATATCGCCGTGGATGTCGCCAATCAGTCGTGTAAGTGTCATCGCTTTCTCAACTTCTCATAGATTTCATAACCAGTCGTTCCAGGCAAAGACATCTGGAACTTGTCAAGTATAGCAGTAATCTCGTCGTGAGTCAACTCTTCTTCGACGAGGGGCACCCAACCTTTTTCGGGGCCGACAAACCAATCGCGGCCTTCGAGCTCATAGATCAGATCCTGATCATCAAAGTCATCTAGCTCTACTTCAACGTCTACAGTAACATATGCCATTGTTATTTCCTTTCAATATCATCTTCAACACACTTAGCACCATACTGGACTTCTAAGATGTGACACGCTTCTGTTGAATCGTTATACGCTTTATGCCATGTGGTTTGAGGAATATCTAACCCCTCACTCAACGCATGAAGTTCAAACGTCTTAGACAAGTATAGCGTCTCTATATCAATTTTACAACGGCCGCTTAGCACATACCAGTGTTCATTCCGCATGTGGTGTCGTTGATTTGAAAGAGACTGCCCTGGTTGAATTACAAGCTCTTTGACCTTGTATCCTAGCTTATCATCAAGCACACGATACCAACCCCACGGACGAATTGTCTTTGGGTTCTTCCAGTTCTCTAGGATCCAGCTTGAGCTGTTCTTCTTATCCTCACCACCAACACCCCATTGAAAACTGACGCGGGGGTGGTCTTTGTATCGTTCATACTCAGGTGTTGATGTATTTGTGCGATCGCCACCATTAGCAAAGATAATATCGTGATACGAGTGATCTAACAGCCGACGAATAGCATCACAAGCTGTGTTGTCAGCATCATCGAAATCAATCACCCAATCAACCATGCGCAGGTTTTCAAGCACAGCTTTGCGTTCATCAAACGGCATGAATGGCTGACCCTTCTTACGAGTCAGCCATTCGTCTGAGTTTAAACCTACAACTAGGCTTTGACCCAATTTAGCAGCATGTTTGAAGTATTCAATGTGTCCACTATGGATTGGGTCAAAGCCACCAGTTACAATAACAACAGCCATTAAGCAGTCTCTCTGATACCACGACCATGAGCGATGCCGTCTGCACCAAAGCTAGCAGCCCAGCTTTCTGGCTTGAGCTTTGGCTCAACACCAGTCATACCAAGAACGTAACCAGCAGCTTCGGTAGCAGCACAGTTCGAGCCGTGCTTTGGGTTTGTGTTGATGTCGAGGTGGATCTCAACATTGTACTCATCGATGAAGGGAATCAGTTGGTTGTACAAAGTACAAACCTTTGCAACTTCGTTCATCATACGAACCTTTGGACGGTTCTTCTTAGCATCGTAATCTGGTTCGTGCGAGATGTTATGGAACACTCGGCAGCCATTCTTACCGTTCATGTGAACAATTGCAACGGTCGCGTAGCGAGCCCAGTTTGCATTATCTCTACGGTAACGAACCGAATCGCAACAGAGATACACTCGCGAAGACTTATCCAAGCCAGCGAGCAAATCGACGATTTCTTCAACTTGACGATCAGTGAACATAATTACACCTGTGTTTCCCTTCTATACTAACACTTATACAGTATCTAGAACAGAAAGGCAACAGATTTATGCTGGTTGTGAGATTTTCCATTCAACACAACTTGAGCTGTAGACGTCGAACACTTGTCCTTCTTCGTAGAACCGATAGACAGGATCAAACTGATCGCTGGTTATTAGCTCTTCGATGGCAGCAACACATTGTGGCTCAGAATTGTAGAACCCTTGCTCTTGAACAATTGTGTAGCACCACATATCTGTTGTGCACATTAAAACTATCGCTGTAAACATTATATCATTCCTTGTTAATGTAATTTATTCGTCGCTGATAACTTCTTTAATACTTTTTAACTCGGGGACATGATCTAACAAGTCAAACCCGCGCATCCTATTGACAACTTCGATCCACTCAAACGTTTTTTTGAGTTCTTCTAGATTAGTTGAATTTATATCAAGATCAGTTAATATGGGTCTATAAAAGAAGTTGTAATTATTATATTTACGAAACTTTGTTCTGTAGTATTCTTGTTTCTGAAATAAAATGTATTTGGGTAAGTGCTGAGCTTTAATATAGCTAGGATACTGTCCAATGTTGGACATTGATATACCATGAATATATGGCTTGGATAAAAAATAGTCACTGATTTTATCAAGAGAAAAGAAGTTGAAAATGGAAACAAATGGTTGGATCCAAATTTTCTTTTTTGTCACATCATACCATCTTTCGAGATTTTCAACAGTTTGGTTGAAATTGCCACCTCGAATCCAATCATATTCCTTACCAACGCCATCTATACTAGCATATATGCCAAGATTTGTTACACTGTGATCTACATTTTCAAGCATTTTCCATGTGCTTTCTGATATTGATTGCATATTGGAAACAATATTAACTGCACATGATGGGTTAACATCTAAAAGATGTTTGAGAATTTTTATATTGTTCTTATCTGCCCAAGGTTCACCACCCTTCATTGTGATGAAGTCAAGGTGTGGTAGAACATCAATAATTTTATCAACGTCTTTATTGCTCAATCTCAAAATAGGCTTTGGTGTCTTGTCAAATTGATCTTGCTGCTCGGTTGTAAATTCCAACTCGTGCTCACGCCACTTTGAGCTAAACCAACTGTTGCATGATGCGCACGTCTGGTTACAAATGTTACTACACGTATACTCAAGAAATCGTAATGGTCTGTCTTTGTTAGCTTTTCTATCGTACCAGTCTTTGTCAAAGTTGTGTTTTGACCAATCCCAAGACTTGTTAAAAATAGACATCATATTATGCTGACCTGCTGCATATTGTTTATAGCAGCCAGCGCAAATTGACTGATCGATAGATTTGTTTTCGTGAAGGGAACGAATGTTTTCCATCACATCACTATTATAAAACTGTTGAAGGCTTTCAATTTTGCTAATATGCCCGATAGGAATATGTGACGTAACACAGCACAAAGTTATAGATCCTGTTGGATTAACAGTAAGCCCTGAAAATGGAGCTTTACAGAGATATGCTTTACGATCCTCAAACTCTCGATGACTCATCTCATATAACTATCTAGTAACCATGTCTTTATCTGTTGTTCAATCAAATGTTTAGTTGTCGAGGTGTTGTCTTTGTCAAACTTGCGATGCTTAACACTTCGCGCATATTGATCTAACTTTGCAGATAGAGTATCACATATCTCGACTAGCTTATCGCTATCGAGATTCCATATTGCAAGATGCTCAGGATACTTAATTGTGTTGTACCAAAGATTTATGTTACGATCGTTTGCAAACTGCAAAAAGTCAACCATCTCATCCCAATTGTTACGCATTGGGTTGACCATCACAGCCATCTCCTTGTTTCCTTCCATACTATAATTGTGGAAGATCTCAAAGTTAGTCATTAGCTGATCAAAGTTTGCATTGATACGAATCGCTTCGTATCGTTCCTTTATTAAACTATCGATGCTGACATTCAAGTGAACATTATTCTGTCGTAGAATCTTCTCAACGCGTTTGTTATACACTGTGCCGTTGGTTGCAATGTTAATCTTTAAACCAGGATTAATATCCGCTACCATATCGCAAATGTCAAGCACAATCTTCTGAGCAAATGGCTCACCACCATTGAATCGTATCTCTTCTAGATGTGGAACAAACTCAGTCAACTGATCGACAAATGTCTGATCGTACATCATTGGAAGTGGTGGCAAGTTTTCTCGGTTCTTACGAATACCGCTACTTAGATATCCACTACACATTGTGCATTCGAGATTGCATTGGTTGCTTAGTTCGAGCTCGAACAGAGATGGCCATTCAGGATAGCCCTGCACACCAAACTTATCGTATGCTTGGGCTAGAGGCCAAACATTATCATCCCAGTTTGTCTTACAGATCTCACACTTACCACAATACTTGTCGTTGAGCAAGTCTTCGCGGATCTTGTTAAACTCAGGACCATTCCATATGTCTTTGATCGACGTCGTGTGGCTCCAATCCGATGTAACATTAACTTGTAGCCAGCACGGACCCGCTTTACCAAATGTGGAAAAGTATAGATTGTTAAACGGTGCTTTACACCTTGTTTTTAGGTTTCCGATTTCGAACAATTGATTTTGCATTGATGTAGCACTCTTTCTGGTTCGTCCCACGATTTTGGTAATGTCTCAGCAAACCACTTTGAATCAACAATCTCATCGATTGTGTGATGAAATATGTTGTACTGTTCTTTCTCATCAAAGTATTCTTTTAACAGAACCTGTTGACCAGTACGCACAGCAGCATCTTCAAGGTTTATGATTTGGTTTTCAATTCTGTATGTTTCTTTTGATGTATATGAATTTGGGTAGCCTAATGCAGCACGCATGTATGTGCTATTGGCAAGATAACAGCAAGGCCACACTTGACCGTCAGGGTTGACCAGAATTCGTTTACTCTTTAACCATTCACATTCTATTTTACAAGACATAGGCGAGACTTTCAATAAATTTATCGGTAAGTGGGCCACTCAAATACTTTTTTAGATTGGACTTAACAAACATTTGTTCCATGCCCTGGTCATCGGTGAATTTAAACGAGTTAAATTCTTCTTCATTAACTTTAAATCTATTCGATGGTACAAATGTTATATAGCGCGCGCCATGTTCTCTACTTAGCTTTGCTATATCTTGCATAGAACGCTCATTGTGTTCAAATATTACAGTATAGACACCCGCTGTAGCATTAGTGCTTGTTAGGGTTAACATATGTGATAGTGTTTTTGCAAGGCTAGTTTTTTGTCTGTACAGTGTATGCTCTTGCTCCGTGACACCATCAACCGTAAACTGAACATTTAGTCTTTTGCCACAAAGAACCCCAATGTTCCACCAAAAGTCACTATCCCTCATGCTACCATTTGTGTGAAGCTGTACTGCGCACTCTGAATTATCTATGATGTATTCAACAATCTCGTAGATGTCTTTATTCATCAAAGGATCACCCCATGTGCCACAGATATCAAACTTATCAATTCTGGCCATTGATGATATAGGGAATGCTTTCTTGAAGTCGTCGATAGACCACTGTACAAGAGGCAACCAATAAATTTTATCCAATCCATTTGGGTTTGTTCTATGACATTGCGGACATCCAGCATTGCAATACGTTGAAATGTCTAGCCACATTGTTAATTGCTGTTGGTCAAGGAGCTGTTTATAACTATCCATAGTAAATCATATCTCTCCACTCTGGAAATACATCTTTAAATTTCTCTTTACGAATTCTATCATATATCCAGGTTGTCTTCAAGAACTCTTTAATACAGTTTTCATTAGAAGCATCCAAGAAATTAATAATAGGTTCCAATCTTTCAGTTAAGTGAGGCAATTTGTTATATTTGTCACGGATTGCATCTTTTAAGTAATCTGGTAAGTATTGAATAGATAACTCTTTTGGTTGATCTAGAGCTCCCAGCGAAATGTAAATATCGTTTTGATCACAATAATCGATTAGCTCATCCAAATACCAAATGTTATAGTTATTTACAGTAGCCCATATATTGAAGTTAATCTCTTTCACATTATTATACTTTTTCAAGTTCTTATCGATATTATCCCACTTTGTTCCGTGCCGCGCGTATTCAATACGTGGACCAATATCATCTATACTAGCATCAACGTGGATTTCTTTAAACTTCTTTAGCTGTTCAACAAGAGCTGTATTATAATGTGTAGCATTGGTTGTTAATTGCACACGGATATCTTTAGCGTACTCTGTTTCCGAGATTATCTTTATCAACTGTTTGTTTTCAGGACTCACAAGTGGTTCACCACCAGTAAACTCAATTTGAACAGTTGATGGTAACCACTCCATAAAGTCTTTTTCGTTAGATGTTCCAAGAATTTTATTAGTCAGCCAATATTCATGTTCTTTTGTATCCGCAGCTGTAAAATACTTGTACGTTTTTTGCTCTTTTAGGATAGAACTGGAAGCTGTTGGACCACACATCCTACATTTCAAATTGCATACGTTGGATAATTTAAGATCAAATACTCTTGGTGCATTAGAAGAATCTGTTGTGAAGTCAATGCTATCATAATCGCTACTATACATCTCAATGTATTTTTGTCTGTAGCTTTTGACGTTATTATCTTCCTCTTTCCAACACCAATTGCAATCAGCTGGTTGTTCACCGTTAATGAAGGCCCTACGCAGGCCTCTCATCTCAGGACCATTCCATAGCGATTTTATACTACTGTCTTGTAGCCAAGGCATTTTGTGCTCAACCTGATCGCCAGGTTGAGTATACCTACAACACGGTCTAACAGATCCATTTACATCTGTAGTGATGTGAAACCAAGGTAGTGGGCAAAATTTACTTTCTTGCACGGTGCTTCACCGATCCACAGTGTTGAGCACATTGCAACACCAGCCTATCAGAATCATCCCAAGACTCAGGTAGTGTTTTGGTGAACCACTCGCTGTTGATAATCTCTTCAAATGGTGTGTGAAACACACTATACTTTTCTTTGTTCTCGAGGTACTCGACCAACACAGGCTCGTCGTAGAATTCTTTTTGGATTAAGTTACGTTGGCCAATCTGGTCTGTTAGACTATTCTTATTGGCCAGCACCTGCTCGGGCGTGCCTAGCTTGTTAACCATATACATTACGTTTGCAAAATAACAGCAAGGCAACACTTGCCCATCAGGATTAATTAAGATGCGACCAGTCTGCATCCATTCGCAAACAACCCCACACTTATTGCGTTCGACTGGCTTCATTCTTTATAATCTCCATAGCAACAGGGTTATTCAAATCCCACGATTTCCAATAGAACTCTTTATTGGGCGGCAGTTCTGCTCTATATAGTGATTGTTGAACACCTTGATCATCAACAAAGTCAAACTTTGGATGTTTATAGAACCTATTTGACTGAACAAACATAATCTGTCTTGCACCGAGATCTTTGCTAACCTTAGCAATGTTGTACATATCTCTTTCATTGTGTTTGAACACAACTGTGAACACTTCGCTTATCCCACCAGCAGCAGAGAATGATTCCATGTTGCGTAGGACCTTGTCGAGATCTGTATTACGACGATACATCGCATGCTGCTCGTTGGTTACACCTTCAATCGCCCAGAACACCGTGCAACGATTGCGAACCTTTGTACCAAACTTCCACCACCACTCTTCATCGCGAATACTACCATTGGTGTTCAGCAGCACATGGATCCCTTGACTGTTATCCATAATGTATTCCATGATCTCGTAGATGTCTTTGTTCATCATAGGATCACCCCATGTGCCACAGATCTGGATCTCTTTGAACATTTGTAGAGTTTTGGGTGGGAAGGCAAACTTGAATTGCTCAAACGACCACTGCACAACAGGTAACCAATCAGCCTTGGCCAATCCGTTTGCGTCTGTTCTGTGACACTGCGGGCACTTTGCATTGCAATGTGTTGATATATCTAACCACAGCTTTACCTGATTTGTTGGATACAGATCATGGTATAGGAAGAATGGATCTTCGGGATGATAAAATGGTAAGGGTGTTGTTCTTGTCATAATACTACTTATAAACGAGTTCAACCCCGTAGCCATAAGCTACGGGGCAGCAATACTAAATTGTTTGATTAGCCAGCACTGCGAGTGAGGAAGTTAACTCGAACTTTGGTTGGCTTGAAATACTTGTTGATAACATCCTGAGCAATACCAATGTCAACTGGCTTGCAAGAGAAGATGTCAATATACGCATCACCGTTGGCATCAACAAGGTGCCCAGTAATGCTGCTAGTCTCAATCATCTGACAGAAGCTAATACCAGCTTTGTCGATAGCGTGAGTAGCAAAGTGTTTGATCATTGGCTCACCGTAGGCCACCATATCGATCGCAGGAACAAGTTCTTTAATGAAATTGTAAACATTCTTTTCGCTAGTGATAAGACCCACATCACAAGCAGCGCAATCGAAGATCGCGTGATAACCCCAGTATGCCATTATAAGTTCTCCCTAATATTCCAGGCTTCCTCGAAGCCTTCTTCATGCACTACATTCTCATGGTTACCCCAGATCCTAATAAAATAGCCATCTAAGACGGACTGTACTTGATCATCGCCCCAGCTTTGTGGGATCAAATGACCTTTTACTATCCAATAGTATCTGTTGGCTTCTTTACGTTCTGCTGGAGACATGATACTGATCTTTGGTGCTCCCTGAGTGAATCGAACACTCTATCTTCGGGTTACAAATCCGTTGCATCGCCAGCAATGCTTAGGGAGCAGAATTCTTGGAGCGGGAGATGGGATTCGAACCCACGACGAACAGCTTGGAAGGCTGACACTCTACCCCTGAGTTACACCCGCATTAAGTGCTTGTCTCTCCAAGCTGTCACACCGATCCATAAAGCCGGAGCCAAGGAACGCTTTGCCCTAGTGTAAGGCAGATTAGCTTCACATCGTGTACTATCCACAAGTTAAAAACTGGATGGTCTGTGGACCTCGACGACACTATCTAACCTTATGCATGTGGTTATTACCCCACTGTGCTTGGTTGCAGTATCCATCCAAATAGTATATATCAAACCTCAAGCCAAGTCAAGATCTTTTTCTGAAATTCTGCCCACAGCGCTGGATCATACTCGTAACGCTTGCGTTCAACATTCCATTTTTTATTCAGCCGCTGACTAGCAGGACCGTACTTGTTAACCATGTCACAGACACGAGGAACCACGGTGTGACATAGTGTGCCTAAGTCGTTACACTTCTGTTCTACAGTCTTGTACTCTTTACCAGCAATATAGGCGCGTGCAAGGAAAGTAGCACGGTTCTCATTGCGAACATCTTTACGACGATGATCTTTGAGAGACATCATGGTATCGTGTTCTTTTTCGTATGGCATCTGACGGGCTTTTAGCCAATCAACTTGCTTACGAAATTTGTGCTCTTCAAAACGAATAATACGAGCTTCTTCTGAAAGGTGTTTAGATTTTACTTTAAGTTCTACAGACATTTTATTCTCCTAAATTGGTTCATTGTTGCTTCATAATGTAAGGCCCAATTTAGGGCGGTCTAGTAATCTACAAGTGATATCGCTTCATTTGTATTTCTCCTTTATTAAAGGTTAGTTATCCAACTCTAACATATGCATGACCTGAGAAGGTCTTTATCGGCTTTGCCAGCATATACAGCGCTAGTTAATGTAAGCGGTACATAAGTTGTCTCGGTTACTCTTATGCCATTTCTTACAAAGTCGGATTCTTGGTGTGCCTAACAGGAATTGAACCTGCATTTCTGCGTTTTAGAGGCGCGTGCATAACCATCATGCTCTAGGCACATATTTAACAGGATCGTTTTGTCCGCTAAGACTTTTCAATATTGTTAGCGTTTTGTTTGCTGAACCGATCCTAAAACTTGGTCCGTGTGGAGAGACTCGAACTCCCGACCCATTGGTCCCAAACCAATTGCGCTACCAGACTGCGCTACACACGGATAACTTGGCTGCTCGAGCAGGGATCGAACCTGCGACCAATTGATTAACAGTCAATTGCACTACCGCTGTGCTATCGAGCAAAAATCTTTATTGCTTGACCTTATATAGAACAATCAAATCATCTACTAATTCGATTGCAAGGTCAACAGTTTGTTTGTCAACGTAGCCGAGCTCTTTGCTCAGCATGCCTACAGTGACCATATCTTCGATCTTGTCACGATTAGCTTTGCCATTAACAAACGGACGATGAAAGTCGTTCTGGAGGATACCAAAGCACAGTTGGCCAGCAGTTACAGTTTGCAGTTGCATTATGCAGCCTCTTTCATAAGGGAATGGATAGCGTTGTCAAACAGCGGTGCCATCGAGTACGGCAGCTCCTTGATGTAGCAGATGTGGCTGCCACCATAGGCCAGATCGAACTCAGTCAGCTTCATCGACTCAACAACCCAACGAACTGCTACATCGCGCGAAGAAGCGCCAAGGTCGAGAGCGGTGACAACTTCAAGCTCGAAAGCGTTCAGTGCAGCGATCTTCTCGTTTGCTTCGAGGTTGATAGTGAAGTCCAGAGCCTCGAGCAGGCAATCCCAGATGTGCTGCTTGTCAGCATCGGAACCAGCGTTCCAACGAGTCCAGAAAGCACCATCGGGACGGAAGCCATAGGCATCCTTGTGAAGGTCAGAAACAGTGTCGCCATCAAACGTAAACATTGTGTGTCCTTTTCTCTCTTGCCCCCCTAATATAGGGCATCTTGGAGTAAAGGTCAACAACTATTTTTAAATTATTTTGGCGGGTGGCACAGAAATCGAATCTGACAGACTTGCGCCTGCGCATCACTTTCCAGGCGAGCCCTAGCCCCAGCTAGAATTGCCACCCATATTGGCGGATCGTGTGGGAATCGAACCCACTCTACCCTTGCGGGTAGTACGGTTTAGCAAACCGCTGCCTTACCAGCCGGCCCACGATCCAATAATCCAAAATAGCTATAGATATCTTCAATTTCTTGTTCAGAAGATTCTGCTATGTAGTTTCTATGTATACCACCAACATATACAAAATCTGGAATCTCAATTATTGTTGCCTGCTCACCGGCTGATTTTTTTGACCACAATACCCAAGCATTAAATTCAACATCGCCCGACTCATCAATACCTAATTTTATTTTACAGAAAAGATCATACAAATAAAACTCACTAAAATGAGGATACCCACCATCTCGTGGACGATCGATTGAAAATAAACAGGTTTCTATATTGAGGCGAGTGGTTAAAAACCATTTGTTAAAATTAACCAAGCCTCCAAAATAATCTAAAAGCTCTAAAGCATATCTTGTTGTAATTGTATATGGTGTACTGGGCCCACGAAGCTCGATTTCAGCATTATCATTAAGAGTTGAAGTCAAAGGTAAACCAAGTTTACTCGCAACAGCAATGATCCAATCTTTTCCCCAAACATAAGAATATTCTTCAACATCATAAAAACTTGTAAACACTTTGTGCTTTTGATGCCGCCGGATATCACTTAATTTTGTTGGTTTAATAAAAAAGTTTTTTGAATCTAGTAGGATGTATTCTTTTGTAGTAATTTTTTCAGCAATGCATATTTTTAAAATGTTTTGCGATATCCAACCATCTCTTGCGGCCCACACAGGACTTGGGTTATTAGAATGCCATTCTGCAACTTGCTCAGGTAAAATTTCTTTTCTAGTAAAAACTTGCACTTGATGTTTTGAAAGATAGTGACTGTTTTCACTAAACCACATATTCCACAATACAACACCATTGTCGTCTTCATTTACCACTATAACAAATTTACATGGGCTCAAATACTTTTCAATGCTTTTGAACATTATGTGCAATTGGTCACAGTCGCGAAGGCATGTAACAACTACTAGTGTTTTTTCCATGAATATGCTTTCTGGTTTTATTGGTGCCCTTGGTGAGACTCGAACTCACACTATGCAGATTTTGAGACTGCCGACTCTGCCAATTGGCCTACAAGGGCATTACGCATTTCTTTTGCGTGAATCTTTTTCAATTCATCTTGTTTGAAGTTAACTGCTGTGCAGCAACCACATCTAAGACGTTTGGTCTTACGACCTTTGAGGTTAACACTACCAGCACCGAATGCATTAGACTTCATTAACATCTCCTTTGGTATTTAACAGAATGTTTGGGGAAAGGTCACTACAGTTTCACCTGTCTTGACCGGCACCTTGCCATACTCCCCATCAAAGATACACTATCCATTCTATTAGGAAATTAAGGCAAATCTTTGAAGTTATCTCTTGATCTCTGTTATGAGACTACATTGCCAGACAGTGTATCCATGGTGGGGAGTATCGGAATCGAACCGATAGTTTTGTTTTCTTGCTGTAAACATTCTAAATTAGTATTGCTAGTTCTTTCGGACGCACCCTGATTGATTTGGTAGGCTGGGCCTGTTAGTTCCGTGCTAGCAATTATTTGGTGCCCATGGAGAGACTCGAACTCCCAACATCTGCGTCCTAAGCGCAGCGACTCTACCAATTGGCCTACATGGGCAGTAATGGTAGTCCGTAAAGGGATCAAACCTTTGACCTTCTCCGTGTAAAGGAGTTGCTCTATCGCTGAGCTAACGGACCGTAATTTGGCGATCTATACGGGACTCGAACCCGTCTTCCCAGATAGACAGTCTGGGGCCTTCCCTGACGGCAAATAGACCAATTTGGTGGACCGTATGGGAATCGAACCCATTGACAGCGATCTTGCAAGGATCACCCGTTACCCATAACACAGCCCATATTAATCAGGATCGTTTTGTCCGCTAAGACATCATTGCATTGATTTAGCGTTTTGGTTTGAAACCATTGGTTTGCTGAACCGATCCTTTAACCTTTAAAACTACTATGATCTAAGTTAAAACAAAATGATGATATTACTCGTTTTTGTGCTGACTTAGTTGCTTTGTGCAGGAATTGTTTTGCACAATTGACAGCCACCATAGTACCCCGTTTAGGATAGTAAAACCACTCATTATTTTTATTTTTAAATCCTATTGAACCATCGTCTACCATATCACTAAAATATAATAGAAAGAAACAATTGGGACCTTCGTTTAAGTCGTTATGCCAACTTGTAGCATCGTTGTTAACACCTTCCCAAATTCTTCGTTTGTCTACTGAATACTTTTCAAAATAAGGGGCAATATATTTTAATTCTATTTGGTGGTGAATATGTTCTAACATCGCTTCTAAAAGACCAATATTGTTAGATGGGTGGTTATCACCACCAAAGTCACCTTCATACATCCATTGTATTTGTTCAATTGGTATTTGTGATGCTAATTCAGGTTCATTAAAAACTTGATGACCTTTAGTATAAAAATCTGTATACATTCACAATAGTCCTTAAAACTTGGCGGAAAGCGTGAGATTCGAACTCACGGAACGTTTAACCGTTCGGCAGTTTTCAAGACTGCAGGCATAAACCACTCGCCCAGCTTTCCGTATTCTATAATGTGAGGGTCGACTATATCCCTCACGATTCTACCCCGACTAGCAGGTCTGCGATATTTGGTTGCGGTGGGTAGGAATCGAACCTACGTATTCGGCTTATGAGACCGTGCTGGAACCACCTCCAGTCTACCCCGCAAAACTCTGTTTTCAGTTGCACTAACTAAGGAATCGAACCTTATTTCACAGGAGGGTATCTGATACCACTTGGTGACGGAATCGAACCGTGCAGCCTCCTGTTTCATACCAACTATAGTGCATGTGAAAACAGAAATTATTTCATTCTGTTTCCGTTTAAATTTTCAAAGAGCAGCGCTTCGTTCACTTAGATAGTTATATAGTCTTTTGAAACGGAAGTCAACAGTTATTTTTCACTCACACCAAGATTCTTTTGCATCACCGTAGTATTCGCGAGCATAACCTTTGTCTAGCAACATCTTTGTCAGGCTGTTGCCGTCGATGATTACATCTCCAAGAACTCTTCCACCAAACTTATCCCATTCGTAGATTGAGATCTGTG
>Ga0222713_10002421_pt1 | contig 19991 bp, 30 predicted proteins | sample C33_649DmetaG_FD_165061 | JGI IMG/M metagenome (GOLD analysis project Ga0222713, IMG submission 165061) | Estuarine water microbial communities from San Francisco Bay, California, United States - C33_649D | ecosystem: Environmental > Aquatic > Marine > Unclassified | place: USA: California...
GAACACTGTTGGGTGCCATACCCGATAAATCAATTGTCGCGGTTATTTGTTTTATGTTTTTGTATCCATGAGTTGACACAACTCTACCTGAACGAAACTGAACGCTTGTGTCGGTAATTATTTGGTGAACATTTGGGTCATTATTTGGGTCCCCACACCAATTGGATACCCAATCTTCCTCAAAGGTTACATCATAAGTTGTAAGTTCGGAATTTGTTCTTTGATTACAACTCATAAATGTTGCTACTGTTAATAATACTAATAATAGTTTTTTCATTTTTATTTATTTTTAATATTGTCACTTAATTTCATAACAGGGATTGGTGTTCCAACTGGATATGGAGCATTTTCTTTAGCTGCAGTAATTGATTTCATACCTGATTTTACAGGGATTGCTTTCCGTAATGGCACTGCCGCTTCATTGAGTGGACCAAAACATTCTGCCAAAATAATACCATTATCTAATGTGTCAACAATACGACCAGGCATTGCAAACATATTACTCATACTTGTGTGTGCTGAGTCTGTGTTTACAATAAATGCACGGTTGTTTGGTTTCATCCATTCCCAACCCTGTGTTGCAGGATTAAATTGTGGTACAACATCTGTTGTATCAAAATACCAGTAGAACGACCATACTGTTTGGTTAGTTCCATCAGGTGTTTGTGGATTGTCTTTAACATAAAATTTACCCCAAGTTCCACCATCACCCCACATATCGAGGTTAGCGATTGAAGGACCAGTTAATACAGGACAAATAGCACAACCCTCATCGAATTCTACTCCTTGAACCATAATTTTTTTACCTGTTGGAACTGCACCGGATGCACCACAGAATGCGTAAGCACCTTCGTGAATTTGTAAAATGTTTTTCTGAGGGTGTGGTTTAGAACATCCAAATAACATTGTAACAGCAATAATCGATAATAAAGTTTTTTTCATAATTTTTGTTTATTATAATTACTCATCATATAAATAAAAACCCCCACCTTTATGGGGTGAGGGTTAAAATCTGTAAGAGATTTCTTACAGAGCGTCAAACCACTTGACCAATGCTTCAACCGAAGTGTTCTCCAACAAATTGTAACGCTGAAGTTTCTTCATGTTTTGAGAATTCCTACCGATGGTGAGTGACAACTCAATGTTGTGGTTAACCATATTGGAACGAGGAGTACCTGCCATGGCACGAAGACCAAAAGAGTCTAAACGATACTTATCCAACACAAAGAACTGAGGGGTAAAACCGTTTGAACTATCAATCAAACAGAAGAGATAATTGGTGTGTCTACCCCAAGGACGGATGTGACGGATAGCATATGAATTGCTAACACGAGAAAGATACGATACCTTCGTCTCGTAGTACCGACCACTTCTCACAAGGTCTCCACGCTCTTCTGAGGGTTGAACATAAGTTCCATTCACAATTCTACGAATCTTCTCTTGGATTCGGTCACCATATGCACTCGGATTGAGTTTAACATAGGCTTCTGTTACAAGACTATTGATGTCTTGGTTCATGTTCACAGCGGGTTTGCTTGCGAACTTCTTCTCGGCTTGTTTTAGATACTTATTCATAACATTTGTGTCGTTGGGATTAAGTTAGTGGTTCAACGACAGTCCAAAGATAAAAACAAAAAATTGACACTGCCAAATTTTTCAACTAAATTTTTTTCGATGTTGAATGAAAAAGATATCGAAATGATGTGTTCCAAGGTGTTAAACCTTGATATTCAATCATTTAGTTTTTCAAAATATATCGAAAAATTTAAAGTAAAATGTGTAAAGACCTCCGATGGTCAACCTATTATTATGGTTGATATAGTAAATTACCCTTGGAGTTTGTCATTTTTTGATGAGTTCGAAAGTTTTGGTGAGGAGTTCTTAGACAAGACTCGATTGGAAGTTGAAAACAAGTTAGAGGTTTTCGATTTCAAAATCCCAACCTGTGAGATTGATGTTAACATGGTAAGACAATTTGAGAATGGAACCAGCGTCTAAACTACAAATAATTGGAGTGATGGGTGCGGTGGTCATCCTTCTAATGATTGGATTAACTAAAGAGGATTCTCCTTTTGGTAAAAAAAATTCCGAGGTAGAAGAGACAACTTGGAAAGATAACCCCCAAGTTCAAGAAAATGAGATTGAACAGTATGAACCTGAATTGGTAACTCCAATGTACTATCTCGTTGTGGGTTCTTTCCTTGAGGAGTCCAACGCTAAAGAGTTTTACTACCAAATGTCAGAACAGGGATATGAGACCTATTCTCTTCCACCTACAGATGGATATATTAGAATTGGTATCTTTGCCTCTCCCTACAAAGAAGATGTGTTAGAGTACAAAAAAACTATCTATAAAGATATTTCTAAGAGTTGGATTACTTACCAATAGAATATTTATGGATATGATTTATATTATATCAGGTATTTTAGTGGGATTGTCCACTTTTTTTCTTGTGTTTGGAAAAGTTGATAAGAAAAAGGGTGCTTGTGGATGTGATGGGTGTACATGTAACACACCAAAAAAGTCCTAAGTAATTATTTTTCTTTCCTTACTGGTGGTCCACCCCAAAGTATTCTTATAACACCCAAAGTCAACCAATGGTGTTGACCTTCATAATATTCGTGGTCATAAGAAAAGTTCCATAAACCAAAAGTTATCTGCAAGTAATCCAGCTTTGTAATATTGGCTAAGTTTTGCCAATGACCGCCAAATCTTTGATGTTTGTTATTGAAAACTTCAATACCTCCTCTAATTTTTTTCATAAGTAAGTGAAGTAGTTGAACTACAAAGTCTTAATCTTCAGAAACTTCGTCAACTAAAAAAGAAAGATTATTCAAAAGTTCAATGGTGAAGTCTAACCCATGAATCTCTTTTATTTCTTGGAAACGAGGAAGGAATATATTTGTGAAATAGTCCATCTTCCTAGCCTTACTCTTCTCTTCTTCTGATTTATCAAACATTCTAATTCCAAATGTTTCCATATCAGGATGTGGCTCTTCAGTGAGTATCTTTTCGATTAACTCAACTAATTCATTTTCAGAAACTCTAATTTTCTTTTTCATATTTTAATAAATATATTAAAGCTTTCAAAATATTTATAGTCATGAACTTAATTATTACCGAATCTCAATACAATCTATTAGTAGAAAATATAGAGGGGTTGGATTCTTTTAAATCCAAAGCCATCACATCTTATCCTGAAATTGAAGATTTTTGGGATATTATTGATAACTTCATACGAAACTCCGAGGTTAAAAAAATTGAAGTTAAGAACATTCAATACGGAGTTGCCGCTTCCTTGATTAATGGAGTAATATTCGGGGAAGGAGTTTTTAAATTACCTGTCGAGCACTTCTTATTCACTCTGTTCCACGAAATTGCACATCAATACCAATTCAAAAAATATGGTAAAGAAAAAATGATGGAATTGTATGATGACATCTTTTCTGTTGAAGATGCTGCTAAGATGATGAGAGAAATTGAACTTGTTGCAGATGAGTTTGCTACTCGTAAATTAAGAGAAATTCAAAATTATGGCTACCTTGAAGGAAAAAACATCCCAAAAGGTTTTTATAAATTATCCCCACTGAGTCAGTTTGAATTCACTGTAAAAATGTTGAAATCAAAAATTAAAGAGTCGGGATTAACTAATGTTGATGATATAAGTGATTTACTATACAATTGGTTGAAAACTAAAGTTTAGTGTTTACAAACAATCTTGTGTTCTTCCCAACCTTTTTCAGGTCTTTCATTATCGAAATAATAACATTTCCATTCATTAGTTTTAGTAAACCAAATGTGTTTTGTAAATCCTGTGGGTACGGTTGCCCCTGTAGATAAAACCAATGGTTGACCATCAAATTTTACATCAACTTTGATTACTAACTTTTGAGTATCGTCCCATTTTCTTTCTTGTTCTTCAAGTAATCTCCATTCCCCCCTGTTTAGATATTGATTTTGTAAAGCACAATTCAAATAAGAAAATGTGGTGTGAAGATTTTCCATATTATCGGAAAATGTTGCCGCGGGGGCTAAGTGACCTTTGTCCCAAACATTTTTAACATAATCCTTTGAATCCGAAGTATGAACATTGGGTTCTGTATGAAAATCCATAGAACCTCGGTTTACATTTGTGGGTCGGTTAGTACTTGAGTAAGTGAGTGTTAAAGGTTGTTCGTACCTTTGAGAATATAATACTTCAAATACATTATTTTTTACATTAACATCCCCTAAATTGTTGGAGGAGAGAAATAAAGCAGCAACTGCGGTTAGAAGAATTAGTTTGGAAAATTTGTTTTTCATTTTTTTTAATTTTTTAGACTATGTCTAGCCACATAAAAATTTGTTGAAGAACTGGATTGTAAATTGTTTATTAGTATTGACGAACCCGAACCTTGATTGTTTACACCCCGCTGAGTCGTTCCACCTCCACTTTAAGACGATTGATTTGATTGGTTATTTGTTCCTCCTTGTGAATTACTTCCTCCTGTAGTTGAAGAACCACTTGATGAGTTTCCTCCCGACTGAGTTCCTCCACCCTGAGTCGTTGAACCAGGTGATGTATTTGCTTGAGAATTAGTATTTGTTCCATTCGATTATGAATTAGATTGATTATCGGAGGAATATTAATGTCCCGAAAATTAGAAAAAGTAATTTCTTCATTCGGATGTAGATTAGTGTACTTATAAATATGGAAAAATTAGTTTGGGTCTTACTATTGATGTTAATTCCCTTTAAAATTTATAGTCAGATACACATCGACCAAGTCGGAGATGACTGGGTACCACAAGTCAAAGAAGCCTTGATGTTAATAAAAAAAACAGATTCATCAACATACCAGTTTGTATTGGATAATTGTAAAAAAATAAGTTTTTGGAATGGAGAATTCTCTACTGTTGAGAGTAATCAAACCATTACGATTGCTCGAGGAGATATGGAATTGAATTCCATAGAAAACATTGCGTGTATTTTAGTACACGAATCAAAACATTTGGAAATTATTAAGTTTGGGATTGAGTTACCCCTTTTAACCGAAGAATGTATTTGTTATCTTTGGGAAATGGAATTTATAAAAAAACTTCAAGGGGAACCTGAATGGATTAAAGAAAACTGTTTGAATATGATTCTCAAGTTGGAATGTGTGAACCCAAACTCAGAATATTTATGAATATGAATAGGTGGGAAAAATTAGTAGACCGAGTTTTATCGCCGGTATTGTTACCAGACTTCCCCTACGAATTGGATATTCGGGAGGTTGTGGACAAAAATAACAACACAACAATACCTTACATCAATATCAAAATTTTTGTTGACAGTTCGAAATATCACCTTGCGGGTCCAAACTTCAACGAGGATTATCATGTAAAACTAGATGAAGGAATCGATGATTTAATAACCAATCGACTTGATGTTGTTGGATTAGGTGATAATATCAATGATATGATTTATGAACAAACAAACCTTGAATGGACCCAACCCTTATCAAAAATGATTCAGGTCGAAATCGAGAATTACATTGATGATAAAGAATTAGAATATGGCCGTCCATTGAAAAATAAGCCTTATTACCTGGGGATGACCCGAAATCTGAGAAACCCTCACTTAATAATTAACATCCGACATGTTGATACTGTCACGGATAAAACAGTAAGTACTAGAAGAGATTTATGGGAATATTTACACTCACAACTTAAAATCTCGGATTTCTATATTGATTTCTTTGGAAACAATTAGTCACAATCCTGACACTCTTCAATAACATTTTTTCTCCACCATTTTGTAAAAATTGAATTGGTGGAATTCTGAGCAACAAGTTCACCGATAGCAAAAACACCGAGGAACAACAGGCAGAAAACTAAGATATAAACAAACCACATAATACTTTTTTTATTAAATATAACAAAAAACCCCCACTCGACAAGAGCGGGGGCGTTGGGCTGTTAGATTAAGAATTGCTTTTAAAGGAAGTTTGAGATTATTGATTTTCCTTTTACGACTTTTGAACCCGTTTGAATGGTAAGTTTTGACTTTCAAAAACCATCATCATACACATCACACTTAAGATATTGTAATTAGACTTTGCAGGTCTGAGAATTCTGTAACCAACAGACACCAACTTTAGATTTCTGTAGTAGCATTGTGACCATCCAAAAGTTCTTGGATTTCCTCAATCTCATTCTCATAATAGAGAATAATATTATCCATTTCCAACTGGTCATAAACCGTTGTTTTAATAATGGGTGTTGCATCACCGAATCTACGAGACTCACTTACTTTTCCTTCAGAACAGTCAATTGAACGGAGGTACTTGACCATCCCTTTGAGTTCCGATAGTCGGAAAATTTTATCATAAACCGACACATTAGCTTTATGAATCCGAGTTTTTAAATCAACCAAATCAGAAATTAGTTTAACGAGTTGGTCCATGTCTTCTCGTGGATTATAGGTTCTAACAGAACCTTCCTCAATCGAGTTATACTTTTGAAGACGAACAACCAAACCATTGATTTGTTTGGTCATCTTGTTTTTTTCTTTAAGTGCTTGTTTGACAGTCATATTAAAAAATTAGATAAAGGGTTTTAGAGAGTAAAGATACAAAACAATAAATTAACTGTCAAACTATTCGTAGTAGAAGATTTCAACACCCGCCTCTTGAAACATTTGTAAACTACGCTTGGCATGTTCATCCCAATGTTCTCGATTTTTGGTGGTATCTTCCTCTTTACAATAGATTGTTCTTACCCCCGAACTTATGATTCCCTTCGCACAATCCGTACATGGAATACCGCAGGTTAGATACATGGTTGTATTCTTTGTGGAAACACCAATTCGTGCCGCGTTGTAAAGAGCGTTTCTCTCAGCATGTTCCATCCAATAATATTTCTCAGGACGAACTTGACGCTCTTCAACATCATCGTTGATTCCCCTTGGGAAAGAATTAAATCCTGTGGATACAATCTCTCTATCTTCCCCCACAATCACCGCACCAATTTGTGTGCGTCGGTCTTTTGATTTTAATTTAACCGACTCTGCAATTCCCAAAAAATACTCATTCCACTGCATCACAATCATCCAATTTATAAATTAAACCCTGAGTCCCATCAGCAGGAATCTTACGACCATCAGAATTGACCAAAAATAAGTTAATAAACTTACATCCCAATTTGCTATCAAATTCTCTAATTTGAACCAAATCCTTCACAATACCCACCTTGATGTCTCCTCTGTGTGTGTAGTGAATATACTTGTCACCTATTTTCCAATCAAACATTTCCTTTGTGTTGTTAGACAAATATACTATTTATAAATCAAAAGTCAAAATTATGTCAATTATTAACTGGGAGGTTTACCAAAAGGTAAAAAAGAAAAAGAGATTAACCTACTCAAAAGAAATAAAAACCATCGAAGATTACAGTTTGTGGGGAAGACTCAAAAAGTTTTTCAAAAAACTTTGGAAATAACTTGTCTTCGAAAAAAATTATACATATCTTTTATTTGTCCACAGACGGCCGGTGGTCTTCGGATGTAGATTAGTGTATTAACCGGTTATCTCTTTTGAGATTAGGGGGGACTTCGGTCCCCCTTTTAATATGTATGGTATATGGCACTTTACAATTCTAACATACCAAGTTTTAAAGCATTAGTTAAAAAATCCCACTTTACAAAAAACACTCAGGATGAAGCTGATTTCTTGAATGTTTATATTTTTGGACTTCAGTCTGCTGATGGGAAAATATTAACATTTCACGGAATGACTGACGATGGAATGTTAAGAAGTAGAATCCCTCTTTCAGAAATTTACTTCAAAAAACCAACCAAAGACATACCATTCAATTTCAAACAACTTTGGGATTGTTTTTCCACAAATGTTACTGTCACTGAGTTTGATTTTTTAAATTCACACAGGTGTCAAGTAATTCTTCGTGATAGTAGTAAAGTATGGGGAACATATATGTTTACGGTGGATTGGTTTGATAATCCTTACAGTGACGAACCATCGGATTACAAATGCGGACACATACTTAAAGGGGATGATGGTTATCTTTTGTGCCAACCAAACAACAGAATATTTTGGAAAGACTCCAATTGGGTTACCAAAAAACTTCCTGAAAATCTGAAACAATTCAAAGTTGACACTGAGTTGCCTTCAGTAGAAAATTTATCAGATAGATGGGTAACAGAGGATTCTAACTCTTTTTACTATGACATCAAAGAGTCCAAGTAATTTTAAAAATAAATTATTGGATAACCCTCTTTGAACTTTTCATAGTTGGGACCCTTTAACATCAAGGTTTTCTTTCCTTGTCTTTTGAATTGAACAATACCCGCACCACTTACAGCGTTAAAAAATGTTGAGAAATATCCTCTTGGTTCGATGACAGAACCACTTGATGTTGCAACATATCCCGAAGGGGTTTTAATTAATATTTTAGAATCGGTAAAAAAATCAAGTTTCGAACCAACCTTACCCGAATCCAACCAGTCAGTAAGCCTCTTAATCAATCCTCGACTTCTATTTTTGAAAGTATATCCCTTATCAGGTGAAGTACTTAATATCATTCCATCGAGAATTGGATTGGTATTCAAAAAATTACGATTGTTTTTTATTCTAAAATACATCCTACGGCTAATCTCATTGAGATAATAATCTAAAATTTCCTTTTTTGAGGAATTAGACATTTTCAAATTTTTAATAAACTCTGCACCATTCAAATTGGGTAAATCTACAGATTCATCACCAAATTGGGCAACAGTTGTTGTGAACAAACAATTCGAAGGTTTACACTGTGTTTTTATTACCAAAGTATAATCACCAATTAAAAATTCTTCCTTGTTTTTTTTGAAATATAATTTACAACTCATTTCTACCTGTTCCGTTGAAATGGTTGGTTTTTGAAAATCAAAAATCAGAGATAATTTAGGTTCACGCTTGGAAATTTCAACTTCTGTCGAGAAATTGTCACCCTCCATAATCTCAAAGATTTCAAGCCCTTTTGTGGTGAGTTGATAGAATTTACTAAAATCACTATTAATTTGGGACATTCCTTCTCCATATGCAGATTTTAATAACTCAATTTCGTTCTCTGACAATTCTCTGTCGGTCGCATCGTACCATTTATCTTGACCCTCTTCATTTCGAAACAAAGCAACCTTATAAAACTTGTTTGAACTATCAACATTTTTTGTTATCAGATAGTACAATTTACCAGACTCAGAATAATTTTGAAAATGTTGGGATGTAGATTTAGATGATGTACACCAACGAGTACCCGCTCCGTAAAGGCATGAAGATTCATAAGACTCAGGTCTTACAATCAAAACCCTATCATTTTCAAAAACTTTAACAATTTCCTTTTTACCCTTTTTATTAACAAGTTCATCTTTTAATTCTTCGGTTTCTTTGAGGAATTCAAAAATATCATCTTCAATATATTTTTTAAATTCAGGGTATTTGTACTTTTTGTTATGTATGTCAAAAAATTTTAATGACTCGATTATCTTATCAATTTCATTCCTATTATTTTGTACATAATACTCAGCCTGATTTTTTGGCAAAGGTTCGATTTCCCGATTCCAATTACCATAATGATGACTCATCAAGTCCTCTAAGTACTTGAAATTGGTATCAATCATAAAAGGGTCTGTAAGGACATAATCATAAAGTGATGGTAACCCACTTGAAAGGTAATTACTCACAGCAACTCTTTCATTTTCGATTGCGTTTCTAAACTTATCGAAAACAATTTCTTTACGACCTTCCGTTACAATCATCTTTAAACGAAGTTAGTTCCTATAATCTGTTCTAATTTATCCGCAGAGCTGCTTATAAGTCTGTTATTTGCCGATTTCCTTTGAGACAAACCTATCCTTAGAAGTTCTTTTGGGTCCGTAACACCATTTTCAACCTCATCGTTTATTTTCTGTGCAAATCTTCTAAACCAACCAAGTCCATTCCAAGTCGCATACCCGAAATGGGTTAACAAACCATTATCACTCATTACAATTTTACGAGCATCATCTGACAAATATCGGCCCGCAAGAGTTTCGAAATTTTTTTTAATCATTTTTCGTGCTAGAGATTTCAATTGCCCCTCGAGATTACCACCTCTGTACAACCAAGGCCATTTAGTTGATGCACCTGCACCATCAATAATCTCCCAAAATCTTTTACCCTCACTGGTATCATTTATTGTTCCACCATGTTTTCTATCAATACCGAACAAAGTTTCTCCAGAGTCACCCATCGACCTATCACCTTTTGGAAAACCTCGACCTCCTTGAACCATTACAGGGTGATAATACCCACCTTCAATTTTATCAATTATTTGGTTCAAAATACTATCGAATGAAGAATCAGATACTAAAGATTTTTTTTTCACCTCCTCCTCAGGTTTATCATCATCCCCAAAAAGATTCTTCAAACCTGTTACCACATAATCATAAATCGCATCACTCCAAGAGGGTTCTTGTTCCTGAAGATTCATCAATTTGCGTTGCTTTTCTATCTCTTCCCGTAAAACTCGTTTCATAATGATATTATCTAATAAATATCCAAGCTCACTAAACAAACACCTCAGGGATTTGGTCCCATGAAATGGTATAAGGGTTAGTTTTGAAATTCAGCTTTTATCTCCTTTGATGTGTCGTAACTTTTCTTGTAACTCTTCAATTCTACGCTTATAAGAATCCATCTTCTCGGTATATCCATTAAGACGAGCTCTCTTATATCTCTTTTGTAGTTGGTGGAGTTTATGACCCAATCTGATTTGGTCTACTTTATTTAGAATTTTTTTCATTTCCGCGTTTTACATTTGCGTTTATTTCCAATAATAGAAATATAATAATAATACCAATTAAAATCATCTCATTTTTTTTTAGTAACTATAAAACTCTTCCCCAAAGATAAACATAATATATCACACAAACAACAAACAAAGTATTTATATTTGTACAAATCATGGGCAGTGGCGGACAAAAATCACATTATGAGAAAATCTTTGGAGAAGATTCTATCCAATCTTCAGAAGAACCACGCCAAATTTGAAAATGTTGATTCAATCGAGTTGTCATTCCTTTTCCAAGCACCCATTAAAACCGCGATGTGTGATTGGGTTTATGAAGTCAAAGTTCATACTTTAACCCCCACTGTTAACGAGACAGAAATATCAGATATTATTTCTCAAACAATCATCAACACGATGGCTCGAATCACCAAAGATTTGTTTTGTTTGACTGATATCAAGTTTGAATCAGTTTATTAAGAGTGGTAAAGGCTTGACCAATTACTTGGTGCATGTCGTAATACATATAGGTTCCAAGTCTTCCCCCAAAAATATATTGTGACTTTTCATCACCCAGTTCCTTATACTTTCTATAAATCTCAGTATTATTATCATCCCTAATAGGGTAAAAAGGTTCGTTGTCACCAGTATAATCACAAGGGAATTCCTTACTCACATAAGTTCTCTTTTGATTTTGATTGTCAAAGAACTTATGTTCAAGAATTCGGGTGAAGGGTGTTTGTTCATCGGTATAATTCACAACAGGGTGACCTTGGAAACTACTCGTGTGCATATAGGTGTTCTCCCACCTAAGACTACGGTACTCAAGTTTACCGAATCTATAATCAAAGAACTGGTCAATGGGTCCTGTGTAGATTATTTTATCGGCAATGGATTCGTAGTATTCTCGAGTTTCAAAGAAATCCACATTTAAATGAACTTCGATACCATCAAGTAGTTTTTCAAAAATTTGGGTGTATCCACCCACAGGTATTCCCTGATACTTGTCGTTGAAGTAATTGTTATCCCATGTGAATCTAACAGGAAGTCTTTTGATAATTGATGCAGGTAACTCCGAACATTTTTTCCCCCACTGTTTTTCGGTGTATCCCTTAATCAATTTAAAGTAAATGTCATCACCAACCATAGAACGAGCCTGTTCCTCTAAGTTGGTGATTGGTCCTTTATACTTTTGACTCTCAATTTTTGCTTTCGCCTCCTCCTCAGTTTTTACTCCCCATAGTTGGTAGAAGGTCCACATATTAAAGGGAAGGGAATACAGTTCACCGTTATAGTTTGCAATGGGGGAATTAACAAACTGTTTGAACTCGGCAAACTGATTCACCCAATCCCAAATTTTTTTATCTGAAGTGTGAAAAATGTGGGCCCCGTACTTATGAATGTGAATCCCGTCCAAGTCTTCAGTGTAACAGTTCCCACCGATGTGAGAGCGTTTTTCCAACACTAAACACTTGTGTTTTTTGGATAATTCATAAGCACATGTGGCACCGAACAAGCCGGAGCCCACAATTATGAAATCGTACTTTTTACTCAAAGGAGAAAACAACACCTTCGTTCTTTATTACAGGTTCAGAAATTCTACGAGTAATACGGTCTTTCCATTCAATGAGTTCTTGAGAACCAGTATCCATATATGAACGATTCTCAATCAAGAAACACATATCGGGGAATGGATTTTTTCTTTCAGGTTTCATCATCGTATTGATTACATCCAAACACTCTTGATATCTTCCTTCATCTTCTAAGTAAAATCCATAATACATTAAGTGCTCATTTCGTTGAGGTGCAAAAGGTTCACACAGTTTCCAACATTTTTCAGCTTCTTCCTTTTCTCCGCGGAAGTTGTGTGCTTGAGCCATTAACAGGAATGTGGTGTAACCCATTTCATCCATTCTAGCAGGAACTCCCGTTTCCCAATAGTTGTGAGCAACCCTCAAGAAATGTTTGAAGTAGAAGATTGCTCTTCTTGCATATTCGTCCGAATGGTCCTTACCGAAAGCCAATTCATCAGGTTTACCGTAACAATCCGAATAACTCTTACCAACATACCAAAGGTGGTAGTGGTCATCCAAAACTGTATCACCAACAACTTTATCAATCTCGAGTTCCAAAGCATCTTTCAAGAACTTACGAGGAGCAAACCAAGTCTGTCCGTCGTTGGTTACGATATGTCTAAAACTTTCAGGAAGAGTGACTCTCTGAAAATCCTCACCGACCTCAGGAAGGTGGATTGTTTCGTGTCTCTTATCGTGTTGGAAGAACCATGGTAGTCTCGCATTCCACATCCAAGTTCTAAAGTATCGAGTATTAAAGCTTCTTACGATAATGTTCCATGAGGTGACATTTGTGTCTTCAAGCATTGCCCAATTGAAGTCATCATCAATTTCAAGTCTTTCATCCGCATCCATTCGAAGAATCCAATCACAACCGTGGTCAGTCTTTATGCAAGTTTGGAGAGCGTGGTCACGATTCCATCCAGGGAATTGCCATTCAATCTCATATAGAAACCCTGGGATATTTTTTTCCTTGAAGTAATCACGGATAATATCCTGTGTTCCATCTTTAGAACCATTATCTTGAATGACCCAATAATCAATATATTGATACACTGAATCTAACATTCTAGTGATGGTTCTTGCTTCATTGGCAACCATCGCGTTTAAAACAATTTTAGCTTTTTTATTCATAAACATAATTCATTACTTGTTCTTCTTCGAAGTATTTTCTAATGGGCACATGATTTTGGAATTTCTGAGAATGCCCAGCCTCTTCATCCCAGTTCCAATCGTGGAAACCTAACTCAATGATTCTTTCATGAATCCTCTTGTCATAGTGGTCTCTGATTAAACGAGCACGACGGTTGATGTCTTGTGAGTTATTATCCACCGTGCTGTTTTTATTATTTTTTTGTAGGTACAAAACTTTTTTGACATGTATCATTCGAGTATGTAAGAAAGTTTTGATTGAGATTTCCAAATCATCAGCAACAGGTATTGCCTTGTTGTGACCATTAATTTCATGATAAACCTCTCTTTTCCACATTTTAACATGGTTCGGCATACTAATGTTGAACCTGATTGAAAGTGGATTGATGTCAGGGTAATGGTGAGCCAAAACTTGTTTACCATCCACTTCTTGCCAGGTGTGACCTGCATATCCAAAGTCGAAGAAATTATCTTCTCTTGCATACCAATTACCTGTCCAATCGTGGTCGTAATATTTCATCTCACCATCCTCATAACTTTCTGAACAATCACTGTAGAGAAATCCTGCATCGGGAAACTTATTGACTGCCTCGTCCGCAACCTCCAAACAGTTCATCGCCAAATAGTCATCGTGGTCTAATTCAACCAACCAATCACCATCACACATCATTGCAGCTCTGTGTTTTGCCAATCCTACATTCCCCCCCGTTAAAGGGTAAAGTCTAAAGGGTTTAACTCGATAGTCTTTAGCTGCAATATCCTGAATTAATCTCCATGTTACATCATCAGGGGAATCATCCAAAACGACCCACTCCCAATTTGTGGATGTTTGATTTTTCAACCCCTCATATGCTCTTATAATTCTTTCATTGGTTTTATATGTGGGGGTAAATATTGAAAACCTGGGTCGTGGGTAATCGCAATGTCTGAAAACACTTTGACATACGATTATGTTTGCGACCACTAAATCCGGTAACATCTCTGGCAAGTGGACATGAATTTTACTCAAGTGATAATGAGGAATATTAATCTCTTCACCTATCGACATAATAAGGTCAGGTCTGTATCGAGTGTAATCTTCAACTACTCTATCGGTGTAGGGTAAAGAAAAAATATTCACTTCATCGTGAAGATGCTCTTCCCAATAAATGTCTGAGTGAGTGACTATTTCACCCAACTTATGCCAACCATAAACAATCGCCGATGGTTTTTTTGTATTCATATTAGAAATATAGTATTTTTTATCTGTTAGTCAATTTATCCCTTACGACAAGTTCCATCACAAGTTTGACCAGCACCCTCAATATAACCAATTCTGAGGTCGATGGGAGTACTTCTTTTATATGAAGTTTCAACACCACAAATTACACATTTATCGTATTCGTTTTGTTGACGCAAAACACATTCCATGTGGTCATCGCCAACAAGATGTTCAGTTGAAACTCTATATGAACTTTCACCACAAATCGAGCATGTCTGATTCATTTCTTCGGCTCTGACAATTCTTTTCACCAAACCATCTTCACCAATCACCAGTCCAACATGTTCATCGGAATTGGATTGGATTTCATTTTCATACATTTCCCAATACTTTTGTCTAACAAGTTTACCAAGGTCGTAGTCATTGGGACGAGAAAGAATTTCTTCTTTTGTTATTTTTACTTCCATAACTTTTTTGTTAAAATGTATAATATATTTTCCAAAAAGTTAAGACCACCACAAAGAAATTTTTGGATATTTATATTATCAGGAATCATGACAAACGAAAAAATACATCAAATTGCCCTTAAGATTAATCCCTTTTTTACGCCAGGTATTAGTATTAAAAATTTTTCCGAAGAATTCAAAAATGTTGCAAAGAAAGCACAGGAATATTTTTTAATGTTTAATGATGAGGATTTTTTCAAATTATTCTCATTTGAACTTTCATTGGTACAAAAAGGGATAGATACCCCCTTGGAAGTTTTAATAAATGATTTCGAATCTTCAGGATTACTTTTGACATTCTATACAAGTTTTGAATCTGTAGACCGAACATGTGAGGAGTGTTGGGGAGATGGTGAAAAAGATTGTGATGAATGTGATGGAAGTGGGGAAATAGAATGTAATATGTGTGGTGGCGATGGGGTTGATGGTGATGAGGAATGTGATTCATGTAATGGAACAGGAGACATCACATGCGAATATTGTAGTGGGGACGGAGACACGCACTGTGATAATTGTGATGGTGAGGGTGAAGTACAAGACTATGATGCAACTACAATCACTATTACACTATATTATTATAAAGGTAAAAAAGTTTCCAACAGGTTAAAAAAATCATTCAATGATACAAAATTTCCTGAGTTGGACTTTATGGAAGAATTAGCCCCTTATGATAACAGACCCGAAGAATTTCGAAATTTTCAAGAATTGTGGAGCGATGATTGGGTTGTGTCAACTCAAGATTTTGAGTGGGGTTTTACGGGTGATACCGAATTCGGAATTGAGCAACCAAATCCCAGTTCCTCAGGAAAACTTCTGAAAAATATTATCATTCACAACCTTTATACTTTAGTTCGTATGTATACTACAAACCTAGATAGTATCTTCCAAGAACGCCAATAAAAAAGGTCAGGGATATCCCTGACCCTAATGGGACTGACAGGTGTCAGTCACTCCACCACCTAACATAGAGGTTAGGACTCTTTGATTACTTCCGCTTCCATCCGAGACTTGAAATGTTGTGATAGAGGATTTGTGTTGTCAACCAAAAGACATTTGGTATAAATTACACTCTGTCGGAGTTCTTCATAAGGGACATGAATCATAAAATCCGTTCCGTTGAAAAGGGAAAAGTCCTGCTTCAACTCCAAACTACCATGGAGAGACATCAGGAATAACTTAAACTGTCCAGCATTCTCAAAAGTTTGAGATAAGAGTTCTCCGAATTCACGGTGTTTAACAATTACAGTGTCGTGTTTCATTTTGTAAGTTTTACTATACAAATATACGAAATAAAATCCGAACTGCCAAATGTATTTAAAATAAAAAACCCCCACCGATTACTCAATGGGGGTGGCTAATGCTCTGAGACTACGAGCTTAGGTGGTCAGTCTTTGGTGGGATTATTGGTTCCCCACTCGGTCCACAACAGTTGCCTGTCGTAACCAACCAGTGTCGGTAATTTAAGTTTACCACTCTTTTCGTTGACACCAACTCAACTGATACTCCTATCTCTCGAGCCTTGCGAGCTCACAAAGGGATGGCCGTCCCACGAGTAGTTTCCCAATCGACATCAGAGGACTTGCGGTCCTACTAACGCCTCCATTGGTCCGATGACCTGAAGGATTAGACACCTTTCAGTACCAACGCCCGAAGACTTTCGCTTGTATCTTAGAATATCATTCATTTGATATGTAGCGTTGTGGAAGAATGAAAGATGTGCTTCGGGAGAAGTTCCGCTCCTTTTGGGAACAAAATGCTTCACACCTCTCTGTGAACCCGCCAGTTCACGGTCACTCAGGACTACGGTAGGTTTAACCCCGTGGTAACCCCTCAGACTGGTACCCAGCTTTACAACACCCGGCGGGGTGTCTCAAACCGTCACCTGTACCTTTTCCTATTGATGTCTCCATCTCAACCCCGACTCTCCACGAAATCGGGATGATGTCCTCCCCTCAGCACTTGCCGTCAGGGTATTCACCGTAGGTACTTTGTTTAGATGTCAAGACCGTAGTCCTGCGAGATTCCCGAGTCGCTAAACCCGTTCCTCCCCTTTAGTCTCATCACTGAGGTTATCTAATGACGCTAAACCGCCAATTTATAATTCAAAGAACTAATCAGTATTACCTGATTTCTTGTTAAAGTATAATAAGACATTTGAACTTGTCAAGTACCTCATATAACTTTTTTTTCGTAGACCCGGGCCCAACAAGCCGTTCAAAGACGGAAGGGCCCTTTTGAAGGTCTACTAGTTGCGGGAGAAGGATTCGAACCTCCGACCCCAAGGTTATGAGCCTTGTAAGCTACCACTGCTCTATCCCGCGATATATTTTAAAGAACTAAACTCGAAAAAAAACCCACAACTAAAATGTCCTCTCGAACACTCGTTGTGGGATTTGAATAAGAACCGTAGTTCCTCTTCCGAGTGTTCTACAAAGATAGTGCAAATATTGGATTTGTCAACTGGCTTGTAGAACTTTTGTGGGGGTGTTTCAACCTCTCGGTTGAGATTATAAATATTACAAAAAAAACAAAAAGTTAAACCTTATTCAAAATCGCTTCCAATAATTTTTTGAAAAACCTTCCTGTGTTCAACTCTTGAATTTCTTCATATGTGAAATATCCACAATCAGTGTGTTCACTTCCGTCTTTAGCATTTTCCAAATCAGGGTATAGGAAAACATTAGATTCCAACAGATAAACATACATCCATCCTTTAACAAACTTCCCGTCCCTTGAAGTCCTCGGTACTAATCCAACAAACTTCAAATCATCGGAACCGATTATAATATCGGTCTCCTCATGGAATTCTCTAACGGCTGCCTCTTTTGTAGTCTCTCCCTTTTCAACACTTCCGGCAGGAACTGACCACATACCAGGCAAAGTTGCCTTACTCGACCTTTTACATAAAAGTATTTCATCATTAACTTTTACAACGACACCAACATAACTCTTATCTTTCATATTTATAATTACTATGAGAATAAAAATAGGGGAAAATATTTTCCATGTCAAAGTTGTGACAAACAAATTTGAAAAAGCTCAGGGAATGATGAATCGTCAGTTCACTGATAAATTCAACGGGATGTTATTTGTAATGGAAGATGACACCAATTGTTTTTGGATGAAAAACTGTATCATTCCCTTGGATATCATTTTTATTCAGGACAGAGTAATCTCAACCATCTACCATAATCGCCCTCCATGTAAAGAAGAAGAATGTAAAAATTACTGTGGTGACGGAAGATTGGTTTTAGAAATTGAAGGAAATTCTTGTAAAGAATTGGGCATAAAAAAAGGGGACGAAGTAAAATTTTTACTTTAAACCCCTTAAGATATTTTTAGAGTCCTAATTTTTTTAAGAATCGTGTGAAGAAGCTTCCACGGATTCCCAACTCAACCATCTTGTCATAAACAGCAGGACCTGGTATACCATCAGCCTCTAACCCTTCCATTTTTTGGAACTCTTTTAGGGCTTTCACTGTTGAAGGTCCCCATCTTTCATCAACAACTACTCTTGTCGGTTTGTTTTTCATTTTAAAGTATTCATTCAAAGCAATTTGAATCTCATGTACTTCACCTGACGATAATTGATATCTTGAATATTGTTCCTTAAGGTCTTTTACTTTAAACTCTTTAACAACCTTTTGTTCTTTAGTAACAGAGTCAATTAACTTTCCAAGTGCTCTTTCTGTGATTTTGATATTCTTTCTCATTTGAGTGTAAATAGGTATTTTCCTCTGTTTATCAAAGCCATCATCTCATCTCTTAGGTTGAGTAGGTCTGTGTCCTCACGAGGGTCATAGACATCATCCAAAGATATAAGGAAGTTAATCGTATCATCAACAAATTCTTGCAATGATATCTGGCTCAGGTCTTCAATCTCTATAGATAACCCTCCCAAGTATTCAGGTCTCCCATGTTTTCCCATACACGCTTCTGCGAACTCATCAATCAAATCAACAAGAGATTCATAAATTTTTCCGTAAGCTTTATGTTTTTCATAAGAGAATGTTTGCCAATGCATAAACCTGAATTGGGTTTGAATCTGTACTAATTTGGCTATAACTTCACCGTTCATAAAAAAATCATTTACTATAAATATTTGATTCAAAGAAAAACCCCCACTTTTGGTGAGGGTTCTTTTTTACTCTTTTTCATCCAAGAGTTTTTGAGCTTCTGCTATCATTGCCTCAGTACTTCCACCATACTTACATGTACAGGTTGGACGACCATGGTCTTTTAGGATTTGTTTTGCCTTTTCGAGTGTCATACCATTAAATATTAAAGTTAGTTTATAAATGTTTTTTCGATTCGTCCATCATCATATCTCAGAATGTAAAAACCTTTAAGTTCTTTCCACTCAATATTTCGACCAATATAATTACCTGTCCAATCCCAAACCTCATAGTTTTTTGACACAGGAAATTCTTCTATACCAATTGTAGATGTTACAATAAAATTGAAGTAGTAGTCATTATTTGAACTATTACTCGAAGCACGAAGAACTCCTTTATAGGTCCCAATTTGTAAATCTGAAAGTACCCATGTATTCATGTTCTGTTGTGTCACAGTGACACCAGGAATTTCCATGGATGTTGTCAATGCATTATTAACAGGAAAGCTAAATTGTGCAGAATCTCCATTGATGAGATTATGGGTAATCATAATTGGAGGCCAAGGAAACGAAGGGGTAGAACCAGGAGCCGTAACATAAACCTGTTGTACTCGGTTTGTACCGATAAGACTACCATTTCTGTATTCTTCGATTTTATAACC
>Ga0222713_10002423_pt1 | contig 19977 bp, 20 predicted proteins | sample C33_649DmetaG_FD_165061 | JGI IMG/M metagenome (GOLD analysis project Ga0222713, IMG submission 165061) | Estuarine water microbial communities from San Francisco Bay, California, United States - C33_649D | ecosystem: Environmental > Aquatic > Marine > Unclassified | place: USA: California...
CCGCAGTTGAGGGGACGATCTACAACCCAACGCATGACTTCTGGGTTGGCCTATCGGCAAACGCCAGCGCGATGAGCATCATCAATCTGTTGGTGCCATTCGGCCAGATCGCAATTGGTACGGCGCTGATCCTCGGGATCGCGACGCGCTTTGCTGCCTTCATGGGATCGCTCATGATGCTCTTCTTCTTCTTCGCCGCATGGGACTTCGCCTACGGCATCGTGAACCAGCACCTCACGTATGCCGTCGTAACGTTCGGACTGGGTGTGATTGGGGCGGGGAACTACTACGGTCTTGACGCGGGCCTCGGTGGAAGCCTTCCAGCCGGCATCCGCCGCTGGTTCGCCTCGGGGGATACCGTCGCCGCATAGCGACCTGGTGTTCTTACAGGCCGCGAGGGTCTGGTCGGCGAAAGCTGGCCAGGCCCTCGTTGTTTGTTGGGCCTAGACCTTGTCGGGGAAGTGGCAGGCGACCTGATGGCCGGTTGAAACCTGCACAAGCTGCGGCGACTCGGTGCTGCAGCGCTCTGGGTTGCCGAGCTTCTCCTTGAGCCAGCAGCGCGTCTGGAAGGCGCAGCCGCTCGGCGGATTCGACGGCGACGGCACGTCACCCTTCAGGATGATGCGCTTGCGCTTCTTCTCAATCGCTGGGTCCGGGATTGGCACTGCGGAGAGGAGCGCGATGGAGTACGGATGCACCGGTGAACTGTTGAGCTCAGCGGATGGGGCAACCTCAACGATCTTCCCGAGGTACATCACAGCGGTGCGATCGCTAATGTGGCGCACCACCGAGAGGTCGTGCGCAATGAAGAGATAGGCAAGCCCAAGACGCTGGCGCAGCTCTGCGAGCAGGTTGAGGATCTGGGCCTGCACGCTCACGTCGAGCGCACTCACCGGCTCATCGGCCACCACAAGATCTGGGTTGAGGGCGAGTGCACGTGCCACGCCAATGCGCTGACGTTGCCCACCAGAGAACTCATGCGGGTAGCGTTCTGCAAAGCGTGGGTCCAGTCCGACGAGTTCGAGGAGCTCAGCAACGCGGCCGGTGCGCTCGGCACTCGTGCCGACGTTGTAGATGTCGGCTGGTTCACGCAGGATCGCGCCAACGGTCATGCGCGGGTTCAGCGAGGCGTATGGGTCCTGGAAGATCATCTGCACGCGGCGGCGTAGTTCGTGCAGCTCACTCCCCTCTGCGGTTGCAAGGTTATGTCCGTCAAAGTCGATCGTTCCGGCGTTCGGCTTCACAACGCGAGTGACGGCGCGGGCCACGGTGCTCTTGCCGCAACCGGATTCACCAACGAGGCCGAGGATCTCGCCCTTCGCAACCTCAAAGGAGACGCCATCGACCGCGCGCACCTCGGCCACGGTACGCTCACGCACCAGACCTTCGCGAATCGGGAATCGGACTGCAAGGTCCTTAACCGTCAGCAGTGGTTCGCGACTCACCGGGTGGCTCCTCCTGTGCGTGGCAGTGGTCGCCCTTCAGCAACCTCTGCGGGGGCAACCGGGTTGAAGCAGGCGGCTACATGCGTCGCGGTCGGTCCGCTCGTCACGATCGGTCCCTTCCCGCCATCGATGGGCAGGAGCGCAGGCGTCTCCGTGGCGCAGCGATCGGTGCGCCAGGCGCAGCGCGCGTAGAAGGAACAACCGACGGGCGCATCAACGAGATCTGGTGGCCGACCTTCGATGGGCACGAGCTTGCCGCCCGTCTCGCCATCAAGGCGCGGAATGGAGCGCAGCAGGCCAACCGTATATGGGTGCCGTGGGTTGGCGAAGAGATCGTCGGTGGTGCCCGACTCAATCACCGCGCCGGCATACATCACGTTGACGCGGTCGGCCATGCCGGCAAGCACGCCAAGATCATGGGTAACGAGGATCGTTGCCGTGCCGCGCTCTTCGGTGAGGCGGCGGAGCAGGTCGAGCACCTGTGCCTGGATGGTCACGTCGAGTGCCGTCGTTGGCTCGTCGGCAATGAGCACCCGCGGCTCAAGGGCGAGGGCCATGGCGATCATCACGCGCTGGCGCATGCCGCCTGAGAACTCGTGCGGGTAGCTGCGCAGGCGTGACTCTGGGTTGGCAACGCCAACGGCGGTGAGGAGTTCGATGGCGCGTGCGCGTGCCGCCTCCTTCGTCACCTCGCGGTGGGCCTGAATCGTTTCAATGAGTTGCTCTTCAATGCGCAGTACTGGGTTCAGCGACGTCATCGGGTCTTGGAAGATCATCGCGATCTCACTGCCGCGCACCTGGCGCAGCTCCTCTTCCTTCAGGGTGGTGAGCTCACGCCCCTCCAGCTTCACGCTGCCCCCCTCGACACGACCGGCAGGCTTCGGCAGCAGGCCAACGATCGCGAGATTCGTGACGCTCTTGCCGCAGCCTGACTCGCCCGCCACGCCAAGCGTTTCGCCGGCGGCCAGATCAAACGAGACGCCGTTCACGGCATGCACGGCGCCGTCGTGCGTGCGGAAGCGCACCACCAGGTCGCGAACCTCGAGCAGATGCTGGTCGCTCATCGCTTCAACTTCGGGTCAAGCGACTCGCGCAGCCCGTCTCCGAGAAGGTTGAACCCGATCGCCGAGATGACGATCGCGCCGCCAATAAAGACCACGATGTGCGGGGCGGTCTGCATGAATCGACGCGCATCCACCAACATCGTTCCCCACTCAGGGGTGCGTGGATCCGCCGGGCCAAGGCCAAGGAAGCCGAGGCCAGCGATATCGATGATAGCGGTGGCGAGCACCAGCGTCGCCTGAACGATGAGTGGCGTCAGCGCGTTCGGCAACATGTGTCGCACCAGGATGCGCATGCGCGAGGCGCCAATGGTGCGTGCAGCCACAACATAGTCAGCCTCACGCAGCGCAAGGAGCGATCCACGAAGCAGTCGCGCAAACGTTGGCGCGTAGCTCACCGCAATGGCGAACATGAGCTGCACCATGCCGCGCCCAAGCGCGGTAACGATGCCGATCGCCAACAGAATGCTCGGGATGGAGAGGAAGACGTCCGTGGTGCGCATGATCAGGCCGTCGATCCGCCCGCCAAATCCGCCCGCGATCGCACCAAGCACGCCGCCAATGGCGAGCGCCAAGACCACCGAGCCAACTCCAACAAAGAGGCTGATCTGTGCGCCATAGAGGACGCGCGAAAAGATGTCGCGCCCTAGGAGGTCGGTACCGAAGAGATGCGTGAGCGACGGAGCATCGAGGCTGCTGCCGTTCATGGCATACGGGTCAAACGGTGAAATGAACGGCGCAAGAATCGCGGCGAGCGCGAAGAGTGCGATGCAGAAGAGGCCAACAAGTGCAGGGCGGTTCCGTCGCAGTCGTCGGGCGGCATCGCCCCAGAGCCCACGCGACGCTCGCGCAATCTGCGGGTCTACAAGAGCTGCACGGAACATCATTGGTATCGAATCTTCGGATTCAGCAGTGCGTAGCCCACGTCAACAATCAAGTTCACGACGAGGAAGATCACGGCAAACACCAGGATCGTCGACTGCACGATTGGGTAATCGTGGTTCTCAATGGCGTCCACGACCCAGCGACCAACGCCGTTCCACACAAACACCGTCTCGGTGAGCACTGCGCCACCGAGTAGCCCGCCCACCTGCAAGCCGACGACCGTGGTCACCGGCAACCAGGCATTGCGCATGACGTGACGGTTGTCGACCGTCTTCTCTTTCAGGCCCTTTGAGCGGGCCGTTCGAACATAGTCTTCGTTCGCAACCTCAATGACGGAGGCGCGCGTGATGCGCGCAATGATGGCGAGAGGGATCGACCCCAGCGCAATCGACGGAAGGATCAGGTGCCGCACGACGTCGACGAAAAGATCGAGCCGTCCCGCGAAGAGCGTGTCGATGAGAAGAAGGCCTGAGGTGGCATCAAAGCGCGCTCGCGCATCGATGCGGCCCTGCGTTGGGAGCCAGCCGAGGATCACGCCGAAGATCACCACAAGGGCGAGGCCGAGCACGAAGACTGGGATGCTCACGCCAAAGAGGCTGACTCCGGTGATGAGCCCATCAACCCAGCCGCCCACCTTTCGTGCGGCGAGTCGCCCGAGGGGAATTCCCACTCCGATCGCGAAGAGCAGCGCGCCAAACGTGAGCTCGATGGTGCCAGGGAATCGGGTCAGGAACTCAGCGAGGAATGGCTGGGAGTTCACGACGCTCGCGCCGAGGTCGCCCGAAAGCGTCTTCAAGAGATACGAGATGTACTGCTCGTAGAGCGGTCGGTCAAGCCCGAGGTTAGCAATGAGCGCGGCGCACGCCTCTGGCGTTCGGTGTTGGCCAAGGATGGCAACGCACGGGTCACCCGGGAGGATGCGAATGTAAGCAAAGAGCAAGATGGAGAGCCCGATCAGCACGGGAATCGCGGCGATCAAGCGGCGAACGATGTATCTGCCCATAGGGCTGCAGTCTAAGGGTGAAACGCCGTCGCCGCCCCCTCAGCCTCACGGCCAAGGGAGCGGCGACAGATGCTCTCGTTAGAGCGAGTGGGCGTTGCCCTAAAGCGACGCCTTACTCAGTTACGGACGATCGAGCCAGACCAAGTTCAGTGGCTCGTTCAACCCTGCGGAGCCGATGAAGCCCTTGAGGTTGATCGAGGCTGCCGCCTGCGGCTTCGAGTTGGCGATCGGCACGGTTGGCATGTCAGCACGGATCAGGTCCTGTGCCAACTCCCACTGTGTCTTCGCCTCAGCCTCAGTGCCCGCCGCGAGAGCGGCGTTCATTGCGGCTTCGAGCGCATCGTTCTTGTATGCGAACTCCGTCGATGGCGCGCCGTCGACGTACCCGAAGAACGCCGTCTTCAGGAAGTTGTCTGGGCCGGCCCAGTCGCCGGTCCAACCAAGGAGCCACATCTCGTACTTGCCAGCGTACTCATCATCAAGGTACCCACCGCGCCACGGGGCGTTGTTCGGGTTGATGGTGAAGCCAACAGCTTCGAGGTTCGCCGTGATCGCTTCGAACAGGCCCTTTGGATCAGGCATGTATGGGCGGGTCACGTCGTTTGGATACCAGAAGTCGATCGTAAGGTCGGTCTCACCCGACTCTGCAATCAACTCCTTGGCCTTCTCCACGTCGTAGGAAGGAAGCGCAAGGTCCTTTGCGTACAAGACGCCCGATGGCATCCAGTTCGTTGCCTTCACCGCCGCTCCGGCGTAGAAGGTCTTGATCAAGTAGTCGTAATCGATCGCATAGGCGATCGCTTCACGAATCTTTGCATTGCTCACTGGAGCGTAGCTGTGATTCATCGAGATCTGGAATGTGTTGAACGAGGAGCCTCGGTCAATCAACTGCAACTCTTTGTTTGCAGCAATCGTGGCCGCGTCCACAGGTGCAATCGTCTGAGCAAGGTCAATTTCGCCCGCGGCAAGACCGTTCAAGCGCTGTGCCTCTTCAGCAACGGCCTTGAAGACGATCGCGTCAACGTGCGCAACCTTCTCCTTGTCCCAATACTCCGCGTACTTCTCGATCTCAACACTGTCGCCGACGGTCCACTTCACAAACTTGAAGGGGCCCGTGCCGATCATCGCACCTGCGCCACCCTGAGCGCCGGTGATCTTGGTCACATCGGATTCGGTGTTGTCACCCTTACCAAGCGCAAGCGCGGCTGGCGACTGGATCCCAAAGACCGGAAGGGTCTGGGTCAGGATGAAGTTCGAGCTTGGGTTCTTCAACTTGAGGGCAACGGTCGAAGCGTCTACGGCTGTAGCCGACTCAAGGTTGCTCGTCTCGCCATAGCCGCCGAAGACTGCACCAATGTAGTAGGTGTAGTCCTGGAGCTCGGTAGGAATATTGATGAAGCGGTTGTAGTTGAACACGACCGCATCCGCATTGAAGTCGGTGCCGTCGTGGAACTTCACGCCGCTGCGCAGTTTGAACGTGTAGGTCAAACCATCGGCGCTCATCTCGTAGCTCTCGGCGAGCACTGGAACAACCTTTGAGGTCGATCCTGGCTCAAGGCCGACGAGGCCCTCGACAACCTGCTGAATCACGTACGACGAGTTGCTGTCGTCCGTGAGTGCGGTGTCGGTTCGCACGATATCGCCTGGTAGGGCGACGATGAGGGTTCCACCCTCTTTCGCTGCTGGAGTGCTCGAGCACGCCGCGGCGACCATGAGAAGGGCGCCAAGAATGGCACCAATCCGTAGGTTCTTCATGTGTTCTCCTTCGATGGCGTGTTTGGCCCGGACCCGTGGTCCGACCGTCGCAGGGTTTCCGCGATCGCCTCATCCTACCGCAGCCCACGCACGAAATTGGTTCAGAGAGCGCAACCTTTAGCCCCGTTTCACGCCTAATTTGAGCAACTCTCAATTCCGCCGCTACCCTCAGGGGCACCAGGCTGAAGTCCAGCCTGCAGAAACGAATAGGGAGGAACCTTCATGGCAACAGCCAAGAAGTCCGCGCCGAAGCGCGCGGCCGCCGCAAGCACCGGGGTTGCAACGACGTTTGCCGCCATTCCGGCCGCTCGCGCGAAGCAGCTTTTCAACTGGAATCGGCTCCTTGTGCTCCTGCACGGGATCCAGGCGACCATCATCTGGTGGATCAGCCCAACTGATGCCCTAGTGCGCTTCGAGGGGACATATCCCGTATCGAAGATCGTTGACGGCCAGTTCGTAGGACTTGATTCGGCGAAGGAGTTGCTCTTCAGCTTCCCTCTCGCTTATCTCGTTGCTGCGTTCTTCGCCCTCTCGGCACTGGCGCACTTCCTCGTCGCCTACCCGTTCCGCAAGCGCTACGAGAGTTGGCTCGCTCGCGAGTTCAACCCAATGCGCTGGGCTGAGTATGCGTTGAGCTCAACGCTCATGATCGTCGGCATCGCATCGCTGAGCTTCATCACTGATGCTGGCGCGCTGATCGCCATCGCGGTCTGCAACGCCTCGATGAACCTCTTCGGTTGGTCGATGGAAGAGGCAAACATCGGACGCAAGAACGTACAGTGGAGCCACTACATCTTTGGCTGCATTGCCGGCATTGCGCCGTGGATTGCGCTGTTCACGACCGTCGGTCTCTCGCTGGCCAACTGGCCAACGGGCATTGGGCCAAATGGCCGCGACCTTGAGGCGTTCAAGCCTGTGCTGATTACGATCTACGTGAGCCTCTTCATCAGCTTCAACATCTTTGCAGTGAACATGGTGTTGCAGCGCTTGAAGGTTGGAAAGTGGGCTGACTACCTGCACGGTGAGCGCAGCTACATGATCCTCTCGCTCGTGGCGAAGACGCTTCTTGCATGGCAGGTTTGGACCGGAGTGTTCATGCCAGCATAGGGATAGCCCTCCTACGAGGAACCTGGAGACCCTCGCCCATCTGGGTGGGGGTCTCCTTTTTATGGCGGCGGGGCGTACTATGCAGCCATGAGTAATGAGCGGGGCCCTAGTGACACAGAGGGGCTGACGTACGCGAGTTACTTGGCGCTCGATGAGTTGCTCGGCCTACAGCGCCCGCGCTCAGACGAGCACGACGAATTGCTCTTCATTACGATTCACCAAACCTATGAGCTCTGGTTCAAGCAGATCTTGCATGAGGTCCGAGGTGCCATGAGTGCCCTCGCTGCGAATGAGAGCTGGCGAGCTTCACATAGGCTCAGTCGAGTTCGACACATTCTGAAGATTGCTGTTGCACAGGTGGACATCCTAGAGACGCTCACCCCACTCGAGTTTGCCGCGTTCCGCAGCCGGCTCGCAACGTCTAGTGGATTTGAGTCGGCCCAGTTCCGCGAGATTGAGGCGCTCTTCGGAATCCGCAACGCGCGTCTCGCCGACCTACTCCCAGATGAGCAGGCTCGAGAAATCGTGCGCGCCACCTTGCAGGCACCGAGCCTTTGGGACGCAACGATTCACTGGTTGGCGGTTCGCGGGTCTGCGGTCCCAGCGCGACTACTCAGCCGAGATGTGTCGGCACCGTATGAGGGGGATGAAGAGCTGCAAGGGGTGCTGCTTGAGATCTATCGTGCTGGAGGCGAAGCGGCGAGCATTCTCGAGCAGCTCGTCGATATCGACGAGGGTGTTCAAGAGTGGCGCTATCGCCACGTCAAGATGGTGGAGCGGACTATTGGCCGAAAGTCGGGCACGGGTGGCTCGACCGGTGTGGAATATCTCGCCGCAAGCCTGCGCCGTTCGCTCTTCCCAGACCTTTGGGCCATTCGCGACCGAATGTAGTTGGAGCGGTCAGGTCACCGTCTGTTTCGAAGCAAATTCTGGGGCACGCCATGCGTCGGTTCGAAGGATCTCAGCGAACGTCGCTACCGCGCGATCAATGTCGGCAAAGCTCACATAGAGCGGCGAGAATCCGAAGCGCAGGATGTTTGGCGTACGGAAATCTCCGATGACTCCGCGGCTGATCAGCGCCTGTATGATCGGATAGCCGCTCTCATGCGCAAAGGAGACCTGTCCGCCGCGTAGCTGGCCCTCCCGTGGTGAGATGAGGGTGAGGCCATAGCCCTTGCACTCAGCCTCAACCCGCTCAATGAAGCGAGCGGTTTGCGCCATCGACTTGCGGCGAATCTCAGACATTGAGATCCCCTCCCACAGCTTCAGCGCCTCATCGAGTGCCGCCAGGCTAAGCACCTGTTGCGTGCCTGTGATGAAGCGCCGAATGCCAGGAGCCGGCTCATAGTCGGGCACGAATGCGAACGGGCTCTTGTGGCCGAGCCAGCCCTCTAGCGGCTGCCGCACCTGCTCAATCAGCGCAGGTGTCACCCAAGTGTATGAGGGGGCGCCGGGCCCACCATTGAGATACTTGTATCCGCAGCCGATCACAAAGTCGGCGCCGTCGCGAGCGATATCAAGCTCAAGCACTCCAGCGGAGTGCGAGAGATCCCACACAGTCAACGCACCAGCCGCGTGGGCCGCGGCACTCAGTGCGCGCATGTCACGAATCCGTCCAGTTCGATAATCCACGTGCGTCAACATCAAGACCCCTGCCCCATCAAGCACCGTCGCCGGGCTGACTGACTCATCCCAGAAGCGCACCTCCACGTTGGGGAGTAGTTGGCGTAGGCCCTCCAAGATGTACAAATCGGTTGGGAAGTTCTCGCGCTCAGTGACAACAACCTGCCGGTCGCCGCGTAGGCGCAGCGCGGCGGCCAACACGCGGAAGAGCGAGACCGATGTCGATTCCCCAACGACCACCTCCCCCTTGCCGACACCAAGAAGCGGGGCGACTCGGTCACCAACGCTAAGCGGAAGGTTGTACCAATCGGACTCGTTCCAACTACGGATGAGCCGCTCGCCCCACTGCCGATCAATTACGTTGGCCACGCGCTCGTGCACACCGATGGGCAGCGCCCCCAGTGAATTCCCATCGAGGTAGACGACTTCTGCCGGCAGGTTGAACCGCTCTCGCAGCGCAGCGAGAGGGTCCTGCGCGTCGAGCTCTGCCGCTGAAGGGGTGGGCTGTGTCATGTGCTTATCGTCTCACGTACCTGAGAGCTGCAACAGCGCACGCGCATCTTGTAGTAGTGAGCCTCCTGGCGTATCAAGTTCCTCAAGCACATCAAAGTGATCACGGCCAGGAACGGTCGCAAGCGAAACGGTGGCGTGGTTCGCCCACTTCTCGCGGAGGAGTTCTGACTGCCGGTGGAACTCCGATGGCTCATGTTCGCCAACGCGGAGGAGCACCGGGATATTCCGCTGCGGCTGGTAGTGCACAGGTGAGAGTCGCTTCGCCTCATCGGCACTCATGCCCACCAGGTTATTGACGTAGCTCTCGGCAATCGGCTCAAGGTCAAATGCGCCGCCGATGAGGAGCAGCCCTGAAATGGCGCTCCGTACGTTGGGCGGTGCCAGTTCGGTGACCAGCGTCGCGGCAAGGTGCGCCCCCGCAGAGTGCCCAGCCGCAACGATCCTGCTCACGTCGCAACCGAGCGCTGCGGCGTGATCAATCAGGTAGGCCGCCGCCGCTGAAGCCTCTGCGACGATCGCTGAAAGCGTTGCTGACGGTGCAAGAGAGTAGCCAACGGCAACGTGCGTTGCGCCGAGCGGGGCGAGCGTCGCTGCATAGCGACCGCCATCATCAATTGAGCCCTCCTGCCACCACCCACCGTGAAACATCAGCAGCGTGGGGTGGGCTCCTTCACGATCCGCAAAGATCTCAAGGCGGTTGGCCTCACGCGGCCCGTAGGAGACGCGGTGATAGATGCCACTCGCCTGTGCGGCGCTCCGTGCGAGCGCGGTGCGCTCACGACCGGCTGACATGGAGCCAGCGGCGTCTCGCGCGGTGCGGCTTGGGGAGTACTCCGCATCGAGCCACGCTCGACGTTCAGGGTTAGGGAGCGAGTTCAATCGCCCTCGGCGAAGACGAAGGGTGTGAGAGCCTCAGCTTCAATGATTTCACCGATTGCGAGACCTAACATCACGTGCATTCCCTGACCTGTTGGATTAGATGAAGTAGAGCAGCGCGAAGAGCAGGATCCAAACGACGTCAACGAAGTGCCAATAAATTGAGGTTGCCTCAACCATGTCGTGATGCTCTGCCGAGAACTGGCCGAGCCCGCCGCGGTAGAGGCAGACGGCCAACATCAGCACGCCGCCGAGCACGTGCGCGCCGTGGAATCCGGTGAGCACATAAAAGGTGCTTCCGAAGACGCCGTCAGAGATGCCGAAGCCGAGCTGGGTGTAGTCGTAGACCTGACCAATAAGGAAGACCACGCCAAGTAGAACGGTCATCGCCAACGCGCGATTCATTCCCTGTCGGTCGCCCTTGCGAATGCGCCAGACGGCGAACTGGCAGGTAACGGAGCTCAACACGAGCAGCGCCGTCATGATCCCCGGGAAGAGCGCCTCGCTGTGCAGCTCGAATGCAGGGTTCCCCTCAGGTGGCCAGATACCGGTTGCGGTGCGCAAGCTGAAATATGCGGCGAAGAGTCCCGCAAAGAACATGATCTCCGAGACGATGAAGAGGAGCATCCCGAGTACTGGGTTGCCGAGCCCCTTCTTGCCGTGTGCGGCGCCGTGGCCGCTCGTTGCTACTGCGCCGTCGCTCATCCGTGATCCTTCTCAGAGCGAGCGTGTCGTGCATCAAAGAGTGGGCGCTCCGAGGTAATTGGTGGCAGCTTGTCGAAGTTCCACGCAGGTGGGGGGGATGATGTTGCCCACTCCAGGGTGTTCGCCTCCCACGGGTCGTCGCCCGCAAGCTTCCCGTTGCGCAGGCTGATGTAGATGTTCCAGAAGAGTGGCAGCAACGAGATGCCAACCAAGATGCCACCGATCGTGGCGGCGAGGTTGAGGTCGTTCCAGCCAGCCGTTGGGGAGTAATCGGCGATGCGACGTGGCATGCCGGCAAGGCCGAGCGCATGCATTGGAAGGAAGGTCAGGTTCAGGCCAACCATCATGAGTACGAAGTGCACGCGGCCGAGACCCTCATCGAGCATGCGCCCCGACATCTTCGGGAAGTAGAAGTAGAACCCAGCCATGATCGCAACGAATGAGCCGCCGAAGAGCACATAGTGAATGTGCGCGACGATCCAATAGGTGGCGTGGATGGCATAGTCGACCGGGACTGAGGCGCTAAAGACGCCGTTGATGCCGCCAATTAGGAACATGCTAAGGAAGCCCAGCGCGAAGAGCATTGGCGTGGTGAAGCTGATCTGACCGCGCCACATGGTCGCGATCCAGTTGAACATCTTCACCCCCGTCGGCACGGCGATCAGGAAGGTCATCACCGAGAAGAAGGGCAAGAAGACGCTCCCAGTCGTGAACATGTGGTGCGCCCACACGCTGAATCCGAGTGCGCCGATACCGGCGGTGGCGAAGACGAACGCCTTGTAGCCGAAGAGCGGCTTGCGGCTAAAGACTGGGATGATCTCGGAGATCACACCCATCCCCGGCAGCACCATGATGTACACCGCTGGATGCGAGTAGAACCAGAAGATGTTCTGCCAGAGAATCGCCGAGCCACCGAGCGTCGGATCGAAGAATGCACCGCCGAAGTTTCGGTCGATGAAGAGCATCACCAACGCGCTGGTCAGTACCGGTGTGCCCATGAGTACGAGCACGCTCGTCACAAGCACGGTCCAGACAAGGATTGGCATGCGGAAGAGGGTCATACCTGGTGCGCGCATTCGGAAGACCGTGACCATGAAGTTGACGGCGCCAAGGATGGAGCTGGTGCCGACGAGGATGACGGCGACGATCCAGAGATTCATTCCCGGCCCTGGGCTGTATTTGATGTTGCTCACTGGTGGATACGCCGTCCAGCCGGCGTCTGCGGCACCGCCGAGGAGGAATCCTGAAGCCGCAACGAGCCCAGAGAACGGAACCATCCAGAAGCTGAGCGCATTGATGCGCGGGAAGGCCATGTCTGGCGCGCCGATCATGAGCGGCACCACGTAGTTGCCGATCGCCGCAAGGAACGGAATGATGACCCAGAAGATCATGATTGAGGCGTGCATCGTGAAGAGTTGGTTGTACGAGGACTCGTCGAGGAACTGCAGCCCTGGCATCGCGAGCTCAGCGCGAACGCCGAGCGCCAAGAGGCCACCGATCGCCAAGAAGATGAAGGACGAGATCGTATAAAGGATGCCAATCTTCTTGTGGTCAGTTGTCGTTAGGTAGTCATAGAGTGCCGACGGAGCCGACTTCTGTGCCACTGCTGAGTTCGTTGCCATCTTCTCTCCCCCTTACGGCTGCGCTACGACGACGAGATCTGCGTACATGCCCTGTGCGTAATGACCTGCGATGTTGCACATCACGACATAGTTGCCTGGCTCAAGGGTAACGGTGACCATGCCTGGAGTACCTGGCTGCCACTCGGCCTGCTCGTCAATAACGTCGAGTGTCGCCTCGTCGAGGCGGCTCGTCTCGGCGCTCACCTCATCGAGGAGCTGCTTCGCCGTCTTGTCGCTGCGGACAACGAGGAACTCGTGCGCGATGCTCCCAGCGTTCGTCAGGTTGAATTCGATAGAGCCTGCGACATGCTTGGCGGCGGAGATCGTGATCCCCCACTCCTTCACCGTTCCCGTCATTGGGCCGGTAGCGGCTGCCTCCTCCTTCGGACGGGTCGCCTCAATCCATGCGTCGTACTCTTCGCGGGTTACCACGCGCACCGTGAAGCCCATCTGGTGGTGCAGCAGGCCGCAGAATGCCGAGCACTGACCGGTGAAGGTGCCGAGCTTGTTCGGCGTGAACTCGAAGTAGTTGGTCTTGCCCGGCACCATGTCGCGCTGGAAGAGGAACTGCGGAATGTAGAAGCCGTGGTTCACATCTTGGGCGACCAGGGTGATTTCGATGCGCTCATTGATCGGCACGACCATCTCTGGGTAGGCTGTGGCGGCACCGAAGATCTCGATCTTCTCGGCTGGATAGGCGAACTTCCACTGCCACTGGTAGCCGACCACCTCGATCTTGACCCCAACGTTCTCCGGCTCTCGGGCATCAACGATGTTGAGCACGCGAGCCGAAGCGAAGAAGAGGGCGATGACGACAATGAGGGGGATCACCGTCCAGATGATTTCTAGGATGAGATTGCCGTGAGTCTGAACTGGGAGGGTGGAGTCGCTCGGCTTGCGGCGGTAGCGGATGACCGACCAGATGATGAGACCCTGGACCAGCAAGAACACGACGGCGGCGACGGCGAAGACGAGGTCGTAGAGAGCCCGAATCTCCAGCGCCTGCTCGGTAACCGCAGGCAGGGGGAAGGCGGACTCGCAGCCACCCGCAATAAGGGCAACGGCGCCCAGCCCCAGCAGCAGAGAGAGATTCTTCATGGTTGAGATGATACGCGCCCTCGGCGGGAGGCGCTCCGCCGCTATCCCGAGTGCGCCGGTCGGATTCCCGAGGTCAGCGCTCCGTGTGGGCAGGCTGGGCGTGCACCCGTGCGATGCCAGAGGTGAGGAGCGGGAGGGGCCCAAGAATGATCCCAGCGGCGCCAACGAAGAGGGTGGCGCGGAGCCCAAAACTCTCTGCAATCACCGAGCCGATGAGTGCTCCCAGGGGAAGGCCGAGCAGCATGACGGTCTTCATGGAGGCGTTCATGCGCCCGAGCAGTCGAGCCGGCGTAATGAGCTGTCGATACGTCACCTGATTCACGTGGAAGAGCCCCGCTCCGAAGAAGGCGATGAACTGCGTAAGGATGGCGAGTGCGGCAATCAGCGGCACGCCCATGGAGCGATCGAGCAGGGCAAATCCGAGCGGCATCACCGGCAAGATGAATCCGCCAAGGATGAGCGTACGGCCCATGCCGAGCCACTTGACCACCTTGGCGTTGATAATCGTGCCCACTACGATGCCGACCGTCCCTGCTCCAATAACAAACCCGATTAGTTCAGTCGGTAGCGCGAGCTCACGTCGCGCGTAGGCGATAAGCAGCGGACCACTCGCCAGTCCACCAAAGAAGTTGAAGATGAGGGCGGCGAGGGCATTGCCGCGAAGATGCGGATGTTGCACGACCCACGCGAGCCCTTCGCGCATCTCTCTCCAGAGACTTCGCTCCTCCACCTCCTGTTCGGTAAAGGTGGGAACTTCTTCAACGTGGCGCACGCGTTGCACCATCAGTGCCGAGACAAGGAAGCTGAACGCATCCACGACTAGGGCGATCGGGCCACTAAGGCGCGCCACGACAATGCCCGCGAGCGCCGGGCCCGCAACACCGGTTGCCGACTCCATTGCCATGAGGCGTCCGTTCGCGACGCCGAGCTGCGGTCCACGCAACAGTGCTGGGAGGTACGACTGATGTGCCACGTCATACAGGAGGGTGCATGCACCAATAAGGAAGAGCACCGCGAGAAGGAGCGGCATGCTCAACGCGCCAAAGGCGAACGCGATCGGCACGACTAAGAGGAGTCCCGTTCGCGCAAAGTCTGTCGCAATCAACACGGGGCGGCGGGTGCGCCGATCGAGCAGGGCTCCAGCCGGAAGGCCGAGCAGAACAAATGGGAGCAAGAAGGCGAGTTCTAGCAGCGCAATCGAACCGTTACTCGCTTGAATGACGTCAATGGCGATGAGGGGGAAGGCGATGTGTGAAACCTGCGAGCCGAGTGAGCTGATCCCCTGCGCGCCGAAGAGAAGGCGTACGTCGGCGTTCTGGAACGGATCGTCGACAGCAAGGCGTAGGCGCGTAAAGGGGTTTCTCATTGGGCGATGATAGGCGGCACGCCGCCGCCCCGCGTATGATCTGCGCATGCCAGCAGTGACCGTTCCCGACATTACGCTCCTCGCGCGCACACCTGTTGCCGACCTGCTCACCGCACGCCCGCGACCGGTGATTTCGCTCAGCACGGCGCCGAGCGGCTTCGAGGGCGAAGGCTTCCCAGTGCGCCGCGCCTTCATGGGCGCGCCGCTGGCGGCGATCGATCCATTCATCATGCTCGACCAGATGGGCGAGGTGGAGTACGCCCCAGGCGAACCGAAGGGGACCCCGTGGCATCCGCATCGCGGTTTCGAGACGGTCACCTACATGCTCGACGGCATCCTGGATCACCGCGACAGCAATGGCGGTGGCGGACGCATCAGTGATGGCGACACGCAGTGGATGACTGCCGGCGGCGGCATCTTGCACATTGAGACACCACCAGAGTTCTTGGTTGCGAGCGGCGGACTCTTTCACGGCTTCCAGCTCTGGGTGAATCTGCCGCGAGCCAAGAAGTGGTCGCCGCCCGCGTATCAAGACATTCGTTCAAGCGAGGTAAAGCTCCTCGCCTCCCCCGATGGCGGCACGCTCCTTCGCCTGATTGCCGGCGACGTTGGTGGTCACAGTGGACCAGGATCCACGCAGACGCCGATCGCTCTGGTGCACGCCACGCTGCAGCCTGGCGCCGAGCTCGACCTGCCGTGGCGCCCCGACTTCAATGCGCTCGTCTACGCCCTCTCGGGTCGCGGCACGGTTGGCGCCGAGCGCGTCGGGATTCAGGCAGGGCAGCTCGCCGTCTACGGCGCGGGTGATCGCATCGTCGTCAAGGCATCGGAGCATCAGGACCAGCGCACGCCAGCACTCGACGTGCTGATCCTTGGCGGCCTCCCTATTAAGGAGCCGGTCGCCTGGCTCGGGCCATTCGTCATGAACACGCGCGACGAGGTGGTGCAGGCCTTTGAGGATTACCAGGCTGGAAAGCTCGGCGTGATCCCTGCCGCCCATAGCAATCCGCACAACACGCCAACGAGCGTCGTGGAGTCGGGGAACGAATAGGGGTGGAGATCTTCCTCCTCGGCGCCGCCCTCGCCTTCTCTATCAACATTGAGCTCGGTGTCGTCAACGTCATGATCGTGCGTACCGCGATTGATCGCGGCGCATTGCCCGCCCTCCTGATCGGCCTCGGCTCTTGTATTGGTGATGTGATCTGGGCATGCGCCGGCGCGCTCGGTGTCAGCGCTCTGCTCCAGTGGCCACCGGCCGCCTGGGTGCTCTGGATCGGCGGGAGCGCGATCCTCTGCTGGTTCGCCGCAGCCGCACTGCGCGATGCGGTGCGCGGCGGCTCGATTGATGACTCATCACCACTGCGTCGTGCCACCGGACTGCGTGCCGTTGGGCTCGGACTCGGCGTTGCCCTCAGCTCCCCCACGCTGATCCTGTGGACCGCGACGGTTGGCGGCAGCGTCGTCGCTTCGCAGGCAACGAGCGTTGCCGGATTCATTCCGTTTATCTCAGGATTCGCGACGGCGGCGGTGTTGCACTCCGTTGTGCTCGCCGGCGTAGTCGGCGCAACGCGTCGCTTCACTGGACCGCGCACCATTCGTGCAGTCTCTCTGGTCTCTGCACTGATGTTTGCCGCGTTCGCAATTGGAATCTTTGTTGACGGTGCAAACCGCCTTGCGTTGCCACTACTCGCGGGGAGCTAGCCAAGGCGCGTTAGGAGTTTGTCGGCTCCGCATTCTTTGCGGCGATCTTTAGTAGATCACGCGTTAACCGTTCCATCTCACTTGCCGGTAGCGCGCTGCCAAATCGATCCGCAACTGCAGCGAGGTGCCCGGGCGCAGCCCCCTTGAAGGCACGAAGGCCGAGTGGCGTGAGGGTTGCCCAGTGCACCCGGCCATCTTCGGTGCAGCGACGACGAGTCACCCATCCGTTAACGGCAAGGCGATCAATACGACGCGTGAGACCACTCTTGGAGATGAGTGCGGCATCGGCAAGTTCGCTCATGCGCAGCCGGTAGTCCTCAGATCGAACGAGCTGCGCCAGCACATCGAAGTCGGCAAGGCTCATGCCTGACGAATCCATAAGCTCCGAAGAGAGCGCGCGCGTCACGCGGCCATAGGCCGTGAGGAGAGCGATCCACGCTCTTGCAACTGTGGGGTCAAGGAGCTTTGACGCGTCGGTACCGAGCACTGCAGAGAGTGCTTCAATTTCGGCGCTTACGGGCTTGCTTGTTGTTGACATTCCTTGCAATAGTTGCACTTGCAATCAATTCGGTCAAGGGGTATAGTTGTACCTGCAACTACCCGAGCGTTCGCACGGGAGTTGAGTTGAAGGAGGCCACGATGTCAGCAACTCGATTCAAGCAGGTGGCGGATAGCGCCCAGATCGATCGCGCCGTAGCAGCGCTCAACAAGCACGGCTTCTCCGCGAAGGTCGTCGCCACTAGTGCCGACGCTAAGGCCGCTGTCCTTGCCCTGATTCCAGCAGGCTCGGAGGTCTTTACGTACACGTCGGCAACACTCGACGCGACCGGCCTTACCGAAGCACTGAATGCCGCTCCATATAAGAGCCTGCGCGACAAGATGTACGCCCTTGACCGCAACACTCAGAGCGCTGAGATGCGTGCCATCGGTTCTGCACCAGCGTTCGCCGTGGGCAGCGTGCACGCCGTTACCGAAACGGGCGAGCTGATGTTGGCCTCTGCAACCGGTTCACAGCTCCCCTCGTACGCCTACGGCGCAGGCCACGTGGTCTTCGTTGTCGGCGCACAGAAGATCGTGAAGGATCTTGCCGAGGCAACGGAGCGCATCGCTACGTACACCCTGCCACTCGAAGATACGCGCGCACAGGCCGCCTACGGCGTAAACAGCGCGATCAATAAGACCCTCATCCTGCACGGCGAGATGCCAGGTCGCATTGACGTGGTGATTGTTACTGAAGAGCTCGGCTTCTAATGCGCGCGGCGATCATTCGCGGCGCAGTACTCGCGGCCGTCGTTAACCTCGCCATCTGGTTTGTAGCCGCCGTAGCGGGCGTTGTCCCACCTATTGGTGAAACAGTACCGACGGTCGCTGGCGTTGCGTTTGCATCTGTTGGCGGCGTTGCTGCGGCTGGCATGGTGGCGCGAATCTTTGTCAGCACATGGCGCCGGTACCTGTGGGATCGCGCTGCACTTGTTGTCTTGCTGATGTCACTCGGTTCGCCGCTCGGCTTGGCTCTGGGAGTGATTCCGGTATCGCCGATCGATCCAACGAACGAGTTGTTGATTTCGTTCAAGGAGGGGATCGCCCTGATCTATGCCGTGATGCACGTCACGACGTACCTCGCGGTACAACGCACCGTTGCGAAAGAGTTCAGCGCGTGAGCTCGTTTAGCATCTCGCGCCTCAACCACGCCGTTCTCTTCGTTCGCAGCGCCAAGGCCGCCGCCGCGTTTTACACGCGGGCGTTTGGCTTCGTCGAGGTGAGTGAAGAGTTCGGCGGGAAGGCCATCTTCATGCGCTCGGCAACCACAACGAATCACCATGACCTTGGCCTCTTTGAGGTTGGGCCCGATGCGCCACGCCCACCACGCGGTGGAACAGGTCTCTACCACCTGGCGTGGGAGGTGCCAACGATGCGCGACCTTGCGGCCGCGGCACAGGCGCTCGGTGAACTCGGTGCCCTCTCTGGTACGAGTGATCACGGGGTGAGCAAGAGCCTTTATGGCGCTGACCCAGATGGAAATGAGTTTGAAATCATGTGGCAGGTGCCGGCCGCGTCGTGGGGCGAGTACGCCGAACACGCCGTGGTGCAGCCGCTCGATATTGAAGCGGAGCTTGCCCGCTGGAGTTGATCCCAGCACATCATTGAATCTGCTCCGCTACGCTGCTGGGCATGAGCTTTGATCCACTCGGCCCACTGCACGCGCAACCGCGACTGGTCACCTTCATGACCGACTTCGGCCTGCGTGATCCCTCCGCCGGGGTCCTTTCGGGCGTGGTGCTCGGCATTGCTCCAGATGCACGAACTCTTGATCTCACGCATGCGATTCCACCGTATGACGTTGAGGCGGGGGCCGAGGCGCTCGTCGAGTCGCTCGTACACCTGCCAATCGGCGCCCATGTGGCGGTGGTGGATCCGGGCGTGGGCACCCAGCGCCGGCCGATTGCTATTCGCTGCGGGCGTGGTGACGCCCTGATCGGCCCAGACAACGGACTCCTGCTCCCTGCCGCAGCGGCGCTTGGCGGCGCGGTGGCAGCGGTCATCCTCGATGACGAGCGCTGGTGGGGCTCGAGCCGCTCACACACCTTCCATGGCCGCGACCTCTTTGCCCCAGTGGCCGCGCATCTTGCCGCGGGGGTCCCATTCGGTGACCTCGGCACGCCGATCTCCCCGAGCGACCTGGTCCCAGCGACCAAGCTCCCGATCGAAATCGGTGCGGGTGTCCTGAACACATCGGTTCGCATCGTGGATGGGTTCGGCACGCTGGTGCTGACGGGCGATCGCCAGGCAATTGAGGCGTCGATCGGCGCCCTGACCTCTGGGGATCCGCTGAAGATCAGCGTCGGTGACCAGCAGCTGACGACCGTCTGGGCGAACCGATTCGGGGATGTGCCTGAATCGCAACCCCTCTGCTACATCGATTCGGCTGGGCGGCTTGCCTTGGCAATCAACCGCGGCAGTGCCGCTGAGCGATATGGTGCAGTCCGCCGAACCCCTGTGGTGATTACCCGCGCATAACCAGGTTCCCAGCGCGCACCCCCCTGCTATCCTTCCGCTCGTGGGGGCACAACGTCGACGGCGCGCCGCGCGCCGATCACCGCCCCACCGTCGCACTGACGCTGTGTCAGATCGTCGCCAATAGCGGCTGTACAGGAGGTATGGATATGAGCACAACGCGCTCACGCATCGCAATCGGCCAGACCACACGTATGGCGGT
>Ga0222713_10002425_pt1 | contig 19969 bp, 29 predicted proteins | sample C33_649DmetaG_FD_165061 | JGI IMG/M metagenome (GOLD analysis project Ga0222713, IMG submission 165061) | Estuarine water microbial communities from San Francisco Bay, California, United States - C33_649D | ecosystem: Environmental > Aquatic > Marine > Unclassified | place: USA: California...
TACCCCCCTTGTTTTTCTGGTTCCATGCTGCTACACTCCGGCCATCTTTTTGGAGTGCCCCTTTCCTCCATGACTCTTTACATCGATCCTGACAAGACGGTTCCGTACCCTGAGAGTACTGAGCCCGAGGAAGCCCCGACTCTGCGCGAGAACATGCAGATCGCTGCCAACACCGCCGCTGTGTTGAAGGGGCTCGGTGCACACTACGACGAATCTCCCACGGACCAAGCGGACGCGGATGCCGTGTTTCAAGACTTTGCAAAGCGGGCAGAGCGGGAGTATCGGGACGCGATGGAGGTAGAGGGATCAGGTGGAGTAGAAGCGGCTGAAAAGGCTGCTCCCAAAAGAGGCGTCGGTCGTCCACGAACCAGACCCCTCAAAGAAGATAAGCCTCCTAAGAATTCCGCGCTTCTTGAGCGCGTGTCCGTCGCCGAGCGAATCGGCACGATGCTGCAAGAGTACAACAGTCAGTTCGTTGCAGACGCAGCGGAGCTTAGGTTAGTAGTGACTAACAAGCTGCTGGATTTGGCGGGCTGCGGAGACCCTCGCATTGAGATTAAGGCCGCTGAGATGCTGGGCAAGATTTCGGACGTCGGGCTGTTCTCCGAAAAGACCGAGATCACGGTCACGTACAACAACGTGTCTGATCTGGACGAAGCGATCAAGGACAAGATCAGGAAGATGATGCGGCTGCATGCCGTGGATGTGCCCACTCTTGAGATTGATGTTGACAAAGTGCTGGGGCTGGAGCGCGAGACAACTCTGATCGAGGACATAGAAGCGGCCCGAGAAATTTCACCCGTGGCCGAACCACCTCAGGAGAGTGCCGGTGCGTGAGCAACAGACCGACATTCTTGATCCCGAGTTCAAAATGCTGCTGGCGCAGCTAGATAAATTGCCCGACTCCAAAAAGATGGTGATCCTCCAAGATTTGGAGCGCCGCGAGAAGATGCTGGAGAAGGAACGTGCCCGAGATACGTTCATGGGGTTCGTTGAAAAGGTGTGGCCAGAGTTCATCAGCGGGCGTCACCACAAGATTATGGCCCAGGCGTTCGAGCGGGTCGCACGGGGCGAGTGCAAACGGCTCATCATCAACATGCCGCCCCGCCATACGAAGTCAGAATTTGCAAGTTACCTCTTGCCAGCATGGTTTCTAGGTAAATACCCTAACAAAAAGATCATCCAAAGCTCAAATACGGGCGAATTGGCCGTGGGATTTGGTAGGAAAGTGCGAAATCTGGTCGATACAGAGGTCTACCGCGAGATTTTTCCGGAATTAACGCTCCAACAAGACTCCAAAGCCGCTGGACGATGGAATACCAGCAAAGGTGGTGACTATTTTGCCATTGGAGTCGGCGGAACTGTAACCGGAAAGGGTGCAAATGTGCTGATTATCGACGATCCGCACTCAGAACAGGAAGCTGCACTGGCCGCAAGTAATCCAGAAGTGTTCGATAAGGTGTATGAGTGGTATACCTCCGGCCCAAGGCAGCGTTTGCAGCCGGGCGGGGCAATCGTGATCGTTATGACGCGGTGGGCGCAGCGGGATTTGACCGGTCAGGTGCTGAAAGCGGCCCACAACAGAGGTGGTGAGCAGTGGGAAGTGATTGAGTTCCCTGCGATCATGCCCTCGGGGAACCCGTTGTGGCCAGAGTTCTGGTCGCTGGAGGAGTTGGAGGCGCTCAGGACAGAGTTGCCCAACAGCAAGTGGCAGGCGCAGTATCAGCAGAACCCCATCGGCAACGAGTCTGCGATCGTGAAGCGGGACTGGTGGAAATGGTGGGAGGAAGAGCGTCCGCCACAGTGTGAGTACATACTTCAGTCGTGGGATACCGCGTTTGAAAAGACCCAACGTGCCGACTATTCAGCGGGCACGACGTGGGGGATTTTCTACAACGACGAAGACCACAGTCTGCCCAACATCATTTTGCTCAACACGTACAAGAAGCGGGTTGAGTGGGTGCAACTCAAGAAGGACGTGTTTGGGGAGTATGAGGAATGGGAGCCTGATAGTGTGATCGTCGAGAAGAAGGCGAGCGGGGCACCACTGATCTATGAACTACGGGCGATGGGGATTCCGGTGCAGGAGTACACGCCCAGTAGGGGCCAGGACAAAATTGCCCGGTTGAACTCTGTCTCGGACATAATTGCGTCAGGTAAGGTGTGGGTGCCACGGACTGCTTGGGCCGAGGAATTGGTCGATGAGATAGCAGCGTTCCCGTCGGGCGAGCATGACGACTTAGTTGATGCTACCACTCTTGCGCTGATGCGCTTCCGCCAGGGGGGATTCCTAAGATTGCCTACTGATGAACCGGAAGAACAAAAATACTTCCGCCGTCGCAACGCGGTGTTTTACTAAGGGTACAAAATGGCAACGAACATGATGGACAAGGGTATGTATGCAGCCCCTATAGGTTTGGGGATGGATAGCATGGAGCCCGATCTGGAAATTGAAATTGAGAATCCCGATGCAGTCACGTTGAGTGACGGCAGTATGGAGATCACCCTTGAAGCCATAGATGAGAAGGAAAAAGGTGAGTTTGGTGCAAACCTTGCCGAAGAAATGGATGACGGTGAGTTGGCAAACCTAGCTAGTGATCTGATGGAGCTAGTGGATGCGGACATTGCCAGTCGCAAGGATTGGACTGAGACGTATGTGAAAGGTCTTGAAGTACTGGGGACTAAGTATGAAGAGAGAACAGAACCTTGGAACGGTGCTTGTGGAGTCTATTCGACGGTTCTTACAGAGGCTGCGATTAGGTTCCAGAGTGAGACTATCACTGAGACGTTTCCGGCACAGGGTCCTGTCAAGACAGAAATCATCGGTGCTATAGACAAGCTGAAAGAGCAGGCGGCGCAGCGGGTTCAGGATGATATGAACTTCAAGCTGACCGAGGAGATGCCCGAGTACCGGCCAGAGCATGAACGCATGTTGTTCAATCTGGGACTTGCGGGCTCGGCGTTCAAGAAAGTGTATTTTGATCCCGGCTTGGGACGACAGACTTCGATCTTCGTGCCTGCTGAAGATGTGATTATCCCCTACGGGTCGAGCGGTGCACGGATGGCTGAGCGTGTGACGCACGTCATGCGTAAGACCAAGAACGACATCAAGAAGCTGCAAGTGGCTGGGTTCTACCGAGACATTGATCTGGGTGAGCCGGTGATGAACCACACGGACGTTGAGAAGAAGAAAGCTGAGGAGCAAGGCTACTCAGTTACTGACGACGACCGGTATCAGGTGTATGAGATTCAGGTGGACTGGAACCTCAAGGGGTATGAGGATGAAGATGAAGTAGCGGTCCCGTACATCGTGACGATCGACAAGGGTACGCAAGAGGTTTTGGCGATCTATCGTAACTGGGAGGAGAGTGATGAGAACTACCAAAAGCGCCAGCATCTGGTGCAGTATGACTATATCCCTGGGTTCGGGGCGTATGGCATGGGTCTTATCCACATTATTGGTGGTTACGCCCGTGCTGGCACAAGTCTTATCCGGCAGTTGGTAGATGCAGGCACTTTAAGCAATTTGCCGGGTGGTCTTAAATCTAGGGGTTTAAGGGTTAAGGGAGACGACACTCCGATTGCCCCAGGAGAGTTCAGAGATGTGGATGTCCCCTCTGGGAGCATCAAAGACAACATCATGACTCTGCCTTATAAGGAGCCGAGCCAAGTATTGATGGCGCTGCTCAATCAGATCACTGATGAGGGTCGACGGCTGGGTTCTATCGCTGATATGAAGGTCAGCGATATGAGTGCTCAAGCACCAGTGGGTACGACGCTGGCGTTGCTGGAGCGGCAGTTGAAGATCATGGGTGCGGTACAAGCGCGTGTACACAACTCGATGAAGCAGGAGTTCAAGATACTCAAGGCCATCATCAGGGACAACACCCCGAGCCAGTATGAGTATGAGCCTGAGTCGGGCGAGGCGTCTGCCAAGCGTGAAGACTATGACTTGGTGGAGGTCATTCCAGTCAGTGACCCCAACAGCAGCACGATGGCTCAGCGGATCATGCAGTATCAGGCTGTGATCCAGTTGGCCCAGCAAGCTCCGCAGATATACAACCTGCCCAACCTGCACAGACAGATGATTGAGGTGTTGGGGATTAAGAATGCGGAGAAGTTGGTTCCGATTGAGGATGACCAGACGCCGCGTGACCCGATCAGCGAGAACATGGCGTTCCTCAATGGGGAGCCAACCAAGGCGTTTATCTACCAAGATCATGACGCGCACATTGCGGCGCACTCGACGTTTATGCAGGACCCGATGATCATGCAGCAGATGGGGCAGAACCCGATGGCGCAGCAGATGATGGGTGCCATCCAGGCGCACATTGCTGAGCACTTGGCGTATGCGTACCGTAAGAAGATTGAGGACCAGTTGGGCGTACCGTTGCCCAAGCCTAATGAGAAGCTGCCAGAGGAAGTAGAAGTTCAGTTGTCACAGCTTGTGGCGCAGGCGTCTGCTCAGTTGCTCCAGCAGAACATGGCGATGGCGCAGCAGCAGAAGAACCAGCAGATGCAGCAGGACCCGATCATCCAGATGCAGCAGGCTGAGTTGCAGATCAAGCAGCAAGAAGCCCAGACTCGTGCTGCCAAGGTGCAAGGGGAGTTGCAGCTTAAAGCACAAGAGTTGCAGATCAAGCAGCAGGAGATGGCCAGCAAGCAGGGTGAGAACCCGGCGGTTGCAGCGGCGCGGGCGCAGCAGGAGATGGAGGCCAAGCGTATGAGTATGGGGCTGATGGCCGCTCAGAAGCAGCAGGACTTGCGCCACAAGGACATGGCCCACCGTCAGAAGTTAACTCACGCCGAGCAGATGGCGCGGCAGAAAGCGGCGCTCGCAGCGCAGGCTCCTCAACCTTCCAAACCGGGGAAAACTGAATGACTGAAATAGAGTTCATCAAGAAACAAAACGATGAGTACCGCCAGCAGGCGGTAGACAGGCTTTGTACGGGCGCAGCTAAAGACTACGCCGAGTACCGAGAGTTGGTGGGGGTGATTCGAGGTCTTGACCACGCCAACTTAACACTTCAAGACTTCGCTAAACGAATGGAGCAATTAGACAATGAGTGAAATCCTCGTAAGCCAAGACGGTGCAACATCAACTGTCCTTCCCGAAACGGCTGAAGAGAAAGCACGGCAGGTACCTGACCCCGCCACCTTCCATCTTCTGTGTGTTTTGCCTGAAATTGACGAGTCCTACGACAGCGGCATAGTGAAAGCTAGTCAGACGCTGCACTACGAGGAGGTCCTATCTCCCGTGCTGTACGTCGTGAAGATGGGGCCCGACGCGTACAAAGATGAGAAACGCTTCCCAAGTGGCGCGTCCTGCAAGACAGGGGACTTTGTGTTGGTCCGACCCAACACTGGTACACGGATCAAGATTCACGGCAAAGAGTTCCGAATCATCAACGATGACTCGGTCGAAGCTGTGGTTCAAGACCCGCGTGGTATTTCCCGTGCATAAGGAGTAACTCATGGCTGAATTTGAAAAGACTACGTTCGAGTTTCCGGACGAAAAAGAAGAGGCTGAAGCCAAGGCAGCGAAGGACTTGGAAGAGTCTGGAGTTTCCATAAAGGACGATGCCGACATTGAGATCGTTGACGACACCCCCGCGGAGGACCGCGGGCGTAAACCCCTGGACACACCGCCCGATGAGGTGACGGACGAGGAGTTGTCTAAATATAGCGACAAACGGCTCAAGGAGCGACTGGCTCACTTGGGACGTGGCTACCACGATGAACGCCGGGCAAAAGAGGCGGCTAATCGTGAAAAAGAAGAGGCTTTGCGGTTGGCGCAGACGGTCGTAGATGAGAATAAAAAACTCAAAGGATCGTTAAATACTAACCAAGAAGCACTACTTGAGCAGGCAAAACGGGTGGTTGCCAACGAAGTTGAGACCGCCAAGCGTGCCTACAAGGAAGCGTATGAGTCTGGGGACTCCGACCGGCTTGTGGAAGCCCAGGAGAACTTGACTACTGCCAAGATTCGTGCGGAAAGGGTAAGTAATTTCAAAGCTACCCCTTTACAAACGGATGCGGTTGATGTACAAACCAAACAACTCACGCGGGAAGCACCGTTTGATCCTAAAGTGGAGGCTTGGCAAACCAAGAATCCATGGTTCGGAAAAGACCGGCTAATGACCAGCTATGCTCTCGCGTTGCATGAAAAGCTGGTTTTGGAAGATGGTGTTGACCCTACTTCGGATGAGTACTACAAGAAACTCAACGGAGAGATTCGCCAAAGGTTCTCGGATAAATTTGCGTCCGATGATCCCGCTGAAGCAAACTCTTCTCAGCGCCCGAAAGCAAATGTTGTTGCACCCGCAACGCGCAGCACTGCATCCAAAAAAATCGTGCTCAGCCCGTCGCAGGTGAATATCGCCAAGCGGCTTGGAATTCCTTTGGAACTCTATGCTCGTAAGGTTGCGGAAGAAATGAGGAAATAATCATGGCAGAACAGAACAAACTTAATCGTGAACTTGAATCTCGTGCTCGCGAAGTGCGTCCAGTGACCAAATGGGCACCCGCTGAACTTCTACCCGAAGTTGACGAAGAGCCGGGCTACGCGTTCCGCTGGATTCGTACCAGCATGATGGGTCAAGCTGATGCCAAGAACGTATCTTCAAAATTCCGCGAGGGCTGGGAGCCTGTAAAGGCTTCGGATCACCCTGAGGCGCAGCTTTTTGCCGAACCCAATAGTCGGTACAAAGATGCGATCGAAGTAGGTGGACTCATCCTCTGTAAAACCCCGGTGGAGTTTGTCGGTCAGCGCAATCAGCACTTCCAAAAGATTACTGATTCGCAAATTGATTCGGTAGACAACACCTACATGCGCGAGAGCGATGCCCGTATGCCGCTGTTTAATGAGCGCCGCTCAACAGTGACTAAGGGACGAGCTTTCGGTTCTGGTTCTTAATCTTTAGGAGTCTTTCAATGGCTTACCCCACTGTCTCCGCACCCTATGGCCTAAAGCCTGTCAATCGTATTGACGGCATGCCATACGCTGGTGCTCTTCGACAGATTCCCGTTGCTGCCTCGTTTGGCACTGCTATCTTCTTCGGAGATACGGTCCAGATTAACTCTGACGGTTATCTGATTCTCTCAACCACCACCAACTCCGGTGCGATTGTCGGCGTCTGTGTCGGCGGTCAATATGTGAACTCCAGCGGTCAAACCGTTGAGGGCCAGTATTTGCCTGCTTCCATCAGCACTTCAACCAATCTGGCTTATGCGTATGTGATTGATGACCCCATGGCCCTGTTCAAGGTCGCCGTTGTGTCTTCTGGCACTACCATGAGTTCTGCTGGGCGGGCTGTTGTCGGTACTAACTTGGCCTTGGTTCTCAACGCTGGCAGCACTACCACTGGTAATTCTGCTTACGCTGTGACCCTGACCGGTGCTGGTACGACCGCTACCATCCCAATCCGTGTGATCGACGTTGTGCCTGAGACCGCCACTGCTGCCGACACTTACACTGAACTCTTGGTGAAGATCAACACTCACCAATACAACAACACCACTGGTGTTTAAGGAGTAAGAAATGGCAATTTCACGCGCACAACTACTTAAAGAACTGCTCCCCGGCCTGAACGCGTTGTTCGGCTTGCAGTATGCGACCTACCCTGAAGAGCACAAAGAGATTTACGAAACTGAATCTTCTGAGCGTTCTTTCGAGGAAGAGACCAAACTTTCTGGCTTCTCTGCCGCACCAGTCAAGAACGAAGGTTCTGCGATCCAGTACGACAACGCCCAGGAAGCATGGACCGCTCGCTACAACCATGAAACCATCGCAATGGGCTTCGCCATCACGGAGGAAGCAGTGGAAGACAACTTGTATGACTCGTTGTCCAGCCGCTACACCAAATCGCTGGCTCGTGGTATGGCTTACACCAAGCAGGTCAAAGCTGCCTACGTGCTGAACCAAGCGTTCAACACCACGGTGACTTATGGTGACGGCGTGAGCTTGTGCTCTACCGCCCATCCGTTGATCTCTGGTGGCACCAACAGCAACCGCCCGGCTACCGCCGCTGACTTGAATGAGACTTCGTTGGAAAACGCAGTTATTCAGATCGCTGCATGGACGGACGAGCGTGGCTTGTTGATCGCAGCCAAGCCCAAGAAGTTGATTGTTCCTCCCGCTCTGATGTTCGTTGCAACTCGTCTCCTGGAGACCGAATTGCGTGTTGGCACGACCGACAACGACATCAACGCGTTGAAGAACAACGGCTCTATTCCCCAGGGCTACTGTGTCAACCACTACCTGACCGACACCAACGCTTGGTTCCTGTCTACTGACGTGCCTAACGGGCTGAAGCACTTTGTGCGTATGCCTCTGGACACCAAGATGGATGGTGACTTTGACACTGGTAACGTCCGCTATAAAGCTCGTGAGCGTTATAGCTTCGGCGTGTCAGACCCCTTGGGTATCTTCGGGTCCCCTGGCGCTTGATAGGTTCAGTACGGCAGAGGTGACTGGCCTGCTACTAGGGCCCCTTCGGGGGCCCTTTTTATTTGTTGCACACCATTTAAAAGCATGATATATTGCTTCCAAACCGGGAATCCCGGCGTATCAAACAGTCCCGGCTGACTGTCATGCAAGATTGATACGCTTTAACGCATGGAGAATTGATTATGGGTTTCGCTACTCACCTTGGCCCTTGGTTGTTGGGCACCGTTCGTAACACCACCGGCACCACTGTCGGCACGATTGAAAACTGCGGCGCAACCGTTGTTTCTCAAACCTTCAAAAAGAACTACACCGGTCAGGCTGCTTCAGCTACCACCGACACCATTTGTGTGTTGCCTGCTGGCGCTCAAATCCTTGAAATTAACATCGACACCATTGTTGCGTTCACCGGCTCCACTGCCGCCAACGTCAGCATTGGGGATGGCACTACCGCCGCCTTGTACTGGGCCGCTACAGATGTGACTACTGCTGGCCGTGCGGCTATCAGTAACGCAGCCGCCAAATTGGGCGCGTGGTGTGGCGCAGCCTCTACTGCATCCCCCAACGGGATTGGTATTGGCGCAACGGACGTTAAAGTGATCGCCACAATGACTCCAACCGTTGCCGCAGTGACCGCAGGTACTGTGCAGTACACCATCGTCTACACGGTTGCCGACTCTAACGGTTCGCAGTTCCCAGCATCCGCTTAATTGATCCAGGGGGCTTCGGCCCCCGCTTCACAGGAGATTAATTATGGGTATGCAAACAGACGTTAAGTCAGCGGCGGCGGCGGCTGGAGCGACTACTACTATTTTTGGTGGCCCTGCCCGCATCAAAGGTATATCAATCAGTTACTCAACGGGAGCAACGGTTGTATTAAATGATGGAACAGGCGGCACAGCTATGTTTTCATTCACTGCGCCAGCGGCGGCGGGAGCCATTTATATACTTTTCCCTGGAGAAGGCATTAAATGTAGTACCAACATCTCCGCAGTGGTAGGCGCAACAACAACCGCAGTTGTTTTCTATGGCTGATAAAAGCTTCAACTTGGTGGGGCGTAAGCTGATGCTTGCGATCCCTTGTTACGATGGCAAGGTCAACATCAAGACCTGTTTTGCCATAGCGCAACTCGTCCCCAAGTTGGACAAGATGGGTGTCCAGATTCATCTGGTTCACCTGTCTGGATGCTCAATCATCACCAAGGCCCGCAACAAGTTGGTGGCCAACTTCATGGCTTCAGACTGCACAGACATGCTGTTTGTGGATGCTGATGTGGTCATCAATGTTGAGGCCGTGACCCGCCTTCTGGCCCTGTCTACAGACCGGGACATTGTGGCTGGTACGTACCCCCGCAGAGCCGCAGATGCCAAGTTCTTCTTGGACTTCTACCTGGATGAACACAACCAGTTGGAGTTTGACGAGAACGGTCTGATGCGGGTGGAGAGCGTGGCCACTGGGTTCATGCTGATCCGCCGCCATGTCGTTGAGTCCCTGATTGCAGCCCACCCTGAGTGGAAGTACAAAGGCGACGGAGACGGCGCAGATGAGTACGCGGTCTTTGACTTTGCCATTGTCAATGGCGAGTACATCGGTGAGGACTATTTGTTTTGCCGCAGGGCCAGAGAGCACGGGTACAAGATTTACCTCGACCCCATGATCAGCTTGCCGCACATCGGCACACAAGAGTTCACCCGTAATTTTGAGCAAGACGCTTTGCAGCCGCTCCTCAAGGAGCATGCAAAACTGCACTTGAAAGTAGCAAATGGCTAAGTCACCAGCATGGCAACGCAAAGAAGGCAAATCGGAGAAGGGCGGCTTGAACGCCAAAGGCCGAGCTTCCTACAACAAAGCCAATCCCGGCAAACCGGGTTTGAAAGCCCCGCAGCCCGAGGGCGGCAGCAGGCGCGACTCTTTCTGTGCAAGGATGACTGGGATGAAGAAAAAGCTCACATCCGAGAAGACAGCCAAAGACCCAAACAGCCGGATTAACAAGAGCCTCAGGGCTTGGAAGTGCTGAGATGGAGATGGCTATCTGGAACGCTATTTTGACGGCCTTTCTGGCGTTGCTTGGTTGGAACCTGAAAGAGAAGTCCGATGAGATCAAACGACTTCAGATTTTGATTAACAGAACGCGTGAAGAGATGCCCAAAGAGTACGTGACCAAAATAGACTTGCACACAGACATCAACCGTATCATGGACAGGTTGGACCGGTTGGAGACCAAGATAGACATGTTTATGAAGGAGCAGCGAAGTGCCCTCTCATAGCGCAAAGCAGCACAGATTCATGGAGGCGGTGGCCCACAATCCATCGTTCGCCAAGAAAGCAGGAGTCCCACAGTCCGTGGGCAAAGAGTTCAGCAACGCCGATAAAGGCAAAACATTCTCACGAGGTGGTGACATGAAAGAATCCAAAGCAATGGTCGGTAAAGAAATGGCCTTCATGAAGAAAAAAGGCGCTCCTGCTTCCATGATCAAGCATGAAAAAGCTGAGATGATGGGCATGAAAAAAGGTGGCATGAAGAAGATGGCTGCTGGCGGCTTCACCCGTTCGGCTGACGGTATTGCCACAAAAGGCAAAACCAAAGCTACCCAGATCAAAATGGCCAAGGGCGGTCGCGCCTGCTAAAGGGGTATCCCATGGGACGTTTTACAAGACACGGCATGGACAACCAGCCGCTTGAGGGCGGTGGCGGGGGTGGGAGTGGCATTGCCAGCAAAATTGGAAATGCTATGGGTGCCGCTGGTGCCGCCGGGGTGGCAGCTACTCCAGTTATTTTTGCCCATAAGGCCAGTGAGTTGGCAAAAGAACGTGAAGCCGCTGCTGAAAAGAAGCGGGAAGCTGCCGCTGAGATGAAGCGGGAAGCCCGTGGTGTTGAGAAGTCTGGTACTGACAGAGCGCGGGAAGCCGCCAAGGTTATTTCAGACGACGAGAAGTACACCAAAGAAAGACCAGAGCAAAAACTTGCTAAAGGTGGCATGACTGCTTCCAAACGTGCAGATGGCTGCGCTACCAAGGGTAAAACCCGTGGAAAGTTTGTATGATTGCCAGTCGCGGCATGGGGGCCATGAACCCGTCCAAGATGCCCAAAGGCGTTAAGAAGGCACGTCGGGACGACACGGACTTCACTGAGTACGCCGAAGGTGGGAAAGTGAACGCGGCTGGGAATTACACTAAGCCGGGCATGCGTAAACGGATTGTGTCTCAGGTCAAGGCTGCGGCTACCCAAGGTACTGGCGCAGGTCAGTGGTCTGCCCGTAAAGCTCAGCTTGTTGCCAAGAAGTACAAGGCGGCAGGTGGGGGATACAAAGATTGAAAGCACCGCAGACTTCCCTTAAAAACTGGGGTGACCAGAAATGGCGTACCAAGTCGGGGAAGCCTTCGTCAAAAACAGGTGAGAGATACTTGCCTGAAGCCGCAATCAAGTCTTTGTCTCCCGCCGAGTACGCAGCAACCACCAAAGCCAAACGCAAAGGCAAGGCGGCAGGTAAACAGTTTGTGGCGCAGCCCAAAGCAATAGCAAAGAAAACGGCAGGATTTAGATGACCACAACCGGCGCTACATCGTTCAACCCTGACTTCACGGAGATTGCCGAGGAAGCGTGGGAGAGGGCTGGCCGTGAAATGCGTTCTGGCTACGATCTGCGTACCGCACGTAGGTCTATGAACCTGATGACCATCGAATGGGCCAACCGCGGTTTGAACATGTGGACGATTGAGGCGGGCTCTTTCCCGCTGGTACAGGGGTTGAACACGTACCCGCTGCCGTTGGATACGATTGACCTGCTGGATCATGTGATCCGCACGGGCGGCAACAGCGCCACCACTCAAGCTGACTTGTCCATCACGCGTATTAGTGTTTCTACCTACGCCACAATCCCCAACAAATTAACCCAAGCCCGGCCTATTCAGGTCTGGATTCAACGTCTGTCTGGTGAAACCAGCACGACCACTTTGACTTTGGCAAGCACCATTACCAGCACAGCCACCACACTTACCCTAAGTTCGACTGTGGGACTGGCATCATCTGGCTACATCAAGCTGGACAATGAGACCATGTACTACGGCTACATTGACGGGAACACTTTGAACAGTGTGTTTCGCGGGCAAAACAATACCACAGCAGCAGCCCACACTGCCGCAACAGCCGTCTTCGTGCCCCAGCTACCCGCTGTGACTGTGTGGCCAACCCCTGATGGGTCCACCTCCTACGAGTTTGTCTACTACCGCATGCGTCGTGTTCAAGACGCTGGCGCTGGTGTGGAGACTGCGGACATGAATTTCCGCTTCCTGCCGTGCGTTGTGGCGGGCTTGGCGTACTACATTGCAATGAAAGTTCCTGAACTACAAGGACGCATGGACATGCTCAAAGCGGTCTATGACGAGCAGTTCAACCTTGCCGCAGGTGAAGATCATGAGAAAGCGGCGATCCGCCTTGTGCCCAGACAGTCCTTCATTGGGGGGAGTACTCCGTAATGGGTAATCGGTTCTCCTCTGGCAAGTTTTCAATTGCCGAGTGTGATCGGTGCGGGCAGCGTTTTAAACTCAAGCAGCTTAAAAACGAGGTCATCAAGACCAAGCTGTTCCAGATTAAGGTGTGCCCAGAGTGCTGGGACCCGGACCAACCGCAGTTGCAGTTGGGTATGTATCCGGTGGATGACCCCCAAGCGGTGCGTCAACCCCGTCCGGATACGACCTATGTGACTTCGGGTATCAACGTGGGTGGGTTTCCATCTGGCGGGTCGAGAGATATTCAGTGGGGCTGGAGACCGGTGGGCGGGTCTAGCTTTTTTGATGTAGATTTAACGCCAAACTACTTGGTGGCAACGACAAGTGTTGGTACAGTAACGGTAAGCGTAACTTAGGAGCAGACATGGACAAGAAACAAGTCAAGGCAATTGCCGACACCGAGGTGAAGGCGCATGAAAAGCGCATGCACGTCAAGGGCATGAAAAAAGGTGGGCCCACCAGCATGGACCGTAAAACATACGGGAAGAATCTTTCTCGCGCAATGAACCAGAAATCTGGGAGCAAGTAATGGGCAAATTCAGCAAAAAGATGATGGGTAAAGAAGTTGGTTCTGCCAGCGTCTATGCTCAACCGCACACCATGGACGGCAAACCCGGTGTACCTATGCGCCCCAAAAACCCCATCAGCCGCAAAGCTGATTGGACTCCCATGGACGGCGTGAGCATTGGCATCAATGACGAAGTCAAAACCAGCGGCATCAAGATGCGTGGCACTGGCGCGGCCACCAAAGGTGTGATGTCACGAGGCCCAATGGGTTGATGTAACCATGGCACTGACTTATGCTCAGCTTGTAGTCGCTGTCAGCGATTATTGTGAAAACACGTTTGACACAACGGACATGAACACAATGATCAAGCAGGCTGAACAACGTATATACAACACAGTTCAGATTGCAAATTTGCGTAAGAACGTGACGGGGACAATCACGTCCGGCAATAAGTACTTGTCATGCCCAGATGATTTCTTGTCTGTGTACTCGCTGGCTATTTACCCAAGTGGCGGGGGAAGCTACATCTACTTGCTCAACAAGGATGTGAACTTCATGCGGGATGCGTATCCCAACCCCACCACAACGGGTACACCCAAGCATTACGCCATTTTTGGCCCTCAATCTACCAATGTGAACGAATTGTCGTTCATTGTTGGACCAACACCAAACACCGCCTATGGCGCTGAACTGCATTATTACTATTACCCAGAATCCATCGTGACTGCCTTGACCACATGGTTGGGTGACAACTTTGATTCTGCGTTGCTGTACGGTACTCTGTGCGAGGCTTACACCTACATGAAAGGTGAGCCCGATATGGTTGCATTGGTCAATCAACGGTACATACAGGCAATTGCCCTGCTCAAGAACTTGGGTGATGGCAAACAGCGTATGGATGCTTATCGTGACGGGCAAGTTAGGGTTTCTGTATCGTGAGTATTGTCCAAACCCAAACCACCAGCTTCAAGGCTCAGCTTTATCAGGGCATCCATGACTTGACCACGGATGTGATCAAGATTGCTCTGTACACAGGCAATGCCAATCTAAACGAGGACACCACGGTGTATTCAGCAACCAATGAAGTGGTGGCTACAGGATACACAGTGGGCGGGGAGACGATGACCGGCATTACGGTCAGTACATCTGGATACACAGCCTATGTTGGGTTCAACAATGTATCTTGGACAGGCGTAATCACGGCCCGGTGCGCCTTGATCTACAACTCAACCCAGGGCAACAAGTCTGTGGCCGTGCTGGACTTTGGGGCTGACAAGACATCGACCACCACGTTCTTAATTACGATGCCAGCTAACACATCAACTACAGCATTAATCAGGAGTTCAAATTGATAGTCACAACCACCAAAGGCGAAATGGACGATTCCCTGCTTGAGAAGCGGGAAGGAACCGTGGACAATGACAATGAACTGACCACTTGGGTTGAGTATTGGCTGGAGGGCGAACTTGTACATCGCTCTGTCCATGTCCAGTTGAAGAAAATGCCGGTTTTTGCCGGTGCTGAAGCCGCATCTATAGGTTAAAGGAAACATCATGGCAAACACACAAGCAATGACCACTTCGTTCTTGGGCGAGGTTCTGACTGCAACTCACAACTTTGGCACTGCGCCAATCCGTGCAGCCACCACGGCTGACACGTTTAAAGCTGCACTGTATTTGGCATCGGCAACGATCAATGCCTCCACCACGGCATATTCGTCCACGGGCGAGGTGTCTGGCACGGGTTACTCTGCTGGTGGCGTGACGGTGACCAATGCCACCGCTCCGTTGGCTTCAAACACTTCGACAACCGCAGGGACGGCCTATTGGACTCCATCGGCATCGATTACCTACACCACGGTGACTTTGACCACGGCGTTTGATGCGATGTTGATCTATAACTCAACACAGAGCAACAAGGCGGTCAGTGTTCACACCTTTGGCTCCCAGACGATCACGGCTGGAACCTTCACCTTGACGATGCCCTCCAACACCACATCAACCGCTTTGTTGCGCTTGGCTACCACCTAAGAGGTAGTTCATGTCTCTTGGCTGGGGTGACGGTACATGGAGTAGCGGCCCTTGGGGTGGAGGGACGGTATATCCAACAGGCAATGAGGCAAATGGCTTTGTTGGAGTAGTTTCGCCTGAACTGATTCTTGCCCTCACGGGCGTGTCAGCTTCTGGTGCAGTTGGGACAATGGCTCCCAGTACATCAGAGGGTGAGGATGGCGATGTAGCTTTTGGTGAGGTTGGCAGTGTAGGGATAGCCCTAGAGCTTGCTCTGACTGGAGTTTCTGCGGCTGGGGATGTAGGAACGGTTGACCACGGCAAAGAGGTTGTCCTGAGTGGCAGCTTGGCTACCGGTGCTGTTGGGACGATAGAGGTTGGGACTCGTTCTCTGGCTTTGACGGGCAATGAGGCATCTGGGGCGGTTGGAGCCGTTATTGGGGACGTAAGCACAGCCCTGACCGGGGCAGAGGCCAGCGGTTCTGTTGATACAGTTGTCCAGAGCGCAGATGTTGTTCTGACCGGTGTTTTGAGTTTTGGTTCTCCTGGCGGGGTCATTGTTCCGCTGAACAGTAACCAAGCGGATGGATCGGTTGGAACCGTTGTCAAAGAGGTGTCGATTTCCCTGACAGGCGTTTCAGCAAGTGCGGCGGTTGGAACTATGTCGATTGCGGCAAGGACATTTGCCCTGACAGGTGTAAACGCAACAGGATCGGTGGGCAGTGTGATTGCTGTCTACTGGAAGATCATAGATGACACGCAGATACCTTCGTGGCAAAATATCAACAACCCGCAGACACCGGGCTGGGGAGATGTATCAGATGTACAGACTCCAGCTTGGGAAGAAGTCGTAACTTGAGGTTTAAACATGGCAACAGCAGCAACATCACTATTGGGTTTGGCCCTTCCGGTCACGGGAGAGCTAAGTGGCACATGGGGCGACACGGTCAACAACAGCATCACGGCGCTGTTGGACACGGCTATTGCAGGCACAACCACCATCACCTCTGATGCGGATGTAACGCTCACCACTACAACCCTTGCGGCCAACACATCACGGCAAGCTGTTCTTCTGTGGACAGCCAGCGGGACAGCTACCCGCACCATCACGGCCCCGGCTCAGTCCAAGATATACATCGTCATCAACAAGACCGGTAGCACCCAGAGCATCAAGCTGGTGGGCGTTGGCCCAACCACCGGGGTCACCATCGTTGCCAATGAATACGCAGTTTGTGCGTGGAACGGCACTGACTTCATCAAGGTGAGCAACACCAACGGGGCGGCAACATTTACCACCCTGACCGCAACGGCTGATTCCAGCTTCACCTCCACGGGTGCATTGACAATCAGCAAGGGAACCACGGGTCAGCGACCAACTGCGGCAAGTGGAATGCTCCGCTTCAACACCACGACAACCGAGTTTGAAGGCTACAACGGAACGGCATGGGCCTCTGTGGGCGGTTCGGCAATCAGCAATGACACTGCAACTGCCACCAACCTATACCCCGCATTCTTGAACGCCACCACGGGTACGGCGGCTAATATATACACAGGCAACGCCTACTTGCTGTACAAACCATCCACGGGTGAATTGCAGTCCAGAGTGCCAGTGGCAAGCAACGGAATTGTGGTGAACAGCCAAACAGTGGCTACCAGCTACACAATTGCGGCAGGGTTCTCAGGTATGTCGGCAGGGCCAATTACGGTGGCAAGCGGTCAGGCGGTTACTGTTTCCAGCGGCTCACGCTGGGTAATTCAATAAGGATTTGATATGGCAAGCGTTGTTGTAAATGGAGATACATCAGGGGCAGTGACCCTGACCGCACCAGCAGTGGCTGGTACTGTGACTGTGACCTTGCCGTCCACATCGGGGGTTATGGCTGTTGGCGGCGGGACGATCACCACCCTTACCACCACAAGTGACATCACGGTTCAAGGGGTTACCGTAGGCCGTGGCGCAGGTGCTGTATCCACCAACACTGCGGTGGGTGCTAGTGCTTTGGCGGCTAATACAACAGGTATTGAAAATAATGCGTTTGGCAATAGTGCATTGCTTTCAAATACAACTGGCGGCTCAAACGTAGCATTTGGTACAAACGCACTCCGCACAAATATTTCTGGCGGTGAAAATACGGCATTTGGCCATCAAGTTTTATATGCAAGCACAGGAAGTTTTAATACTGGCGCTGGTTCTAATACTTTGCGTTTTAATACATCAGGTGCAAACAATACTGCGTTTGGGTTTAACTCGCTTTTCTCCAACACCACAGCCTCTAACAACACTGCCGTGGGGTTTCAGTCTTTATATAGCCACACTGCGGGTGGAAATACAAACAACACTGCTGTTGGAAGAATTTCTTTGTACAGCAATACAAGTGGGGTACAAAATACAGCAGTGGGCAATGGCGCACTGTACACAAATAGCACCGCCAATAATAATTCTGCGTTTGGTGAGAGTGCGCTTTATTACAACACAACTGGCGCAAACAACACCGCAATGGGTCAAGGAGCCCTTCAATCCAACACCACAGCCTCTAACAACACTGCTGTAGGTTATCAGGCGGGGTATACAAATACAACGGGGGCGCTTAATACTTTTATTGGCGTACAAGCTGGGTATTATGCTACTGGTGGAAACAATTCTTATTTAGGTCATGGTTCGGGGTCTGCTGTTACAACGGGAACAAAAAACACCATTATTGGTCGTTATGACGGCAACCAAGGCGGCTTAGACATTCGCACAGCAAGCAACTACATTGTGCTGTCTGATGGGGATGGGAATCCTAGATGCTATTGGACTAATAATGGAGTTATGGTTCAATCCATAAGCTATACCGATAATTATGTTGCTCAAATTAAAAATTCAACAGCAACTAGACCTTATGGTTTATACATTAATTTTTCAGCCGCAACACCAAATAATACAACTGAGAATTTTTTAAATTGTGCAGATAGCACAAACGAAAAATGTATTATTTATTCAAGCGGAACTGTAACTAACAGAACTGGCACATATAACGCTTTTTCAGACATTAAACTAAAGCAAGATGTTGTTGATGCTGGTTCGCAATGGGATGATATTAAGGCGGTTCGGGTTCGTAAGTTCCGCTTAAAAGACGATGTTGTTGCAAACCCTGAAACAAAACCTTTGATTGGCGTTATTGCTCAAGAACTAGAATTAACATCTGCTGGTTTAATTGATGATTGCGTAGATAAAGAAGGTGATATAACCAAGTCGGTTAAATATTCAATTCTTTATATGAAAGCAGTCAAAGCACTGCAAGAAGCAATGATTCGTATTGAGCAACTTGAATCTAAAGTTAATGCACTGGAGCAAGCATGAATGAAATCACCGCAGAACAAATTGCCCAGCACTACAGTGCCGCAATGGACTCAGTTAACCTCATCAATGCTGGCAAGCCCGAACTGATGGAAGATGCTGAGTGGGCAGATTGCTTGCAGAGGAATCGTGACCATTTGAAAATAATGATTGCGAAACCGTACTGGACAAATGAAGATTTAACCCCGCTCCAACAAGCGGCAGGAGAATAAATTGGCCTCATCTATAAATGCCTCAACCACCGCCGGGGTAGTAACAACTGCCGACACCAGCGGGGTGTTAAACATCCAAACTGCTGGGGTAACAGCGATCTCCATTGACGCAAGCCAAGCGGTGACGATGGCAGGGCGAACCACAAACCCAACAACTATTTCAGTTGGTGCGGCAACCCCATCAACATCCGGTGCTGGCATCACCTTCCCCGCATCTCAATCAGCATCAACTGACGCAAACACGCTAGATGATTATGAGGAGGGGACTTGGACACCGACTCTCACATTGACTACGCCGGGGACTTTTTCAACACTTGCGCCTGTTGGTGTATACACCAAAGTTGGTAATTTAGTAACAGCAACGGGACGAATATCTTTTACAAAAGGAACTGGAAGCGGGGATTTGGTGCTTGGCGGGTTGCCGTTTACTTCAATAAATACCGCAACCTATCAAAATAGTGGAGCGCTTTCTACAGATACATTTGGCGCAACTGGAAAAGTCTATCAAATATTACTTAGCAATAACACTACAGCCCCTAGTCTAAATTCTGTTACGCAGGCTGGCGGGGCAAGTGTGGCGGCAGGCGTTAGTGACTTTGGCGCATCACAAGCGGCAATAAGATACACCTTTAGCTACCAAGTTTAATTGACCAAAAGGAAACATCATGGCAATCACCAAAACCACCATCATCGACCAAATCACTGTCACCGAAAATGGAATTGTGCTGTATCGTGAAGCCACTCGCATCATGGAAGATGGCAATCAAATCAGCCAAACCTTTCACCGCACTAGCCTCACACCGGGACAAGACCTGACGGGCATCCCTGCCAATGTCGTTGCAATCTGCAATGTGGCTTGGACACCTGAAGTCATTGCGGCTTATCAAGCACAAGCACAACAAGCTGGAGCATAACCATGTCACTGATTCTTTCTGGAACAGACGG
>Ga0222713_10002426_pt1 | contig 19968 bp, 26 predicted proteins | sample C33_649DmetaG_FD_165061 | JGI IMG/M metagenome (GOLD analysis project Ga0222713, IMG submission 165061) | Estuarine water microbial communities from San Francisco Bay, California, United States - C33_649D | ecosystem: Environmental > Aquatic > Marine > Unclassified | place: USA: California...
GTGTCTTACTTACAGAAAGTTCAATTTTAATTACTTTATAAATATGTCTACAAAAATATCAGAACTTACAGAACTAACAACGCCAGCTTCTGGTGATTTTATTCCAATTGTAGATACATCTGCAACTACAACTAAGAAGATAGATTATAGTAATCTTGTTGTTGGATATACTATTCCCATAATAAGTTCTGGTTCTAACGGAACAAACTCAGACTCAACAACTTATTGGTTTGGTGCCGTCCAGCTTGGAAGTTCAGGTGCTAGTGGTGGAACAAACGATGCGACTGGTATATCAAGAATATATGTACCGAAGGCTGGTGTTCTGTCTGTCTGTAGACTTCTACTTACGGTTCAAGGAACTCTTGCGAGCAGTGAGACTTCAACGATAAGTATTCGAGTAAACGACACAACCGATTACACAGTTTCAGACGCCGTAGTTGCCAACGCAACAATAAACGCAATTTCAAATACAGCAATGAGCATTACCCTTGCCGCAGGAGATTTCTTTAGTTTTAAATGGGTTACTCCTACATGGGCAACTAACCCAACAACTGTTAGAATATCAGGAATAGTTTATATACAATAAAACAATGATTTCATCTTTTTATAAAACTTCACTAAGCGTCGCTCTCACTGCTGGAGACACAACAACTACCAGTGTCTTCGTAGACCACGCTACTAATATTCAAGGTGAAACTATTGCCTTTTCTCAATGGTCTCCATTCACTCGAGGCACAATTGTAGTCAACCCATCAGCAGTCAGAGGCGGCGATCAACTTCCAGAAATCATCAACTTTACAGGATTTGACTCAACGCTCAAAAAGTTCACAGGATGTACGCGTGGAATGTCTGGAATTACTGACGCACAGGATACTTCGCTCATTACATTCCATCCAGCAGGAACTGACGTAATTGTAACTTGGAGCGGTTATAACATTACGGACTTGCTTGCCTATATTGCGACCACAGTCTCTGGTACTACTGGTACAGCTTCTGATTCGACTTCTGGTTCAACAAAGATTACAGAGAACTTGACGGCAACTCCTAGAGCTATGGCCGCTCTTGTGTCAGCTCAAGCAACTCCGAACATGACTCTCAAGGTCAATCCATTCGCTATCGTTGTACTCGACAGTATTGTGAATTACACAGGTGGAAATACAACGACTATCGTCGCGCCTGTATCTAATCCCAGAATTGACCTTATTGTTTATTCAACGACTGGCTCCGCTATAGCAGTGCGTGGTGGAACTGAAGCTGGCTCGCCTACAGAACCGACTCCGACTAATGGCGACATTGTTCTCGCCTCTGTCTATCTTCGTGTAGGAACAACGGCAATCTACGAGAGAGATGATTCTGTCTCTACACATGCTTATATTAAGAGATGGTATCAACCAGAAAGATACGGGCAGATTGTTTCAACATCAGCGGGTTCTACTGACGCAGGAAAGATAATTAAGACCAATGCTTCGGGTAAGATAGATGGAAGTTTCGGTTTGTTTGGAGGAACGGGAGCAGATGGTGCTCTAGCTATAACTTCTGGTGCCACAAATATAGACCTCGGGAGTGCTGCTGTTGTTACAAAAAACTATACTTCAATATCTATTACAGGAACAGGGTCTCTTACTTTCACTAATCCTCATGCAAATGGGACGATTATTATCTTGAAATCACAAGGAAATGTATCTATAACTTCTTCCACCAATCCTGCGATTGACTTAAGAAGTATAGGAGCATTAGCAAATAATTACGCAAATGGTACTATGTTTGGGGCTAATACAGGAATAACTTATATTGGAGGTTCAGGAATTCATGCTTGTACAATCTTAGGCAAAGGAGTTTCTCTAAGTTGTGGGGCGGGTGGAGCAAGCGGAGTAGGCGGAGGCTCTTGGTCAGGTGGTTCGGGTGGAGTAGGCGGAGGTTCAATGTATATTGAATGTTATGATTCATTGAATATAACTTCTACTTTCAACTCAGTTGGTACTAATGGTTCCAATGGAAGTTCTGGCGGAGGTTCTGGCGTCGCTGGCCCCGCTGGTGGAGGAGGTGGTGCAAATTCAAATGGAACAAATGGAACAAATGCGACTGCTGCTGGTGGCCCAGGAGGTGGTGGAGGTGGTGGAGGATCTGTTGTTATAGTATATACTACATTAGTGGCTAATTCTTCAACATTTACATTAACTGGTGGAACTGGTGGAGTAGGAGGAAACTCTGTTTCATTAACTGGTGGAACTGGTGGAACTGGTTATTCTTTAGTTACAGCTAACACAGAATTCTTTTAATCTATGTCAAATCCTCTTGTATTATCTCCAGCACCAATGACTCCACTCTCTTCTTCTACGAAAGTGAATACGCCTTTACCTACACTTCCCCAGTCTGCTACCCTTACTCCAGAACAGAAAGTAAACAACGATAGAATCGTTGGGAACATAAACTCTGGAATGGGATACACACAGGCGGTAAACTGGAATCCTAAAGCAATATCATCCTCTGGAATGGCTCCTACTAATTCACAGACAGGCGCGGCGACAACTGCGGGCGGTAATGTTCTCACATCTGGAGGAAAACCTGTTGTAAATCATTCAAGTATTGATAATGCAACAGGTGCAAGAACTGATTATGATTCAAATGGAAATAGAATAGGAAACGTAACACTTCCAAGTGGAGCCGTAATGACTCCAGAAGATGTGCAAGCTTATGCCTCAAGACTCTCATCATCACAAACAGCGCAGATTGATTCTATTTACAATGCACAGCTTGCAAATCAAAACGCTGTTTATGCTAGTGCGATGAATGACTTAAAGAATCAGACGACAACACAGCACTCTGCTTGGGAGTCAACCGCCGCTTCTCTTAATCCTTACGCTTCATCTAGGACTTCAAGTAACCTCGTACAGCATCATCAGGTCATAGACCAGAAGGCGACCGCCCTTGCAACTGAACTTACAAACAAGGCGACACAAGCACAGCTAGCTCTCCAGATGGGCCGTGCCAAAGATTACATGTCTATTCAAGATAGCATGACAAAGATGGTTCAGAACTACCAACAGGAAATGAACGCCGAGCGTTGGAAGCAAGCAAACTTCATGCAGTCCAATAGACAGATTGAAGACCAAGAACACAATACGTCATTTGACAACTTCTTTATCAACATGGAGAAGTCTGGACTTTCTGCTAAAGATATACAAGCAAAAATCGCCGACGGTTCAATCAAAAACGACGCTCTATTCTTGGAAGCAAAAAAAGCTGGTCTCGATGACGCTACTGCTATGGACTATATCCTCAAAGGAGCACAGGCTAGGGAAGATAAAACAGGACTTGAGTGGGCGAAGTTTCAACTACAGACACAAAAAGCCTCTGACGCTATGAATAAACAATCTAACGCACAAGTTCAAGCGGCGGTTATTAACGCCGTGGCTTCTATTCCTAGACCAGCCACAAATGCTTCTCAAGAAGAATGGGCTAACTATTATAAAACAATCGCAAGCAAAACCGCTGGAGGTAAAACAGATTTCCGAATCTCTCAAGATTTCTCAAACATCCAGACAGTCATTCCTCAGCTTGGAAATATCAAAACGGCAATAGAGGGATTAAAGAATACTGACCCTCTAGTAAACCTTATTGCTGGAAAAATGCCTTGGTCTGAAAAGAATAAATCCCTTGAGGCTTATCTAAATTCTGCCGCCGCTCCCCTTGCTCGTCTTTTTGGAGAGAAAGGAACTCTTGCAGAAGGTGATGTGAATAGGATTAAATTGGCGATTGGAAACTCTACTAGCCCAGAGGCTGTAAGAGAAAAGGTATTCAATTCTATAGTAAAAATAGTTGGAGAAAAGTTCTTCAATAATCTTGAGGGTTATGCTAACCAAGGATATAATGTATCTGCTTACGCAAAAGATATTCAGTCTATACAAGAATTTACAAATAACACTCAAGTTTCTTCTGGTGGCAAGAAAACATACACCGATCCAGTAACTGGAAAAGTATTTACTTACTAAAAATGAATGAAGAACAAGTCAAAGGAATAGTGGATAGTATGAATAAACAGGGAGCTACTCCTGATGAAATTCAACGTGCCATAACTCATTTCGGAGAACAGCAAACTCAAGATACCGCACAGCAAGATTTACCTTGGTATAAAAATCTCACACAAGAATTATGGAAAGGTTCTGGGGTTGGTAATATTGTTGCCTCTGGTTCTAAACTTGAGGCTCAAACTCTTGCTCTCGGGGCAGAACTTTTTGGCCATAAAGATTTTGCAAACAATCTTCAAGCAAGTATCGACCGCACCGCTTCTGAGGGAGTAGATATGGGTTCATGGTTAGGAAAGGTAAGACCGCTAGACGAAAACAGTCCTCTCGACGCTGTTGCTCAAGGAGCAAAGGCCGCTTCTTTCTTTACTCCAGTTGGTGAAGCAAAGTTTGGTGCAATGTTCGGTTCTAAGTTTTTAGGAAAAGCGGCGCAATGGATGACTAATCTTGCACCATTTACAGTACCTATGGCAGTCGGGACTGGATTGGAAAATTTAAATAAAGGAGAAAGTGTTGCTGGTGCAGGATTAGATACAATAAAATCTCTCGGAGAACAATACCTAACCCTTGGTCTTTTCAAAGGGGGCGGTAGTTTGATGAAGTGGGCATCTGCTCCTTTAATGAAGTCTGCTGTAGTTAGAGATATTGCCGGTAGAACTACACAACTTGCAGATAAAATGTATTCTCTTTTTCAGGATGCTCGTGGAGCTTCACAGCGAGATTTAAACACTCTTATGAATGAATTTACGTCAATACACAAAGATGCGTCTAGGGCGGTCGGAGAATCACTGATTGATAAGTCAGCACCAGAAATGACTTGGGAGATAATGAAAAGAAAAGTTGGAGACCTAGTAAAGAAAGGATACGATGCTTCATCAGACCAATTCTCTGATGTATATAACCCAAACATATTTATTCCAAAAGAATCAATGCCTCAAATTACAAAAGAGGTTACCAACGCCCTTACTAAGTTTGATGTTCCTGAAGATGTTGCTCAAAATTTCCTTAGTGGAAAAGGAATGGGAAATGTTCCTGTTCAGGGAATACTTGGCAACTTCCTAAGTGACCTAAAAACTGTCATGTTTAAAAATGATGGAAAGATTCCTTTTGACCAAATAAATTCCTTGTGGAGAGATTACAGTGTCGGCTCACCAAAACCAGCGGAAAACCAGGCTATCAAGAATATATTGATGTCTTTGAATAAAGATGCGCGCTCTTTTCTAAATTCTGATTCAAAATACGCTGGACTTGCTGAAAGGTGGGATAAAGCTGGGGAATTGTGGTCTAATCTTTCTAATGGATTAAATGGAAAATTCAATAACCTAATGAAAGTAGCGGCAAATCCTAAGTCTTTTGTAGATTCAATCTTTACAAAAAATCCAAAAGACTTGGCTGAAGAGTTGAGACTTCTTACCGAAGGTCTTGGTGGGGAACTTCAGGGATTAGATGATCAGACTAGACGTTTTCTTTCACATTCTATTAGAAACAATGTCATAGAAACCGCATTAAATTATAGTAGAAATCCTGCACAAGGGGGAGATAAATTAAAAACCTTTTTGGATTTGTGGGAACCTAAAGGTATTCTCCATCCAGAGGATGTAACCGCACTCGATAAGCTTTCTGATTTCATGACGGGAACTTATGAGGATTTTGCAAATGGAGTTAAGGAAGCTACTGGACTAGGGGAAACAATGACCAATCTTCGAGCTAAGGGGCAGGGTGTTTCTGGTGCAACTTCAAAGGTTGAACATATAAACTCAGCATTCAAGATTCTTGAGAACAAGCCTCTTTATATTAAAATGGAAAATGGGACTTATGATTTCTCTAATTTCTCTAAGTTTATTGAAAAATTAAATACTCATGGAGAATTTGATGATGCTGTAAAAGAGATTTCAAGATATGGAGATTTGTCAGCGATTCCCGCAAACAAGATACCTGGTGTTATTAGAACAATCGTAGGGGCAAGTATGGCTGTGGCAGGACATCCTATCTTTGGAGGTGGATATGCTCTAAGAGGAATTGGAGACTTAATAGGAAAGGCAGAAGAAAAAGTAACAAGAGGAGAAGTAGAGAAGTTTATTACAAACTCTGTCAAAAGTGGAGATTTAAAGGGAGCGCAAAAAATACTATTTCAGATAGTATCTGGTAACTTAGACAAAGCTGGTAGTGTTTTGAATCGGGGAGCTTCGTATACTTTCGATAAGTTCCTAGAAGCGGCTGGAATTTTGAAAGGTAGTTCTCTTGATGAGAACGATAAGAATGATTTAAAATCGCACTGGAACTCTATTTAAGACCACCACGAATCCAATTGAGAGTGTCCCAAATCATAAAACCTAATATAACAGCTATAATAATTTGAATCATGGAACCAAACATAACACATTCAGATGAGAAAGTAAACAGCATGAGTTCTATCCTTGCGAAACTCCACGAGTGGATGTCTAGTAAACCGATTAAACTTTATGATTCAGCCGATTACCCAACTACCGTGAAACAGGATTCGTCACTAAAAATCGTTCCAGAAGAATTTAGACCACACTTTATTGAGGCAGCGAAACATGCTAATGTCCCCGTGAATGAATATGTCATGCACTCCGTCGCAGAGAATGGCGGAAATTTTGACCCAAAACTAAGAGGACAGATAGACCCGAACGATTATGGAATCATGCAGATGTCTCCGCAGGCAGTACAGGAAATAACAAAGCCAAGAGAGGGAGGCAAAAGTTTCTTTGAACAGAACTACGGGGAGAAGTTTAACCCTGAGGATCCCAGACATCAGATAGTTGGTTCATCTGTCTACATGAATTTTCTTAAACAGTATTCTCTACCAGAGGCAGGAATCAAAAATCCGACAGCCGATGATATTAGATACTCTTACAACATGGGAGCAAAAGGATATGCAGATTTCAAAGCAGGAAAAGGTGACGCAACTAGCACAAAAAGATACGAAACGTATAAAAAGAATCTTGAAAAAGGAAAGTCGATGTTACCTGTGGATTAACTTTCCCCGTGAAAGTGCTATACTTTCATATTATAAATAATCAACAAACAATGATTAAACCAATTGGAGCGCGCGTTGCAATCGAACCCATACAAGGAGATAAGGAAACAGAGTCAGGTCTTTTACTTTCAGACAGCAATAATATTGCTCTCCCTGTCAAAGGGAAAATAATCGCCGCTGGAGAGTTTAGTAATTTCAAACAAAACATAGGAGATATTATTTTCTTTAGACGTTACAGTGTAGATGAATTAAAATTAAACGAAGGTGGTGAAGAAAAGAAGTTTTATTTTTGTGATGATGTAGATATTATCGCTGTAGAGGAAAGTCAGAAAAAGACAAGATGGTGGGAACATTACACTTCATAAAGTGTTATAATTAAAGCATTACTAATTAAAAACATTTAACATGCCTACAGGTCACGCGAAAAAGGATCGTCCAAAGCCAAGAAAGTAAAGAAAAATCTGTTTCTACTCGTTATGCCAATAGTGAGAAAATGTTTCACGACATCCAAATCGCTACAGCAGACGGTAGAAGTGGATAGGAGAAAGCCCCGCAAGGGGTCTTTTTTCATGTTTAGCGGGGCAAGGTGCGTAGTTTGGGTGTCTAATCGAGTATTCTATCAAGTGGCACTACTCGACGTGTCCTAGGGCATTATACGAGCAAGTTATCCACACCACAGTTGTCAGTGAATGATATACTTTTCAGTACGGATAAAGTGTGCTGGGGATGTTCTTTGCAGCTCAAATAAATAATACACGATAAAATATGTGGTCAATTTAATATGATTATCTAAAGCTAGGACTAGACTCGCCCCAGTTAGTCCCTCCTAGCACACTCTACCCGTAAATATGAGATGCTCGTACTGCAATAAAAAACATGAAAGGTGTTCGGAAAATGAATTGTGTAAGGAATGTTACGCGGATTTTTTTAATGAGAATCAAAACTTGATTATAGAAACTTATTGCGGGAAAAACTTTGATAGAAAACAAAAAAGAAATATTGTTCTTTCAGATAAAGATATTAAATATAAAAATCCTGGTAGGAAGTTATCCACAAAGTAAAGATATCGATGTGATATAATCCACTCATGAAAAAAGAAAAAGAATCTATTGAAGACACTATTAAAAATCTAAAAGAAAAATTCGGCGCAGATTCCATAATTAAATTAAATCAGAAACCTCTCGTAGGACTCGAAGCAATCCCTACAGGTTCACTTGCCCTTGACCAAGCTCTAGGTATTGGCGGATTTCCCAGAGGGAGAATTGTAGAAATATTTGGGTTTGAGTCGAGTGGTAAGACAACCCTTGCTCTACATGTTGTTGCAGAAGCGCAAAAGAAAAATCTTGCTTGTGCATATGTGGATGTGGAACATGCTATGGATCCACAGTACGCTAAAGCACTCGGGGTGAATACGGGCGAATTATTTTTATCGCAACCTGGGGACGGAGAAATTGCACTCAACATGGTTGAGGATATGGTGCGCTCTCATAACTTCGGCGTGATTGTTGTGGATTCTGTTGCCATGCTTACCCCTAAAGCGGAAATTGAGGGAGATATGGATACTCAACATGTGGGAAGGCAAGCGCGACTCATGGGGCGCGCGATGAGGAAACTCGTGGGAATCATCGAGGACAGCAACGCCGTTGTAATCTTTATCAATCAGCTCCGCATGACAATCAGCACCATGCCTTTTCAGGGAGAGGCAACTTTTACCCCAGGAGGCAAGGCACTCAAGTTCTGCGCCTCGGTCAGAATTGAAATGAAAAAACTTGAATCAATTAAAGATAGAGAAAATACAATCGGTTCAAGAATCCGCGCTCGCATTGTGAAATCTAAAGTTAGTCCACCTTTTGTAAATGCAGAATTTGAAATGATATTTGGTAAAGGAATTTCAAAAGAGGGAGAGATACTGGAGTTTGGAGAAAAGACTGGGGTACTCGAAAAGAAAGGACACGCTTTCTTTCACGGTGAAACTAAGTTGGGTGCTGGGCAAGAATCCGCCCGCTTGTTTTTGCAAGACAACAAAGAGATTTCAGAAAAGATTTACAGTGAGATAAAAAAGAAGTTATCCACACTGTAAAATAATCACAAAATGTGATATGATTACTGGGTGGTATTGATTATTAGAACAATCAGTGCTATAGAGTAGGCAGGAATCACTTTATTAAATACCAGTTGAGTGAATAGAAGAATAGGAGTTAAAAGCTCCACCTCCACCTGTCGAGGCAAAGTTCTAACTTCTATTCACCCAATTGGTTTTTATTATAAATAGTTTTATATGACATTCATTACAAAGGTAAATGATCAGGTAGAAATAGAGTGGGATAGATTAGTTATAAATATAAATACTGGTAAATATATTTATGAAATAGATTTAGAACAAGACACCTTAGAATTTTGGACTAGACATATTGAAACAAAAAAATGGTGTAATAAAGATATATTACAGGGAATATCTGATATTTATTCTTTAATAAAATACATTCAACCTATGGTTAAAAAGGTAGATGTAACTGATGTAATTTAATTATATGAGTAAATTAAATTTCAAAAGTTTCATCGTAAAATTCAGTCAGACTCCAATTGTAATTCACCCGATTTATATCAAACTAACCGATAGTTATAGTGGGGCAATATTCCTATCTCAAGTAATTTACTGGGAGACAACAATGGGAAGAGAATTTTATAAAACTAACCAAGAATGGTGTAATGATTTGTATATGAGTGAGTATGAACTAAATACAGCAAGGAAACACGCATCTAAGTACATAAAGATAGTGAAAAAAAGTCTTCCAGCTAAGAATTACTACTCAGTAAATTGGGATATATTAGAGCAGGATATAGAGCAGACAACCCTAGTTTCACGCGACCAGTACCCCAAGAACCTTGGGTCACTGGTACCCCAAGAACCTTGGGGGACTACCTCAGAGACTACCTCAGAGACTACAACAATACCTTGCGAAGTTGAAACTTCGCCCTCGTTTCAAGATTTCATGAGTTTAAATGGTTGTAGGGAGGATGTTTCCGAAACGCCCGATTCTGATGGGAATCATCAAAAAACTTGGTTTGAAGGTGAAAGGCAGTTAAAACCACAGGAGATTGCTAAGTTAAAGAATCGGTGGAAACGGCCAAATATCACAGAAACGTCGATTTCATTCGGTGGGATTAAGGATATAAACTTTGAAATACAGAAACTTTCTAACAGCAAAAGTAAGATAGACAAGATAGTTGCCCTAGTTTGGTTGAGGAAAGGGTATAACTTTGAAAATTATGAACAACTTAATTCTCAGCTAGGAAAGGATAGAAGGTTTGCCTCTGAATTAAAGGGCTATTCTTCCGATCAAATAAAAGAAGCTATGGAGATTTGTGTTAAAGAATCTTCTTCGTTGGGGTATGACTGGGGAATGTCTACTGTGATTAAAAAAATAACTCAAACACTAAAATGAAAGAAAAAGCTCTTGCTTACTTAAAAAAAGGGGTTAGTGTTATGCCCCTTCTAAAAAACAAAGAACCACTTCTTTTGACATGGAAGGAGTTTATGGATAGATTGCCAACTGAAAAAGAAGTAACTGATTGGTGGACAAAGTGGCCAGAGGCCAATATTGGAATAATCACGGGAAAGGTTTCGGGTCTATCTGTGGTAGATGTCGATGTTAGAAAGGGCGGTGTTTTAGATATTTTTCCTCAAAACACCACCTTGATAAAAACTGGTAATGGCGGTTATCACTTGTATTATAAATATCATGAGGGATTAGGAAATAGAACTGAAATATTAAAAGGAATTGATATTCGTAGTGACCGTGGTTATGTTGTTGCTCCACCTTCTGTCACAGATTACATTGATAAAGAAACAGGGGTAAGAATGGGCGGTTCTTATTCTGTGATCAAAGCATTGCCGTTTAGTATTTTCCCAGTTGAAAAATTTCCTGATTTGAATGGAGGTAAAAAAGAAGCGTATTCTATTTCTTCTGCGATAGGAACTTCTACAGGTTCTCGTAATGCTACATTGGCGAGTGTTATTGGAAAGCTAATACGCTATGAACCAACTGAAAAATGGAATATAGAAATATTTCCTGTTGTTGAAACAATCAATCGAACATTCCAACCACCTCTTTCGGATTATGAACTTAAAACAACTTTTAATAGTATTGCTTCGACGGAGAAGAAACGCCGAGATGATTTTAATAACCAGAAAGATAAGATTGCTAGTGACTCTGTAAAAAAATATTTGGAAAATATAAAAGTAGATTTGTCTAAAGTTGATGACGACAAGAAAAGAGAGGAGGGAATGAAAAGACTAATTGAGGTTGCGAAAATATATGCAGGAGAAGATAGACTTGAAAGCTCTTACGATGTTCTTGAGAGAATAAAAAATGAGCCAGAGGAGATGAAAATTTTTTCGGGTTGGGAAAAACTAGATAAAATACTTAGAGGTTTTAGACTCCGCCAGCTGGTTGTAATATCAGCTTACACAAAGCATGGAAAAACAACATGGCTTCTCGATTTGACTAGAAGGATAAAAGAACACAACCCAGTTTGGATTCCTTTGGAAGAAGGAAGTGAAGACCTTGTGAGAAAGTGTTATGAGCGAAAACAAGATATACCTTATTGGTTTGCTCCAAAAACAATTACAAAAGTAAACCTTGAATGGGTTGAAAGTAAGATTGTAGAAGGTATTGCAAAACACAATACTCGGGTAGTAATCATCGACCAGTTGGATTTTATTGTTCCGCTTCAGATGAAAGATCATCATCAGATGATCGGTGAGACTGTTCGTGCTGTCCGTTCTCTTGCTAGAAAATGGAATGTTTGTATTTTTATTGTTTGTCACCTAAATGGTCAGGCGAAGATGACAATGCAACCTTCCGTTGAAAACCTAAAAGGAAGTACCTCTATCCAACAAGAAGCAGATACCGCGATATTGATTTGGAGAGAGACTAAGCGTGAACATGAAGAAATAATACAAACAAACAACACCCTTGTTTCGGTTCAGGCAAATCGCCGTTCTGGTACTACGGGTAATGTAAAAATGTTTTACAAGGAGGAAGATGGAAAGTATTATGAGGGAGACTGGAAAGATAAAGACCTAGAAAAGTTCGTTATATCAGCTGAAAATATAAATTTTTAATCTTATGAAAAAACCACCAATTGAAATATCAATTATCCACGATAGGCTAAATAGATTAGAAGATGTTGTTTTTAAAAAGAAAAAAGTTATCCACAGAAAGAAAAATAAGATTATGATATAGTTCACATATGAAACCAGCTACTTATCTAGAGTCAACGATTGCTCTTGTAAAAACTATTGAAGAATCTTTCCTTGTCTTGTCAGAGAGGCTTAAAAAAATCCGAGACGATAAACTCTATGAAAGTTCATATGATAACTTTGAGGAGTTTCTTGAGGAGGCAAAAGTATCTCCCGCAACAGCGAGCAAGATGATTCAGATTTATGAAAAGTTTATTTTGGAGTTGGGTTTCTCGAATGAAGAAGTTGTGGAGTCTGGAGGTTGGAGTTTGCTTTACTCGATAATTCCATTCTGTAAAAATAAAACACAGGCAAAAGAATGGATGGGTAAAACAAAAATTCTCCCTCGCCACGAACTTGAGGTGGCGATCCGAGAAGAACGTACGGGGGTCGATTCGTACAAGTGCGAACATGAAATGCAGGAGGTTTGTTTCAAGCAATGTAAAGTTTGTGGATTGAGAACAAAATGAAAAAGATTACAAAAGAACAACAGGAAAAAATGAAAGAGGCGAAGATGGGAAAAAGACTTCTAACTTTTCTTGAGTGGGAGATTTGGGTCGATAGTTTACAGTACATTACAATTTGTAAAAAAATAGAAAGGTATCATGTAACTCTGTCTGGAGCGATACTTTACATAATCGAACAGAGGAGACGAAGTGGTCTTAAAGAGGAAAAAGGACTAGAAATGCTTGTAAGCCAGATAAAACGGATTGACCAAGACACATTAGATAGGCTTTCTGCGTGCTTGGTAAGCCTAGGAACGATGAGAAAGTGAAAAAGGTCATCTAGTACGTCTGGCATAGGTAATAGGCTATAATCGCATTATAAAGGCTCGTAACTTTCACGGGGAAACTAAAAAAAATGATAATAAAAGTTAAAGATGAAAATGGAAAAGAATACCAAGTGGAAAAATCCGCACTTGTTCCTATTGTAGTTCCGTATGATGTAATCATCTCTAGTGGAACATGTAAATTGTCTGTAAATATTGATAAAGAAAAAAGTCGAGTTTCGTTCAATGAATTCTCAGGTGGGACTTCTTTACAGTTTGATAAGAGAAAAGCAGAGACAATATTCCATTTCGGAAAGATTTTTTTAGAAGCGGCCGCCTATGCTGGGTACACTGGGCCATTTGAAGTAAAAAACTGGTGTGTGAATGATAAGCATGTAGAAAAAAAATTCTGGACTATTAAAAATGGCACTAACTAAACCTATACCAAAAAAGATACGCGACTTGTTTGATATAGATCCATTCTATAAGAAGTGTTGTATCGCAGATAAGAATTGTGACGGGAGAGTTCAGATTCATCATAATTTTCGTTACGGTGGAAGTGGCCGCGTAAATGAGTTATGGTGTCTTTTGCCAGCTTGTGATTTCCATAATAAGAACGCAGACATAACAGAGTACAAAGATAAGTTCGATTGGATAATGATACACCGAGCTTCGCCCGCTGATTTGCAAAAGTATCCTAAAGTCGATTGGATACAGAGATTTGAATATTTAGAAAAGAAATTTAAAGAATAAAATGGCATCAACAACATCAAGAGGTAATTACTATAAGAAGAAGACTCAGGGATATTTTGAGAAACTTGGGTATGAGACTCAGATCACAGAATTTATGTGTGGTCGTATGATAGCCCCTGGAAAGATTATTTATGTAAAGCGAGATGTCTTTTCCAGCGATGGAATTTCTATGAATGGTATTGAGATTATATTTTGGAATAGTAAACACATGACTACTGGAGATAAGAATAATTGGGATACTCAAGTTCGCGCCGCTAAAAAGGAATTTGCTTCTCATCTTTTCCCTTCTTTTGTAAAGAGACAGATAGTAATGTGGGAACCAAAGAAAAAGCCTGTGATTATAGACTGTTGATAACTATGTTGTACATATAGCCATAGTATGCTATATTAGTCACATGGGAGCATTATTAAATAATAACAATATGAATAAAAAAAGAATTGCACATTTGTACTTGTATGAAAAACAGTACGGTTGGCTTGAACGTGAGGCAAAAGAACATAACATCAGTGTTAGCCAGTTGATAAGAGAGATCGTAGATAAGTTTATAGATGGTGAGATTACATTAGAAGCGCGCCGCTTAACTCAAAAATCATGATATATGTAATAAACGAATTGTTGGTTATGAATAGAGCAAACGAATGGCTCAAAGAGCGAGGTCGAGAAAGGAAAGACGTAATGTGGAGTGAGAAAGGTCGATACCACTACGTTCTAGTAGACAGTGAGGACGGATACGAGGAAGTGAAATTACCAGAGGAGTTTGATATAGCTTTTTTCTAACATGAAACTCTGTGACAAGTGCAACGGTCAGTTAGAGAAACCTAGGTGGACAGAAAAAAGAAAAGCAGTGTGTGCAAAGTGTAGGGAGAAGTACTTAAAAGAATATAGAAATAAAAAGAAATGAAACTAAAACCAACAAAAAAACCATATAGCCCATCAGAATGTTTTAAGGGGAAGAATATATCCTATCGAGATAGTAATATAGATAACTTGTTGCAGAAAATAATGCCTGCAGTCGATGGTGGAGAGACTGTCTCATTTACGACAAAATCAAGTCAAACATTCAGGGATATGTTGCGTGAGTTTACAGGTTATGAAGATGTGAAAGATGAGCATATTTTCTCTTTGAAACAGATTGAGATGATGTTGGAAAGTCCACAAGATTACGGTATAGGCACAGATGGATATGCAAACTTCTTTCCCATTTCAAAAGAATACATGCTCTGCGCCAGTCGCCACGACGATGGCCAGTGGAGCGCCCGCGTCGACGAGCTCGACAACTCCGACGCGTGGTTTGCTGGTAGTCGGCTCTTGCTCCGCAACCCAACCCTTAGTCCCTCTGACCCTTCGACCCTTGAGTCCCGAGTAAAATCTTTGGAAGAGGACATGGAGAAGATTAAGAGATTATTCAAATAATATGAAAACCTTATCATCAAAACAATACCCCACAAAGTACCCTAGAGATATTCACACTCTGATTAAGTACGTTGCGCAAAAAGATTGTGAGTATCAGGAGAAGTATGTCCCTGTAGGTGTTCCACCATTGAAGCACGTCAATTGTTGGAAGCCTACGAAGACATCATTAGTAGCGTTCTGTAGAAATGTAATATTCAATATATGAAAACAAAAGAGTTCACAATAAAAGTAGACGGTACCCCATCCTGGGAAGACGCTGTTTCACTCTGTAAAGATACGTCAAAGGATTCTGATATCTGGAAAATAAGTGACTCGTATCCTAAAGGCCGAGAAGAAGTTGTAGAGTTTATTGCAGTAAATTTTGGTAATGATAATTCATTCAGTAAAGCTCTTAAGTACGCTGAAGAAAACAATTTCATCTTGAGTACTCCTCGTGATGTATTTCAATTAGCTCAATTGGATTTAGTAAGAGAGTTTGATAATGACTATGGGTTTCTTGTGGCCACCATTCCGTGTACCTTCGAGGACTACCAGCAGGCCTGCTATGTGTGGTGGCACGACGCGAAGCGCGGAGCCGACTTGCACGGGGTGAGCTACTTCGACTACCCGCGCGGCTGGTTCCTCTTTCGCAAGCCCTCAGCCCTTAAAGTTTCTAGTGCTAGCCCTCAGTCCATTAGCTCTTTGTCCTCAGACGAAACTACTCTCCAGACATTCGCTCGCTGGATTGGCAGTCATAGGAATGAAGTGTTTGAAGTTATGGAAACAAAAGAAGTGTTAATAATTAAAAGAAAATGCTAAAACTAATCTACCACTGTATTGTCCACCTCACATGGCCTATACCAAAAACAGACCCTAGTGACGGAGATAAGCTCATCAAGTGTAAGTGCGGAAAGGTGTTGTATTATAAAGTAACTCTACCGAGGGAGAGAGGACACTTCCCTCCCGAAGTAGACTGTCAATAACATGATTAAAAAAATAAAAGTATTATTATTCTTTCCATATATGTTAGTATATTTTCCTCTCTTGATTATTCTAGGAAGTGAAAAGACTGACTCTATTGGCACTTGGATAACTGGTATAGATTAAATATATGATCCTCAAACCCCACAACATAAAGTATTCAACTACCATAGTGGTCGGTGAAGAAGACTATGAAAACCTAGACATAGAGCAGAATGTCGAAGTGACTCCCTCACCGATTAAATTCGCTCTGTTTCAAGAACGGTGGAGAACCCCAGTAGAGACAGTCGAACTACTGAAAAAGACGATTGAGATTATTAAAACTAACTTTATAAAATGAAAATCATTGAAGCAATATTTGTAGAAGATATAGGTTGGGTATATGCAGACACTTCGCCCATTGAACACTTTACGGTTAATGGTGAAATGGCACTTGTGAGTTGGTATCGAAAAGATAAGTGTGAATTTAATGGTAAGTATGTTGAACTTATAAGATATAAATAAAATGAAAGTCCTATCACTATTCGATGGAATATCCTGTGCTCGTGTAGCTCTTGAAAGAGCTGGTATAAAGGTTAGAGATTATTACGCTCTGGAAATAGATAAATATGCCATTCAGATTTCTCAAAAGAATTATCCACTAATTTTACAACTGGGAGATGTAAAGAAATATCACTATTGTGGAAATAAAGGAGAATTCGATTTACTCATCGGCGGATCTCCGTGTCAAGACTTATCTATTGCGAAGAGGAATCGTAAAGGATTAGATGGTGAACGCTCAGGGCTCTTTTGGGAGTATGTGCGAATTCTTAAAGAGACGAAGCCTAAATATTTCATACTTGAAAATGTTGCAAGTATGCACAAGGATGCACAAGACCTTATTACTAAAACTCTAGGAGTCGAGCCAATAATGATAAACGCCGCATTAGTTTCAGCACAGCAAAGAAAAAGGTTGTTTTGGACTAACATACAGAATGTTACACAGCCAGAAGATAGAGAAGTTTATCTCAAAGACATACTTGAAAAAGGATATACAGAACGTACAAAATCCTTGGCCGTAACAGCCACCTACTCTCATGGCTGTGCCAAAGATTATTTTGTAAAGTCTTCAAGACAGATGATATTCAACAAGCCTGTAAGAGTGGCACAAATAGGTAAGGGAGGACAAGGCGATAGGATATATTCAATCAAAGGAAAGAGCGTCGCTCTTTCTGCTCATGGTGGTGGCAGAGGGGCAAAGACTGGACTGTACATTATCCAAAAGGCTCGAGGAAATAATAAAGGGGGAATACGAGCCATTGATGGAAAGACTCCAACGTTAACTTCATCTTCTTGGGAATTTAATAATAAACTTTTCAAAGATGGAGTGATACGAAAACTATCCCCGATTGAAACAGAGCGACTGCAAGGATTACCGGATAATTACACAGAAGGAGTTTCAAATACACAAAGGTATATTTGTTGTGGTAATGCTTTCAATGTCGATGTCGTGGCCCACATATTATCCTTTATACCAAGATTATGAAACCCCTACAATGGTTTTTAGACAGGATCGGTAAGAAACTATACAGAGACAAAAGCACTTGTACCTGCACCCACTGTGCCGATGTGGAGGCTAATGGATTAGTCGTCGGTGATGAACAACATGCTAGGTATCTCTATGAAACACAGAATGATTTTGCTAGTGAGGGAAGTTTATTAAGATATAGGGACATAAAATAGTGATAAATTTCCAAACAACAAAACAACAGCTATCTCTTGCAGGATATGAAGAAATAAGGAGCGGTATATTCCACCGTACTCTTTCTGATAGAAAAAGGTTTCATATATATCAAATAAGTCAAAGTATGTATGAAATACATTTTGATAAAGATATACATCGAAAGGGATGTGAGAGGCACTTGAGTGAAGAAGTTAAAAGAATAAGAGGCTGTAAGGACAGTATTGACGAATTTTTAAGACAGAGAAATGTTAAGAAGCTTGAATTTAAGAAGCAGTGGGCGAGGATTTTTGACACAAAGAGACAATTCAAAAGAGATAGAGCACTCTTTCCTTTTATACAAAAAAACTGGTGGCATAAGTATATAATATAAAACTACCCCTCTCGCGAAGGGTAGATTTATTTACTTTCGCCGTGAAAGCTAGAACGCTGGTTCTCCAGAAGCTGTAGGATAGTCTACAGGAGTGCTCGGCATTTTCGTTCCCTCTTGTTTTGCAATCATCGCATTTACAATGTCGGCAATCTTTCGTTTCTTATTAAGTTTTTCCATTTCTTCACCTGTGACATCTGTATTCTGGCGTGCAGGAGTCACTGAATACTTAACCTCTTTTGTACCCGCCCCTATGGCATTGATTGTAATGTCATATGGCATAGGGCAGTTATCAAAAGCGTATTCTGTATCCTTCTTGAGTGAATATATCTGATGAAGAATAGTTTTTGATAGCTGTACGATTTTAAGATCGCCCGTTTCTCGTATAATAGCCCACGCCCAGCCCTTGTAGTTGACTGTATCACCCTCTTGAGCCTTATTGTTCTGTGTAACGATACCCATGTACTTACCTGCTCGATTTAGAGTGTCTACCGCTACGAAGTTGGTTAGTATGCGTAGTTTTTGTGAACCTTCTACTAGCTTATAAAAATCGCCGCTCTCTCGTTCCTTCTTGGCTTCTTCGTAATCCTGTCCCCAGATGTCTAGATTTATTTCTTGCATTTTATTTATTTAGTTTAATTATTAAGTTGATTATTTCGGTTATTATTTTCATTTTGTTTTATTCCAAGTTGTGTAATTTTTGGTTTTTACTGCGATGACTGCTAGTTCTTCATCTGTATATCCCTTTGTAGCACCTTGTTTTTGAATAATGAGGTCTTTATAAGGGCTATAGTCGATTTTGAATTTGCCCTCGCTACCAATCACAAGGGCGTTGTTTCTAGCTTTGCTTATATTGCCCGCTGATAGCTTCGTCCAGTCTATCTTCTCTAGGTCTAGCTTGTATGTTTCCTCAAACCAATTAGGCTCTTTGTCCTTATTAGCCCATATCTCGGCAAAGCGAGCATATTCTTTATCTAGGTCTACAACAACATTACCGCACTGATACACTCTGTCATGCAGTCTATTACAAACAAACCAGAAGTAATTTAGTCCGTCGATAGCTGATACGAAAAGATGTCCCCGCTCTTTCTCCAGTGCGTCCATGTACATTGACAGTTGCATGACGTATGACTCTCTTGGGTTATTATTTATATAATCCTGTATATCAAAACTATTTTTGTTGTTAATACTTTTAATTTCTACGGGCTCTCCGTCCCTGATCTCTACCTCACCGCTCTGTGGCAATATAGTCTCATCACACTTGAGCACCGATTTCTTGCCAATTGCGTCAAACTTCATTCGTATTTCCACGCCGTTACGGATTATAGAAGTTGTTGGGGCGGTGTCTTGATTGTATGACTCATCTAGGTGGCCGTTTTCTGTGAGTACTTTAATCATCTGCATTTCCACTCCTTTGCCAGCTGACATGCGTAGTGTGTTATTCCACAATGTCGGGTTCGTCTGGGCAACGCCCTGCAGTTCTAGTGTGATGTCGACAGCAAGCTTCTGTGCATCACTGGCATAGAATGACTTGCGTTCCTTCTTTTTATCTGTGTAGTTTAATAGTGGTTTCATTCTAGTTTTGATTTACGTCCTTTCTTTATATGTGGCACTTCGTAGCCTTTCGCCCGCAAGATTTTAATCCACCTAGTGACTGTAAACTTTGAACAGGCCAGCATGACGGCGATTTCCACGCTGTTTTTACCCTCTT
>Ga0222713_10002427_pt1 | contig 19965 bp, 20 predicted proteins | sample C33_649DmetaG_FD_165061 | JGI IMG/M metagenome (GOLD analysis project Ga0222713, IMG submission 165061) | Estuarine water microbial communities from San Francisco Bay, California, United States - C33_649D | ecosystem: Environmental > Aquatic > Marine > Unclassified | place: USA: California...
CGGGGCCGTGACCTCAGATGCCGAACCGGTGTCGTCCTGCGATGCCACGTATGCGAGTGCGCCCGCGCCGGCGCCGAGCAGGGCCAGGCCCAGCGCCACGACCGCCAGCCCTCCCGCGCCGCGCCTCAGGCGGGGAGCATCCTTCGTTGGAGACCCGCACTCGAGGCAGTAGGTCTGTCCGGGATCGAGCTCGGAGCCGCATACGGTGCAGTGCTCCGGGGCCGGTGCCCCCTCGGCCGCCACGCCGTCCCCCGGGGGGTCTTGCTCGCCTGCGTGGCCATCGGGGGGCGTGCCGGCGCTGCCGGGCGGGCCCGGGTACGGCAGGTCGGGCATCAGGCGCCGCTCCCGCCCGGCGGGGGGATCACGGCGGTGGGCTGGGGGTCATCCGCGACGATGACCGTGGTGACCTGCTCGTCGACGATGATGGTGGTGGGCTGGTCGGCCACGCCTGCGGCCTCCGCTGTCTCGGGCTTGAGCGGGGCGCCACACGACGCGCAGAAGTTCGCGGTGGCGCGCGACCGGAACCCGCAGCTCGGGCACTGGATGCTGCCTCCGCGACCGGCCTGACGTCGCTCCTGGCGCTCCTGCCTGATCTGGTCGAGCTGCGCGCCGAGGTCATCCACCTGGGCACGGATGTCGGCCACCTCGGCTGCGCGGCGGCGCATGACGTCCTCTGCGAGGAGCCCGCGGGAGTGGAGTTCCATCGCGAGCCCGCCGAGGTCGAAGATGCCCTGCTCGTACTGGCTGGTGAGCTTTCGCCGACGACGCTTGAGCACGCCCGGGCGGATGCGGTCCGGCGTGACGTCATTACCCTCGGCCGAAGCATCTCCGGGTGGCGGACCGCCCTGCGGAGTGGTGGCTCCCCCGGGCGCGGATGCGTCCCCGGGCTCGGGCGCCGACTCACGACGCCTGAGAAATAGGAAGCGCTTGGGCTGGCTCGGCGGGATGTCGCCTTCGCCGGGCGTCTCGGGCACGGAATCGGTCATCGCTTGCGGCCAATCGTAATCGCGCGGGCCGGACGGCGAGGCGGGCGTGTCACGCCGTTTCAGCCGGGCGCCGGAAACACCGACCAGGCATTCGCGCAGGCGGCGCCATTGACGACGCCGGGCTGCATGGGTAACGTCCACCGTGCTTATCGCATCAAGAGCGGCAGAGGGACATGGCCCTGTGAAGCCGCGGCAACCAGCGCAATAGCGCCAGGTGCCAATTCCTGCAGGCATTCGTGCCTGGGAGATGCACGAGGCACACGCTTCCACATACGAAGCGCCCTCGAACTCCCGGCTACGAGAGGAGAACGAGGATGACAGCAGTGACAGGGCGGGCCACCGGCGCACGGGGCCTGCGATGTAAGGAATGCGGCGAGGAGGTCCCCCTCGGGGCGTCTTATGCCTGCGAGTTCTGCTTCGGGCCACTCGAGGTGGCCTATGACCGCGACGCCCTCAGGTCTACGGTGACCCGGGAGTCGATCGAGGCGGGACCACCGTCGATCTGGCGCTACGCCGATCTCCTCCCGTGCGCCCCCGAGGACCCCTCCGCGGGCCTCCCGGTCGGGCTGAGCCCGCTGGTGCGCGCGCCGCGCCTCGCCGAGCGCCTCGGCCTGGGCGAGGTGTGGGTGAAGAACGAGACGGCGAACCCCACCCACTCGTTCAAGGATCGGGTGGTGAGCGTGGCGCTGCAGAAGGCCCGCGAGCTGGGCTACGAGGTCGCGGCCTGCGCATCCACGGGCAACCTTGCGCAGTCGGTGGCCGCCCATGCCGCAGCAGCCGGCATGAAGAGCTACGTCTTCGTGCCTGCCGACCTCGAGAGCCAGAAGATCATCGCCACCGGCATCTACGGCTGCACCCTCGTCGCGGTGGACGGCACGTACGACGACGTCAATCGCCTCTGCATGGAGCTCGCCGCCGACCGGCCGTGGGCCTTTGTCAACGTGAACGTGCGGCCGTACTACAGCGAGGGCTCGAAGACGCTCGCCTACGAGACCGCCGAGCAGCTGGGCTGGACGCTGCCCGACCGCTGCGTCGTGCCGATTGCCTCGGGATCCCTCTACACCAAGATCCACCGTGGCTTCACCGAGTTGCTCGACCTCGGGCTGGTCGAGGGGCATGTGCCCGCGATGAACGGCGCCCAGGCGCAGGGTTGCGGCCCCGTTGCCGCCGCGTACGAGGCCGGCCTTGACTTCGTGGCCCCGGTGCGGCCCGACACCATCGCCAAGAGCCTTGCCATCGGAAACCCCGCGGATGGGCTCTTCGCCCTCGACGTTGCCCGTGGCACCGGTGGCAGCATCGACGCGGTCACGGAGCGGGAGATCACGGAGGGCATCGCGCTGCTCGCCGAGACGACGGGCATCTTCACCGAGACCGCCGGCGGGGTGACCACCGCGGTGCTCAAGCGCCTCGCCGAGCGCGGCGAGATCGGGCGTGACGAGCGCGTGGTCGTCTACATCACCGGAGATGGGTTGAAGACCCTCGACGCGGTTGCCGAGAGGGTGGAGCCGGTGACCATCAGCCCGACGGTGGCCGACTTCGAGGCCGCGGTGGCGGACGCGAACGCCGTGGAGGTGGCATCGTGAGCGTGACCGTGCGGATCCCATCCCCGCTTCGCCCCCTCACGGGCGGTGCCGGCACCGTGGAGTGTGCGCCGGGTACCGTCGGCGCCATCATCGACGAGCTCGACGCACAGCACCCCGGCTTCAAGGATCGCGTGACGCAGGACGGCGAGCTGCGCCGCTTCGTAAACGTGTTCGTGGCCGGCCAGGACGTACGCTTCGAGCAGGGCATCCAGACCGACGTCGCGGACGGCCAGGAGGTCACCATCCTCCCGGCGGTGGCTGGGGGCTGACGGCCTCGCGCACGGCCTTCGTCACCGGGGGCACCGGCCTGGTGGGCGGTGCCCTCATCGAGGCCCTGCTCTCCGCGGGCACAGAGGTGATCGCCCTCGCGCGCGGGATCGATGGCGCCCGGCACCTGGCCGATGCCGGCGCGGAAGTTGTGCGCGGGGACGTTGGTGAGGTGGTGCGCTGGGATGCCCGCGCCGCCGAGGCGGAAGTGATCTTCCATCTCGCGCTGCCGCGGATGACACCGCCGGTGCGGCGCCGGCATCTCAGGAAGGCGGAGCGCGAGGCCGCGGCGGGAGCGCAGATCGTGGCGGGGGTCGCGGGCGACCGGCCGCTGGTGGTGGCGTCGTGTGCCATCGGGGATGCCAACGGGGCCCTCGAGATCGCCCGGCCCGCCCTCGCGGCGGAGGCTGCGTTGCGGGGCATCGATGCCCGCATCGTGCGGCTGCCGTGGGCGTACGGCCCGTCGGGCTTCATCTGCGACATGTCGCGTGGCCTCCAGATGCGCCGGTTCCGCATGGTGGGCCCGGCCACGAACCGCATCGCCCTGATCGGGGCACGCGACGCCGCGGGAGCACTTGTCGCCGCCGCCGCGGCACCCCCCGGCACCTACGCCGTGGCGGAGCCCGAACCGCCGACCCAGTTGGAGCTCATCCATCACCTGTGTGCCGCGCGCAAGGCGCCACGACCCGATCACCTGCCGCCGCGCATAGCCGGGCTGAGCATGGGGTCAGTGGTCGTGGACGCGCTTACGGCCGACCAGCACGTGGCCGTGGCGCCCCCGGATGGCTTCGCCCATGCCCAACGCTGGGAACGCGACATCGCCGGTGCGCTCCGCGGCGAATAGCGCGCGCCGGGTTCGCCGCCGCTGGGTACTAGGCTGGGTACGTCATGACCAAGTCCGAGCTCCACCGCGAGTCAGCTCTCTCCCCCGACGGGCCCCTTGGTGTGGTGCGTGGTGGCCAGGCCCCCGCCCGACCGGCGGATGAGGCCGAGAGGCTTGCCGACCTGCGCGAGTTGGGGGTGCTCGACTCCGGCCCGGACCCCGATCTGGAGTCGTTGGCCGACCTGGCGGCGCTCATCGCCGACACACGAATCGCCCTGCTCACGATCGTCGACGAGGACGAGCAGGTGTTCAAGGCGGCGATCGGCCTCGAGGCCGATCGCACTCCGCGTGACGTGTCGTTCTGCGGCCACGCGATCCTCGGGGGAGCGGACCCGATGATCGTCCCCGATGCGCGCCAGGACGCCCGCTTCGCCGACAACCCGCTGGTCACCGGTGATCCGAACGTCATCTTCTACGCCGGCATCCCGCTCCTGACGTCACGCGGGCATTCCATCGGAACGCTCTGCGTGGTCGACGACAAGCCCCGCGAGCTCTCGGATCGCCAGCTCGCAGCACTCGAGCGCCTCGCGGGGCAGGCGGCAGCGGTCATCGAGGCCCGCGGTCGCGACCTTGCCGCGCGGCGCCGCGAGACCGCCGATGGTGATGACTTCGACGAGCGCACCGGCCTGCCGATGCGCGACTCCATGGTGGCGCAGGTCGCGAGCGCGGGCCCCCTGCCTCCGATGTCATCGGCCGTGGCCATCCGCGCGGAGGAGATCGACGCCGCCGGTCCGCGCGCCGGCTTGATGGCCGACGGAGCCCTCGCGGCGGTCTCGCGGGCCATCCTCAGCAGCCTCCCGGCGTCAGCGCGCATGGCGCGGGCCTTCGGCACATTCGTCATCCTGCTGCCGGGAGCCGACGGCGCCGCCGCGCGTGCGGTTGTCGCGACCATCCGCAGCCGCCTGCGTGCGGCGATCGTCGTGGAGCCGTCGGTGTCCGTGCACGTGGGGCTCACGGCCGGCGTCGCCTCGGCGGGGCACGGCGTGGAGACTACGCCCGGGGACCTCGTCTCCGTGGCTGAGGAAGCCCTGCGCCAGGCACCCACCTTCGGGTTGACATGCATGGTCGTCGATGGGGACATCCAGGAGACGCGGGCGCGCACCGCGGCCATCCGGTCCGATCTCGCCGCCGCGGTCACCGAGGGGCAGCTGACGGTGCACTACCAGCCGATTGTCCGCCTGCCCGGGGGCGAGCCCATCGGAGCCGAGGCGCTCGTGCGCTGGCGGCACCCCGAGATGGGGCTGATCCCGCCTGATGAGTTCATCCCCTTCGCAGAGGACATGGGGATCATCCAGGAGATCGATCGCTACGTGCTCCGCAGGGCCCTGAACGACCTCGCACGGGGGGCCTTGCCGGGCACCGAGGTGAGCGTGAACGTCTCGCCCGCGAGCATCCGGGCGGCGCTCCCCGACGTGGTGGAGTCCGATGTCCGCGAGGCACGGGTCACACCCAGCTCTCTCGTGCTCGAGCTCACGGAGCGCGTGCGCTTCGACCGCGACCCCGATGTCGTGCAGATCCTCCGTGCCCTGGGCGATGCGGGCGTGCGCGTGGCGATCGACGACTTCGGAGCCGGCACCACCTCGCTCGCGCACCTGCGCACTCTTCCGGTCTCGCGGCTCAAGCTCGACCGCTCGCTCATCACCGACCTCATCGGCCCGGATTCCGACCGCGCGAGCACGGTCGTGCGCACGCTTGCCGAGCTCGCGCAGCAACTCGGCATCGAGGTGCTCGCCGAAGGCGTGGAGGAAGCCGCGCAGCGCGACATCCTCATCGAGGCGGGCATCCCGCTCGCACAGGGCTACTTCTTCGGGCGCCCCGGGCCGCTGCACGAGGCCTGAGCCTCCCGGCCGCTACTCGCGGCTGCGATCGACCTTCCAGGTCACGTGCGTGCCGCTGCCGGGCTTCAGCAGCGTCGGGATGGTGACGGCGAGGGTGGTGCACCCGACGATGAACCAGTAGCCGATGGGGTACCAGGGCATCGGCCACAGCCCGTCGGTGGCCGTGGGGTCGTAGCGACGGTCGATGAGCAGGCCGGCGGTGAGCTGGACCATGGCGATCGTCAGCACCGCTGCCACCCAGCCCCACGGGAACGGGGTGACGTCCTCGTACCCGCCGATGTCGATCGCAGCGAGTGCGAAGCCGAGGACGATCAGGACCACCAGGAGGTGCCACCAGACCAGAGAGATGATCGCCTCGATCATCACAGGCCAGTGCCGGCGGTTGCGCCAGTGGCCGAGGATCGCGCCATGGCGCAGCAGCACCTGCACGAGGCCCCGACCCCAGCGCAGGCGCTGGCGGATGAGCCCGCGCAGGGTCGTGGGCACGCTCATTCCCACCACCGCACGGGGCTCGTAGCGCACGTCGTAGAAGCGCCGCTGGATCCTCCACGTGAGCTCGATGTCCTCCGTGGCCATCGACGGATCGAAGAGGCCGACGTCCGCCAGCACCGAGCGGCGGAAGGCCGACACCACCCCGCTCATCGTGAGGATGCGCCCCCAGGCCACCTGTGCCCGTCGCATGAGCGACACCTGCGCGGCGAACTCGACCACCTGCATCTCGGCGAGCCAGCTGCCGAGGTTGATCGGGCGCGGGTTGCCGGTGACGCCTCCCATGCGGGGAATGCGCACGAAGTGGGCGGCGATGGCCCTCAGCGCGCCCGGGGCGATCTGGGCATCCGCGTCGATCACCACGATCACCTCGCCGCGGGAAATCGCGATGGCGTCATTCATCGCCATTGCCTTGCCCTCGTTCACCTCCTTGCGCAGCAGGCGCAGGCGGGGGTCGCGCGGCAGGTGCTCGAGGATTACGTCGACGGTGCGGTCGGGGCTTCCGTCGTCGATCGCGATCACCTCGAGGTCCGGGTAGTCGACCTCCCTCAGGGCATCGAGGGCCGCGCCGATGGTCCGCTCCTCGGCATACGCAGGCAGGAGCACCGTGATGGGCGGCAGGTCGGCGTCGGGGATGTCATAGAAGGCATCCGAATCCGCCCGCTCCCGGCTGAGGGCGAACCGCACGGCTCCGGCGATCCACACCGCGGCGGCGACCATCACGTACAGGCCGACGCCCAGCAGCACCCACTGGAAGATCATGCTGAGGGTGGTCACGCCGAACGCTCCGGCGCGAGGATCTTCGCGTCGCCCTCGACCCGGGCCACCACGACGCGGGCATTGCGCGCTGTGGGCACGATGCGCACGGCGCGCCCCCGCGCGTCGGATGTGATCTGCAAGGGCACGTCCGGGGCGCCTCGGCGCCCGCCCCGCGCGGCTTCCCGCCGGCGCGCGAGCGACTGGTTGTGCGCCACCCACGCCCAGATCGCGCCGGTGGCGAGCGCGAGCGCGCCGACTCCGATGCCCAGCCCGATAACCAGCGTGGCCGGCTGGTAGTCGATCGCCATGAACCACACGAGCCCGACGAGCGCCCAAGCAGGCAGGCCCCAGGCGAGGAGCTTCCAGCGCGGTGGCCGTCGCATTCCCGGGGGAGGGGGCATGCTCGCTATGCGGCCGCCTCCATCACCCGCCCGCGCCCGGCCTCCTTCGCCGCGTAGAGGGCCCGGTCGGCACGGCGCAGGGCGTCCGCGGGGTCTTCCCCCGGCCTGCACTCCGTGACCCCCGCTGTGGCGGTCTGCCCATGTGGCACCGCGGCGAGGAGTCGCTCGGCCACCGCCCGGCACTCGGCAGCGCTGCCCCGCATCAGCAGGCCGAACTCCTCCCCGCCGATCCGCGCCAGCACATCGCGCTGGCGGATGGCCTCCTGCCATTCGAGGGACGCTGCCTGCAGCAGGCGGTCACCGGCGTCGTGGCCATGGGTGTCGTTGTACCGCTTGAAGTAGTCGAGGTCGAGGATCGCGATTCCGAACGGGCGATCACGCGCCGTCGTCTCAGCGGACATGCCGCGAAGGCGCGCCATGAATACCCGTCTGTTCGGCAGCCCGGTCAGCACGTCGAGCGAGGCGGCGTTCACGGCCACCCGGAGGGCGCCGACGACGAACAGGATGATGAGCACCATGACGAACAGCAGCGCGACGTCGTCGGTGGGGTAGTGGGTCTCCCCGGTGATCGGCTCGTAGAGGACGAGCGGAAGCAGGATGAGCCCGGCCACCAGGGGGAGCGCGACGGCCAGTTGCCACTGCGGCCCGTAGAGGGCAAGCCACACGACGGGAAGGATGTACAGCACGGTGTAGCCGCCATCTGCTGATCCCTGCGCGTGGCGCAGCAGCGCCACCGCGAGCATGTACCCGAAGGGGATGAGCACCTGCAGGTTGGGTGGCCAGCGGTCCCAGGGGAACAGGGCTGCCGAGACGCAGACCGCGAGGAAGACGATCACCGCCGACACGACCGTGCTCACGTGTGCGGACTCCGCGTCGTTCAATCCCGAGGGCACGAGCGCGAGGACGGTTGCCAGCAGCGCGATCATCACGAAGGGAAGGAGGCGCACCCAGCGCCCGTCGCCGCGCAGCGGTCCGCCATCGCGCGAAAGCGCCGCATCGCCCACTCGGGCAAACGCCCGCGCCATGGATTCGGTGAGGCGATACCCCGACCCCCGGAGCCCCGACCGGATCTTGTCGAACCGGGCCCGCTCCGTCATGCCGACGGGTCAGTCGGCGTCGCGGCCTCGGGTCCAATGATCGGGAGCTCCGTGGCGTGCTGGATCACGCCGCCCCGGTGGTACCGCAGGTCCACGACGTCGGCCTTCTGGTCTCCGTATACGCCCACGCCGGCAAGAAGCGCCATGCGCCGTCCCACGCCGCGCCTGGGCGCCCGGGTCTTGGGCACGAGAGGCGTGGAAAAGCGCAGCCAGCGTCCTTCCACGGTGTAGTGCTCACCCTCCTCGCGGGGGGCTCCATTCACCCACACCATGAATGGCGGCTCCGCGCCCTCCGGCAACGCCACGCTCCACACAGGTTCATCCACGCACGGATCGTACTCTCGTGTCATGGGGCCGGTACGCTGCGTCGCGTGAGGAGACTTCCCGCCATCGTCGCCGTGGCGCTCTGCGCAGCCGCCGTGTCCGTGCCCGCGTTGGGCATCTCCACCGAGGGCGCGCAGCGCCTCGATGTATCAGGAGGGCCTGCCGCTGGGGCGCAGGGGCTCGGTCTCGAGATGTACAAGGTGACGATCCCCCGTAACTCCACGCTTCCGTGGCACTACCACCCCGGCAGCCAGGTGGCGTGGATCATTCGTGGCCGACTGCACTACTCCGTGGTGAAGGGCACCGCCTATAAGACGGTTCCCCGCCCGGGCCGGAATCCCCGAAGGGTGGCGATCCCCGCGGGTACCCGGGCGGTGATCAAGGCCGGTCATGGTCTCTACGAGCCAAAGGGCGTGCAGCACTACGCCACGGCGCCTGAGGGGCAGGTCATCATCGTGGTGACGGTACTGAAGCCCCCGAAGATGCTCGGGACCATCAACCTCGGTCCCGCGACGGCAAGCCCCTTCCCGCCGGCCGGTCTGGCTGTGGCGGGGTAGGGCACAGCACGCGCGGCAGGATTCGAACCTGCGACCCCTGGCTCCGGAGGCCAGTGCTCTATCCACTGAGCTACGCGCGCTCGCGGACCCAGTGTAGACACGGCATGCACATCGCGATCCTTGGCGACACTCACTTCCCCCGGCGCGGCTCCGCGTTGCCCGACGCCTGCGTGGCGGAATGCCGCGCTGCCGACCTCGTCATCCACACCGGTGACCTCGCCGATGCCGCGGCGCTGCGGGCGCTCCGGGCGGTCGGTCCGCCCGTGCTGGCCGTCAACGGCAACGCGGACCACCCGGCGGTAAAGGGGGACCTGCCGGCGACCGCCGAGGTCGACCTGCCGGGCGGGCGCAGGCTCGGACTCGTGCACAACGGCGGTGCCGAGGCCGGGCGCCTGGCGCGCCTGCGGGCGCGGTTCCCCGGGTGCGATGTCGTGGTGTTCGGCCATTCGCACATCCCGCTCCTCGCCGCGGCGCCCGATGGCTTCATGATCCTCAACCCCGGCAGCGCCACGGACCGCCGTCGCCAGCCGCGGCACTCGATGGCCGTGCTCACGGCGCGTGCGCACGGGCCTCTCTCCGTGCGCTTCGTGGACCTCGACTCCGGGGGCACCGACCTCGACCCCGACCTCGTGCGGAGCGCCGCGTAGAGTCGGGCCGTGGACCTGGTCGTCACATTCATCGGCACCTCGGCGTCGGTTCCGAGCGCCGCGCGGGGAACGTCGGCCACCCTCGTGAGCCGGGGCGGGCGCCGCTGGCTCGTGGACTGCGGCGAGGGCACGCAGCGTCAACTGCTGCGATCGGGCGTGGGGCTGGCCGACGTGGACGTCGTGCTGCTCACCCACCTGCACGGCGATCACTTCCTCGGCCTGCCCGGAATGTTCAAGACCTTCGCCCTGCGCGGGCGCGAGGAGCCCCTGCTGCTCATCGGGCCCGAGGGGCTCGAGCGGCTCATGGAGACCCTCCAGCCCCTCATCGGGCGCCTGCCCTTCCACCTCGAGGTGCAGGAGAGCGGCGCGGGGGAGGTGCTGCGCGACGACGGAGCGGCGATCCGCGCGTTCCACACCGATCATGGCGTGCGGTCCCTCGGCTATGCGCTGGTGGAGGATGACCGGCCCGGAGTGTTCGACGTGGACGCCGCCCGCGCCCTGGGGGTTCCCGACGGACCGTCCTTCGGGGTGCTGCAGCGCGGCGGCGAGGTGACCCTCGACTCGGGGGCGGTGGTGCGTCCGGAGCAGGTGATGGGAGAGGCGCGCAGCGGACGGGTGGTGGTGTTCTCGGGTGATACCCGCCCCTGCGCGGGCACCGAGGAGGCCGCCCGGGGCGCTGATCTCCTCATCCATGAGGCCACGTTCTGCGACGAGGACGCACCGCGCGCCATCGAGACCCGCCACACGACGGCCCGCGAGGCCGGGGCCCTTGCGGCGCGCGCCCGCGTGCGCATGCTCGCACTCACCCACGTGAGCACTCGGGTCCACCCGCGCGAGGTGCGCCGCGAGGCCGAGCACGAGTTCCCCGGCGTCATCGTCCCACGCGACTTCGACCAGGTGGAGATCCCTTTCCGGGAGCGGGGTGCTCCCCGGCTCATCCCCGTGCAGGAGCGCCTCGGAAAGGGCGCGCGGGAGGATCCGGCCGCCTCCGACGACCCTGCTACTCTGGACAGAGCAAGCCTTTAAGACCGGTCCTGCGAGGCCGGGAAGGAGCACGCAGAGATGGGGAAGGTCCTGATCGACTCCGATCAGTGCCGCCGAACCGTGGCGCGCATCGCGCACGAGATCGTCGAGCACCACCCCGACACGTCCGCCGTGGCCCTCGTCGGCCTCCATACGCGTGGGGTGCCGCTTGCAGAGCGCCTGCGGGTGCTGATCGAGGAGTTCTCGGGCGAGGCCCCGGCCATCGGCTCGGTGGACATCGCGCTCTACCGCGACGACGTCGGCGTGGGCGGGGGCAGGCGCGGCGTGGTGCCGGTGGTGGGGGAGACCATCCTCGACTTCGACATCGCGAGCCACTCGGTGGTGCTGGTCGACGATGTGCTCTACACCGGGCGCACCATCCGGGCGGCTATTGATGCGGTGTTCGACTACGGGCGCCCCCCGAAGGTGGAGCTCGCCGTGCTGGTGGACCGGGGGCACCGTGAACTTCCGATCCGCCCGGACTACGTGGGCCGCAACCTCCCCACGAACCGGGACGAGCGCATCACGGTGCACCTTGCCGAGATCGACGGCACCGACGAGGTGCTGCTGGAGGAGGGCTCATGAGCACGCGCAGTTCGCTGCTTCGCATCGCTGACCTCGCATCCGACGACGTGGGGCGCATCCTCGGCACGGCCGACCGCTTCGCGTCGGTGATGGATCGGGACATCAAGAAGGTGCCCACCCTGCGCGGGCGCACCGTCGTGAACCTGTTCCTCGAGCCCTCCACGCGTACGAGCACCTCGTTCGAGCTCGCGGCGAAGCGCCTGTCGGCGGACGTCGTGAGCATCAAGGGGCAGGGCACCAGCATGGACAAGGGCGAAACCCTCAAGGACACCATCCTCACGCTCGAGGCCTACGAGCCCGATGTGTTCGTCATCCGCCACCCGCAGGTGGGCGCCTGCGCCGTGGCGGGCCGCTACACCGACGCCGCGGTGGTGAACGCGGGCGATGGCACGGGCGAGCACCCCACGCAGGCGCTGCTCGACGTCTTCACCGTCCAGCAGGAGGTCGGGCCGCTCGACGGCATGCACGTGGCGATCGTGGGCGATGTGCTGCACTCGCGCGTGGCGCGCTCGGGCATCCAGGCCTTCCGCATGATGGGCGCGCGGGTGACCGTGGTGGCGCCGCCCACGCTGGTGCCGCGCCACCTGGCCGAGGCCCTCGGCGTGGAGGTGTCGGCGGACATCCGGGACATCGCGGACGCCGACATCGTCTACGTGCTGCGCATGCAGCTCGAGCGCATGGGGGCGGGCGGATTCGTCCCCTCGCTCGAGGAGTATGCGCGGATGTACCAGGTGAACCACACGCGCCTGCGCCCCGGCCAGCGCGTGATGCATGCCGGCCCCGTCAACCGCGGGGTCGAGATCAGCGGGGCGGTCGTCGACGACCCCGATTCACTCATCGAGGCCCAGGCGGCCAATGGACTGGTGGTGCGAATGGCGGTGTTGTACGACGTGCTGACCGAGGCGGCGAGCGAGCCGGGCGCGGACGAGGGCGGCATCGCCCTGGAGGCCGCATGAGCACCCTGGCGCCGAATCCGCGCGTGCGCCTGCCGCAGCGCCCGGGCGACCCGGCCAACGTCGTCATCCGCGGCGCGCGCATCCTCGACCCCGTCGCCGGCATCGACCGCATCGGCGACCTTGTCGTTCGCGACGGCGTGATCGGCGGCGATCCGAACGGCCTCGAGTCCATTGACGGCACCGGCCTCACCGTGGTGCCCGGCCTGGTGGACGTGCACGTGCATCTGCGCACCCCCGGGAAGGAGCACGCCGAGGACATCGCCACCGGCACGGCAAGCGCCGCGGCCGGCGGGGTGGTGGCGGTGTTGGCCATGCCGAACACCCAGCCGCCCACCGACAACCCGAGCATCCTCGGGTCGTTGCTCGAGCGGGCGTCACGCGAGGCGGTGGTGCCGACGGGCTTCATCCCCGCCATCACCGTGGGCCAGAAGGGCGAGTCGCTGACAGAGCACGGCGATCTTGCCGAGGCCGGCGCCGCCGCGCTGTCGGACGACGGCGTGCCCGTCGGCAGCGCCCTGGTGATGCGCCGCGCGCTGCAGTACCAGAAGGCCACCGGGCTGCTGTTCACCCTGCACGAGGAGGACATGAGCCTCTCCGGGCCCGGGGTAATGCACGAGGGCACGGTGTCCGCGCGCATCGGCCTCGCGGGCATCCCCGGCGTGTCGGAGGCCGTGCAGGTGGCGCGCGACTGCGCGCTCGCCGGGTACGAGGACGGCCGCATCCATATCTGCCACGTCTCGGCCCGCGAGACGGTCGACGAGATCCGGCGGGCGAAGGAGCGCGGCGTGGAGGTGACCGCCGAGGTCACGCCGCACCACCTGCTGCTGACCGACGAGGTGGTGGGTGACGACCCCGACCCCGCGCGCTTCAAGATGAACCCGCCGCTTCGCAGCGAGGACGACCGGCAGGCGCTCATCGAGGCGTTGGTGGACGGCACGATCGACGTGATCGCCACCGATCACGCGCCGCATCCCGGCGACGAGAAGGAGAGCCCCTTCGCCGAGGCGCCTTTCGGCGTGATCGGCCTGGAGACCGCCTTCGCGGCCTGCCACACCGAGTTGGTCCTCGGCGGGCGTATGTCGCTCGAGGACCTCATCCTGAGGATGAGCTCGAGGCCCGCAGAGATCTTCGGACTGCCCGTGCCGACGCTGTCAGATGGCGCGCAGGCCAACCTCGCGCTGGTCGACCTGGAGGCAGTCGAGACGGTGGGCGATCGCCCCTATGCCAGCAAGTCGAGCAACGCGGCCTTCGTGGGGATGGACCTCACCGGCCGCATCATCATGACCCTGGCCGGTGGCCAGGACGTCTACCGGAGGGACGCATGAGCAACCGCCACCCGGCGCTCGCCACCCGCGAGGATGCCGGCCTCATCATCATCGACGTGCAGGACGCCTTCGCCCCGGTGATCGACGGGTTCGACGAGGTTGTGGGGAACTGCGGGCTGCTCGCCGAGGGATTCGGCGTGATGGGGCGCCCCGTGATCGTCACCGAGCAGTACCCAAAGGGCCTTGGCCACACGGTGCAGGCGCTTGCCGACCGCCTGCCCGAAGGCACTCCGATCATCGAGAAGACCCGCTTCTCGGCGTGTGGGGTGGAGGGGTTCGAGGACGCCTACGACGCCGCCCGGTGCGACACCTGGGTGGTGTGCGGGGTGGAGTCGCATGTGTGCGTCAACCAGACGGTGCACGACCTGCTCTCACGCGGTGCGTCGGTGCACGTGGCCGCCGATGCTGCGAGCTCGCGCACCCAGGCCAACCGGCAGGCCGGGCTCGACAAGGCGGCGCGGGCCGGCGCGCACGTGACCTCCGCCGAGATGGTGCTCTTCGAGATGCTGGGCCAGGCCGGTGGCCCGGAGTTCAAGGCGATCTCGGCGCTGGTGCGATGAGCGCCGCCGTGATCGTGCTCGAGGACGGCATGGTGCTGCCCTGCCGGTCGGTTGGCGCCCCCGGCACCGCGCTCGGCGAGATGGTGTTCACCACGGGGATGAACGGCTACCAGGAGGCCGTCACCGACCCCTCGTACCTCGGGCAGATCCTCACCTTCAGCGCCCCGATGATCGGCAACTACGGCACCGGCGACCAGGCTCTCGAGAGCGGGCGCGTGTGGCCGGGCGCGGTCATCGCCACGCGCATCGGCGACTCGCCGGGCGTCGCCGGGCCCGTGGGCTTTCGGTCGTGGCTCATCGCGCAGGGGGTGGTCGCGGTGGAGGACGCCGATACCCGCCGCCTGGTGCGGCACCTGCGCGACCACGGCGCGATGCGCGGTGGCGTGAGCACCGAGTTGGGCGCGGAGGAGCTGCTGGCCCTCGTGCGCGAGCACCCGCCGCTCGACGACCGCGACCTGTCGCTGGAGGCCGCAGGTGCGCGGCGGTCGCTCGGCGACAACGGCCCCACCATCGTGGCGGTGGACTGCGGCATGAAGCAGGGCATCCTCGACGGCCTCGCCGGATCCGGAATGCGCGTGGAGGTCGTCCCTGCAGGCACGACGGCCGAGGCGATTCTCGCGCTCGGCCCCGACGGGGTGTTCATCAGCAACGGCCCGGGTGACCCGGCCGCCTGCGTGCCGGTCATCGACGCGCTCTCGGGAGTGCTGGGGAAGGTGCCGGTGTTCGGCATCTGCCTCGGGCACCAGTTGCTGTCACATGCGCTGGGGCTCCGCACGGAGAAGCTTCCGTTCGGCCACCGCGGCGCCAACCATCCCGTGCAACGGGCGGAGGACGGCGTGGTGGAGATCACCGTGCAGAACCACGGCTACGCCGTGGTGGCGGATTCGCTGCCGGACGGCGTGGAGGTCACCCGCACGAGCCTGTTCGACGGCAGCGTGGAGGGTATCGCGGCGCCTGAGCTCTTGGCGGCGTCGGTTCAGTACCACCCCGAGGCCCGGCCCGGTCCGCACGACGCCACCTACCTTTTCCGCGCATTCCGCGACCGGGTGGCTTCCTGATGCCGCGCCGCGAGGACATCCGCACCATCATGGTGCTTGGGAGCGGTCCGATCGTCATCGGCCAGGCCGGTGAGTTCGATTACTCCGGCACCCAGGGCTGCCGGGCGCTGCGCGACGAGGGCTACCGCATCGTGCTCGTCAACTCGAACCCGGCGACGATCATGACTGACCCCGGCGTGGCCGATCGCACCTATGTGGAGCCGCTCGACGTCCAGGCGGCCGAGCGCATCATCCAGGCCGAGCAACCGGACGCCATCCTCCCGACGCTCGGTGGCCAGACGGCGCTGAACCTCGCCATCGACCTCGCCGAGGCGGGCGTGCTGGAGCGCCATGGGGTGGAGCTCATCGGCGCGGATGTGGACGTCATTCGCCGGGCCGAGGACCGCGACCTGTTCAAGGAGTGCATGCGCGAGGTCGGGGTGCCGGTGCTCGACAGCCGCATCGCCACCGATCTCGAGGGCGCGCGCGAGGCCGCGGATGTGCTCGGGTACCCCATCATCCTGCGCCCGGCGTTCACGCTCGGCGGCGAGGGCGGCGGTGTGGCGCTCACCCCGGACGACCTCGAGCCCGTGGTCACCAATGCCCTGGCGGCGAGCCCCATCTCGCAGGTGCTGATGGAGCGGTCGGTCACCGGGTGGGACGAGATCGAGCTCGAGGTGGTGCGCGACCGCAATGACAACGCGGTGATCGTCTGCACGATCGAGAACCTCGATCCCATGGGCGTGCACACGGGTGACTCCGTCACGGTGGCTCCGGCGATGACGCTCGACGACCGCGAGCAGCAGTTACTGCGCGATGCGGCGATCCAGGTGGTTCGCGCGGTGGGCGTGGAGACCGGCGGCGCCAACGTGCAGTTCGCGCTCAACCGCGCCACCGGGGAGATGGTGGTGATCGAGATGAACCCGCGCGTGTCCCGGTCGTCCGCCCTGGCGTCGAAGGCCACAGGCTTCCCGATCGCCCGTATCGCCGCGCGGCTCGCGATCGGCTACACGCTCGACGAGCTGCCCAACGACATCACCAAGGTCACGCCGGCATCGTTCGAGCCCACGCTCGACTACGTGGCCGTCAAGGTACCGCGGTTCGCCTTCGAGAAGCTCACCGAGGACCGCGTGCCGCTGTCCACCTACATGCAGAGCGTCGGCGAGGTCCTCGCATTGGGACGCACCTTCGGCGAGGCGCTGGGCAAGGCGCTGTCGGCCCGTGAGCTCGACGCCCGCCTCGACGAGCCGGCCTCGGTGGACGAGGCCCTCGAGCGTCTGCGGAAGCCCTCGTGGGACCGCTTCGACCTCATGATGTGGGCGGCGGCCCGCGGATCCACCGCTGAGCAGCTCCACGCGTCGACGGGAGTGCACCCCTGGTTCACCCATGAGATCGTCGCGCTCGCGACGGCGGCCGAGGGCCTGCCCGAGGACCTCGCCGCGATCGACCACGACCAGATGCTGGATGCCCGGCGGCGCGGGCTCACCGACCGCGACATCGCGGTGCGCACCGGCGCGAGCGAGGCCGAGGTGGGGCAGAGGCGCCACGCCCTCGGCGTGCGCCCCTCCTATCGCGCCGTTGACACGTGCGCTGCGGAGTTTGCGGCGATCACCCCGTACTACTACGGCACGTTCGGGACGGAAAGCGAGTCCACGCCGCTGGATCGCCCGTCGGTGGTGGTGCTGGGGTCGGGGCCCAATCGCATCGGGCAGGGCATCGAGTTCGACTACTGCTGCGTGCACGCCGCCATGACGGCCCAGGAGCTCGGCTATGCGGCGATCATGATCAACTGCAACCCCGAGACGGTCTCAACCGATCACGGGGTGAGCGACCGCCTGTACATGGAGCCGGTCACTCTCGACGCCGTCCTCGACATCTGCCAGGCCGAGCAGCCCTTGGGCGTCATCGCGCAGCTCGGTGGACAGACCCCGCTGCGCCTCGCCGCCCCGCTGAAGGCGGCTGGCGTGAACGTGCTCGGCACGTCCCCCGAGGCGATCGACATGGCCGAGGACCGGGGGCGCTTTGGCGCCCTGCTCGGTGACCTGGGGCTGAAGGCGCCGCCGTGGGCCATGGCCGAGGGCGAGGCCGACCTGCTCGCGGCGGCGGAGGATGTCGGGTATCCCGCCCTTGTCCGTCCGTCATACGTGCTCGGGGGGCGGGCGATGGCCATCGTCTCGGGCCCCGATGAGCTCCGCGCATGGATGGCGAAGGAGAAGCCGCAGGGCCTCGTGATGGTGGATCGCTTCCTCGCGGGTGCCACCGAGATCGACGTCGATGCGCTCTCGGACGGCGAGAGCACCTGGATCGCGGGCGTGATGGAGCATGTGGAGGAGGCGGGCGTGCATTCCGGCGATTCGGCTTGCGTCCTCCCCCCGCAGGGAATCGGCGATGACGCCGACGCCGATGTGCGCCGCCAGGCCGCGCTCCTCGCAGAGGCCATCGGGGTGAAGGGGCTGCTGAACGTGCAGTTCGCCCTGCGCGACGGCACCGCATACGTGATCGAGGCGAATCCGCGCGCGTCGCGCACCGTGCCGTTCGTGGCGAAGGCCACGGGCGTGCCCGTGGTGCGGCACGCCGTGCGGCTCATGCTCGGGGAGAGCATCGGCGACCTCGGGCTGCCCGCCGGCCGCGCCATGAACCACGTCGCCGTGAAGGAGGCCGTGCTTCCGTTTGCGCGCTTCCCATGGGCTGATCCGGTGCTCGGGCCCGAGATGCGCTCGACCGGCGAGGTGATGGGCATCGGCGCCACGTTCACCGAGGCCTTCGCGAAGGCGCAGCGCGGGGCACGGCAGGCGTTGCCGCGGTCCGGGACCGTGTTCCTGTCGGTCCGCGACGAGGACAAGCCGCGCGTGGCCGGCCTCGCGGCCGACATCCACGCCGCCGGACTCGAGATCGTGGCCACCGGCGGCACCGCCAGCGCGGTCGCGGCAGCGGGCATTCCCGTGCGCGAGGTGAACAAGATCTCGGACGGCCCTCCGCACGTCGCCGACCTCATCCTCGGTGGCGAGGTGGCCATGGTGGTGTGCACGCCGAGCGGGCGCGGGGATCGCGCCGACGGCGCGATCATCCGCCGCGCCGCGGTGCGCGCGGGAGTCCCTTGCATCACCACGATCGAGGCGGCCGAGGCCGGCGCGCAGTCCCTCGGCGTTGACCCATCGGTGGTCGCACCCGTCGCGCTGCAGGATCTCGTGATCGGGTGACAGCTGTGTCAGGCCTGCCCGGGTCGCCTCTTGGCATGGGCGGGGGGAGGCGGGTACAGTCGCCGCGATGGCGATTCCCTCAAAGGCCGGGCAGACACCCCAGAGATCTCTCGACCAGAGGATGGACGCCCTGCGCCGGGCGAATGAGATCCGGTCGCTACGCGCGCAGCTGAAGCGCGACCTGAAGTCAGGGGCCCTCTCCGTGGACCAGGTCATCGAGTCGCCTCCGGACTACGTGCTCACCGCGAAGGTGTTCGACATGATCGTCGCGGCGCCGAAGTACGGGAAGGTCAAGGCCACCCGCCTGCTCAACCAGTGCCGCATCTCCCAGGGCAAGACCCTCGGGGGGCTGTCCGACCGGCAGCGGGGCGAGCTGGTCGATCTCCTGCGCCTCCGGTAGCCCGCCGCCCCCGCGTGTTCGTGGTGTCGGGTCCCTCCGGCGCCGGCAAGGGAACCCTCATCAAGGGCGCGCTGCAGCGCATCCCCGATCTGGCGGTGGCGGTGTCGGTGACCACCCGGGCGAAGCGCCCGGGGGAGGTCGACGGCCGCGAATATCACTTCATGAGCAGGGCGGAATTCGCCCGCCTGGTGGAGGAGGCGGCGTTCCTCGAGCACGCGGAGTTCGCGGGCAACCGGTACGGAACACTCAACAGCGAGCTCGACCGGATCATGCGAACCGGCCGCTCGGTGATCCTCGAAATCGAGTTGCAGGGCGCGCGCAACGTGCGCCGGGTGCGGCCCGAATCGGTGTCGGTGTTCATCGAGCCGCCGTCCCTCGAGGAACTCGCGCGACGCCTGCGCGACCGAGCCACGGATGCCGAGGAGGAGATCGAGGCGCGCCTCGAGGTGGCCCGCACCGAGGTGGCGGCGCGTGAGGAGTTCGACCACGTCATCCTCAACGACCATGTCGATCGGGCCACCGCCGAGCTCGTCTCCGTGATCGACGCCGAGATGGACGCCGCCTAGCGCCGAGTGCCGGGGCGGGGGGTGGGGTTTTTGCTTGACATTCCACGGCCGGGGGGCGGCGATATCGCCTTCCTCCCTTCTGAACGGTCGTTCAGGCGAAATCGCCGCCCCCCGTCCTGCGCGCCGCCGTGCATTGGTCACCCCCGCCGACGCCCCCCGCGTCACCGCGCAGGGCAGGGGCTCCGACTTCGGTCGAACGACCGTTCAGAAGGGAGGAGGCCGAAGTCGGAGCCCCTGGCCGTCCAGGTGTCAGAGGTGGCGTGCACGCCGGCCACTTTGCACGCCGGATTTCGCACGACGGGAGGAGCGGGTCTAGCCTTCCCGGCGTGGCCGAGATCCTGATGGGCGTGACCGGCGGCATCGCCGCCTACAAGAGCCTCGACGTGCTGCGCATCCTGCAGCGCCACGGGCACGGCGTGAGCGTGGTGATGACCCACACCGCTGAGCGGTTCGTCGGCAGCGCGTCCTTCGCCGCGCTCTCG
>Ga0222713_10002428_pt1 | contig 19963 bp, 13 predicted proteins | sample C33_649DmetaG_FD_165061 | JGI IMG/M metagenome (GOLD analysis project Ga0222713, IMG submission 165061) | Estuarine water microbial communities from San Francisco Bay, California, United States - C33_649D | ecosystem: Environmental > Aquatic > Marine > Unclassified | place: USA: California...
CATAAATATGATAGCGTTGGCTTCTTCCATAGCAATTCTAACCTGCTTTCTAATTTCGGTTTCAAACATATCGGAAGAATCTGGCACAAACCCACCCGTATCTACCAGGTTAAAACTTTTACCATTCCAGTCTGTTACACCGTACTGACGATCTCTGGTAACACCACTGATGTCATCAACAATAGCTTTACGCTGCTCTAACAGGCGGTTAAAAAACGTACTCTTACCCACGTTTGGCCTTCCAACAATTGCGACTGTATAGCTCATAATATATTTGTAAAATAGTTAAAATAAATATTCAAATGATAGTATCTAATTAATTGTAAATCAATTTATTGATATCCGTATTCTTTTAGTTGACTGTCATTATCTCTCCACTTAGGGCGCACTTTTACAAAGAGTTCTAAAAACACTTTTTGTCCTACAAAGGCTTCAATGTCTTGTCTGGCCTGTATCCCAATTTCACGAATCATAGTCCCACGCTCCCCTATAATAATGGCCTTTTGGGTTTCGCGGTGCACGATAATGTCGGCCTGGATTTTTATGATATTCTCCTTTTCCTTAAACTCATTTATCAAAACGGCGCTATGGTAAGGTATCTCATCGCCAAACAAATGGTAGATTTTTTCCCTGATCAGCTCGGCCACAAAAAATCTGGTAGGCATATCGCTCAAATCATCCTCACTATAAAAAGGCATGCCCTCCGGCAAAAATGTCAGTACTTCTGCTAATAACTTTTGTAAATGAACTTTTTGAAGGGCCGATATCTTCACCAACTTTTTGCAATAGCTCTTGGCTGCAAAAAACTCGGTAGCCTCTGCAATTTTACCATTGGCAGCGGCATCAATCTTATTTAGAACAACAATTGCTGGCACTTTTAACCTTAAAGCTTCAAAAATGGCGCTGGTTTCTTCAAAATTATCGTTGGCATCCACTATTAAAAGGGCCACATCGGCGTCTTCCAGGGCCGTTTTAACCGCGTGCATCATGCGTTCATGCAGCTTATACCTAGGGTCAATAATACCTGGGGTGTCCGAAAAAATAATCTGATACTCACCCGGGTTGTTTAAAAACGCCTTGATACGGTGCCTGGTGGTTTGTACTTTAGGAGACACAATAGCCATTTTTTCGCCAATAAGGGCGTTTAGCAACGTGCTCTTGCCGGCATTGGGTCTTCCAAAAATATTTACAAATCCAGCTTTCATGGTTGGTTATACTTGATTAAAGCTACCTTAAAGGTAGCTACAAAAAGAAAAAGACCCCGATTTGAGGTCTTTTTTGTTGCGAGGGAAGGGATCGAACCTCCGACCTTCGGGTTATGAGCCCGACGAGCTACCGCTGCTCTACCTCGCGATGTTTGGAGGGCAAAGGTAACGCTAGGAGGCTAGTTCACCAAATATATTTCAACGATTTAAAGCGGTTTAACACTAGAAGCACCACTAGATCGAGTGTCAAAACGACTTACGGTTCCTTTATACCTAATGTCGCTTGCACCTGAGATATTAGATTTTAGGGATTGATTGATGGTTAATCGGATGCTAGATGCTCCAGAAGCTACTACCACACAATTATCGGTAACAAGGCCCAAAGACTTAATCGAACAAGCCCCCGAGATATTAAAATCCGCATCTGTGGCTTTACCTGACAAACTAATATTAGATGCACCACTCGCCCCTACTTTTAAAGCATTCACTTTAACAGGCCCTTTAATATCGCTTGCACCAGAAACACTGATATGCAATCGGTTCGACGTAATTGCATCTACAAAAGAAACATTACAAGCACCGGACACAGTTAACTTTTCTAAACTTTTTACAGTGATATAGGCTTTTAGTTTGTTGTTTTTCCAACTCGACCAACCCTTGTTGTCATAACTCACATACAACACACCCCCAGAAACACGTGCTTTTATATTTTTTGTGGCAGAGGCATCGGCTGCACTAACTCCAACTGCATCCGAACTGCCCTGTGAGATATACACATCAAACGCGTTAGACACATTAATACTAGTAAAACCCGCAAGGTTTCTATCCTCTGCGGCACCATCAAACACCATTTTTTTAGTGGTTTGAGCACATGCACTCGAAATAACAAACATAAAAAAGGCAGCAAAAAGGGATAGTTTCTTAATCATCATGGGGTATTTTTTTTCGTAAAACGTAAGAGTCCTCCTAAAGTTACAGTTGGTAGCAACATTTTTTACATTTAGTTTTGTGTCAACAATTCCTCGGGGTGCTTATGCAAATTGCCATAGGCTGAGAAAATACCCGTAGAACCTGAACAGGGTAATGCCTGCGAAGGGAAGGTGTTCACTTTTTTAGTGCCTCCCATAGCTTTCTCCCTGTTCCCATTTATAAACTTTAAAACAAAAAAGATGAAAAAGTTTTTGGGAACAATGTTATTGGCTTTAACATGTAAACTGCTATTTAGCCAAACCCAACAAAAAGACAGCGTTCAACTTCCCCCCTTAGAAGTTAGAGCCATCAGAGCTTCCGAAAGAGCGCCCTTTGCCAAACAAAATATTAGCAAGGGTGAAATTCAGAAAAACAATTTGGGTCCAGACCTCCCCTTCTTACTCAACCAAACACCCTCAGTAGTGGTGCAATCCGATGCGGGTAATGGCATTGGTTACACGGGGATTAGAATTAGAGGGACCGATGCAACCAGAATCAATGTAACCATTAACGGCATTGCATACAACGACGCAGAAAGTATGGGTACTTTTTTAGTGAACCTACCAGACTTTGCATCATCGGTAAGCAGTATACAAATTCAAAGAGGTGTAGGCAGTTCATCCAATGGTCCAAGTGCGTTTGGTGCTAGCATTAATTTGAGTACACATGAACTAAATGAGAAAGCCTATTTTAGTACCATCAATAGCGCCGGCTCATTTGGAACTTTAAAAAACACCATTCAGTTTGGTAGCGGCCTCATCCATAAATATTTTACGATAGATGCCAGACTTAGTAGTATCAAAAGTGATGGATATATTGACAGAGCCTTTAGTGACCTACGCTCTTATTATGTAAGTGGCGCTTATATAAAAGGTAAAACAAGCCTTCGCTTCACTACTTTTTCAGGAAAAGAAAAAACATACCAAGCATGGTATGGTGTTTCTGCGAGTGACTTAGAAAACAACAGAACATTTAATCCTGCCGGCACCGAAAAATCGGGTGAACCATATAGCAATCAAACCGACAACTATACACAAACACATTATCAATTATTTTTTAACCATCAAATAGCGCAAAATTTAGATCTGCAAGTATCAAGCTATTACACCAAAGGCGCCGGTTATTATGAAGAATATAAAGCAGATCAAGGATTCTCTAAATATGGCATACCAACTATTGTTGTTGGCTCAAATTCATTTTCAAGATCTGACCTAGTTAGAAGACGCTGGCTTGACAATGATTTTTATGGTCAAAACCTATCGCTACAATACAAGAAAAACGATGAGGAAATTTCGATGGGTGGTGGATGGAGCACCTATACTGGGAAACATTTTGGAGAAGTTATTTGGATAGAAAAAGTAAACGCATTTTCTCCAAAAAGATATTACGATTTGCCTGCCATAAAAAAAGAAGCCAACTTATATGCAAAGTGGCAGCATAGTTGGGCTAGTAATTTTAGCAGCTACATAGATCTTCAATATAGAAATGTAAGACACCAAATGGATGGATTTCAAAACAATCCTACCCTTAATATCAATAGAAGTTTTGGATTTTTTAATCCTAAAATTGGATACCAATACAATAAAAATGGATGGGTGCATTATGCAAGTTTTGCTATTGGACACAAAGAGCCCAATAGAGATGATTTTGAAGTAGGCGCGGCAACACAACCCAAACCTGAAAGGCTACAAGATCTAGAAATAGGCCTCGAAAAAAGAAATAAAAAAACAACCTGGAGTGCAAATTTTTATTACATGCACTACACAGATCAGCTGGTGTTAACAGGTAAAATAAATGATGTAGGTGCATACACCAGAATGAATGTACCAAACTCGTACAGACTAGGTATTGAGCTCATGCACACAACAATACTCACTAGTAAATTGCAATTGTCTAGCAACCTAACAGTTAGCAGAAATAAAATAAAATCATTTACAGAGTTTATTGACAACTATGATACCGGTAATCAGGATGCCATTACTAGAAACAATACTGACATTGCATTTTCTCCAAATTTTATTGCTGCAGCTACCCTAGCCTATAAGCCTATGAAACAGTGTACCATTGAACTACACACAAAATGGGTAGGTAAACAATATTTAGACAACAGTTCTTTACAAGAAAGATCACTAGAAGCATTTGCCAATCAGGACATCAGCGCAAGCTACGAGTTTGCTAAAAAAGCAAATCGTTCTTTCCTATTAACAGCAAGGATTAACAATATTACCAATCAAAAATATGTACCAAATGGTTATAGCTACGCATACGTATATGGAGGTGAAACCATTATAGCAAATGGCTACTATCCAATGGCAACCATCAATTATTTAATTGGAATTACAATAAAATTCTAGCATTTTTCTTTCCAGGCAAGCATGCCACCTGTTACGTTTACCACGTCTGTAAAGCCCATGGTTTCTAGCAGTAAGCATGCTTGCCCACTTCTATTACCACTTCTACAATAGAAGTAAATTTTTTGATTTTTAAGTTCTTCGATTTCGTCTAATTGCATGCTTTGAACATGACCAAGTGGCAATAACAATCCACCAATATTAAATTCGGCGTGTTCATGAGGCTCACGCACATCTACTAAATTAATTTTTTCACCAGCGTCGAGTATTTCTTTCAGTGCTTCTACGGTAATTGTTTGCATATAAAACCTATTTAATTTTTAATGGATGGGCCACTTATAGAATCTTTGGGCGGTGGCGTATTGCTTAAATATAAATCTACCAACTGCCCTTGTCTAATTTTATTTGGAACAGGCATCCCTGTTAAAGAATCTAGTTTTGTAGATAAATAACCAGGCGTTTGTCTAAACACAAAAGAGGTAGCAGAATCTTTAATAGTCTCCAAAGACAACACAGACCCAACACTAATGCGCTGCAACAATAACTGGTTTAATGCTTCGGTATAGGTAAGGCCCACTAGGTTTGGTATATCCGTTTCTTCCCCACCAACGCCCGTTCCTATCACCAAACTAATAGTAGAACCCAGCGGAATTTTAACTCCTTGTGCAATGGGTACGCCATTGAAAAGTTGATCGAGTACGGCGTTACGTGCAAAATCAGGCTTATAAGTAACGGCGCCTAATTTTAATTGCAAACTTTGCAAATACAACTCGGCACTTTTAAGAGAAAAACCAACAAGCGATGGCATTTCAACTTGTGGAGGCACCATTCTGTTAATTGTTAAATAAATGGTTCGACCCGCTTTTACAACTTCATCCGCTTCTGGCGTTTGTCTGATAACAGCAAGTTTTGCAACACTATCAACATAAATAGAATCGAGTATCACTACTTCAAATCCTTCCTTCTCTAATTGCTGCTGTGCGGCCATATAACTTTGCCCAACTACAGAACTTACCTTGGCCGTTTTACCATATCCTGTAATCCACCCGAGTGATAAAAAAAATACAATCAGTAAAAAAAATAGTCCCCCAATACCAATGAGTATATTTTGCCATAAAGGCTTTTGTACTATTTTTTGTATTAGGTTTTTCATGTACAAATTAATTAAGCGATTCTTCTACAATAGAAGTATAAAATTCTTGAAGACTCATTCCCATGGCTTTTACTTGTTGCGGAATAACACTTGCCGCAGACTGACCGGGCACCGTATTCACTTCTAACATATAAGGCAAGCCTTTTTCTTCGTTATAAATAAAGTCGATACGAACCACACCCCTGCAATTGAGCACTTCATATACTCTTTTAGCAGCAGCTTCTAATTGCGACTGCATCGTCTCAGCAATTAAAGCAGGTGTTGTTTCAACACTCTTGCCTTGGTACTTTGCTTCAAAATCAAAAAACTCATTGGACGTTTCAATTTCAGTAATTGGCAAAACTTGCAAAGTGCCGTTGGTTTTAAATACACCAATGGTAAATTCTCTTCCACTAATAAATTCTTCTACCAGCACTTGGGTATCTTCTTTAAAAGCCTTTTCTAATGCGGGCTCCAATGCATCAGCAGTTGTAACCTTACTCATACCAATACTACTACCACCGTTGTTTGGTTTCACAAAAACAGGTAGTTGTAATTTGGCTAATATATTTTTGGGAGAAACCGGTGTGTGCTTAAACAAATGCATGGAGTTAGCAACAGATATACCACCAAATGCAGCCACTGCAACGGTATAACGTTTATTAAAAGTTAAGGCAGAAGTAGCCGCATCGCAACTGGTATACGGCAGCCCTAACATATCAAAATAGCCTTGTAATTTTCCATCTTCACCGGGCGTTCCATGTATACATAAAAGCACCACATCAAAATTAATTTTGCTGCCGCCATCCGTAATAGAAAAATCATCTCTATTTACTTTTTGAGGCGCCTCATTATCTGGCGTATACCACCACCCTGACTGGTTGATATCTATTTGAAAAACATCAAATTTATTTCGGTCTAGATTACCGTTAACAGTAATAGCACTCTTATAACTAATTTGCGCTTCACCACTTAAACCACCGGTAACAAGTGCTACTTTTTTTTTCATAAATCCTTTTGTATTAAAAGAAAATTAGAGGTGTAGCTTGTCTTTTTTTGCAAGCAATTCTTCTACCGTTTCTTTGTACAACTCATCAGGCACACAACAATCTACAGGACATACCGCAGCACATTGTGGTTCTTCATGAAACCCTTGACACTCGGTACATTTATTAGGGGTAATATAATAGGTATCTACACTGATAGGTGAAAGTCTAGCATCTGTTGCAACAGCACTACCATCCATCAATGTAAAACTCCCTTTTACAGAAGTTCCATCGGCGATGGCCCACTCTACCCCACCTTCGTAAATTGCGTTATTTGGACACTCGGGTTCACATGCCCCGCAGTTGATACATTCGTCTGTAATTTTAATAGCCATATTAAATGGTTTTGTTTGGGTTACTGAATTTACATTTGCAGTATCAAAAATACGGCCGACAAATGATTTTACAAGAACGAATTGAAATACTTAACAAATTAAGTGCCTATATGGCCGGAAATGAGCCAGCATGGGCCTTAGCAAAGGAAAGAGCTGCCCGTGAAAACCCCTGGTTTGCCCCCGAATTCATCGAAAAAGCGGCGAATTCGATCATAAATAGCTTTTTAGACCCCCAACTATTAGCAAATTGGGCTGCCAAATATGAGGTTCCGGACCAGCAAAGCCAGCCTAAAAAAGTGGGTTTGGTGATGGCCGGCAATATTCCACTGGTAGGTTTTCACGACTTTTTATCAGTATTTATTTCGGGCCATATCGCTGTTATCAAGCCCTCCTCTAAAGATGAAATTTTAATCAAACATATAGTTGCGGAACTTATTAAAATGGATGATCGTGTTTCTAGCATGGTATTTTTTGCGCCACAACTTGCCGGACTTGATGCCTACATCGCAACGGGAAATAATAATAGCAGCCGGTATTTTGATTATTATTTTGGCAAATTTCCAAATATTATAAGACGCAACAGAACATCGGTGGCAGTTATTGACGGTACAGAAACAGCAACTGAGCTTGATTTATTAGCAGATGATATGCAAACTTATTTTGGTCTTGGTTGCCGAAATGTTACGCAGTTATATGTGCCCACCAACTATGATTTTATTCCACTTTTAACAGCGTTAAAAAAATACGAGTACTACCTAGATTTTCATAAGTACAAACATAATTATGACTACCACTTGGCGCTATTAATTATGGGTAATAAATATTATATGAATAATGACTCAGTTATTTTTGCCGAAAACGAAAGCCCCTTTTCGCCGGTGAGTCAGGTCCATTATCAGTTTTACGCGGAGCTGGAACAACTTAGTCATTTAGCCCAAAATACAGATATCCAGTGCATTGTAGGTCATGGCTATATCCCTTTTGGTAGTACCCAATCCCCAAGCTTAACAGACTATGCCGATGGCACAGACACCCTGGCATTTTTGCAGACTTTGTAAACCTCAGCGTAAAAAATTTGTTAAATAAGACAGATGGTACACAGACAAATTTGCAGCTTTGTTTATTTGTACCGTAAAGGCATGTAAATTGTAGAACCTTTAAAAAAAAATAACGATGAATATGAATTTCAAAACTATGGCCGCGGTGATAGCCATTAGTGCCACAACTGCTATTGTAAGTGTTTGGGGAGTAAGCAAATTCAATGCATACCAACAAGCTGGCGTTCAGGACCCGAACAAATTACCTTTTAATTATGTTGGATTTAATAACAACAATGCACCAGCTGTTGCCGTAGATTTTACACCTGCTGCAACCACGGCGGTTCCTGCTGTTGTGCATATCAAAACAAAAACTAAAGAAAAGCAAATTAGCTCAGGCGGATCACGTGGAAGAAATCCATTTTCTGATTTCTTTGGCGACGACTTTGGAGATTTTTTTGGCGGCGGTCCTCGCGTAATGCCTGAACAACGTGCAAGTGGAAGCGGTGTTATTATAACAGAAGACGGATACATTGTAACCAACAACCACGTGATTGATGGTTCTGATGAAATCAATGTCACCCTCGGCAATAAAAAATCTTATAAGGCTACCCTAATTGGTGCAGACCCTAGTACCGATATTGCTGTTATTAAAATAGAAGCAAAAGGACTACCTTATTTAATTTATGGCAATAGTGATGAAGCTAAACTTGGACAGTGGGTTTTAGCCGTTGGTTATCCGCTAAGTTTAGACGCTACTGTTACAGCAGGTATCATTAGTGCTAAATCAAGATCTATCGATATCAATAGAAAACAAAGTGATAGACCTGTAGAATCTTTTATTCAAACAGATGCTGCAGTTAATCCAGGTAACAGTGGTGGTGCACTCGTTAATACTACTGGTGAACTCATTGGCATTAACTCTGCCATAGCATCTCCTACTGGCTCTTATGCAGGTTACTCTTACGCAATACCTGTTAACATTGTAAAAAAGATAGTAACTGATATTGTAAAATTTGGCACCGTTCAACGTGCGTATATTGGCATTAACTTTTTACCAGAAAATGTTACTGATGAACAAAAGCTTGCCTATGAAAAAGAATTTGGTATTAGCATCAAAGAAGGTGAAGGTGTATTTGTAACTGATGTTCCAGCAAGTGGTGCAGCTGCCATAGCAGGCATAAAAAAATATGATATCATTACAAAAATCGATGGGGTTACTATTACCTCTGGGCCAGAATTACAAGAACAAGTAGCCAAACGCAAACCAGGAGATAAAGTAAGCTTAACCTACAAAAGAGCAGGAAAAGAAAATACCGTAACACTTACTTTAAAAAACAAAGTGGGCAATACGGATATTGTTAAAAATACTTCCATCATCGAAAAATTAGGTGGCACATTTGAAAACCTAGATAAAAAAGTAGCAGCAGCCAACGAAGTAGAAGGTGGTGTGGTGGTAAAAAAAGTAGGCGAAGGATTACTGAAAAAAAGTAGAATGCAAGATGGGTTTGTAATCATCAGCGTAAACGGATCCGAAGTAAAAAGCCTAGACGAACTCAAAGAAATATTAGCTAAAATGAAATCTGGTGTTGTAAGACTCGAAGGATTTTATCCTGGATTTGAAGGCAGCTACACTTACCCGCTAAACCTTAGTGAGGAATAAGCTGATATACCAGATATTCACCGGCCTGTAATTCAAATTTTTCATTGCCTGAAAATGAAAATTGTAGGCCCGAAAATATTTGTTCAAAAGTTCCAAACAGCAAAGGATGGCTAATTTCAAAAGCCAATCTATTATGCTCCGAAATATTGAGAAGCACCAAAACAATACTGTTTTGGTGCTTTTTTATAAAGCCTATAATACTATTGGGGTATGGTGTTTGAAGCATTTGATTTTGACCAAATACAACAGCATCATTTTGTGTACGAATGCTTAAAAGCGACTTATAAAAACCATGTAGTGCCGGTTGCTTTGTTTGCAGAGACCAATCCAGTTCATCTTTTTCAAAAAATGACAATCGTTTATGATTAGGGATTTCCTGACCACTATATACAAGTGGCAACCCACCCCAAGTGGCCGTAAAAACAGCCCATGCTTTGGCTGTTACACCATATTTTTCATACTCCGTTCCGTTCCAACTATTTTCGTCATGATTGGATGTAAAAAATAATTTTTGCGTATTTGATCCTTGGCTTTTATAGATATCAAGTTGTTCCAATACCGGATTTAAACTCGGTTCATGCCTATTAATAGAACCACTTGCATGCATAAATGCCCAAGCATAGTTAGTATCAAAGGCTTCATAATAATGCGGGTCTTCGCACTCTGCTAGCCAGTATAAAGGCTTTATGGTATCAAGCAATTGTCTTGCCTCTACCCAAAAATCAAGTGGCACCAAATGAGCCATATCACATCTAAATCCATCAACACCAAAGGTGTCAACCCAATAGCGCATCGCATCCATCATAGCAGTACGCATATCCCTGTTATTGTAATTTAAATCGATAACATCAGTCCACCCATTGCGCTCTGTGAAATTCCCTTCCGCGTCTTGCATGTAAAAGTTTGGATTTGAGGTAGTCCAAACATGATCTTGACCCGTATGGTTGGCTACCCAATCAATAATCACTTTCATACCAAGTGCATGTGCCGCATCTACAACGGCAATAAAATCCCCCTCTGTTCCAAATTCTTCGTTAATAGCTTTGTAATTACGACAGGCATAATAACTTCCTAAACTACCAAGCCGTCCTTTACTAGCAATTGGCGTTATAGGCATGAACCATAAAACAGTAACACCCATATCTGCTAGTCTTGGAAGATGCGCTGCAAAGGAAGCCAATGTCCCATCTTTGGTATACTGCCTCACATTCACCTCGTAAATGTTTGCACGATGCGCCCAAGGAACAGTATTAAATGGCATGTGTTTTAAATTTAGAAAACAAGATAGATAAAAGAAATACGAACACAGCACCAATAACATTGAGCCACAAAAATCCAATGCCAACAATATTATATTTATCTAAACAAAAACATACAATAACAAATATTTCTCCTACTATGGCAGCCCAAAACACAGCAGTACCTCCCACTTTTTTAGCATAAAAAGCAACTAAAAAAATGCCCAAAATAACGCCATAAAATAAAGAGCCTAGTACATTAACGGCTTCTATCAAACTCCCCATACCCGTTGCAAACTGTGCCGTTAAAATGCAAAATACCCCCCAAGCCAAAGTATACCATTTAGACGTTTTATAGTCAGTTGCAGATTGGGCAAGTGTTGTTCCATCAATTGTTTTTGATCTAAACCGCAAATGAAAATCGATAACGGTGCAGGAGGCAAGTGCGTTAAGCGCCGCTGCAATAGAACCCCATGCTGCTAAAAAAATGACAGCAATTAATAAGCCCACAAGACCTACTGGCAAATAGTCCACAACAAAGCGTAAAAAAATATAGTTGGTATCATTTACGTCTGCTCCTGGCACAGCAGTTGCAATGACTTGTTTATAATTTTTTTGTATGGCCGTTAACGATGCGGCTCCTTGTTGAATTTTATTTTCTAGGGCCGTATCTGTTTTTTTAGTTTGTACAAGTGCGCTGTTAAGTTCCAACTGTTTAGCCTGCGCTGCCTTAAACTGATGTTGAATGGCAGCTAATGAATCTTTGTAAGGTGTAGACCAGGCTTTGGTTTCAACGGTTCTATTAAAAAATATGGGAGATTCTTTAAACTGATAAAATGTAAATAGTAAAACACCTAATAATAATATTAAAAACTGCATAGGTATTTTAACAACGCCATTTAGTAGGAGTCCTAATTTACTTTCTTTGTCATTTTTTGCAGTAATGTACCTACCTACTTGTGATTGATCGGTACCAAAATAAGAGAGTGCTAAAAAAAAGCCCCCAATTGTTCCGCTAATAATATTGTACCGGTCTTTAAAATCAAATCCACTACCTGTACTACCTGTTGTAATGACATTTAATTTACCCGACACTTCGCCCACTTTTAATGCATCCGAAAATCCGAGACCATCCGGTAGCAGGTGAACCAAATAATAACCCGACACCACCATCCCAATAAATATAATTACAAACTGAAGCTGTTGGGTATAAGCAACTGCCTTAGATCCACCACTCACGGTATACAAAGTAAGCATCCCGCCCATCGCAATATTGGTCCAATAAATATCCCAACCCAGTAAAGAGGATAAAATAATAGAAGGCGCATAAATACTAATACCCGTAGAAAGTCCGCGCGATAATAAAAATAAAAAAGAAGTAAAGGTTCTCGTTTTTAAATCAAAGCGCTGCTCTAAAAATTCGTAGGCTGTAAATATTTTTAACTTGCTAAACATAGGAACAAACCACACCATTATTACAATCATAGCGAGTGGCAAGCCAAAATAATATTGTACAAAACGCATACCATCGGTGTATGCCTGACCAGGTGCCGATAAAAAAGTAATAGCACTAGCTTGCGTGCCCATAATACCAAGTAACACCAAATACCATGGCATAGAACGGTTGCTTAAAAAGTAGCCTTCCAAATTTTTTGTAGCATTACTTTTATACAAACCATAAGCAATAATAAGTATAAACGTAACCACCAAAACAATCCAATCTATCAATGACATATTTTATCGTTTTGGTAATGCAATTAGATTTGCCAATAATTTATACGCACCAGAAACACCAGCAGGCAATTGTCTAAAAAGCGCTAATCCAACATATGAAAAATTACCTTTTCCATACGCACCAGTAATTAAAGAGCCGCTTGACGGTTGTTCGTTTTTATCATGCATAGATAGTGGCGCTTCATAACGGGCATCAATAGCGGTTGCCTGATAAGTACTTCTCTCCTGAATCCATCCTTCAAAATCACGTGCCGTAATAAGATTAGGTGATTGTAACACAGGATGGGCGGGATTTGAAAATACAACTTCTGCGTTTTCCTCAGTCACCCTTGATCCTGCGCTTATTGTAAACGGATACGGTGCCATAGGAGGCGTTAAACCATTCGATCCTGTCCTATTATATTGCACAATTAAATTGCCTCCATTTTGTACATATTGTAAGAGTGTTTGATACCCTTCTTTTAAAAATGCATTTACATTGTAGGCTCTAACACCCGTAACAATCGCGTCAAATCCTGCTAAATATGAAAGCGTGCAATTGGCCGCCGTTATTTTTTCTACGCGGTAACCAAGTTGAATAAGCGCCTCTTCGGTTAAATCGCCAGAACCCGCAATATAGCCTACCCGAGCGCCTTTTACCCGAATAGGCTCATCTACCACTTTGACAACATCTTGCAAGAGATAATGGGTATTTGGAATGTGATCGTAAACAATTTTTTGGAGGCGCTCATTGTAATGCTGGGTACCCTTACTGCTCGTTACTGCAACCGATGCAGTAATTGAATTTGATACAGTAGCAGGATTGTAGAAACGGGCAAGAGGCACTTCAATAGTAGTTGTTTTTGCACCATTAAAAACCGAATCTACACCTTGCTCATAAACTTCCTTCCCTGTTTTTTGATCCATTAAACTAAAACGAACTCCTGCGCCCATTTGCTTTTCCTGATTGGATACCACAGTAAGTTGTAAAGGTGTTGCAGGATTTTTTTTGCCTTTTTCAGATAACACACCTGTTAAAACAATTGTTGGTTTTACAACAAGTTCGTATGGTGGTATTAAAATAAATGGTTGCACACATTCACCTTTAACAAGGTCTACATATTTATACTGAACCGGTCTTGTAATGGTAAATACAACACCTTCAATAGCACAGGTAAATTGTACAGAAATAGTTGGATCATTCCATGCTTTCCCTAGTACACCATAATCATTCACTAAAAACATACCATCCAACTTTTTGGGCTGCTGTAACCAATAAGGTTGAAATTGATTTTTTGCTGCCACAGAAGGCAGGCTTACCGTATAATTGTAATTTTTATTTTGAAACAATTTTTGTCCTACCTGTTTTGTAAATGCCTGATTCGATAAAGTAAAATTTTCTAAGGTAACAGCAGCAGTAGACCTGTTATTAATTGTACATGTAAAACTAATCGTATCTCCTTGTACCGCTTTTTCTGAAACTGTATTTGCCTCCACAGACAATCCAGCAGCAGCTTCAATAATTTGTTGAAGTGCATGTAATTTATACCCTTTCCATACAGAGCTAGGAAGTCCCTGCATTTGTTTATAAATTTTTATAAGGGCAGGTAATGATAAAGAGGGCTGTAAAGGATTGAAAGCAGCAATAACCGCATCAATCGAAGTTGAAATACTTTCCGCATTTTGACCAAGTCGGGTCCAATCAATTGCAACACCATCCAATAAACTTTGAGTAGGCGCATCTCCTATAAGGGTTGTAAAATATTCTATAATTTCTCCTTTTCGGCGAGGTCTTCCCTCTCCCTGACTTTTGTGCATACTTCTTGCTTCACCGCCTATTTCACCATAACTTTTTCCTTCGAGCGCATTATATACACCTACATCTATTTTAAATTGATCATTACTTGTTGTATTGGAGCCGCCAAAATTAAACGTATTCCAAAGTAGTCTTTTGGCTTGCCATACGGTAACACCATTTGTTAGTTGTTCCGGAAATTGATTGGGATCGGCAGCTGCAATAAAAGCCTCTCTTGTAATTTGCGCAGAAGCACTATGATGTCCATGGCCTGCGCGCGCGTCCGGAGGAAAGCGAGCAATAATTACATCTGGCTTATAATTTCGAATCACCCACACAGCATCTGCTAATACTTTGTTGCGGTCCCATATTTGTAACGCTTCATCCATGCTTTTGCTAAAACCAAATTCATACGCACTTGTAAAATATTGTTCGGCGCCATCTATTTCTCTGGCGGCTAGTAATTCTTTGGTCCGAATCATACCCAGTTCAATACCCTGCTCTGGGCCAATTAAATTTTGACCACCATCGCCCCTAGTTAAACTCAAATAGGCTGTTCGGTACATTTTTTCTTTAGCCAAATAAGGCAATAAACTATTGTTTTCATCGTCGGGGTGTGCAGCAACATATAAAACAGAACCTAACACTTGTAACTTTCTCAATGATTGTAAAATGAAGGCACTAGGCATTACACCGCCATTATTCTGACTCACCTGTTGTGACCATCCACTATTACTAGAAAACAGTAATGCCATTAAAAATAGCAGGATAAAAAAGTAAGATTTTTTCATAGCTGTCAAAACGTCTAATTGGGCTGTCATTTAAATCATGAACAGTTTGTTAAACAAAGCGTGAATGTAACAAAAAATGGCCCAGATTTAACCAAAAATTGAGTAATTTTCAACCATGAAATCAACAATCTTTACGGCCCTCTTATTTTGCCTTTATAGTAACGTTATGGGGCAATATGAAAATACAATTGTAGGCCCCACAAAAGCAGTAAATCCGTACCAATATATTGTTGTAAAATCTGGCACTTTTAATAGCGCAGGTGTAACAAGCGCGCACCCCCTTGCAAGCATGGTTGGCGCCGCTATCATGAAGCAAGGCGGCAATGCATTTGACGCAACCATTGCAACACAATTTGCACTGGCAGTTGTATACCCGGGAGCAGGTAATATTGGCGGTGGCGGCTTTACACTTGCCAGAAAAAAAGACGGCAGCCTAATTGGCATCGATTATAGAGAAGCTGCTCCTGCAAAAGCAACAAGAGATATGTATTTAGATGCTGGGGGGAATGCACAAGATGCGCTTTCACAAAATGGTCATTTAGCTTCTGGCGTTCCGGGTACTGTGGCGGGTATTTTTGCAACCTTGCCGCATGCAAAACTTCCTTTTGCAACACTTATTCAACCGGCTATTGATTTAGCGCGTTACGGATTTGTAATTACCGAAAGAGAAGCGTCTAGTTTAAATAGCACAAAAAAAGATTTTATAAAATATTCAACAAAGCCATCGGCATTTGTTAAAGAAACAAAATGGAAAGTTGGAGACACCCTCATTCAAATAGAACTTGCTAATACACTAACGCGCATTCAAAAAAATGGTGCCAAAGGATTTTATGAAGGTGAAACAGCAACACTCATAGTTGATGAAATGAAAAGAGGCGGCGGACTTATCACACTCGAAGATTTAAAAAGTTATCAAGCAAAACTTAGAACACCAATTGTATTTAATTACAGAGGTTATGGTGTCATTAGTTTTGCGCCTCCTAGTAGTGGGGGTATTTTAATTGGCCAGATGCTTAAAATGATAGAGCCCTTCAATGTTCAAAAAATGGGTTATCAAACTGACGAATCGGTGCAACTAATGATTGAAGTGGAGCGCCGTGCTTACGCTGATCGAGCTGCACATATTGGTGATCCTGATTTTTATAAAGTACCTCAAAAAACATTACTTAGCAACGCATACTTAAAAGGTAGAATGCAAGATTATAAGCCCGGCATTGCAGGCTCAAGCGATCAAACGGTAGCAGGTGATGCACCTATCTCCGAAGAAACAACACATTTTAGTGTGGTTGATCCGGAAGGTAACATGGTTGCTGTTACCACTACCCTTAATGGAGGCTATGGCAATAGAACCGTTGTAGGTGGCGCAGGATTTATATTAAACAATGAAATGGATGATTTTAGTGCAAAACCAGGCAGTCCAAATATGTATGGTGCCATTGGTGGAGAGGCCAATTCTATTGCTCCACATAAAAGAATGCTTAGTTCCATGACGCCTACCTTACTTATAAAAAACAACAAGCCTTATTTGACTGTGGGCACACCAGGAGGCACGACTATTCCAACATCGGTTTTTCAAACAATTGTTAATCTCGTTGATTTTAATATGAGTTTAGAGGACGCCATTAACAATCCAAAGTTTCATCATCAATGGCTCCCTGATGATGTGAGCATAGAAAAGACATTTAACCAAAATACCAAAGCTGCCTTAGAAAAAATGGGCTATCGTATAAAAGAAAGAGGAAGTATTGGTAGAACCGACGGTATCGTTATTGGTCCAACGGGTAAAAGAATCACTGTTGCTGATAAAAGAGGCGATGACGCCGTGGCAGGATATTAATAATTGATACTTGAATACAAAATAACCTGAAAAGAAAATTAAAAATATCTAGAAATATTTTGCTCGCGGTTGTTGCGTGCTTCTTTTTGATGCTCCTACTTTTAAACACGAGTCCAGTACAAAACTATATCGCAAAAAAAATCACTTCCTCTATTTCAAAAAAATTAGGTGCCGAGGTTCGTATCAGAAAAGTAAATATTAGTCCATTTAATAAATTAAACATCGAAGGTATACTGGTACGCGACCTAAACAAAGACACCCTACTATTTGCAAACCTGTGTAAAATAAGAATTACCGATTGGTTTTTCTTACAAAAAAATGCAACACTCAACTATATTGGAATAGAAGACGCCGTTGTAAAAATCAATAGAAAAACAAATACATGGAATTACGCATTCATCATAAACTATTTTAACAACAGCGACACAAGTAATAAAGGCAATAAAACGCATTACGATATTAAAAAAATAGACTTAAAATCTGTTCGGTTTGAACAAAACGATCAGTGGACTGGAAATTACATGAGCGCAAGTGCTGTAAGTATAGTGGCGGATTGCAAAAAAATGAATATCGCTACCGGATTTATTAAATTAGGGAATGTTGGTTTAGATCAACCTTCTTTTGTAATGAAAGTGATACCAGCCTTACAACCTAGCAATAGCAAAAAAACGGTCGCCTCAACCCCAACAAATTCAAGTCCACTCAACATTAATGCAGATGAAATCACAATCAATAAAGGTTCGCTTGTTATTGATAGTGACTTAGAAAAACCATATCCTAATTTTGACGGAACGCATCTCCATTTTTTTAGTATCAACGCTTCTATTAAAAATGCTTTTGTATCAGAAAAAGAAATAAAAGCTTCCATAAAGCTTTCTGCTAAAGAAAGATCCGGTTTATTGGTAAAAAAATTAAATACTGTATTTACGTTCAATCAGAACATCATGGAGTTTGCCAATTTAGACCTTCAAACCAACAGGTCACGCATTGGCAACTACTATGCTATGAAGTTTTCAAATTTTGAAAAAGATTTTAGCAAATACATTTCAAATGTTGTAATGGTTGCCAATCTCAAAGAATCGGTGGTACACACAGATGATATTGCTTTTTTTGCTCCCGCTATGTCCACGTTTAAAACAAAGGCAGCGGTTTCAGGAAAATATACAGGAACAGTAGCTGATTTTACAGTCAACCAACTACAACTTAGAACAGGAAGCAACAGTGTTTTAACGGGCACTTTTTCGATGAAAGGGTTGCCAGCAATAGAAACTACTCAAATAACTTTACAAAAAGGGTTTGCCCAAAGTAATTACAAAGACCTAGCCCAACTCATCCCTTCAATACAAAATATACAAAGCCCCAGCATTGCTTCATTGGGTACCATTTTATACCGAGGAGATTTTAAGGGCACTGCTTTTGACTTTGTTACCAAGGGTGTATTTAGCACTGCACTAGGCGGTATCACTACTGATATCAATTTAAAGCTACCTACACAAGGAGAGCCTAGCTACAAAGGAAAATTGGAAACCGTCGCCTTTAACTTGGGAAAATTCACAAACAATAGCGATATAGGCACTATAGATTTTAAAGGAAGCATCGAAGGCAGCAGCTTTGATATTGAAAAATTAAAAACGAGTATTAGTGGAGATATTAGAACCATTCAATACAAAAACTACGATTATAAGAGCATTGTAACCAACGGCACTTTTCAAAAAAAATATTTTAGGGGTGATATTATTATCAACGACCCCAATCTAAACTTTACGAGCTCGCTAGAAATCAATTTCAATCAAACCATACCAGCCTTTAATATTGTTGGGGACTTGGCCTATTCAAATTTAAAAGCCCTAAAACTGTATCCAAAGTTCATTGAAGTTACGGGCTTATTGGATGCCAATTTTTCGGGAAACAACCTCGATAATTTTACAGGAAATGCTAAATTTTTAAACGCTAATATTAACGACTCAACCACTAAATTAAATTTCGATTCCTTATCGCTACGTTCATCACAAATAGGGATTGAAAAACTTATAACCTTAAAAAGTAACGACTTTAATGCAAGTATCAACGGACAATTTAAGGTTGCTGATTTACCAAAAAGTATTCAATCCTTTTTACACCACTACTACCCTAATTATATAGAGGCGCCAGGCAAACTAAGTGCAGATCAAAATTTTACCATTAAAGCAAATGCCAACTATATAGATCCCTATATTAGTTTATACAATAAAAACTGGAGCGGGTTTAATGACTTTTCGTTTGAAGGCAACATCAATACCAAAAGCTATCAACTCATAGCGTCAGCAAATATTCCGTATGGCAAAATCAATGACTACGCTTTCACTGGCGCTAACATTCAAGCCAAAGGCGATATCAACAACCTCAGCTTATTAACCAATATAGATAATTTTGGTATCGGTGATAGTATTCATTTCCCCAATTCAATTATTTCAATAGATTCAAAAAATGATAAATCCATTGTACAGGTTAAAACAAGTGCTTCTAGTAATTTGAATGATGCCAATTTAGAAGCAGAAGTTTATACCTTACAAGATGGCATTCGCATCCAGTGGAAACCTTCTAATTTTACCCTGAATAATAAAAAATGGACCCTCGAAAAAGAAGGTGAACTCGTACTTCGCAAAAACTTTGTACAGGCAAGTAATGTAAAGTTTGTACAAGGTACCCAAGAAATATTAATTCAAAGCGAAGAAGAGGACGGCGGCAATACCAATCAACTCAATATAAAACTCAATAACCTTGTAATTGGGGATATTACAAACTTGTTGATTCAACAACCACGTTTTGAAGGTATTGCCAATGGAAATATTACATTGAAAAACATTTTTTC
>Ga0222713_10002429_pt1 | contig 19959 bp, 26 predicted proteins | sample C33_649DmetaG_FD_165061 | JGI IMG/M metagenome (GOLD analysis project Ga0222713, IMG submission 165061) | Estuarine water microbial communities from San Francisco Bay, California, United States - C33_649D | ecosystem: Environmental > Aquatic > Marine > Unclassified | place: USA: California...
ATCTTTACTGAGTATAATATCTTTCTTTTTAGGTCTTGCCATAATACTATAAATATTTCAACTAAGTTTTTATAATTCATTTAGTCTTTTCATCAAATCAAAATAAAGTTTTTTAAATTTTTTCATCGATGTTCTAATTTCTTTTGTTGACAGATTTGTCATTTCTCTTAGTGAAAGTAAAATAATATTCTTATTAAATTTATTATTATCATTCCCAATAAAAATATTTTCGTAATTTTCAAATAGTTCGACAAGTGCATTACCCAATCTTTGTTCATTCTCACTCATATTAGGGTCCATTAAAAAATCTTTTAATTCCTTAATGAATTTTTCAATAACATCAATAGGTTCAATAGTAGTACCATCAATGTGATAAATCATGTCAGGTCTATTTTCTAAAGAAAGTGAAATGTCTTCATATGATATTTTTCTATTTGTTTCTTTTTGGTCTTTAATAATTTGACCCATTAAATAGTTTTTACAGATAGTACCAAAATAGGAGTATGCCTTTTTGTTTTTATCTGGTTTAAACTTTTCTATTTTTGTAACTAAAAAAGAATGAGTATCATTATGGATTTCAATAAAATCCATATCTTTTCTATATAGTTTGTACCGTCTTATGATTGATTCAATCATCTTATCTAACGGTGCACGTAAAAATTCATTATAGATATCATTACGTTCATTATAGGTTGTGGCAGTTAAGAACATCCTAACTGCCGTCTCCTCTCTTACGTCAAAATAATTGGTATTTGTAGGTTTTCTACCCCTCTTTCTCGATTCAGTTAGAGTTTGTGAGGAACCCGACAATTCGGTTACTAACATTAAGCATCGACTGGTTCATATTTTATGCCTCTATCTTCAGTGAAGAAATGTTCTTTTTTAGCTGAATCAATCCAAAAACGAACTTCGTCATCCGTAATTCTGTGTGTACCATTTTTGTAACCCCAGAAAATTGAACCTTCACGTAAATTGATATGCTTGTAACCAATTTTAGGAATAGTCATTAATGTCGCCGAGTTATATGTTAATCTTAATAAGAATTCATAAATAAATGTAAGTTTAAACGATGGTTTAAATCCTCCAAAATCCTCATAAGTTTCTTTTTTTAGAACTATACCTGATGTTTGGAAGTTTTGATAACTTAACAACATATCGTTACTTAGAATACCAATTTCAGTATTCATGCTAGCCGCAAATGTTGCTTCATTAGTAAACCCTGCAAATACACCCTTACCGTCAACGTCAACTACAATCGGTAGAAAACCATCAACTTCAGGATATGCATCCATATATACTTTTACATTTTTAAACCAAATAGATGCATACTCGTCATCAAATTCTAAGATTGAAATCCATTTAGATTTTGCCTTTGAAACTCCATAGTTAACCTGACTACCAAAATCAGTTTTACCTTCATTATGGTAAATATTTACAGTCAAACCACTAAAATTGTAGTTTGAAATGTAATTTGATAATGACTCTTCACCTGAGTGAACGATAACCAATTCATTAATACCAATAACTTGGTTTTGTATAGACAAAATTGCTTTGTCAAAGTATTCTGTAAAGTCCAAATGTTTAGATGACTCTACTGGTAATATTACTGAAATATCTAAATTTTCCATGTTATTCTGCTTCTGTTAATTTTAATTTATCCAATTGTTCTTGGAATGAATTTTTTCTTGTTGATAGGTATGCGTCAAAATGTTTTACTACCGTAGATGTGAAATATTCAGCATCTTTAAATCTTTCGGCCGTTCTTAAACCTGTACCGTAAAGTTGGTCTGAAATATTATCCTCCAACCAATTTTGAGTGAACTCAGCTAAGATATCAACTAATCCGTTTTGTTCGTATGTCCAAACACCATTTGAGTCTGTCATCCAATCAGGTTTCATGTTAGGTACTTTACCAATTACAGGTGTACCTGAAGCCATACTCTCAATAGGATAAGTACCAAAAGCGCTGACATCATCAACCCAAACAGAAACATAAGATTCTTTTAATAATCTTGCGAATTCTTCTTGATTTGTAGCTCTCATATCACGAAAAGTAATCCATCTATATTGAGGGTACTTCAAATAAAATTCTTTAACTATTTTCATAGTATCTCTTGGTTCTCTTGTGTGAATACAAACAATTGGTTTTGCTGGTTTTTCTTTTTTATTGAATAACTCAGGAATTAAAGGTTCCACAATGTCAAATGATACATTTTTCATGATTTTAGAGACGTGTTCTTTTTGTAAGTCACTGGTGGTAATACATTTCATAAACCCATATTGTGACCATGATATACCTGGTGATAGTGTTTCTAACATATGGTCGTATGCTTGACATAGAACTATTTTACCACAAGGTAATTTAGAAATTTGCTCCATTACGTGTCCATAAATTTCAGGAATTACTACAATATCCTCAGGGGAAATTTGTAAATTCTGATTCTCAATAGCGTTGTGTGGAATTTCCATGTATTCTGCACCCATCCATTCAGCGACACCTTGATATGCCTGTGTTTCGTGAAGAATAATTGGGTTAAACCCATTATCTTTTAATGATTTAGCCATTTGGTAAATAAATCTAATACCTGCTTTGGCGTTTCCTTTGGTGTCTTGTACTAAGAAATATATTCTTGCACTTTTACTTTCCAAGTTTTTGATAGATTGTTCTATCTTCAAAATAGTTTCTTGTTCCATTTTAGAATTCTAAATGTTTAATAATTTTATACATTAATAATGTATTAAAAGCAATTTTAAAGGGAATACTTAGTTTGTTTTGATTATACGTTCCTAAGTTATTATCCATTTCATCTTCTCTTTCAGTCATGATTACTTCAATCATTGTTTTCACAACTTCAAATTTGATAACAGAAAATGTTTCAGTGTTTCCTGTCAGTTCTTCATTTTTTATTTGGATGAAATTATCCAATTCGTTTAAATCTAAATAATAGTTTTGTCCAAGTACGTTAATCATCTTGCTTAAGTTTTAATGTTTTGTATAATTCTTTAAATTCCTCCAAAGTTTTAATTGTGTAGTCAGAATAACATTCAACGTTATATGTTGTTTCATATTTTATTAAAACTTTCCCTTCTATTTTTTTCTCTAATAATTTAGGGTTTGATGTTATAATAATATCTGAATTTTCCCAAACCCAATTTTCAGTGATTGTTGAATAAAATTTTATTGTTTCTAATTGACAACCATATTTTGACAAGAAAAATAATGTTGCGGGTTTTGATTTACCAATTTCATCAGAAATAATATTTAAATCGTGGTTATCTCTAAGGTCTAAATATATGTCATTAAGAACATGAAAAGTACTATTTTCTGATGACCCAGCATGTCCAAATATATTCATAGGAAAATCTATATATAAGAAATTAAATAAATCTTCTTTTTGTGGGAATGTGAAATGGTCAATTAAATCAATAGATTTTACCGGTACATTCATTGAATATTCAAAATCTTCTTCATTTTCTTCTTTAACGTAATCATCAATAAAAAATTTTTGATAAATTTGTTCGACTTTACCTAAAGTATCTCTTAGTACACCGTTTACATCTATTGAGATTTTCATTCTTCGTACCTTTCTAATATTTTAGTTATAATTGGATTCCTAATGATATCCTTCGAATCAAAATTATACACACCTATCTCATTTAGATTTGAAAATTTTTCGATTGCGTCCCACAAACCTGAATGGGTTTTATCTTTATATCTGTCACTTTGCTCCAAATCTCCTGAAATAAAAAATTTAGAATTAAATCCAATTCTGGTCAATAATAATTTCATTTGTTTTGGAGTTGCGTTTTGCGCTTCCTCAAAAATCAAAATAGAATTATCTATATTCATACCTCTCATATATGCCAAGGCAAATACTTCAATAACTTCCAATTCTTTTAATTTTTCTCTACATTCTTTACCTATAATTTTGTTTAATAGGTAATAAGACGGAAAAATATATGGGTCCAACTTTTCTTCAACATTACCAGGTAACGCTCCGAGTTTTTCCTCAGCTTCAACTGCTGGTCTTACTATAATAATTTTATCATAACCATTATTTGGGTCCGCTAATAAATGTACTGCAGCATTCATAGCGACATATGATTTACCGACACCCGCAGGTCCCGTACAAAGAACAATTTCTTTGTTGGATAGTATTTCAAAGTATTTTCTTTGACCTTCTGATAAAAATTTCTTTTTGAGTGGTTTATCTAAAATGTTAGTGATGATTTGTTTTTTTGTCATTTTTGCCAGTTGTTGAGTAACCTCTGGTTTTCTTGTTCTTGTATTTGCCATTTAATTTATATTAAGAATTATCAGTTACAAGTTCACGTGTTTTAATATCCATAAACTCTCTGCGATATACTGTTTTGCCCTTGTCGGGACTTTCATAGATATAAACCTGTTCATTTCTTTTTTTTTGAACTTGTTCATTAATCCATTTGTATGTTTTTTCCATACCCTCTTTCAAGGTAAATTTAGATTCCCAACCAACTTTTTCTTTGTAAAGTTTATTGTCTGAATTTCTACCTCTAACACCTACAGGACAAGTAAATCCATACTTTGTTTTAAATTCTGTACCTTCGATGTTTTTAATTTTTATATCTTTTTCTGATAAATCAATTGCTAACTGAGCCAATTCATTAATAGTTACCATTTCTTCAGAACCAATGTTAACAGGACCTGTAAAATCACTATCCATTAGTCTTAGTACTGCCTCAACACACTCATCAACATATAAGAATGAACGTGTTTGTTGTCCGTCACCCCAAACCTCTAATTCATATGTGGGTCTTACCTGATTTGGAATTTTATCCCAATCATTTACCTCAGCAGCCTTTCTACACATAGCTGCGGGTGATTTTTCTTTACCACCTTCCCAAGTTCCCTGAGGACCAAAAATGTTATGGAATCTAGCGATTCTTACATCTAACCCATAGTTTCTGTTAAATGCCAAAAATAATCTTTCTGAAAATAATTTTTCCCAACCATATTCAGAATCAGGATTTGCAGGATATGCCGACGACTCTTCACAATTTGGATTGTTTGGGTCCAATTGATTGTGTTCAGGATACATACATGCCGATGATGAATAAAACACTTTACCAACTTTCTTTTTTACACATTCATGAACTACGTTAAGATTAATCAATGCTGAGTTATGCATTACATTGGCGTCATTTTCACCTGTAAAAATGTAACCTGCACCACCCATATCTGCGGCTAATTGATAGACCTCATCTATTGAATCGTCAATAACTAATGAAACTACATTTGGGTCTCTTAAATCACCCACAATAAATTCATTACAAAATTCATCTTGAGTAAAATACTCGTGTCGTTTCAAATCACAAACTCTTACCCAATTCCCATCATCTTTTAATCTTTTTGCGAGGTGACCTCCAATAAATCCACCCCCACCTAAAACTATTATTTTTTTCATTTTAATTTAATTGGTATTTTATTTTCGTTTTTATAATCCCATGAAAGTTTTTTCCAAGTACTTTGATTAATTTTTCCATGCCAATTATAATCACGTTCATTACAAATTATATTTTCAGCATTACTTAAGTAACCTATCCAAAAAGAATAAGTCCCTTCGGACAAAACTAAATTATTAAAATCTTTTGCAAATAATAATGTTTTGGTTTCATTTTTACCCCACACCGTTAATCCAAATTCATTACGGAGTCTAATAACCCTCTCATCTGTTGGTGAATCTGAACTTATATAACCACCCGAAAAATTTAAAGAATTTAGAGCCTCCTGATAGTACTCATAAGGTAAACAACTTCTACTTTGTCCTATATCACCAATACGATAATGGACAAAAACATTATTTTCATCTACGGGAAGGTAACGAATATTAAATGCACTTCTAATTAGTTCTTTATTTTTTTCAAAAAAATCACCGAGTTGGAAGTAATCTTTTAATACATATTTTTTTAAGTCAATTGAATCTGAATAATATAAGTCTTCATATTCCCAATCACGAATTTCAAAACTTTCATCTCCAGTTCTTCCCTCCACTTTCACAGGAAGACCAAAATTTTTTATAAATTGATTTATTCCAAGCCCGTTGGTTGTAAAACTTAAATTGTGTTTTTTAGCCAATAGATACGCTACAAAATATTTGAATAGGTGATTACCCATTCTACCTTCATACATAACATCAACCATTGATATAAGTTAACTTAATCTTTGATAAAAAGAAAGTTATCTTCATCATAATGGTGTTCCTGTCTATAACCCAACGATGTTAAAAATTCAATTCCTTGTTCTTTTCTATATCCTCGTTTACCGAGTGCGTGGTTAAGTTCCACAATAACATAAGGTGATTGTTCACGTAGTGTATTTTCACTCCCAAGTAATACTTCATAATCATATGAATCGACATCTATCTTTAGCAAATCAATTTTTAAATTATTTGTTTTTACAAAATTATCGATGGTCTCAAACTCATATTCTTTTTCATCTATAACTTGCTTAGACCAAATTTTAAAAATTTTATCTGTTTTTGTTTCAACATGACTTGACAAGGGCTTATTAATTATTTCAACATTGTGACAATCATTTTCACTTAAATTTGATTTAAGAAATTCCACAGTATCTGTTGGTTCAAAAGCATAAACTTTACCTTGATGAGCTAATTTTGAGAACAAAATAGTGTACATCCCAATCTGAGCACCCGCATCAATAATTGTAAAATCGGGTTTTACAAAATTTTGTACAAAATTTCTTGTGTTTACTTCGGCATTTAAAAACCAATTTTTGTCAAATTCATAATAGTTTGAACAGGTATATTGTTTTTGGCTACCTTCTATGTTGTAATTAAAAGTTATCATTTTCTTTTGGGTATATGTAAATTAATCCTGAATCAACTTCATCTACTTCGTTTGAGTAATGATAGTCGAATCCGTTTGTGTATATTAAATTTAATTCTTTTAAAATAAAATTTAAATCTAAAGCCTTTCCTCTGTATTGGTCATATCCGAATTTTGAACCTTGTCCGGGGTTATATGACGCATCATTTAAATAATCTTTTATTAAATCACCACCAGGGACAAAAAAATCATGAATACAAATTACCGGTTGTACATTTTTTTCGTATAAAACTTTTAATTCATCGTTTACAGGCCAATAATCCTCCCAATGGGCATCTAAAAAAACTAATAAATTTTTTTCATCATATGAAATTATATTTTTCATAACATCAGGACTTGACCCTTTGTGTATAGTAACATTGTTAGTCTCTTTTAAATGTTCAACAGCTTCTGCGATGTATTCTGAATTGATTTCAATCGTGTCTACTTTATCACAAAAAGTTGCCAATATTTTAGTACTCCACCCTTTAAATGAGCCGGTCTCAATAATTCTTTTAATGTTGTGTTTTTTTACTAAAGATTCGACATCGTTTCGACAGTGTCTATCTTCTAATGCTCCTTTGTTCATTTTTTAATTGTATTAAATAATTCTTGCCAATTTCCTTTAGCACTTATCATAAATTTTTTTTGGTCTGAGTTTTTAAAAATATCTTGTGGTAAAGTAACGCTACTTTCATTCATTACTATTTTACTACGTTTTGTTCTAACAACCTCAGGTTTTCTACATATATCGTAGTGGTATATTTTATATTTATCAGCCCAATTAAATACGTAATCGTAACTATTACTTAATAGTAAAAACATATAATTATCACACGAAGGTGCGTTACCAACAGGTATTGTTATTGGGAAGTCTGATGATTTTATTTTTAATGGTGACATAAAAATCCAAGCATCTGCAAATTCACCTCTATCCCAAGCAACTTCATCAATCCATGTTGTTTCGTCATTTAAATACTCAGTACGGGCAAGTGCCATACACACGGATTTATCTGTAGATTTAAAGAATTCATCATAAAGATTTCCCCATGAATCTATTTGTGGTATAAAAATATCTAAGTTACTAACCATTACAATTCTATCGGGCTCAACGTAGATTTTACTAAATTCAACCATTTGGTTAAATGAAAATCTCTTATCATTTGAGAATATAAATTGTACTTTTGATGGTGTAGAAAATTTAACCTTTAATAGGTTATCAAAGTATTCTTTATTGTCTGAATACTCTTGTTCGTTAATAACAAAGAAAATTCTATTAACGTGTGGGTTTTCTAAATTTTTGTTAATACAAAACAAATATTCAGCAGCTCTTTCACTATTTTTTTCTACAAATAATTCTTGGAATAAATTAATACCCTTATCGTTCTCAACGGGAGCTTCAGTTTTTGTTTTTTTGAAAACAGGTATTGGATTCATTTTATGTTCATTTTGATTATGAAATTTTTCATAAATCTTTAATACCTTTTTTTTTCTTTCATCTAACTGTTCCATATATTCCATGGCCCATTCTAGTTCTTCATATGAAGCACCAATCTGGTCTTCATCGCTTCTATCATCCTCCCATAAACCATCTGTTGGTTTAGCTTGTATTATTCCGTCAATTACACCAACTTTTTTAGCCATGTTTCTTACTTCAGTTTTTGTTAAATCGGCAATCGGGGATATATCAACACCTCCATCACCATATTTTGTAAAAAATCCAACACCAAAATCTTCTACTTTATTACCTGTACCTACCACAATACCTTTACAATAATTAGCTATAAGGTATAACGTAATCATTCTAAAACGGCTTCTGGTATTTGCCCAACCTAAACTATCATCATATACCATCATCGTATTTTTGTAATGTTCAAATGATTCGGTCAAATCATGTTCATGTGTGTAAACATTTTGAAATTTAGATTTTAACCATTCAATGTGTTGTTTGGCTAATGATAATTGATTTTCTTTTTGATGTATCGGCATAGAGACAACATGAGTGTCAATACCTGTCATTGCGCAAAGTGTGGATACTAATGCTGAATCCACACCGCCAGAAACACCAACAACTAATTTAAGATTATTATTTTTTTCACTATAATCTTTTATCCAATCAATGATATCTTGTGGTAATGTCATTTTATAAGATTTTGTATTTGATTTAATACTTCAGGTCTTTGGTCTTTTAATTTAACCTTATAACCCATGTTTTTTAATTCTAATGCGAATTTTAATTGTTGTGATTCTTCAATCGACGTACTGTCTTTTTTGTATGTCACATATTCTATCTCAACCGGTATATCTTTATTTGGATTTTTAGTAAAAAAATCTTGAACTTGATATTCTAAATGTAGTTCATTCATGACATCGGTTGCTTTGGATATTACGGCATCAACCCCAACTTCTTCGGCACATTTTGATAGTGCCCTATTATCTCGTGGAAAACAAGGACCACCAAAACCATAACCGTAGTTTAAGTATTTTCCACCAATACGACTATCAGTACCAATCGCAGATAACACCTTAGATGCATTTGCACCATATCTATTACAGATGTCACCAACCATATTTGCGTAACTAATTTTTGTTGTTAAAAAACAATTTACAGAAAGTTTAGTTAACTCGGCCTCAGTAACACTCATCCTGTTTATAGTAGGATTTCTATAACACATCTTTTTGTAAATTTTTTCAATAATGTTACCAGCCTGTTTGTCATATTCACCAATTAATACGTTATCTGCATTAATTTGGTCCATAATAATTGAACCTTGAGCAATAAACTCAGGATTATAAGAAACGGCAAAATTATAAGACTCTAATCTATTTTGTAAATTTTCACAGTATCCTGGAAAAGTCGTACAATTTATTATTAATTCTTTACGTTTTTTTTGTGGACCAAATGCAATTAATTTGTTAATAACATTTTCAATGTTTGTGTGGTCATATTTGTAATCTACCGTTGACGGGGTATTGACCACAACAAAAATAACATCACTTTCTAATGATTTTTTTATATCGGTTGTAAAAATTATGTCAGAAGATTCTTTTAAAAACTGAGTAACGAAGGGTTCTGACGACTCTAATTTTTTAGAATTTAATAAATTTATATAATCTTCTGATATATCAACACCAATAATTTCATAACCAACCCTTTCTAAATTAAGGCCCATACAAAGCCCAAGTTTACCTACACCGATAATACTAATTTTCATTTTGGCAATCTTTCTTTTCCTGCGTTTGATTCATATATCGATTCAGAACCTTGACCAAATACGGTCGGGGTGGACCAATAATATTTTAAGTTTATAGTATCTTTTATAAAATTCAAGTGATGGTCTACAGGTTTAAAATATTCTTTAAATTCTAAAAGTTTTTTTGCGGATTGTTTATTAAGTATATATGCAACACAACAACGACTTGTTCCAGCTTCTCTAAAATATATTCCATCTATTTGTGGTAGTGTTAATCTTGCACAATCAGATAAAAAACACATGTCAAAATCATCAGGTAATGATTGTTCCATCTTAGGAAATAATTCGTTGTAATTTTCTTTAAAAATTATATCATCCTCTACTATAAGTGCTACATCACTATCCCCATTGGCTATTTTTTCCCAAACAGAGTATTGAATTTCCATATTACATATTTCAGAATTACTTAATTGCGAAGTCCATTTTGTTTTATCATATTTGTACTTAGTTGTATCTAATATTTTTTTATCTGTTTCACGAGTACTAATAATATACTCATAGTTTGAAAATCCATATCGATTTGGAATTTCAGAATCTAAATAGTTTTTTCTATTTGATAATTCATCAAAATGAATTATGTATACCTTATCAATTTTCATATAGTATTTTATTTTTCCACCATTCTGTTTTAAGAATATCTTTATTCCAATCTTTTTTAATTATTTTTTCGTATTGGTAATTAATATAATTTTCATTTCTTAATTCATGTAAATTATCAAGAATAATAACGGGCAGTTCATTATATAAATCATATAATTTATAATCACCAACTTTAATAGTAATTGGTATTCTACCACTATATAAAACCTCCCAAAGTCTGTGAGTATCAAGACCATTACCGATGGGACATAGAACCATTCTGTAATTTAAAATTTTATCAAAAAAATTCTGTAAACTTAAATTTGATTGTTCCCAATCAATAAATTGGCAATTGTTTAAGTATTCTTTTACTGAATTACGATAATTTGGGTTTGTATTAATATTAAAATTTGCATAAATGTTTTTTGTTGGTGTAACATTTAATTCTCTACTTAATAAATTTTCTTTTTCTGTAACCCTATCTAAATAACCAATACCATGACCACCTCTAACCGATGGTAATTTATTTTCAATACCTATCGGTAGTGGTACCAAAATATCATTATGTGCTAATGCGTTTTGTGCGTACCATTTTTTAATATTTTTAGGTCTTTTGTTAAATTTATGATGGTCTATTGGGTAATCAGAGTTACCAGTTATTAATACAACATCATTTGGTAAATTTAAAATGTTTTCAAATTCCTGACTCAAAAAATCTGTTTTGCAAAAAATTATATTCTTACCGTCGTGTAAGTCAGAAAATTTATTAATCTGTAAAAAATCAATCATACAATTACCCAATCTTTTTTGTATTGATGATTTTCAGATTCTCCGTGTTTGGCTTTATAATATTTGTGATAATATAACTTACCTTTAGTGGGTATAGAATCAACAATGTGCTTAAATGAGGAATCAACACAATGAACTTCTTCAGCATCTCCAATTAATTTACCATAATCAAAAATTGTGTTTGATTTTACTACGAATATTTTTTTATATGCGGGGTTAATTTTAGTATAGTCAATTCTGTCCGTACCCGTTGAATCGAAATTGTGTATTAAAACAAACTTTTCATTTTCAGGATTTAATTCACAATACAATTCATTTTCAATATCAGAGTCTCTCTCATAAAAAAATGAATTCCACCTTTCATTAAAATCTATGTTCATTTGTTTATAAAATGCCTCATCCCAAGTACAGTTATAAAACCGCTTAAAAAATTCTAAATTTTCGTGACCTATTTTTATGACATCATTAATTTTATTTGAGGATAAAAAGTTATGTACATCAGAATCTGAATTAACGGCAATTAGATGTAAATTATCTATATCGTCAAACATAAACTCGACACTATCTACATTATGTTTTTTACAAAATAAAAAATAGATACCATCTTTTTTAACTATTTTTCTAACCAAACCATTCAATATGATGTGGTCACCTAAACCTAAATGATGGTATATGTAATATTTTTTTTTCATTCTTGACAAAGATTGTGATATCTTATTTGTGTATCCCTGTCTTTAATATAGTGAAATGTTAAAAAATTAGGAATATTTTCTTCTAAAATTTCATAGTGTGTTGGTGGTTGTGAATTGAACATTTCATTATTTACACACTCCACACCATGTTCTTTCATATAATATCCTAAACTAACATCAGAATAACCAGTTCTGTAGTTTTTAAAGTTATCTCTTAAATGTTTAAATTTTGAATTGTGTATTAATATACCGGCACCGCCAGATAAATAACCTAAAGTTTTATCGTGTGGCCAACAATATATTTTTGAACCATGGAAAACATTAGTGTCAAAAGAATCTAACATGGACTCTAACTTATCACTATTCACCCAAGTATCGTTATCACCAAAAAAATACCATTCATAGTTCATGTAATTCTCAGGTAATAGTGTAATTACATTTACAAATTTAGGTTCATTAGAATGATACGTGTTATCACTCGTTACTTTAATTATATTCTTAGAGTCATCTTGATGGTCCGAATAAAAAAGGTAATCACGACCCTTCAACCACGTTTGAGTAAGATTGTTCCAACGGTCTGAGTGTTTTTCAGTATGTAGTATTAAATAAAGTATTTTTTTCATTGTAAAGGAATCTGTAGATGGTCATGACCTGACGGTTTATCATCTATTCCGATTCTTTCTCCGATAAATCTTTGACCTTCTCTTTTGATTGGAAATGGTTTATTTGAAAAGAATTCATCATGAACACACATATCATTATTAAAAATGTTGTAAATGTTTTTTAAAAATGTTTGGTCAATACCGTAATCTAATTTTTTGTCTTTCGAGAATCTCAAAATAGATTGTTTTAACGGAATTACATTACCTTTAATTCCCCACATCCCACCTAAGATACCTAAAGTGTCATTACCGTATGGAATCCTATGAGCTGGATGGTCTCTCATTACGTGAATTGATTTTTTACTTAAAATCCATTCATCTACAGCGGCTTTTTCTCTTATTGAAAGTCTTGAGTCACAATCTCTAAAGATTACATATTCGCAGTCAGGTAAATCTGCCGTGAAGAATCTCCAAAACATTCCGTATGATTCACCAGTCACATCAACACAAATTACACCACCATCTTTTAGTTCTTGGATATATTGTTCAGGTACAGTATTATCGTAGTAAATAATCATTTGCCAATCAGGATAAATTTCCTTAATTTGGTTCATGTTTTTAATAGCACCAATACAATAAATTGGGTTATTACCCCACAAACTATAACTTACGTATTTCATGATTGATTAGTGAATAGTTTTTGAATTGATTCGGACATATCAACATCATGACCTTGCGTTTTATGTGAGTCAAGTTGTAAATGTTTTAACAGGCCATTTGTTATTACTTGTTGTTTTTTTCTTAGATGTGTAAAGAATGTAATTGACCTTTCATGTGCGTGTCCACATGTCTTAGTGTCTTTAATAAAGGGAACCAAAGGTTCAAACCATTTCATATACTCATCAAATACATCTGCTCTAAAAGTTGTATTTGAAGTTGATGACCACACACTTTGAGGGTTTTGTTGTAATACTCTACCAAAGAAATTAAAAATGTCTGTTTTGTGTACTTCTTTGATTGCTGGTGCAATAAACTCAGTCCATTCTTTGTATTGGATAAAGTGAACGTTAGACATTGGGAATGGGACATAACCAATTAAATCAACATTATTGTTGTATAGTTTTACATGTTGTTGGTCAATGTTTTCATTTAATACAACATCATACTCAAATAAGTTTAGATATTTTGTTTTAACAAGACCATTTTTCCACAACGCATACCAACCAGTGTATGATGTAAATAATGGATATTCTTCACGGTTATATTCTAAGTCTCGAGCGATTATTAGATTTGGTAAATGTGATATTTTATCAACTGGTCTAATGCCTAAGAATACGTAAGTGTAATTGTATAGGTTTTTGAATTTCTTATTTTCTTCAAAACCTATGATTAAATCTTGGTCGTGACAGAAAATAAAAGTTTCAGACAAGTCTTTAGGTGAAATATCAATCGGAAGAGACTCTTTATACTTTTCAGCAAACTTAACTCTATTATCTTCCCATTGTTGATTTGTTTGACCAATTGAAAGGTGTGTAACCCTAATTTGTGTTGTAACACCAACAGGGACACCTTCTAAATAATTTGGTAAACAAAAACCTAAATCATAGAAGTGGAAACCATCAATAGTCTCATCAAATGCGTGTTTAATATTGTTCTTGTTTACTGCAATGAATAAACCATCAACAATAACTGTTGATTCAATTTTATTACCTAAATCTTTAGAATAAGAACTTGTCCATTTTTTTCCTTCGTGTTTGTGATTTACAACACCGTACATGGAACCTTGTACTGTCCACCAACAACCGTTGTCTGAAAAGTATTTGGTACCGGCTAGTCCAATAATTCCTTGTTCAGGATTTCTTTCAAACAACTTCATAAGTTTAATTCCCCAATTATTAGTATCAAACTCCAAATCGTCGTGTACAAAAACCACAATGTCGTTTGTAGATTCATCTAAGATTTCATTATAAACCTCAGACAAAGACTTATCACCATTATTAATTTTTTGTATTACCTGACATTCTTTAAACATGCAGGTTTTTTGCAAGTATTGTTGATACTTGGGGTTATCTTCTCTTGTTGAAAATCCGATTGTTATCATTATTGTTCAAAGACTTGTATGTCTACTTTTTTTGTTGTTAGTGGGCTCCAAACACCATTGTATCTTGTTGCTCTTACAATATGATTATCAATCCAATGGTAGTTACCACCACGAGGTTTATTCATCAAAAGGTGATGATACTGAAACCCATTTTTTTGTAACCAAATTTCAGTTACTGCTCTGTGTTCTTCAGTTCTTGAAGTAAAGAATGTTATAGTGTGACCTTCTTGATACCAAGAATTTATAATATTAACTGAACCGTCATATGGTTCACAATCTAACATTCTCCATGGTTCCTCGTTTGGAACATCATCGGTAACGGTACCATCAATATCAATGAGGTAGTTTTTAATATTTTCGGGTAATACTGGGCTTACGTTTTCCATATTAATTTCCTGTTGAACCGAAACCGTTATCTCCACGGTCTTTTTCATTAATATCTAAAACTCTTTTTAGATTTACCCATTTACCTGCAACTACAGGACACAAAACGGCTTGACCAACCTTATCACCAAACTCAATAGTTTGAGCTGTATTACTCATGTTAATAACGATTACTTTAATTTCACCTGTGTATCCTTGGTCAACAGTTCCTGGTGTATTAAGAACTGAAAGACCTTTATTAATTGCCAATCCACTTTTTGGTCTTACTTGAATTTCATAACCATCAGGAATATTAACGAACAAACCTGTTGGGACTAATTTACGTTCGAACGGAAGGAAATGTACAATTTCATTAGCTCTTAAATCAAAACCTGAGTCTGTAGGATATGCGTATGATGGTTCAGGATTAACTGATTTATAACTGTATTCTAATGTGATTGTCTTATCAAATGAATTGGTAAAATGTTCATCCAATTCATCAATGTCAACACCCAACGATTCTAACAATTTTTTTGAATCACTAAAATCAATACCTGACTCATTTAGAGACGATAGTTGTTTTTCTAAATCTTTGATGGTTTTAAACCCATCTCTCATATTTTTAAATTTCTTTATCATTTTAATTCGTAAAATTTTCTAACTACGTTTATCAACACCTCAACATCTTTTTCACAATATTCTTTAATTTGTTCTAACTGTTGTTTGTCCCAATATGCCTCATGGACTTTATTACCAACAACTTCCATATTCTTTGATGATTCAACACCCATACAGATACACATAAGTTCTAATGAACCGATAGTGGTAAATGAACCAAATTGCCATAACTCTTTTGTGTCTAAAGCTTTTATTTCCCATGGTTTTGTGTCGTGAGATGGTAGAATTTGTGGTGGCATTAATCCATTCATTACCATACGTTTTGCTAACACAGGAATATCAAATCCTTTAGCGTTATGACCACAAAGATAAAATCCCAAATTACCAATACGTTTTAATAATGATTGAACGTCTTTTAAAATAACTTTTTCATCATCACCATAAAAACTTTGTGTTTTTATTTCACCGTCGTTTGTAATAAACCCAACGGATACGCAAACAATTTTTAAGAATTCTGCAACGAGTGCTGATTTGTTATAAAACATTTCATCAGGACCTTTTCCCGCATGTTCAGGAAAACGTTTCTCAAACCAATCCAAATAATTTTTAAATTGATAAGCTAACTCAGGATGAAATGTTTCAAGAGCGGGAAAAGTTGGTGCTAGACCGACAGTTTCGATGTCGATAAAAAGAATTTTGGTAATTGGAATGTTTATCATTTTGTTATTTGTTTATAAATCTGAGCTCTTGTTTCTGTAACAACATTTAAGTCGTAAAGTGGTTTAACTGTTTCATATAAACGATTACCCATGTCTTCTACCATGTTTGGGTTGTCAATTAATTTTTTAATGAATTTAGCCCAATCACTGTGATTTCTATTTTCGTCAACTAAAAATGCATTACCGTCAACAAAGTTACCATTTTGTAGGCAATGTTTCAAATCAATTGTATATGGACCAACATTAGATGCTATGATTGCTTTCTTATAGAATCCTGCTTCAATAACTTTAAGTTGTGACTTTACTCTGTTGAACATGTGGTTTTTGATTGGAGCTAAAGAAACGTCAAATTTAGCGTAGTTTTTAGCATACGATGTAACAGGTCTTGTCCAAATTCTATGGTATCTAACATAATCACTACCAGTATATTCTTCTTCTTTAAACTTCATTAAAAATTCTTTATACTCAGGTGTGACATATTGGTAATTGTTTGTAAATACTTTTTCGTATTGATACCAAACTGTTTCTTCAGGTTTAATTGGTCTAACATTCTGTTCACCTGTCTGTTTGTTAATTTCAGTAACACTACCTCTAACATCAAAACCACATAGATAAACTTCAAATTTGTCTTTGTGTTGTGACAATTTATTGAATGTTCCGTCTAATAATTGAATATCCTTCAAGTGTGATGAACCACCTAACCAACCAAATCTAATTTTGTCTGATGGTTGTGTTTGTGCTTTAAATTGAGGTTCATCAGGATTAATTGCATTTGGTAATACAAATACATTTTTATTGAATTTCTTAATCTCACTTGCAAAAATTGAAGTTGTTGTGGTAACGTATCGAGATACCTTTAAGTTGTTCATGATTTTTTCATGTAACTTACTTTGTACTACCAAGTGATACGCCGGATGGTCCATTGTTGGCAACCAATAATCGTCCAAGTCCATTACTGTGATGATACCCATACTATTAAGTCTTTGAATAATCATCGGTGCGATATCGTAATCACGACCTATTGAACGGTGGAAACAAACCATATCGTATTGTTTCCAATAGTTCATATCATCAACACGTGGTTCATAATCAATCTCCACGTGAAAATCTTCACTAAATTTGTTTTGTAAAAAAATGTGTGGTTCTACTGAACGAAATTTACCTACCCCTGTTCTATCTGAAGGTAATACTAATACTTTAATCTTTGACATACTTTTGTTTTGTAAAAAGTATAATCAAAAATAAAAAAATAGGAAACTCCCTTACTTGATTTTTTTCATTTTGGTCACCTTACCCTCAAAGATATGTGAACCAATTCTTAATTGCAAAGACTCATTTGTTGTTTGACCTTCTGAAATCATACCAACTTTTTGTAGTTCTTCTTTTACCACATCTCTTACAGTATCTCTAACAACATCACGAATCATTTGTTTTAAATCGTTATTACTATATTGAGATTGTGTGGTTTCGCTTATTTGTGGTTGTTGTTGTTTTGGATTAACACCCATTAATTTTGCAGCACCTTCAATAATTTCATCAGATAATACAGGACCGCCCAAACCAAATGAAGGTTGTTGTATTGGATTTTCAATCATTAATTTTTTGATGTGTTCAGGTAATTTTGAATTCAAAATTCTTGATTCGTCCATTTGTTGTGGTGGCATTTGTACTGGTTTTTGAACTGATTCTGAAACCATTTCTTGTGGGATATTGTATTTTGCGTTAGGTATAGATTCATTTACCATGTTAGGCATACCTGCCGAATGTCCTCTTGGTATTTCTTTGTGTCTATCCATAATTTGTTTAGACATCGCTAATTTTTGCATTAAATCACTCATTGTTCTGTATTAAAATTTGCATTAAGTATGACTCTCGTCATACTTTTATCTCCGTTAAAGTTATATCCGGGTCTTGCAGTATTAAAGTTATCTAATGTTGGCTTGTAAGTCAATATTTTATCGACACGAAATAATCTCCATCCAGGTAACGGTTGTTCACCTGTTCTTGCTGTGTGAGAAGCACCTTCCTCGTCCCAAGCTCTTAATACTAAGTTTCCTGCTTTAGAATAACCAACACATACGGGCTCAATAGTTCTAAGTCCTCTACCACCTGGTTCATCACCATCATAGTAGATAACAGTAATTTGCTTCTTCTTAATGGTATTTTGAATATCATTAAGCGAAGCAATCTCCGTTATTAAAGATTTAAAACTATTAATTAGTTTCATTATGCCGGTACGTAATACGGTTTATACTGATTGTATCTGTTTATTTTGATATCGTCTTTTCTTTCTGCGATGTCAGTTTTTGTACCCGCATTATCATTATAGATATCTAAGAAATTACCTGTCCCTCTACCTTGTTCATCACCAGTTGACATAGCGTCAGGACTAGTTGCTGAATATTGTGCAGATTCAGGTGAGTAGTCATTTCTTGGAAATAACTTTTGTCTCTCAGCAGCCGCAATAGCACTTAAAGTGTTTTCGGGTTGAGAAAAATCTAATTTATCATTTTGTGTTGCCATATTCTATTATTTTTTTGAATCGGTTTATACTTTCAGATATTGATGCGTCGTGTTTTGAAAATCCATCCTTGTGACTATCACCAGGATTAATACTACCACCTTCTTTACTATGGTCGTCAATAAAGGCGTTCTGCATACCCGTATCTGATTTTATTTGTTTACCACCCTTAACAGACTCTCTCCAATGATTTAAAACTGTATCACACCAATTATTCATTCTATCACCTCCGTTTAGTATAAATGGAGCATCTTCTTTATTACCACTATAAGAATCAAACCAATTTTTAATTCTTTTAATTTGTTGGTAGGTGGCGGTTCCGGTCTCTCTTAATTCTTTGTTTCTTTTGAAACCTTCGACATTAGAGTCCACATTAATAGTACTAAAAGAATCGTTAAGATGTTTAATTAACGATTCAGGTAACTTAGCTGTTCTATTATATAAATCACTGTTCATTTTTTAACATACTAATAAGTTGATTAACACTTATACCATCTTTTTCTGCTAATTTTTTTAATGTCTGAATATTTCTTGTAATTATTTTTGACATTTCTTTTGGTGCAAATTGAATGTCTTTTGTTTCTGATTTTTTTGATACAATACCATCAATGATTTCTTTCATTTCTTTTTTTGTATAAAACTTTTCTTTAAGTCTCATACGTGTAAATGCACCTTTAGTTTTTTGACCGTCCAATTCAGGTGTTTTACCTAACTCTTCGACACGACCTTCTGCCTTGTCTTCGTCAAAACCTAACTCATCAACAAAGTAATCAATCGCCTCTTCAGCGTCCATATCTTTTGTTTCATCATATCCAAATGCTGTTGAGAAATCTTCTTCTTTAATTTCTGACTCAGTA
>Ga0222713_10002431_pt1 | contig 19951 bp, 25 predicted proteins | sample C33_649DmetaG_FD_165061 | JGI IMG/M metagenome (GOLD analysis project Ga0222713, IMG submission 165061) | Estuarine water microbial communities from San Francisco Bay, California, United States - C33_649D | ecosystem: Environmental > Aquatic > Marine > Unclassified | place: USA: California...
ATAGCCGCTTGATCGAAGACATCACCGAAGTTCAGGCTTTGGCATCACTGCGTAAATTCTACACTGGTGACGCTGGCTACGCTTTGGCTAAGCAAGTTGACACCGACCTGTTGCAATTGGGTCGTGGTGTTCAGGGTGGTAACGGTACTGTCGCTTATGACAAGGCTGTTATCGCTTCTGATGGCGCTACTTTGTACACTGGTACTAACGAAGCCGCTATCACTGACGCTGGTATTCGTCGTATCATCCAAACTTTGGACGATGCCGATGTACCTATGGACGGTCGCGTGTTGGTGTTGCCTCCTGTTGCTCGTAACGTGATGATGGGCTTGGCTCGTTTCACTGAGCAGGCTTTCGTTGGTGACGTTGGTGGTGGTAACACTATCCGCAACGGTGAAATCGGTAACGTCTACGGCGTGAAGGTTTTCGTCTCTACCAACTGCGAGACTGCCACTGGCGACGCTCGTATCGGTATGATGTTCCACAAAGACGCTTTCGTGTTGGCTGAGCAAATGGGCGTCCGCTCACAGACTCAGTACAAGCAAGAGTACTTGGGTACATTGTTCACCTCTGACATGCTGTACGGCGTGAAAGAGTTGCGTGATGAAGCAGCTGTTGCAATCGCAATGCCTGCCTAATTAGGCTAAGGGGACTCTCTTCGGAGGGTTCCCTCTTTTGTTAAAGGGCTTTGGTTAGAGCCTTTCACCAAGAGTTTAACAAGGAGAAAACATGGCTATTTATCGTGGTCTAGGTGGTGCTGGCTCTAACGAGCAAGACGCTTCCATTACAGTTATTACACAAAAAGCGCTTGAAGTAAGTGCGAATACTGCGTCTGCTAATACATCTAAAAATGAAGCAGCAGCATCTGCTGTCGCCGCTGCTAATAGCGCTACTGCGTCTGCTTCTAGTGCGTCAGCCGCTTTGGTGAGTGAGAATAACGCTTCCTCATCAGCAACCATTTCTAATATCTCAGCAGGCTCCGCGCAGGACGCAGAAGCCGCTGCTGCCGCTTCTCAGACAGCAACAGCCGCTAGTGCTCTATCTGCTTTTAATAGCGCCGCAGCCGCTGCTATAAGTGAGACTAATGCCGCAGCTAGTGCTGCACTTGCTCTTGGTGTCTATGGTGACGCAGCTTCACAAGCCGCTTCTGTTGCCGCTGCTGCCGCTTCTTCTTCCGCTGCTGGTTTGTCAGAATCTAACGCTGCTTCTAGTGCTTCTGCTGCTTTGGCGAGTCAAAACGCTGCCACTACAAGCGAAACAAACGCCTCTAATAGCGCCTTAGCCGCTTCGACCAGTGAGACTAATGCCGCAGCCTCAGAAGCTGCCGCAGCAGCCTCAGAAGCTGCCGCAGCAGCCTCTTTCGACTCTTTCGATGACCGCTACCTTGGTTCTAAAACATCTGACCCATTAGTAGACAATGATGGTAATGCCTTGTTAACTGGTGCTTTGTACTTTGACTCAGCAGCAGGTGTTATGAAGGTTTGGAATGGCACAAACTGGGTTGCAGCTTACGCTTCGTTGTCAGGTGCTATGTTTGGGTCTAACAACTTATCTGATGTCTCTTCTATTTCTTCTGCCCGTAGTAACCTTGGATTAGGTACAGCAGCCGTCGAGGATGTTTCAGCTTTTATTGCCCCTAATAGTACAGCTACTTTGTATAGCTTAACCACTACTGATGGTTTAGAAGTTGGTGGGGCTTTGGTGGTTACTGGTAACTTAACTGTTAACGGTACAACGACAACTATCGACACCACAAACTTGGCAATTGAGGATAACATGATTTACCTCAACTCAGGTAGTGCTGTTACCAACCCTGATTTGGGTATTGCCGGTAACTATAACGATGGTTCTTACGCTCACGCTGGTTTCTTCCGCGATGCTACCGATGGTCGCTGGAAACCTTTTGATGGGTACACACCAGAGCCTGACGCATCTCCTGAAATTGACACATCCCATGCGTCTTTTAGTTTAGGTGATATTCAAGCTGGTACTTTTTACGGTGCTTTGGTAGGTAATGCATCTACGGCTACATTAGCGGCTACTGCTACCAATGTCGCATACTCTGGTTTGACTGGTACGGTTCCTACATGGAATCAGAATACTACTGGTAATGCGGCTACGGCTGATTACGCTACTTCTGCTGGTACTGCTGCTGCTGTTCCTTATGCTAACCTGACAGGAACAGTTCCTACGTGGAATCAAAACACAACAGGTAATGCAGCAACTGCTACAAATCCTGAAAGCGGTGGTTCTTTCATAACCTCTTCTAATATCGGTAGTCAATCTGTCAGTTACGCTACTTCTGCTGGTTCAGCTACCACAGCTACTTCGGCTACTTCGGCTACTTCGGCTACGACAGCTACTACCCTTTCAACAGGAACGTGGACTGTAACAGAAAGCGGTGGTGTTTTGTACTTTGCAGTGTCAGGTACTAATAAAGCTAAATTGGATTCAAGTGGCAACCTTACGGTCGTTGGTGACGTTACTGCTTATGGGAGTGTTTGATGCCTATACCTAGTTCAGGGGAGTTGGCTATCACTGGTGTTGTGGCAGAGTTTGGGGGGTCTGCTCCTCACGCAATGTCAGAATATTACAGTGGTGGCCCACAAGTACCCAGTTTTGTTAGTGTCCCTGCATCAGGGGCTATTGCTTTAGGTAATTTTTACGGTAAACAGAACGGTCTTCCTATAAAGGCTTTCGTTATCGGAGGAGGAGGAGGTGGCGGTGCTGAACAATACGCAGGCGGTGGTGGTGGCGGTGGTTTAGCTGTTAGTGATCTTACTATGGCTGTACCCGCTACTATTGTTGTTGGTGGAGGTGGTGGTCGAAATGGTAGTGGAGGACAAAGTAAATTAACTATTGGGTCTACTATTTTGATCGGTAATGGCGGCGGCGGTGGAAACGGCGCTGGCGGTGGTACAGCATCTGGCGGTAATATTGTTAACTTGACAGGTGGTAAAGGCGGTAATTACTTTGGTGGTTCTGCCCCCTACCCTCCATCTGCGACAGTAGGCGGGATAAACTACGTTTCCTCTGGTGGAGGTGGTGGTTATAACAACGGCTATTCAGGTACAGGAGCCCCCGGCGGCGCTGGTAACTATCCCACATCATTCACAGGTTCTGGCGGCCCTGCTGGGCCTCAGTATCCAACGGGAACAGGTGGTCAGGTAGGTCGCATCTATGGCGGCGGCGGTGGCGGGGGTGGTAACTACGGAGCACAAGGAAACTCTGGTCGAAACGGTGCTGTTGTTATTCAGTATAGCTCTGCTAACCAAATGATCTCAGGAGGCTCTGTTTCTAACAGTGGCGGTGTTTGGACACACATTTACACAGGCAACACAACTGCTAATATATTATGACGGATGTAACACATAAAGAAATATATGACAGACTACTAGCTGTGGAGATGAAGGTAGATAAACTTGCAGGAGAGACAGAGCAAGTAGTACAAGCGTTCTCAGCCGCACAAGGAGCCTTCACTGTATTAGAGTGGATCGCTCGTGCAGCTAAACCGCTTTTGTGGATTGCTGGTGTTATCACTGCCTTTTCTTTTATGATATCGGAGTATAGGAAATGATTGATCCCGTAAGTGCCTTCGCGTTAGCTTCTAGTGCTTTCACAATGATTAAAAAGGCTGTGGAAACTGGTAGAGAAATCGAAGACTGCGTAGGCTACTTCGGGAAATTCTTTCAAGGTGTAAGTGACGTTAACAAGGCAGAGGAAGAGGCTAAAAACCCTCCTCTGTTTCGCAAGCTATTCAACAGTGGTTCTGTCGAGGAAGAGGCTTTCCAAGCTGTCGTCCACAAACAGAAGATTCAGCAAATGGAGAATGAGCTACGAGAGATGATAACCTATCGCTACGGTATTGAGACATACCGCGAGATGTTGCAGATGCGTAGGCAGATAAGGCAGGATAGGGAAAAGACGGTATATAAACAGCAACAAAGACGTAAAGCTCTTCTATGGAATAGCTTGTATATGTCCTTGATATCTGTCTGTTTAGGTGCTCTGTGGTGGATGGTTTTGTTGTTTATAGAATTGAAGGGTAAATGATGGCTATATCGGCTGAATTAATTAAAGCACTAATGAGCGGAGAGGTTGGGATTAATGATCCTTACAACCAAAACCCTTTCTTTAGACAAGATAAAATTAACCAAGTTGCCTTAGACAAAGCCTTAGAAGAGGATTTGATCAGGAAGAAGCAGCTTGCGATGACTGGTTTGTTCGCTGGTGACTCAGGGGATAGCGGTGTTCCTGCGATTGATCCGGCTGTTATGGCTGCTTTGGAAGCTGAAAACAGTTCAGCCCGTGGTGAGCGTAATAAAGCCATGATGGATTATATGGTACAAGGCTACTCAGATCGACCTGTTAGCTTTGCTTTAGGTCTGACAGATAGCTTGGGTGGTGTTACGCCCGGACGTGTCGCTCAAATGGCTAACATCTACGACAGGACTCCATCATTCCTACAAAGTTTGTTATCTCCTGACTATGGTAATGCTGCTGGATTCATGGGTCAGAACGACTCAATCTTTGGCGGGTACACATCAGGTGGTTTTGCTCCAATGGGCACACAACAATCAGCAGCACTTGCAGCGCAGGATTTAGGCTTGTTTGACAACGCAGCAGACCGTGCAGCGTGGTATGCAGAGGCTGACAGCGGTACAAGCAGGGATTCAGGTACGAATAATTCAGGCGGTGGTTGGACTTCTGGTGGTTCTGTCACAGATTCAGGCACTGGCGATGATCCAAGCGAAGGGGGTTATTGGGGATGAGACACTCAGTAGGAAAACAACTAACAGCAGGGGTCGCTAATACAGTTTTTACCGTCCCTAATGGCTATAAAGCTGAAATGGATATGTTGTTCATATCTAACCTCGACGCTAACAACAAAACAACCACAGCTTATTGGCAACACGCCCACGACATTAACCATAAGATTCGCATTATTGACTCTTACCCAATGGCTTCTCACTCTTTTGTTCAGTTCAGTCAAGGGTCAATTGTAATGCAGCAGGGTGATTCTTTTGTTGTTCAACCAGAGGCAGGCGCGACTCAAAGCTGCATCGTCACGTTTGACCTAAGAAAAGAACCACAAACAGTCGCTTTTGATGGTGAATAAACTTGACAAAAACATAATTTTGTGGTATAATAGCAACAAAGGAAAACATAAATGACATACTTAGAACTTGTCAATGCAGTATTACGCAGACTTCGAGAGAGTGAGGTAGCCACCGTACAGGGTTCAGGAAACTCAAATTCTTACGCTCGTTTGATTGGAGACTTTGTAAACGAAGCAAAAGCTCAGATTGAGAACGCTTGGGATTGGAGTAGCTTACGAACTACCTTAACGGTAATCACAACTCCTAATGTGTTTAGTTACGAATTAAACGGAACACAGAATAACTTTGAAGTGTTAGATGTATGGAATGATACAGACGACATTCAAATGCAACCTAAATCAGCTAACTGGTTTAACACTGAGTTTCTAACAGCAACTCCTCAAACAGGTCAACCACTTTTCTATAACTTTAACGGCGTTACGGCAGACGGCGATGCTCAGGTAGATGTCTACCCTATTCCAAACGGTACGTATCAGTTATTCTTTAACGTAAGTCTACGAAACTCGATACTCGCTGCTGATTCTGATGTTATTTATATCCCAAGCCGACCTGTAATCCTCTTAGCTACTGCTATGGCTATTGAAGAGCGTGGCGAAGACGGTGGACAGCAGAGTATTAACTCATACCAGTTAGCACAATCAGCTATTTCAGACGAGATTGCTTATGATGCAGCCCGTCATCCAGAGGACACAATTTGGTATAGCGTATGAAACAACTTCAAGCACTCTCAGTAGTCTCGCCCGGCTTTTACGGGTTGAACACGCAAGAGAGTGGCATCACCTTATCATCTAACTACGCTCAGCTCACTGACAACGTTGTTATTGATAAGTACGGTCGTCTAGGCTCACGTAAGGGCTGGCAGATGCGTACATCGGATGGTGTTACTCAACTTGCTGGTGCTTCCATTAAATTTATGATGGAGCACATTAACGCTGACAATACTTCTGTAACTTTGTCAGGTGGTAATAACAAACTGTTTAAGAATGGTGCGGATGGCGGTGAGTTGGTTGACATTACACCTAGCCTCTACACTGTTACTGGTAATAACTGGAAGGGCGCATCTCTATACGATCATGCTTTGATAGTCCAGGCGGGACATGAGCCAATTGTGTATAACGAAGGTTCAGCACCAGCAGCACAAACAATTACAGATTATACGGGAGTAACACAATCTTATGGAACTAACTTCCCTAGTGATGTTGTGGCTGCTTATGGTCGTTTCTGGATTCACGACGGTTCTACTATCTATTGGACTACTGATATTGCTGATGTAGCTTTCCCAGCTTTCAATGGCGGTACAAGCGGATCGTTAAATATCTCTGCTGTTCTACCCAATAACGTAGACACTATTGTAGCCTTAGCGTCTCACAACGGCTTCTTGATTATCTTCTGTGAGAAGAACATTGTCATCTACAAAGGTGCTGAGAACCCGTTAGGAGATTTCATGTTCCACGACACCATTGCTGGTGTTGGTTGCTCTTCCCGTGATAGTTTACAAAGCACTGGAAACGATTTAATCTTTCTGTCTGATACAGGTATTCGTAGTTTGGGTCGTTTGTTGCAAGAGAAATCCTTGCCTATGCGCGATCTAACTAAGAATGTACGTGACGATTTACTGAAAGATGTTTTACAGGAGCGTACTAACGTAGGTGATCTATCAGGTGTTAAATCGATCTACTCAGAGATAAACGCTTTTTACTTGTTATCGTTCCCCTCCACTTCGACTGTATATTGTTTAGATATGCGTCAACCTTTGGAAGACGGTTCAAGTCGTGTTACTGTTTGGTATGCGTATCAAGCAAGTTCTTTCTTACGTCGTCGAGATCGGGAACTACTTATAGGTAAGACAAACGGGATCGGGCGCTACTACGGTTATAGCGATAACGGTGTTAAATATAGACTTCGTTACTTCTCTCACTATTTAGATATGGGAGCACCGACAACATTAAAAATTCTAAAACAGATCAATGCAACGGTGATCGGCGGTAGTAACCAGTCTTTTGTCATCAAAACTAACTTTGATTATACAGAAGCCACTAGGTCTTACCCATTCACAATCGTTACAGGCGATGTAGCTGAATACGGTACTAGCGAATACGGTATCGGTGAGTTCTCGTTCGGTATTATCCTAGACTCCATTAAGAGTAGCGTGGGCGGTAGCGGTAACACAATTCAAATTGGTTTTGAAGCTGATGTTAACGGCAACGAGTTATCGGTACAAAAGATTGATATGTTTGTTAAAACAGGAAGGATGAGTTAATGGCTAACTATTTAAAGGCTACGGACTTCGCAGCTAAAGACGCTCTACTCTCAGGCGATCCTAACAAGATTGTCAAGGGTACAGAGATAAATGATGAGTTTGATTCTATTCAGACAGCCGTAAATAGCAAAGCCAACATTGGCTCTCCTGCTTTTACAGGTACTCCTACCGCACCAACTGCTGCTGCGGGGACAACTACAACACAATTAGCTACTTGTGCTTTTGTACTCAATGCTATCCACCCAGTTGGGTCAATCTACATTAGTACCTTAGCAACGAACCCGTCTGTTTTGTTTGGTTTTGGTACTTGGGAAGAATTTGGTGGTGGGAAGGTTTTAGTTGGTCAGGATACTTCTGATACAGCTTTCGATACGCTTGGTGAAACTGGTGGTAGTAAAGATGCTATTGTTGTCGAGCACACACACGTAACAGACCCTGCTGGGGCAGCTACTGGCGCGATTAACACAGCTACGATTGATTTTGGTAACATTCAATCTGCTTCTGGTGTATTTTCTGTCTCTGGTTCTTACCCGTCAAGATCGCAAGGAACAGCAGGAACTGGTTCTTATGGAACTGCGAACTTGTCTATTCCAGATCATACACACGACGTAGCTTCGACTGGCTCAGCAGGAACTAACGCGAACTTGCAGCCGTATGTTGTAGTCAAAATGTGGAAGCGCACAGCTTAATAAGGAAATATTATGTCATTTTGGGATTTAGCGGGTAACGTGGCATCAGCCTTGCTTACCAGAAACGCAATGAAAGACTCAGCAGCAGCTAATCAAGCAGCCGCACAACAAGCAGCAGCAGCCGCTGAGTTTAAACCTTGGGCTGTCACCACTGGCTACGGTACTAGCTACTTCGACAAGGATAAAAACCAAGCTGGTTACACAATGAGCCCTGTTATGCAAGCGTTCCAAAACAGCTTGTATCAAGGCGCTGGTGACTTCATGGGACAGATTAGTGCTGACCCACAAGTAGCGGCACAGGACTACATGAACCGACAGATGAGCTTGTTACAAGGCTCACGAGGCGCTGAGGATATTGCCCTGCGTCAACAACAACTAAACCAAGGTCGCATCGGCTTGGGTCTTAGCGGTGAAGCGATGGGAGCAGGCGCTGGTACAGGGTATGTTAACCCACAACAGTATCAGCAGCAGTTGGCTCGTGCGATGGCTGACCAACAGATGGCAGCATCTGCTCAGGATTACGGTCAGGCTCAAATCGATAAATCAATTGCTCGTGGAACTGGTTTGTTATCTACGGGTATGGGTATTGAAGAAGCAGCGCTGAAACCACTGACGTTAGGTGCTGATATCGGTAACCGACAAGCAACCGCAGGTTCAAATATGGCTACTCAATTGATGGCAGGTGGTACCGCAGCCGCTAACGCTAACTTGGCAAGCGGTCTTGGCATGGCTGGATTGTTCCAAGGGGCAGCAGACGCATATCGCAAAACAACATAAGGAATAAACATGGCTAATGATTTTTCAGGTATGTTCAGTTTTCAATCACCTGAACAAATACGTGCTGCGGCTATGACTGGTCTAGGAGTCCCACAAGGGTCTATGGCAGGTCAAGGTTTGTTACAGCAGGGTGTTAGCATGATGCGTAATGCAGGTGCTGGTATCGGCATGGGCGTGGCTGAGGCGATGGGTAGACAACTGCCAGAGCAAATTAAACAGGATAAGATTAAAGCTGTTTTGCAACAGGTGTCTCATATTTCATCACCTCTCGGTCAAGCACAAGCAGCTTATCAATTGTTTGTTGGTCAAGGCATGATGGAAGAAGCTCAGAAAGCTATGGGCGAAATCCGTAAGTTACAAGATCAAGATTTATCTGTTAGAGAACGTGAAGCTAAGATTAAAAAGGATACGGCTTCCGCAAACAAGCCAAATCCAAAGAAAGAATTTATAGAGATAACAGAATTCTTAGCTGATCTTGACGCTTCTATCGGCAACGGTGCTACACCAAGCCAAGCTGATCTAAACAAAGCTAGTTTGTACATCGGTAAACTATCAAAACAACCACGCACCTACACAGATCGTGAGACTTTGGAAGTAATTCAAATTCCGGGCTATGACGCTGCTACTTCTGTTCCTAATGTCTTAAAAGCGTTGGGCGCTAGAAAAGGTGCTGCTACGGGAGGTGCAACAGACACAGCAGGCGCGGGTGGTGCAACAGTTATCGATACCGGTGGCGCACAAACACTACGTGCAAAAGAGATTGAGTCAATACAGAGTAATATCAGTGGTACTAAGACAGCTTTAGAAAACATCACAGCTCTACAAGAGTTCAGAGGAAGCGGTACTGGTTGGGATTCTTTGTTTGCTTGGGTGCCTAACACTGATGCAAAAGCGACTGCTGGTTTGGTTACCGCTTTGAAATCAGAGCAAGGTTTGGGTGAGTTGGAGAAACTTAAATCAATGTCACCCACTGGTGCATCTGGTATGGGTGCAACCAACGCACAAGAAGTCGAGATGTTGCAAGGGCGCATCCGTAAACTTGACCCCGGCAATAAAGAGCAGTTTGCTAAGGACTTGGCGTTTATTCGTAACAAATGGGAAGAGATTCTCAAAAAGTACGAGCTTAAACTTCAAGAGAAGATGAAACAGGATGAATTTAAAAGAGGCACCGTAGCACCAGCTCCGGCAGCAACACCAGCACAGCCAGCACCAGCACCAGCTAGGCAAGCAGGGGCTACGAAAGAAGGTTGGATGCAATGGGGACGTAAAACATACCCAAATAAAACTGACGCTGAGATAGAAGCGGCTCTTCGTAAGGCTGGGAAAATTCAATAAGGGGTTGAAATGGCATCACAGGAAGTAGAAGAAGGGTACAAGAAAGCCCTAGAAGAACTCAAAGCAGTTCAGGAAAAATACAAGGGCAAGCAACTTACTGCCACTGGTATGTTAGAACTTCGTAAGGCTCGTAATAAGGTCGGTCTTTTTACGGAACAAGGCGCACTAGGTCGGGGTATCGGTAAAGCAGCAATGGATGTTGTTACTGGTCTTCCCGATCTGGCAGCGATGGGTATCAATTATGTTATTCGTAAAGCGTCCGACTCAGAGCAACCTTATCAACTTCCTGTTCTTGGCGATGAAGTTCGTAAGGCGATGGGTGTTTCTGATAAAGAGATCGACCCCGGCAATCAGCTTTATCACGATATCCCCGGCTATGTAGCAGCAGCGGTTGGTGTCAAACAACTAGCACAACTTGGTTGGCAGGGTTTGAAGAAATTTAGAAACAGCCAAAAGATGAAACAGCTGTTGGGTGAGTTGCCTACCAATGAAGCAAACGCTTTGAAGATGTATATGGTTAAAGGGCAGGGTTCAGATAGCCCCGTAGTCCAATCAGCCATCGAGCGTATGCGGAACAACGTAGAGTACAAAGAGTTGTTTAACGCTCTGGAAGAAGGGGCTGCTAAAGCCTCTCAGAAAGTAGCAACAGTACGTCCTAGCAAGCAAACAGCAGAAGAAGCTACCACAGGTGCTACGGCGGCTGTTGAGAGGGCTTTAAAGACTGTTAAAAAAGCTCGTGATGATGCTGGTTCGGTTAACTTCAAAATGGCTGAGCAGTTTGGTAGGAATCGTCCTATTGTCCCGACCGATAAGACAATGCAGGAGTTGGCTAAACTACGCCAGCGTTTCAACACTAACACACCAGAAGGCGATGCTGCTTTACGGTACATTGATGCCTTAGAGCGCTCTTTCGATACACGCCTTGCAATCGAAGGTGGTGGGGAACTTGTACTACCTGCTGTTAAGAGCAAACTAACTGTCCAACAAATTCAAAACAAGTTGCGTGAGTTTGGTGCTCAGATTGGTGGTAATGACGCTGCTGTTAATAGCTTGTCTGTTAACACAAAGGACATTATTAACAAAAGGGTGTTCGCTGGTTTGAAAGGCGACTTAAATTCAGTCAAAACATTTGGCAGTGAAGCGGATCAGAAGGCAATTGGTTATCTAATCAAAGCTCGTGATGAATACTCAAAAGGCACACAAGCATATAACGATTTGGTAGCTAAGGGTATTCCTAAATTCCTCCGCGACAAACCAGTTAACGAAATTGAGTTCCCTGAGTTGGTTAAAGCCTACGAAGGTCTGACAGGTGGGCAGCGTAAGTTGTTTCGCACTTGGGTTGGAGAAAGCAGGGCTGAATCTCTTCAAGCAATTGATAAAGCCGTATTCGATAACTTCAAGAATAAAGCCTTTAAGGTAGGCGCCGACGGTAAACAAAGCTACGATCTGGGAACGTTAGCGCGTGAATGGGAACGTTTGCGTAAGACAGACCCAGAGAAGGCTGAGATGTTGGTTGATGCTCTGGGAACAAACGCAAGTGAGTTCTCTAAGCGCATGAAAGATGCTCTGGTGTTTACTCGTAAGATGGACGTAGGGTCACCAAAAGCAGCCGGAGATGCTATTCAAGTGCAGCAGCAAGCCTCTGCTTTGGCTGGTTCTATCGGTGGTTATCCTGCCGCTAAGGTAACAGACTTAACCATTGAGGCTTTAAACGTAGCAATGAAGAAGAACGGCATCTCTGACGACATGCTGATGAAGATGTTGTTAACTGATGAAGGAGCTAGTTTTCTAAAATCAGCAAGTCTCAGCCCACAAGGTAGAGAGACGCTGGAAAAACTAACAGGCTTAAACAGAGCTTCTATTCCAGAGACAGTTTCTTGGTTGTCAGCAGGGCGTCCACGCGCTGAACAAGTAATGGCTGACCGAGCAGCAGAGCAGGCACCAGTTGATGAGGAGATCGTTATCCCTGACGAGCTACCTCCTGAATTTATGCAGGGTGCTCCTGCGGGTGACGAGATTGTTATCCCAGATGAGCTTCCTCCTGAGTTCTTACAACAGGCTCCACAAGTGCCAGAACAGCCTATGAGCGATCCTTTGGGTGACTTCATACAGAACCTACCCCAGAGACAATCAGCGGCTCCTGCGGCTCCTGAGCCTGTCGCGCAAGCTCCTCAGCAGCCTGCCATAAATCAGGCATTGATGGATCGGATAAAACAAGAAGGGTATAGCAACCCTGAATATGTTTATAACGCTGTTATGACAGGTGACCCTAAGAAGAGGGAATTTATTCTCGGAAGATTAGGATCATAAACAACAAAGCCCCTAGGCAGAAATGCTTCGGGGCTTTTTTTTAGTCTTGGATTTCTAAAACTTCATCATCTAGTTCGGAGAACTCACCAATGTAGATGGAGAAGAATGGGATTTTAATTAGCAAACCCTCGTAGGCTGCAATAAACCGTCCCTCTTCGTCGCCAACCACATGACAGATGTTGTCGTTGTGCTCAATGTCGAAACCAATACCTAGGCGCATGTTAATGTGTAAGCTCATATTTACTATCCTCGTGTTTAATTCTTGCAATGATGTAATTCTTAACCAAACTACTACGAACAATGTCAGCGACTGAGAATTCAATCTCTGTGAACTCTTTCATAGCCCGTAGGATGGTCAGGAACTCCAACAACCCGCTCTTGTCATTCTTCTTTGTTAGGTCAACCTGTCGGTAATCTCCACATAGGAAGAACTTCGAGGTATGACCGATACGAGTAATGATTGTGTCTAGCTCGTGCATTGTACAGTTTTGACTCTCATCCAGAATAACAATAGCATTGTTAAACGTGGTGCCCCGAATAAACGAGGTAGAGAGGAACTCCACATACCCTTGCTCGACCAACCGATCCCATGCATCTTTGCGTTTGAACAGTTCAGCCGCAATCTGTTTATACGGCTCTGTAAACTGGTTCATCTTCTCTTCTGCATCGCCCGGCAAATGACCCATCTCACGGCTCTGTACGCTACTACGAATGATTACCAGCCGTTGGTAGGGGTTAGACTTGTCCATGACCTCTTCTAGCGCCTTGTAGAAAGCAATGTAGGTCTTACCCGTACCAGCCACCCCAGACAGAGCACAGAAGTAATGACCCTGTTGGTAGGCGTCAAAGAACTCTTTCTGTTTCTCTGTTTTGGGCTGAATTGTAATCATGTCATCCAGACGCATCTTCAAGCTGTTTTGCTTTTGTTCTGGCTCTGTTACTCGTTTTTTTGTTACCATTTAAGCTGCTTTCCCCCATACGTCATCCCATGTGCCTTTGGTAGCACCTTTGGAATAATCTGTTACACGTTGTTCAAAGAAGTTGGTATGGCTAACACCAAGCATCCCATCCACCCAAGGCAGGGGATTCTTCTTCACCTTAAAGACGCCTTTCATTCCCATGCTAATCAACCGACGATCAGCGATGTAACGAATGTACTGTTTAACCTCCTCTGCGCGTAAACCCTCAACATCAAACATACCGAAGGCAAGGTCAATGAACTTGTCCTCCAAGGCTACCATCTCCTGCGCGATCTCTTTGATACGATCACTGGTGGACTCATCAGGGTTCTGTTTAACCCACTCACGGTACACCTTAATCATACCCTCAGCGTGTTGTGTCTCATCCACGATACTCCATGCGATGATCTGACCCAAACCCTTTAGCTTACCGTTACGAGCGAAGTTCAGCAACATAACAAACGAGCTAAACAGTTGCATACCCTCGCCGAATGCGGAGATTGTAGCGATTTTCTCCGCAACAGGTGCATCGTTTAGGTTCTGGTAGTACTCATGTTTCTCTACCATCTCGCCATACTGCATGAACTCGTTGTACGTACTCTCAGGCAAACCAAGTGTCTCAATCAGGTGGGCATAGGCAGCTACGTGTAACGCCTCACGACCAGCAAAACCTGACATCATCATCCGCACTTCTGGCTGTTTAAACACTGGTAGGTAATGAGTGTAATACCCATCACCAATGTCTAGGTCACCCTGCACAAAGAAGCGTAGGATTTTGGTTAGGAAGTCTTTCTCCTGCTTACTGAGCTTCTTCTGGTAATCTTTTAAGTCCTCACCCATCGGTACTTCTGTATGTAGCCAATGGCTCTGCTCATGCTGTAACCAAGCGTCATATGCCCATGGGTACTTGAAGGGCTTGAATGTGTTTCTCTCTTCTGTTAGTTGTGGTTTCATGTTAGCCCTTTAAAAATGCTCGGAACTGTTCCTCTGTCATTGTACCGCCGTTGCGGTTAACAATGTTTTCATTCTCATCAATCAACAACATGGTGGGGATAGTGCGGATGCCATAGAAGGCGGCTGTCTCACGGTCTGTGTCCACGTTAATCTCAACGATAGGTACGTCATGTTCAACCTTAGCCATAACAGCACTCAGGGCTTTACATGGGTTGCACCAATCAGCATAAAACTTCAATATCTTCATTCGGAATCCTCGGTGGTAGTAGGTAGGGTAGTACCTAGGCAGTGGTTTTAGCACCGAGCTTGCCTAGATATTTCCCTGTTAATATGGCAGTTTAACCCTCACATGCCAAACAGGTTTCCCCATTGGCAATAGCTGTCATGTCAATAGTCTCCTCGATGCGCTGACGTTGAATCTGAGCACCAACCTTGTCTGCCTTACGCACCTTATCGCTACGCAGGTAGTACAGGCTCTTTAACCCCATCTTCCACGCCATGAAGTGAACTGCGTGTAGGTAGGCAATCGTTGTATCGGGTCGGAAGAATAGGTTAACACTCTGCCCCTGATCGATAAACTGTTGCCGATCTGCTGCTAGTTCAACCAACCAACGCTGGTCAATCTCCATCGCTGTTTTAAACACTTCTTTTACGTCTTCGGGAACGTCCAAATGCTGAACGCTACCATCGTTGGCAATAATAGAAGCCCAAGTGTCGTCATCGTCCATACCAAGATCAGCAAGACGTTTAGACAAGAATCGATTACGGTAGACAAACGCGCCACTTAGAGTATCCTGCCTAAATACATTTGCTCGATACGGCTCAATGGATGGCGAAGTGTTACCCATAATAAGACTGGAGAAGCATTGGGAGCAATAGCCATGTGATGACTAAAACGCCTGTCAACCCCAGACCAAGCCGCATCCGGACAAGCGCCTCTTTTACGAAATAGAATACTGTCTGCACGTAAACATTCCTTGTTAATGTGACTAAAAATATCTTTGTTAGTCAGTTTAGACATAACACCATCAATTGGTATGTTGTTCTTTTGTAAGTAGGCATGGAAACCTAAAGAACCAAGTCCAACAGACCTCTCAGCGGTAGCAGAAGTAATAGCACGGCGAATATGGTCAGGAGCGTTAGTGATGAAATAGTCAATAACGTTATCAAGCATTTCCATAATATCTGGAATGAACTGTTTGTTATCTTTCCAATCATCGTAATACTCCAAGTTAACACTAGACAAACAACACACCGCTGTTCGATCTTTACTGGTAGGCAGGAAGATTTCAGTACACAGGTTTGACCCATTGATCTGCAATCCCTTGTCATCCAACCAAGACGGCAACGCACGGTTAGCTGTATCGATAAAAATCAGATACGGCTCACCTGTCTGCATACGCAAGTCCAGGATTTTCTGCCACAACGCCTTAGCACTAACCACTTCCACTGTTTCGCCATTAGCTGGGTTCTTTAATTCCCAGTCATCATTGGCGTCACCGTCCTTCATACACCGCTCGATAAGCTCCATAAACTCATCAGAGATATTGATCCCATGATTAAGGTTAAGAGTACGCAGGTTTTGGTCACCTGTTGGCTTACGCATTTCCAGAAATTGGATAATGTCAGGATGAGAGATGTCCAAAAAAGCAGCGTAAGACCCACGGCGTGTACGTCCTTGACGATATGCCAAGGAGGAAGCATCGTACATTTTGAGGTGAGGCATGACACCAGTAGATTTGTCATCACTATTCCTAATGCCAAGATGGACGCCGACACCACCACCAAGCATAGAGAGCCAATTGGTTTCCGACAAATTATCCACCAGACCCTCGGCACTGTCCTCCATATAGTTAAGGAAGCAGCTAATAGGAAGTCCACGCTTGCTACGACCAAAAGAAAGAATAGGAGTGCTATAACTGAGCCAATGCTGACTACTATACTCATAAAGTCGCTGAGCATGGGCAGGGTCGCTGCTAAAAGCCTCCGATACATACGCAAATCTCTCCTGTGGGCTAACCTCATGTTCCATCATGTAACTTTCGCGCAGTCGCTGGATGCCTAAAGCATCGAACAACTTATCACGCTCCAAGTTGATTTTAATTGTCATCAAGTAGTTCCTCTAAATAATCAGCCATGTCTTCGATACGGTCTTGGAACTTGGCAACAATCTCTTCGCTGTTAATCTCTAACAACTCCAAGATTGTTACCTCGTCAAGACGTTTGAGTTTATCACAAATGTCAGGCAACGTTAGCATATTTCTTTTGTAGGTAGTTCATTGAAAGAAACATCTCGTCGAAAGCCCCGTCCTTCACTTCGTTTAACATGACCAACCCTCGCCAATGTGTGTTGCTTAGTTGATCCATGTAATCCTCGTCGTGTAGGTAGAACGAACCAGCGATTATTCCGCAGATTGCCGTCCCGTCTGCTCTCTTACCATAAGCAACTTGCTTACCCTGCTGATGCCCAGCAACACAAGACATGTGGAGCTTATTAACAATAACACTAGCAGAGCTAGCAGGTCTCCCCATAGCACCAACAGGGAAGTAGTGGCAGAAACCAACACCATTGATAAAAACAGGTTTAAGAAATTCATATACTTCCCAATCTTTTTTGTAGTTTAGGTCATCAGTCGAAATCACACCTTCGAGCATAGGCGTGTTAGCCACTGCGCGGTTGATGCGGTTCTCATGGTTACCCATTGTTAAGATCAAACGAGGCTTGTACACCTTGTGTTTTGTCGTCTTCTGTGTTGCTTGTAAGTCACGCAACGGTTTGAGCAGCTTCTTCATACCGATCTGGGCAGCGGCAATATCATCTTTGTACCGCTTACCCTCAAAGTATTTACTACCAGCCTTATCATGGGTTGACAGAGATGGCATATCTGCAAAGTCGCCAATGTTGATAACAACGTCTGGTCGATAATCGCAGATAGCCTTTCCAGCCCATGTAAGGTGGTCAGTAGCTACTCCCGGCTTTACTTGACAGTCAGGAATAACTAAGATTTTCATTTACCGTCGTCCCAATAGTTGTCTAACATCAGGTCAACCTTTTCGTAGACGCCGACATAACCACAAGAATCTAGGAACGCTGCAAACTGCCGCATAACGTCATCCCACCTTGCGTCCTCCTCACATAAGTAGAAATGCTCTGAGTTGGTTGATACTCTTGGCGTTGAAGTACCCTTCTTGAAATAGTAATACTGCTTATCTTCCATGTTAACCTCCATAAATGCTGGGGAACTGGTCAGTCAGGATTGCTTTACATTTATCCGCGACTTCTCGATGTTCCTTCTGTGTTGCTTCGTCACAGCGAATGTCTACATAGTGCATCCAACTCCGCAGTGTTCCATTCATATACATTCGACTCATGGTCAACCCTTCTGGCAACAATTTTCGTGCCACCTCTTTAGCGATGCCATTGTTTAGGGCAGCACCATAGGAGTAACGAGCCTGTGCAACTACTTTCGCCTGTTGCTCATCCCACCAACGTTGTAGCTCTCGATCTTGGGTTGGTAAGCTGTTCTGCCGATTCTTTTCATCCTGCAACCGCACCTCACCATACTCCATGTCGAAAGCCTCTGCATAACGCTGACTGAACTCTTGAAAGCTAAACGAGCGGTGGCGAATAATCTGTCGCGCAATATCTCGTGTACATTCAATTTCCATACAGACGTTAACCATCTCGAAAGGTGACCAGTGTTTGTTTTTCATCAGGTATCGGAGTAGCTTTGGAGCAGTCTCCTTGTTATCCTGATTACTAGGGTTTGAAACACGAGCCATGTATGCTACCTTCTCCTCCGCGTCGGGGGTAACCCACACTAACTTCACGTTCATTTCTTTTTCCTCTCTTTTCGTTCTTCGTTGGTCTTCTTTTTGTGGCATGGTTTGCAAAGAAGTTGCAGATTAGGTGAATCGCAATACAATCTAACGATATACGTCCACCAATCTTCAAAACCATGTGCAGTGTCTACAACAGGCTCTTTGTGATCTACTTGTACTTGTTTTGCTACGAAGTATTCACCACAACCAGCGCATTTGTAATGTTCTGCTAACCTACCAGAAAGTTTGTTAACCATCTTGCCTGATTTACCATTAGTCAGCGCTTTCCATTTTCCGGGGTACCGTTTGAAAGCAGCCCTAAGAGCAGATATTGCAAAGTTTCTTAGTTGAGCCTCTGTCCATTCACCGTCGTTATACTTTCTGTTGCTCATACTGGTATAACAACTGAGCGAAACCTTCTACAAAGCGCTCATCATGGTCACGTTCACCCATAGTAAACAATATCGCATGAACTAACTCATGGTAAAAGGTAACGGCGCGATCCTGTCCTGTCAGCCTCTTGTTAATCAAAATCTTACAGGCATCTGGGTTGGTGGCGCCTAGGTCAGGCATATCTGTTTCTACCACATCCCAAAGACACCCTGCTAGTTTAAACTTCTTCATTCGGTGGTTCCCATAGTTCGTTGGGCTTCCTGCGTAACCACAAGAGCCTGCCGTTTTCTAAAACACGTTCTTTTCCCAGAGCCTCCACACAACACGCATAGAACTCTTTCTCCGTTTGGAAAGGCGCAAGCATCTTCTCCGAGCGCACTGCACCAACACGCGGAATTCCCTTGATGTTGTCGGCTGCGTCGCCCATAAGAATCTGTCTGTAAAAGAAGCGCAATCCCTCCTCTGGTGTTACCTTCTTCTTTTCCTTCTTTACGAAATTGTAGTGCCATGCCGGAACCTGCATAAAGTCTTTGTCAATTGAAACAATGATGGCTTCTTCGCCAAGCTCTGTTGCTCGTATTGAAATGTCGTCATCTGCTTCCTGTCCTTCGCTAACACTAGCGCCCCACGCCGTTTGTAAATATTCCCGCAGGAGAGGTAGGTGTTTCGGCTTCTTAACATCCTTCCTGTTACCTTTGTAAGGTGCTGTTACCGCAATGTCATTACGAAAGTTTGTTTTGCCTGTTAGGAATAACTCATGGTCATCGGTATCTACCAGATCAAACATCAACAAATCTTCGAGAAACACCGCCATTGTTTCGATAGCGGTATTCTCATGCTCATCATCAGTAGCAAACCCTACCCGATAACAGAGGATATCTGCGTCAAGTAGGGCAATCATTACAGCAACTCGTCGTCAGCAAGGGCGACAGCGCCACCACCTGTGTACGGGACTAGCTCAGTGACAACCAGCCGTTTCAGGGATGGGCTAACGCCTTGTTTACCCTTCCAAGCCCAGGAGTAAGGTTCAACGATAGCGGCTGCTTTTGAGCCGTTGCCGAGGATATCGCCTTCCAGTGGTGTGCCACCGTCGTCGTAAGCACTCATAGGACGCTTACTCTTACAAGTGATATAGAACCCCTTGCCTTCTTTGTTCTTGACCTCAATACCCTGTTCCTCTAACGCCTGTACTGCCTTCTCTGACAGGTTGCACAGATCGACCTGATAGCGACCAGACATTTCGTTTGGTTTGTTCAAGAAAGCCCACATAACATCAGCTTTAAGTTTGATTGCGTTCGTGTTCATAAATAACTCCTTAGTGAATTGGGTTGC
>Ga0222713_10002433_pt1 | contig 19945 bp, 14 predicted proteins | sample C33_649DmetaG_FD_165061 | JGI IMG/M metagenome (GOLD analysis project Ga0222713, IMG submission 165061) | Estuarine water microbial communities from San Francisco Bay, California, United States - C33_649D | ecosystem: Environmental > Aquatic > Marine > Unclassified | place: USA: California...
TGTGATGACATACGATATAAATTTTATCCTTTTAAATTATGATTCTATTGTATTTCTTACTTTGGTCATGTAACCAATTCCAGGTTGAACATTGATTTCTTCTAATACGAAATATGTTCTATCGCCTTTAATTAATTTTGCTACTTCAGAATTTGGATCGTTAACATCTCCAAAAACAATTGCATTAGCAGGGCAACCTTGCTGACAAGCGGTTACTACATCGCCGTCTTTTAATGGACGGTGTTCGATTTTCGCTTTTAATTTTCCAGCTTGAATTCTTTGCGCACAGAAAGAACATTTTTCCATTACTCCTCTAAAACGAGTGGTAACATCTGGGTTTAAAGCCAAGTAAGCCGCTTCATTATGCAAGTAATTTGCAAAACGATCATCATTCCAGTAGTTAAACCAGTTGAAACGACGCACTTTATATGGACAGTTGTTTGCGCAATAACGAGTTCCTACGCAACGGTTGTAAGCCATTTGATTTAAGCCTTCCGAAGAGTGCATGGTAGCTAATACAGGACAAACTGTTTCGCAAGGTGCATGATCGCAATGTTGACATAACATTGGTTGATGAATTACTTTTACATTCTCGTAATTTTCAACTTGATTGTACTCTTTTTCTCTTGTAATTTCTTTACCTGCATTGTCTTCGAAAGTATAATAACGATCGATGCGAATCCAGTGCATTTCTCTACGACGACGCACTTCATCACGGCCAACAACTGGTACGTTGTTTTCCGAATTACATGCTACTACGCAAGCGCCACAACCTGTACAAGCGTTTAAGTCGATAGTCATTGCCCAATGGTGATGACCATTCTTTTGATATGCTGCCCATAAGTCTGCATGGTGTTCACCTTTACTTTCAGCGTGTTCGCCAGATGCATGGTGCTCGCCTTCTGCAGCAGGCTCATGACCCGCATAAGCTGCTAAAGTTTTTTCTTTGATGATATCTCTACCTTCAATGGTATGATGCGTTTGTGTTTGTGCTAATTCGTAGCTTCCTTCTGCTTTTACTAATTCAATTGATGAATTATAATTTTGGAAAGTTCCATTTACAGTAGATAAGAAAGGATACATATTTACCCCAACATTTGAGCCCGCCTTACCAGCTGCAGTTCTACCATATCCAATAGCAGCAGAAACGGTGCCCATTGCTTGGCCCGGTTGCATTAATACTGGAAGCGTTACGATATTGTTTGCAGACTTAATAGTAACCATGCTGTTTTCTGTTAAGCCCAATTCTTTTGCAAAAATTGGATTAATAGCAGCGTAGTTATCCCAAGTTACTTTAGAAACTGGATCTGGCATTTCTTGCAACCAAGGATTGTTTGCATGCTCGCCATTTCTAATCGCAGTGTTTTGGTAAATAGCCAATTCTACTGCGCTTGTATTTTTGTTTGCGTTGCGAATGGTATTTGCAACTGCGTTGATGTCTTTATTGAATGTGTATGATTTTGCAACTTGTTGGTTAATGACTACCGAACCACTTTGCAAACTTGCTTCCCAGAAATTAGTAAACGTTCCGGTGTTTGCTACAGATGGATAAATATTTTTCTCCCAATATGCTTTGATATATGCTAAATAATCTGAAGGTAAATCTGCCCACATTAATAATGATTGTGCAGCTGGTCTCGAATTATATACCGGTGCAATAGTAGGCTGAACTACACTGTAAACGCCAGTTCTAGCAGAAACATCATCCCATGATTCCAAGAAATGCGTGTTTGGTGCAATCACATCACAGCTAGCAGCTGTTTCATTTGCTCTATCTGCAAAAGATACTTTCAATTTTACTTTTGCCATTGCATTTGTAAATGCAGTTGCTTGCGCAAAACTGTAAGCAGGGTTTGCACCTAAAATAAATAATGCATCTACTTTACCCGCATTCATTTCAGCAAGTAAGTCTTGCATCTCTGCATCGTTACCTTGATATTGATTTGATAAATTATCTAAATCGATGCTGCTACCATAGTTACCTAAGATAGCATTGATTGCGTTGATTACCACTTGAACAGAAACATCATTGGAGCCAGAAACCACTAATGAGTTTCCTTTAGCCGCCCATAATTCTTTGGCGATAGCTGTTAATTTTTTTGCGAATGGCAAATCGGTTGCCGATACTTTTGCAGCACCTGCTAAAGTTGCAAGCTCATTGTATAAAGCAATTACAGCGCTTCCATGTTGAGAAGGCTTGATCGCAATTCTTGCATCAGCATTTGTACCAGTCATACTCAAACCTGTTTCGATTTGAATGTGACGCGACATTTTTTTATGTTCTAAACTTTTATGATTTCTTAGCGAAACATATTGTCTAGTAAACTCTACAGGAGAAATCCACGAACCTAAAAAGTCTGCATCAAAACTTACAACTACCGCAGCTTTGTCAAACTTATAAGATGGAATGCCTGCTTTTTCAAAACTATTTTTATTTGCATTAATGATGCCTGAATAAGAAGTAGCATCAAACACTACTTGCTTAACGTTTGCATATTTGCTTGAAAAATCTGCAATAACAGACTTGGTAGATGGAGACAAAATCGTGTCTGTTAAAATTCTAATATTGCCCCCTTTTGCAGCAATCTCTGCTAAACTTGATTTCACAAGTTTATCTGCAGCATCCCAATTCGAATCTACTCCTTTAACAACCGGATTTTTTAACCTAGACGTATCGTATAAATCTAAAACAGCCGCTTGCGCTTGCGCATCCGTACCACCCATAGAAATGGGATCGTTCGGGTTACCCTCTATTTTAATTGGACGACCTTCTCTTGTTTTTACCAAAACACCTAAACCATTATAGTTTGAAGTATAATAGTTAGGAATACCTGGTACAATTTCTTCTGGCTTAATTAAGTAAGGAATTGCCTTTTGCACTGGCGCTTCGTTACAAGCTGCCAAAGCAACTGCACCCATACCAAATCCTAAAGCTTTTAGGAAATCTCTACGAGGAGTTGGAGTGTTTACTTTAGACTCCGTTAATAATTCATCAATTGGAAGTTCTTCTGCAAACTCGTTGCTTTTGTGCTTTACAAAGTCGGGACTTGCATGCAATTCCTCTAAACCTTTCCAATATTTTTTTTCGTTATTTTCCATCATTTATATGACGATATTTAAAAATCTAATTTCTTATTAATAATGACACTTTACACACTCTAAACCACCTAACAAGGCAACAGTAACTTTTTTACCTTTTTTGATCTCTTCATGCGCAGCAAGAATTTTATCGTAATACGCATTGCCTTTTGAGTTAACTTCTGTTGTTCTGTGACAGTTAATACACCATCCCATAGTCAGTGGAGAATATTGATAAACTTCTGTCATTTTTTCTACTGGACCATGGCATTGTTGACAAGCCAAACCTGCAACTTTAACGTGTTGCGAGTGATTAAAATAAGCGAAGTCTGGAAGGTTATGAATCCTTACCCACTCAATTGGTTTCGTATTTTTTCCATAAATACGAGTTTCTGGATTGTAATCTAAAGCAGTATAAATCTTTTTAATTTCTGGTGAAATTTCGCCATTGTATTTTTCTGTTGCTTGTACATAGTTGTGGCAATTCATACAAACATTTAAAGAAGGAATACTTGCATTTTTAGATTTGAATGCGCCTGAATGACAATATTGACAATTGATTTGATTAATGCCAGCATGTAATTCGTGAGAGAATGCAATTGGTTGAACTGGTTGGTATCCTGTATTTACATTGATACTCGACATTTGATTCCAAGACCAAATACTAAATACAAAAATGAATAACATGCCTGCATAAAATACTTTTTTCTTGTTTAATAAAACCCATTTGAAAGTAGATACTTTTTCTTTTATCGCATTAACTACTGCGTCGACAACTTCACCATTATTAATTCGAATTAATTTTTCTAAAGAATTAATAACTCTGTTTAAAACATAAACTACTAAAATTAAAACAGCAATTAATATCACCAAACCTATGATGGTATAATCATTTACAGCGCTAGCATTTGCTCCCGATCCAGCACCAGCTGCATCTGTTGGTGCAGCTTTAGGCTTGTCGCGTTCTGCTTTCACATAAGCAATAATACTTTTTGCATCATCATCCGAAAACTGCGGAAATGAACTCATGATAGACTGATTGTATTCATTAAAAATTTTAACCGCAGCAGGATCGCCAGCTTTTACAAGCGACTGCGAATTTTTAATCCACTTCACCATCCAAGCTTCATCTTGCGCTTCGATTACATCTTTTAGAGCAGGGCCAATAACTTTTCTGTCAATAGCGTGACAAGAAGTACAGTTTGCTTTGTAGAGACTTTCTCCTGCTTTTAAATCTTGCGCGTTTGAAAAACTAACACAAGCGATTGCAAAAAATAGCGTGAGGATTGCTTTTAATGAGTGATTTTTTGTTAACGAGAAATTAAAACCCATATAAATTGATAATTAATATCTTATGAAAAAATGTTCAATTATTTATTAAAATTTAACCTAATTAAATCCGACTTAATTGAACCTAAAAAGCCTTATTTGTGGCACAAAAATAGGATTTTATTTCATTTCTATGACAATTCGAAGACATTATATATTATTTCGAATCATTCTAAATAGAACGAAAATTATTGCTTTAAAATCCAAGCAAAAATTAAGGGCGCAACAATCGTAGCATCAGACTCCACTATAAATTTTGGTGTGTCGATATCTAACTTACCCCAAGTAATTTTTTCGTTTGGAACTGCGCCTGAGTATGAGCCGTAAGATGTAGTAGAATCAGATATTTGACAGAAATAACTCCAAAAAGGTACATCATGCCATTCCAAATCTTGGTACATCATGGGCACTACGCAAATTGGAAAATCACCCGCAATACCACCACCAATTTGAAAAAATCCAACACCTTTTCCAGCAGAGTTAGCTTTATACCAATCTGTTAAATACATCATGTATTCAATACCAGATTTCATAGTGGAAGGGCTCAATTCATTTTTAATACAATAGGATGCAAAAATATTACCCATGGTGGAGTCTTCCCATCCTGGACAGATAATTGGCAAATTGCGTTCTGCTGCTGCTAACATCCAAGAATTTTTAGGATCAATCTCATAATATTGTTCCATGTCTTTGGAGAGCAAGAGCTTATACATAAATTCATGTGGCAAAAATCTTTCTCCCTGTGCTTCGGCATCTTTCCACTGCTTTACAATATGCTTTTGAATTCTACGAAACGCTTCTTCTTCCGGAATACAAGTATCTGTTACTCTGTTATATCCGTTTTCTAACAAATCCCATTCTTCTTGAGGGCTTAGATCCCTATAATTCGGTACGCGTTTATAGCTTTTATGCGCTACCAAATTCATGATGTCTTCTTCTAAATTAGCGCCGGTACAAGATATAATATCCACTTTACCTTGACGAATCATTTCTGCTAAAGAAATACCCAATTCAGCAGTACTCATTGCCCCAGCTAAAGTGATCATCATTTTACCTCCTTCGAGTAAATGCTTTTCGTAACCTTTTGCTGCATCGACTAATGCTGCTGCATTAAAATGCAAATAATTTTTCTCGATAAATTGAGATATTGGACCGCGATTTGTGCTCATAAAAGAATTAAATTAAGGCACAAAAATAGGAATATTATAGAATATAAGGGCTAATTTTTCGATTCAATTTTAGCCAGTTCGATGTAGTCTGGGCGATCTGCAGAAGTAGTGTGTTTGAATGTTTGCAATACAGCTCCTTTAAAAAGTAAAAACACCCCTGGCATTTGAAAAGGATCCGCATTTGGTTTTTGAGGGAAATTCCCTTTTATTAAACCAGCTACTACGCCTCTTATGATTACATTGAAACCTAGTAATTGCACAAAGTTACCTCTTTGCAAACCAAATGCTTTGTATAATTTTTTTTCTGGATCGCTGATGCGGGGAAGATCTGCTATATGGTATTTTCGAGTCGCTGCTGCTGCTTCCAATTCGTCTGCTAAATGAACTAAAATAATTTTTGTTCCTTCTGATTCAATTGCTGCCCTATTTTTTTTAATCTCTTGTAATGCCTCTTTGCAAAAAGTACATCCAAAATGTCTTAAAAAAACAAGCATAGTTGGTTGTTGATCCGAATAGGTAGCTAAACTTAAGCCTTGGTTGGTAATAATGTTATCGAGCGATTTTAATTTTCTTTCGTGCATATTATATGCACTGAGTTCGCGATTGCACTGCGCGTTTTCAAATGTATAATATAAAATAAGCGAAAATGGAATTATCCAAATAATATCATTCGCTAAAACATGAGTAAATAGATTAATTGGCAATTTATTCTGCCACCATAAATAAACGAAACCAAACGCAATGGCTGTTTTTAACAATAGACCTAAAAGCACAATGATCCAATGTTTAAAAGGATGTTTACTTGCTAGTAAATAACCAAATCCAAATAAAATTTCAACAAATGCAATGCCTTGCCACATTACGATGTAATTGGGAAGCTGCAAGTGCAAGTTGTTGAATAATTGCTGAGGGTTTAACAAAGTTGTAAAACCCCAAATCAAATTATATATACTTGCTGCTAATAAAGTAAATTGCATCCAAGGACGCGTTACTACTAATTTCATTGTTATAAATTATCAATACCATAACCTATTTAATGCTTAAGTGTTTTAATTTTTTAAAAAAACACAGAAAAAGCACTTCTGCTAGTAATTATGGATGCTGTAAAACCCAAATCGCATCGGCTCTTAATTGTTGAATTAGGTCGGCTCGATTTACTATAGCCTTTTCCCGAACCGCTTGAAACCACTTAACGTCTAATTTAATTTCATTGATTTTAAGCTGAATGGCTTCTTCAGAAAATAATTGGTTTTGCTTAGGTCTACTTAAAATATTCAATAATTGATCATCAATTCCATAAGGGAACCAGTTGAGATTTGCTTCGGTAGCCAATAAAACAATTACATCGGCGCGATTTAAATAATCTGCAATTAAATCGTCGTTGAGTGTTAATGGCAGCTGTTGATCAAAATCATAGATTGATTTATTGTAGTATAGAAAATGATACTCCTTGAAAATTTCTTTACTGATATAATTATTATGTGCCAACCACCAATAACTATCTGCTACAACAATGATGTTGGGTTTATATTTTTTATTATTTTTTTCGAATTGAAAACTACGGTATGCCATATTTTCTTTTGGTAAATCAACAAGTAAATTTAAGGCAAGTTCCACATCGTTATCGGTAAATCGATAGCCATTTATTACAGCTGTTTCTAAATTTAATTTGCTAGGAAATTTTTGATTTGTAGCTAACTCCATTTTATGAAGCATAGAGTCTAAGGCAATGTTCATGCCATATTGAGACCAATGTATGCCATATTTTCCGTACAAAGGATAAGGGGTTGTTTGTTTTAGCTTATTAAAATAACTTACAAAATCGATGTGGTTAATTTGATTTTTTTGATATGCTTTTACAAATTCGTCGTGGTTGTTTTTATTTATTATTTGCTGATAATCGTTTGGTATTGTTGCCGGGAAAAAACTTGCTTTACCTGGCGCAAAAACAACGAGTAGTTTTTTATTTATTTTCGCTAATGCTAATTGAATTTTTTGAAGCTTTAGCATTCGCTCGTTAATTGCTGAATCGCCAATATAATTAAGCCCAGTAAAAGCATTTAAATAAGGTGTTTCATACAAATAACTTTCTTTGCCAATAACAACTTGTGACGCATTAGTGTATTTAAATGCGCTGTATAAAATCTGATTATGCGTTTTAATAGCATATGATCGGAGTGGTAAGTTGGCAGAAAAATAATTCGCGAAAGAGTCTTGGTATTGCCCTGTAAAATAAGATTTAAAGCTTCGTATTGGTTGGCGGAATTGGGTTTCGGAACCATGCAAACTGAGTTCATTGGCAAATTTTAGTTGATAGTTAATCATGGGCAGGAGCAACAACACTAGTATTGCAATAAGAAAAAATTTAATGGCCGTTTTGTTTAGTTTATTCATTTTAAAATCTGAAATAAATAAACGGATTAAAATTTGCGCTAATAACAAAAATCAGCGTAAGCGAAAATAACAAAAACAAAACTATGCTAGTTACATAAACGTGCGACTTTAATAAACTACCCGTATAAATTTGATCTTGTAGCTTTTCTATTTTTGAGCTTAAAGCTCCAAAAGAAAAAAGAAAAGCAAAAATTAAAATGAAAACATAATAGGCATTTATATTATGCAAAGAAAGATTGTATCGAAATTGAAATAGTTCTTTACTATAGCTCAGTGCATGTGTTAAAGAATCTGCTCTAAATAGAACCCAACCAAACAAGGTGATGAGGTAAGTGATCATAACGCTCGGAAACTTGCCAATACGCGCATAAAATTTTAAAAGAAAAATTTTATCTGCAATTAAAAAAAATCCATGAAATGCGCCCCAGGCTATAAAGTTCCATGCAGCACCATGCCATAGCCCTGAAACTAAAAACACCAACCATAAATTAAAAAACACGCGCAATTTTGACCCTTTGTTTCCACCCAAAGGAATATATAAATAATCGCGCATCCATCGGCCTAAACTCATGTGCCATCTTCTCCAAAATTCGGTAATACTAGCTGAGTTATATGGATTGTTAAAATTATCGATGAATTGAAATCCCATCATTTTGCCTAAGCCAATTGCCATATCCGAATAACCAGAAAAATCAAAATAAATTTGAAAAGAATAAGCTATAACACCAAGCCATGCATTATATGCGCCAATGCTTGTTGTGCTTGCATTAAAAGAGGCATCTGCAACTGTAGCCATTACATTGGCAATGAGTATTTTTTTTGCGAGCCCAATAACAAAACGCTGAAAGCCAATCATCCTGTTTTCGAAAGTGTCTTGAGCAGACCGATCCGAAATCTGATCTGCAATTTCGTGAAAGCGTACGATTGGCCCTGCAATTAATTTAGGAAACAATAATATGTAGGTATAATAATCTAATACACTTTTTAATGGCTTATGCACCCTACGATACACATCTATAGCGTAGGTAAGGGTTTCGAATGCAAAAAAGGAAATGCCAATTGGTAAAACGACATGGGTCCAGGCTATATTTTTAAATCCAGCGGTTGTTAAAATGGCATTGGTGTTTTCAATAAAAAAATTTGCGTATTTAAAATAAGAAAGTAAACCAATATTTAAAAGCAAAGAAAGTATAAGTAGCTGTTTCCTTTGTTTGCCAATCGATTGATCCATTTTTTGAACAATAAAAAAATCGATAAAGGTAACAAGCAATAATAAATAGACAAAAGTAGGTGCGCCCCATTGATAAAATAAAAAACTAAACAATAGAATAACTTTATTTTTATGTCGCTTTGGTGCAATAAAGTAAAAGACGAAAAATATCGGTAAGAATAAAAAAAGAAATAGCGTGCTACTAAATACCATAGCCTAAGAAATTTGTTCCCAATTAATTTGATTTGACTTTTGTAAGGAAAGATAAGCTCTTAGTCTGCTATTGTCTGCGCTTGTTAAGTTTACGTCTGTTGCTAAAATTTCTTGCGCGGCTACCCTGGCCTCTTGTAATATTCTTTGGTCCTTTGCAAGGTCGGCAATGTGTAAGTCTAAAACGCCGCTTTGTTGCGTGCCTTGTAAATCTCCGGGGCCGCGTAATTGTAAATCAATTTCGGAAATTTCAAAACCATTACTAGTATTCACCATGGTTTGTAATCTGGTTTTCCCATCGTTAGATAATTTATTGCCCGACATTAAAATACAATAAGACTTTTCGGATCCTCTGCCTACTCTGCCTCTTAATTGATGGAGTTGAGATAAACCAAATCGTTCCGCATTTTCAATAACCATAATGGAAGCATTCGGCACATTTACCCCTACCTCTATCACCGTTGTGGCCACCATAATTTGGGTCTCTCCTTTTACAAATCGTTGCATCTCAAAATCTTTATCTGCCGGTTTCATTTGGCCATGCACCACAGATACTTTATACTTTGGCAATGGAAATGCCCGTATCATACTTTCGTAGCCTTCCGTTAAATTTAATAAATCTAATTTTTCAGATTCTTTAATTAAGGGATACACTACATAAACTTGTCTGCCTTTTTCAATTTCTTTGGCAATAAATGCATTGAGCCTAAGCCTTTGTGATTCGTTCTGGTGTACCGTTTCAATAGGCACTCTTCCTGCAGGTAATTCATCAATAACCGACACATCTAAATCTCCGTAAAGTGTCATGGCTAAGGTTCTTGGAATTGGCGTCGCTGTCATGACTAATACATGGGGCGCTTGCGTATTTTTGCGCCAAAGTTTTGCTCTTTGCTCCACACCAAATCGATGTTGCTCATCAATTACCACCATGCCTAAATTTTTAAACTGAACGGTCTCTTCAATTAAGGCATGCGTGCCTACCACAATATTGCATTCGCCCGAAATTAATTCGGCTAATGTTTCTTTGCGCGCTTTTGATTTTGCAGAGCCCGTTAATACTTTAATATTCACAGGTAAATCGGAGAGCAAGTCTTTGAGAGATTGAAAATGTTGTTGGGCTAAAATTTCTGTAGGCGCCATTAAACAAGTTTGAAAGCCATTGTCTATTGCTAGCAACATAGTTAACAGCGCAACCATGGTTTTCCCACTGCCAACATCTCCTTGTAATAGCCTGTTCATCTGCATTCCAGAAACAGTATCTGCCCTAATTTCTTTGACAACTCTTTTTTGTGCACCCGTTAATTCGAATGGTATTTTTTCTTTATAAAATTGATTGAATAAATCGCCAACTTTATTTAAAATAAATCCGCGAGACTTTAATTTTCTGTTTGAATTAATTTTTAATAGCTTTATTTGGATTAAAAAAAGCTCTTCGAATTTTAACCTAGCGGTTGCACGCTGTAATTTTTTTGCGTCTGTTGGAAAGTGGATTTCTGCAATTGCTTCTGCACGAGAAAGCATTTGGTATTTCGATAAAATGCTTTCTGGTAAATTCTCTTTAATTTCTTTTAAAGCAACGCTTAACAATTGCTTCTGAATTTTTAAAAAGCCTTTGCTATCTAAATAAAACGACTTTAATTTTTCGGTTGTATTGTATACTGGCTGTAATGCAGTCGCCACTGTTTGGTCGTGATTAGCAACTGTTTCTATTTCAGGGTGAACAATATTCGCTTTAGCGCCAAAGTAAGTTGGCTTGCCAAACACCACATAACTTGTACCGATAATTAAACTTTTATCAGCCCATTTTAAACTCTGAAACCAAACGCATTCAATCATTCCGGTGGCATCTTCGAATTGTGCGATCAATCTTTTACCTTGTCTTTCTCCAACTACTTGCTTATTTGTTAATTTGCCTACAAACTGAATAAATGGCAAGTCTGAGGTAACTTCTTTAATCTGATAATATTTTGTGCGGTCTATATATCGAAATGGGTAATGAAACAACAGGTCTTGAAAAGTAAAGATGCCCAACTCTTTTTTAAGCACATCGGCTTTAGTTGGACCAATTCCTTTCAAAAATTCGATAGGTGTTTCAAAAAAATTACTCATTGTTTAAAAATAGAAATAAATCTCAAAGACACGAAAATATATTTCTATTTTGCAGGCTGAAAAATTATATGTCGAAAATTAAACAATTCTTGCCAATCATATTGCTCATTGCGCTTGCATTAATTTGGGGTAGTTCATTTATTTTAATGAAGAATGCCTTGAAAGTTTATAGCGCTTCACAAGTAGCTACAATGCGCATGTTTTTTTCTTTTCTCTTCTTATTACCTCTAACCATTCGGAATTTTCAAAAAGTTCCATCAAAATTTTTATTCATGATTACGCTGGTGGGTTTATTAGGAAATGGGTTTCCAGCCATCTTATTTGCAAACGCACAAACTAAACTTTCAAGTTCTACCGCAGGAGTGCTCAATTCCCTTACGCCCTTGTTTACTTTGATTATTGCAGTAGCATTTTTCAAACAACACTTTTCTTCTACAAAAATTACAGGTATTATAATTGGAATGATTGGCGCAATTGTATTAATTGTTTTCAAAGCAAATGGAAGCATTGAAACAAATTATCAATATGGTTCCTATATTTTTTTAGCAACACTTTGTTACGCTTGGAGCGTAAATCTTATTAAAAATTATTTATACGCACTACCAGCTATTGCTATTTCTTCTATGGCGCTCTTATTTATTGGGCCCGCATATGGTTACTATTTATTCGCGCATACCGATTTTATTTACAAAACAATGCACGATGTTGGCGCAGGTCAAGCATTAGGATTTATTATATTGCTAGCACTCTTTGGTACGGCTATATCGCTCGTGCTGTTTAATAAACTTGTACAAATTACCACCCCAGTTTATGCAGCGTCGGTAACCTACCTAATTCCTATAGTCGCATTGTTTTGGGGCTTTATAGATGGAGAGCCAATTAGTTATATTCAACTCATTGGCCTTGTTGGTATACTGGTTGGCGTTTATTTAGCCAATAAAAATTACCCTAAATCTTAATTACATTTTTCTTAAGAATTCGGACCACAATTGGTGGTAAGCGAGCGCCGCTTTTGAATAAGTAGAATAAGAAACCAAAGGTGCTTCATATAAACCCATTCGCTCTACATCCGTTGAGTATGGAATAGCAGCCTGTAAGAATCTCTTTTTATTTTCGAACTCAGAAACAATATCAATGTGCATTTTTTTTCTCGCATCGTACATAGAAAAGAATGGTAGAATTTTATGCTTATCTAAATTGTTCTGTTCAAAAAATTCAATAATCATATCATAACTTCGAACCGAAAGGGTTGTAGGAATCATTGGCATTAAAATATAATCAGCCGCATGAAAAATATTTTCCGACAATAAAGAAATACCTGGAGGCGCGTCGATAAATAAGTTATCGTAGGTGCCCGCTAAATCTTTGATAGACTCTGCCAATTTCTTTTTAGAATTTTTGCCTTCTTCTAAATGAAAATCCATATTTCTAATAGAAAGGTCGGCTGGTATTAAATCTAAATTTTCGTATTCGGTTTCTTTAACCGCCGCTAAGATTTCTGAATTTTTACCAACCAGCGTTTTAGCACCTCCTTTAAACTTCGGTTTTACGCGATAATAAAAAGAAGTAGAGCCCTGTGGGTCTAAATCCCACAATAATGTGTTTTCGCCTTCTGAAGCAGCAATTGCTGCTAAATTTACTGCGGCTGCGGTTTTGCCTACACCGCCTTTTAAATTATAAACTGCTATCGTAATCATGGATTAAATATATAAAAAAAATTATTTTTCGCACCTTTACTTTAAATCTTAGCTATTATCAACAATGAAAATAAAAAACATTTGTGATTTTTTAGAATCTTATGCTCCCTTAGCTTATCAAGAAGATTATGATAACTCAGGGCTGATAGTCGGCAATCCGGAAATGGAACTCACCAAAGGGCTGGTTTGCTTAGACTGTACAGAAGCAGTGGTTAATGAAGCTATTGAAACTGGTGCAAATATCATTATTGTACACCATCCTATTGTTTTCAGCGGAATCAAACAATTTCAAGGCAAAAGCTATGTCGAAAGAGTGGTTATGAAAGCCATTCAACACCAAATTGCCATATATGCTATTCATACTAATCTAGATAACGTAAAATTAGGCGTAAATAAAACCATTGCCGATCAACTTGGCTTAATTGACTGTGAAATTTTAGCGCCGAAAGAAGCCACGCTTCGAAAATTACAATGTTATTGTCCTAATGAGCATGTTGGCGTGTTGAGAGATGCGCTATTTGCCGCAGGTGCAGGAAATATAGGAAACTACGCAGAATGTAGTTTTGTGAGTACTGGCGAAGGCACCTTTAAACCCGGCCATAAAAGCAAAGCCTATATCGGCGAAAAGGGAATTAGGCATTACGAGCCAGAAACCTGCATAGAGGTTATTTTTCCGCAACACTTGCAATCGGAAATTATTAAAAACATGATTGATCACCATCCTTATGAAGAGGTTGCCTATCAAATTTTTCAAATTGACAATCCAAATCAAGCAATTGGAGCTGGAATGATAGGAATATGGGAAGCATCCGGCGATTTAAATGCTTTTTTAGCCCTTTGTAAAAAACGATTTAAAACTGGGCTTATCAGGCATACTGTAGACTTAGGAAAAAACATCCATAAAGTGGCTATTTGCGGTGGTTCTGGGAGTTTTTTAACTAAAAATGCGATTAAACAGGGGGCAGATGTGTTATTGACTTCAGATTTTAAGTACCATCAATTCTTTGACGCAGAGGCTAAAATCGTGTTAATTGACATTGGACACTATGAAAGTGAGCAGTTTACGATGGATCTCTTATTAGAAATAATTCAAAATAAATTTCCTACATTTGCACTCTCCTTAACTAAAATTAATACTAACCCAGTATTTTACTATTAAAAGGCAGATTATTAAAGAAAGATGGAAGCAACAATAGAACAAAAATTAAAAGCTTTATACGAACTTCAAACAATTCATTCTGAAATTGATAAGATTCGCATTGTAAGAGGTGAACTTCCAATGGAAGTAGCCGATCTGGAAGATGACGTTGCGGGTTTAGAAACTCGCATTCATAAAATCAAAGAAGAGATTAACGAACTAGAAGACGAAATCGTTAATCGTAAAAATACCATGAAACAAGCGGCTGCTTCAATTAAGAAATACGAAGAGCAGCAAAACAATGTTAAAAACAACCGCGAATACGAAGCACTTTCAAAAGAGATTGAGATTCAAGGTTTAGACATTCAAGTTTCTGAGAAAAAAATTAAAGAATATACTTTTGAGATTGGCAACAAAACAAGAGTATTAGAAGTTGCAGAAGCTTCTTTAGTAGAAAGACATAAAGATTTAGATCTTAAAAAATCTGAACTAGATGTGATTACTAAAGAAACTGAAAAAGAAGAAGATGCTGCTATGAAAAAAGCAGCTAAAGCAGAAAAGTTAATCGAAGAGCGTTTGTTAATTGCTTATGAAAGATTAAGAACAAATGCAAAAAATGGTTTAGCGGTAGTGACGGTTTCTAGAGACTCTTGTTCAGGCTGTTTTAACAAAATTCCACCTCAAAGACAATCAGATATTAGACAAGGAAAGAAAATTATTGTTTGTGAGCATTGCGGTAGAATACTTGTAGACGATAGATTTGTAAAAGCAGAAGCTTAATTTTATAGAATATTCATCAAAATAGAAAAACGATTCCTATCTTCATGGAGTCGTTTTTTTTATGCCAAAATTTCGCCTTTCATTACTGTTTTGTTTGTCGTTTTTCAGTTTAACTGCAAATGCGAATTTTGTATTCAACGAAAATTGTATTAAGGCCTATAAAAATATTTTATCCTTAAAGTTTAATGAAGGAGCCTTGCAAATTGCGCAAGAGCGAAAAACAAATCCCAATAACAAGATTCCCGTTTTGCTAGAAAATTATATCGATTTTTTAAAGGTTTTAACTACGGAGAATAATGCAAGTTTTGAAAATTTTAAATCAAATAAATCGGCACGTATTACTATTATCGAAGACGACGACAAGCGCTCTCCATGGTACTTATACGCAGCAGCTGAAATTAATTTACAAAGTTGTATCAATAGATTTAAGTACTTAGAATTTGTAAGCGGTGCATACGAATTACAAAAGGCTTATAAATTATTAGAAGAGAATCAGAAAAAATTTCCGGAATTTCTTCCAAATAAAAAAAGCTTTGCTTTGCTCTATGGTCTAATTGGGCTGGTTCCTGAACAATATAAATGGGCGCTATCTTCGATAGGTCTAAATGGAAATATTGAACAAGGAGCGGCAATGCTCGAAGACTTAACACAAAAATTACCTAAATCAAACTACGCTTTCTTTTATGATGAATCGGCATTTTTTCTCAGCTTTATTTATTTAAGCAAAGAAGGTGACCCAGCGATTTACGATAAAGTGAAATTAGTTTGTGATGCTGTACCAAAAACAAACCTATTAGGCGTGTATGTTAAAGCGCTTGCTGCAAGCAAAACAGGTCATACAGACGATGCGATAGAAATTTTAATGGACCGCCCAAAAACGGCTAATTATGGTGCATTTTACCACCTCGATTATTTATTAGGACTTTGCAAGCTCAATCGATTTGATAACGATGCCGTTATTTATTTTGAAAGCTATCTAAAAAATTATACAGGTAATTTTAATATTAAAGATACCTATTTAAAAATTGCATGGTTTCATTTGTTGAGAGGAAATATTGATAAATACAACGCCTACATTGCACTTTGCAAGATTAGAGGTAAGGCTATTTCTGAAAAAGATAAAGATGCCCAAAATTTATGTTTGCAAATTTATCCGCCAGATATTGCTTTGTTAAAAGCACGGTTGTTTTTTGATGGCGGCTATTATGACAAAGCTTTATTGGCATTAAAAGATAAAAAAGTAAGTAACTTTTCGTTAACAAAAGAAAAGCTAGAATACTTATATCGTATGGGTAGAATTTGTCATCAACAAAATAAAATAGAACAAGCAATCATGTACTATACTGCTACTATTAGCTCCGGTATCGGACTTCCATATTATTTTGCAGCAAATGCATCTTTACAATTAGGCTATATTTATGAGCTTAAGAAAAATTATTCGAAGGCAAGCTATTATTACGAACGCTGCAATCAGATGAAAAACGAAGAATATAAAAATAGCATAGAAACCAAAGCAAAAGCTGGTTTAAGAAGAATTGCTAAGCTTTAGCTTGAACATGAGCGGCTCTTTCCGTGTTTTTCCTATTCACTATTTTACTCAGCCTATACACCATTAAAATATTAATTGCCAACAGTACTAAAATTAAATAACCCAAAATATTATAATTTTCAATAGGGCTGGTTTTGGTTTGTTGCACTACAACCATACCACCAATTGCTGCGGCTATACCACCGGCAAATTGTTGCAGAGAAGAATTGATACTCATGAATGCGCCTCTATCTTGCATCTCTGGCAATGCAGAGTTTAAAGCCATTGCCGGAACCATTCTGCTCATAATTCCAATCATCATGGCCACATTCATGATCAAAATAAAATAAAATGGAACAGCAGACATATTCGTATATATTACTACAACTGTTGCCATCCAAATACTTGCATAAGTAAATACTTTTAATTTTTCGAAACGGTCGCTTAGCCTTCCGATTAATGGCATAATTATTAAAGAACTAATACCGCCAACCATAAACATAATGGGTAGTTGGCTAGGGCTCACCTTTAAATTATTTATTGCAAATGCGCTTCCCCATGGCATCATCATAAAACCACCAAGCGATAATAATGCGGTGGTTAAAAATCCAACGCGGTATTCTCTTTTGGCAATGGTATGCCATAAATGAAGAAATGCATTTTTATCTGATTTAATTAAAAGATGTTTATTAATTGGCTGCAGCTTCCAAGCAATTAACAACCAAATAATAATTGCAAAAATTACAATCATCATAAATGGCGCTTCCCAGCTCCAATAGTTCGCGATGTATAAACTAATTGGAATGCCTAAAACTTGACTGGCTCCAAAACCCATTTGTAAATAGCCCATCACCCTTCCTCTTTTTTGAATCGGAAATAAATCGGCCACAATGGCTAGCGAAATAGAACCGATTACCCCGCCGAATAAACCTGTCACTATTCTTGCCGTAATTAACATGCTGTAGTTAGTGGCAAGGCTACACATTAAGGTGCCAATAATAAAACCGATATAGAAAAATAGTAATAGCTTTTTTCTATCGAATTTATCTGCAAAGCCTGCTGTTAAAAAGCCTGCAATTGCGGCACTAAAAGCGTAACTAGAAACAGCGAAACCAAATTGTGAAGTAGTTAAACCCATCGACTTCATGAGCATATCTCCTAGTGGAGACATAACCATAAAATCAAGCACAACCGTAAACTGCGTAAGTGCGAGTATAACGATTGTGATTATTTGATATTTATTAAACTTTTCTACTGCAGGCGAGTGTTGAGTCATGGTTTTTATATAAGCCGCAAATATGCTAAAAATTAAGGCGGCAATATTTTATTTGATACTATAAAGCGTCGAATGAACCATGAGCAAGACCAGTAGCGTCGCTGATTTGATAAATATAATGTCCTGTGGGTAAATATATCGGAAAAGAAAGGATGTTATTTATGGAAATTGCTTTTTGAATTGCTATAAGTTTGCCTAGTTGGTCGAAGATTTGTAAAGTTACTTGACCGGTTAAAGTACTACTTTCAAAATTTAAAAATTGTGACACGGGATTTGGATATTGTTTAATCGTATGTAACATAGTATTTTCAATACCCGTTGTACTACCTGTAGTAAAATAAATTGCATTTGCATTAAGCCCCGAAATGCCGTTCACCTCAGAGGCAATTCTCCAATAATATTTTCTGTTTGTTAATGAAAAGTTGAAGTTAAAAAAAGTATCGATAATGCCAGCCGAATCTAATTTAATTGCTGATGAAGTAAATGCCGGTGTGGTAGATACTTGTATACGATAAGCATTTGCTTGCTCTACTTTTCGCCATTCAAAATGTGTTTGCGTAGAAATTCCAATTGATGCATTTGCTGGCAATAATAATTGAGGTGCGTTAAGGCCTGTATAAATAACCCTTGTGTCGCTAGCGGCACTTTTAAATCCACCATTATTAGCATATATTCTCCAATAATATTTTACTTTTCCAACGGCTAACTCGCTAATTGAAATTGATAAAGCAGCGGTTGACTTGCTTAAAATAATATTTTGAAATAAGCTATCGCTTGCAAATTCTAAATTATAAATTAGTGCCCCCGGTACTGCTTTCCATTTGAAAAGAAAATTACTACTGATGCCTGCTAAATTATTTATAGGCTGAATAATTTCTGGAACAGAATCAATTCTTGTACTGTCTACAATTCCTCTTGTAACAAACATTTCAATTTTTTGTAATGGATTATCGTTTGCATCTCTTGCAGAAGAAACTATATTATCTACGAATGTTAAACCTGTAACTACTTTTCCATATGCGGTGTAATTATTATCTAAATTTGTTGCCGCAGCAACGCAGATAAAAAATTGAGAGTTTGCAGAATTAATATTGCTGCCTCTTGCTGCAGATAATACGCCTCGCTGATGTGAGATAGGGTTGAACTCTGCAGGAATGTCGATTTGTTTAGGATCTCCCATTCCCCAAGTACTTTTAGGACCATGCTTAGAATTTGGGTCGCCACCTTGGATTACAAAACCAGGAATTACCCGATGAAAGGCTGTAGTATCATAAAAATGCGCCGCAACTAAACTATCAAAATTTCGAACATGCTTAGGCGCAATGCTTGGATACATTTCTACTTCTATAGTTCCAATTTTTGTACCAGCTCGATAGGTATCAATTAAATAATGAGGTTTTCCTTGATAAGCGCCAATTTGCGCAAATCCAACAATACTATAAAAAAATAGGGCACTCAATAGCAGAATTTTTCGCATCGCAAATTTTTAAAACTCGTTTTTAAACATCATGCTCTCTACCGGCTTTACTGTTTTGCCATTGTATTTTGCATTGCCTTTAGAATTATACATTACTTCTACCTCGCCTTCTACAACAAAATAAATTAGTTGCCCGATGGGCATACCATGATAAATACGCACCGGTTGTGTGCTAGAAATTTCTAATGTCCAAGTATTACAAAAGCCTACATCACCTTTACCAGCAGTAGCATGAATATCGATGCCTAATCTGCCTGTACTCGATTTGCCTTCTAAAAATGGAACATGCGCATGTGTTTCGGTATATTCTAAGGTTACGCCCAAATAAAGTGTATTGGGTTGTAAAACAAAACCCTCTGGTGGAATTTCAAAATGTTCAATAGTATTGTGCTTTTTAGCATCTAAGACTCTGTCTTTATAAACCGCTAGGTATTTCCCCAAATGCACATCGTATGAATTGGTTCCTAAACATTTTTGATCATATGGCTCAATTACGATTGTGCCCTTTTCTATTTCTTCTAAAATTCTTTTATCCGATAAAATCATCGCG
>Ga0222713_10002434_pt1 | contig 19943 bp, 19 predicted proteins | sample C33_649DmetaG_FD_165061 | JGI IMG/M metagenome (GOLD analysis project Ga0222713, IMG submission 165061) | Estuarine water microbial communities from San Francisco Bay, California, United States - C33_649D | ecosystem: Environmental > Aquatic > Marine > Unclassified | place: USA: California...
GGCATGTGCTCGCGACCTGGTCGGGGCAGAGCCATTTTTTGTGATGTTGCCCGATGAGTTAATGCAGGACTCGAGTCTCTTGACCGACCTCGCCACTTTGACGCAAACAACGGGAGTTGGTGCAGTTGCCCTCAAGCGCATGCCACGCGAAGAATTGTTTCGGTACGGAATCGTGACCCCAGTTGGCCCGTTAGTGCTCGCTGATGGAATCGAATCCCTGCCTATCGCAAACGTTATAGAAAAGCCACGGGTTGAAGAAGCGCCAAGTGATCTGGCGATTATTGGCCGCTATGCATTGACTCCCGACATCTTTGATGTGCTTGATGGTTTGGCGCCCGGTGGAACGGGAGAAATTCAACTCACCGATGCTTTGTCGATTCAGGCAGAACGATCCCCGTTGCATGGTGTGATTTCACACATTGGTCGTCGTGACATTGGCAATCCACTTGGCTGGATTGAAGCAGTCATTGAGGCAGGACTAGAGCACGCCGAATTTGGTGATGGTCTTCGTTCTTGGTTGCGTACCGTTATCTGATATTCAACTCAAACGCGTGAAGTGTCCAGGAATATCGAGCGGTAGTCCGTAAGCATCAACTTCAACTTCGTGGTCGTCGTGGTCGTCATCGCGTTGAACAACCCACAATTGTTTTCCCTGACGTGTATACGTCAAACGCGCACGAGTAATGCCGAGAGTTTCGGGATCAACGACTACTGAATCAACGAACGATGACGAACCAATATCAATGGCTAGTTTTCGAATTCCCATCACGCGACTAAATGAACTACCTCGAACGTCAAGATCGGTGCAGCCCCCAAGATCGCGGACCTGAGCACCGTTGACTTCGCCCCACTTGCCGCGACCATCATTGGCAAGCCATAAGTCGGGTTCTTCGAGGTCGCGGAACAACAGCATCTGCTGAAGTTGCCAGGTTGCGGTGAAGCGTAAGACATATTGGATGTCAAGGCCAGATATCTGGCTATTGACAGTCCACGACTCATTTTCGAAATGCAGAGTCAGGGTTTCGGTATTGCCGCTGGTGACCTCTTGCCACGTTGCAGCCAAGCCCTCAAGAGGCAAGTGGCTGACATGGTTTGGCACTGCGCTCATAGGTTTAAGTGTAGAGATGTGAATGCGGGTCGTTCGTGGGATTGGTCACTATCTGTCTTGAACTATCTGTCTTGCGCTGTCCGTCTTGTACGGTCTTAGATGTGTCGCCGAAAGATTCTGCATCTCCGTCTGCAACCAAAGCATTGATCCCCATTGGCGATGCTCGGCAGTTGGTGTTAGCGGCTTGTGTGGCTTCGGCGCCCATCAATGTGAGCGTTGATCTAGCGACCGGCCTTGTACTGGCGCAAGATGTGGTGTCGCCAGAGAATGTTCCGCCTTTTGCCAATTCGGCAGTTGATGGTTACGCAGTGCGTGCCGCTGATTCTTCGGGGGCAAGTTCAGCGCAACACGTTTCACTACAAGTCGTCGGTGAAGTTGCCGCTGGTGCGCCAGCAGATGTTCCGGTCGAAAATGGCACGGCGATTCGCATCATGACTGGCGCTCCGATGCCGGCAGGAGCCGACTCGGTTGTCATGGTTGAAGACACCAAGTTTGACGGTGAACGTCAGAATTTTGATGGTTCTCAACTTGTGCAGATTTTCAAAGAAGTACGTGCGGGCGACGCGGTACGCCGAGCCGGCGACGATGTTTTAGCGGGCGACAAGGTTTTTGTAATCGGTACCGAGATACGTCCGTCGGTTGCCGGAGTTCTGGCCAGTGTCAATTGTCGAAATCCCTTGGTGTTTCCGCGAGTGCGAGTAGCAGTGCTTTCAACGGGTGATGAACTCATCGACGACGGAAGTGTTTTGGCCCCCGGACAGATTCGCGAGAGTAATCGCACGATGTTGATGGGTCTCGTTGCTCAGGCTGGAGCAGAGGCAATTGACTACGGAATCGTTCGTGATGATGAAGCGCTCCTTGAAACGGTTTTGCGGCAGGCTGCAATTGAATGTGACGCCATCGTGACAAGTGGTGGTGTGAGTATGGGCGACTACGACGTCGTCAAGGCTGTTCTGTCGCGCATCGCCGAAATGCACTGGATGCAACTTGCGATCAAGCCAGCTAAGCCGTTTGCCTTCGGCTTACTTGACGCTGCTGCTGGCCGTCGCGTGCCGGTCTTTGGGTTACCTGGCAATCCGGTGAGTTCGTTGGTGAGTTTTGAATTATTGGCCCGTCCAGCAATACGCAAGATGGCGGGCCACCCAGAATCTGCCTGGGATCGTCCGACGATCACTGCAATAGCCGATAGTCCCATCAAGCGATCGGCTGATGGCAAAGTGCATTATCAGCGGGTGATTGCGCGATTTGAAAGTGACGGGCGCCTGCATATTGATTCGGTTCGTTCACAGGGAAGTCACCAATTGGCGGCTTCGGCCTTGGCTAATGCCATCGCGGTGGTTCCCAATGGCACTGGGGTGGAGGCTGGGGGAGAGGTCCCGACCATCCTTCTCGTATCCTGAAGCCATGTCATCGACGACCACAGTCAAAGATTTGGTTGACCCATACGGTCGAACCATTCGCGATCTTCGGATCTCGGTGACCGATCGTTGCAACTTCCGCTGTACCTATTGCATGCCTGCTGAAGGCATGGTGTGGTTGCCGAAAACCGAAGTTCTCACCTTTGAAGAAATTGAACGCCTTGCGCGAATCGTTGTTGAACATTTTGGTGTTGACGGGATTCGTTTAACTGGCGGAGAACCAACCATGCGGGCCCACTTGCCAGTTTTGGTGGCCAAACTTGCAGCGCTGTCAGTGCCCAAAGATTCTGCTTCACCACTTGCTGGTCAACCGATTGATCTTGCGATTACAACTAATGGTGCAACGTTGACGAATTGTGTTGATGAATTGAAGTTGGCCGGAATCGGTCGCGTCAACATCAGTCTTGACACGCTTGACCGAGCAAAGTTTGAGCAGATGACTCGACGCGATGAACTTGTTCGCGTGCTTGCCGGAATTGATGCGGCGATTGGTGCAGGTTTCTCGAGCGTCAAGATCAATGCGGTCATCGAGCGTGGTGTGAATGACAACGAAATTCTTGACCTCGCTGAATTTGGTCGATCCAAAGGTGTTGAAGTTCGTTTCATTGAATTCATGCCACTTGACGCTGAAGGTCATTGGCTCAACGACAAGGTCGTCAGCCAAGACGAGATCGTTGAACTGATTTCTCAAGCGCATCCACTCGAACTCGTTCCAGCTCGTGGTGCTGCTCCAGCCGATCGTTGGCGTTATCTTGACGGCGTCGGAACTGTCGGCGTCATTCCGAGCGTCACCAAACCATTTTGCGGAGATTGTGACCGCGTGCGCCTCACGGCCGACGGACAGTTCAGAACTTGTTTGTTTGCAACGACCGAATTCGATTTACGTGATCTCATGCGATCGGGCGCCGATGATGTGGCAGTTGCTGCCGAAGTTGAACGAGCCGTTGGCACCAAGTGGGCCGGTCACCAAATCAATCAAGTGAACTTCATTCGCCCAAAACGATCGATGTCGCAAATCGGCGGCTGACGTTAGTCGGCAGTAGTTAGGAAAGTCGCTCTAACGAGTGAATAGTTGTGTGCACTCCGGGGCTGAAGAGCAAGTCAGGCTCACCAACAGGTCGGGGGAGTCCGGCAGCCGTGACGAGGTTGTCGTCGAGATGCAACAATTCGGCACGATGAAGTGGCCAAGGTTCGTGTTCGACTGCGCCGTACCAAAGCCGATCACCGCGAGATGATGAGACGAGTCCCCAACGCGATGTGAGAAAATTTTCCAAGGGTCCGGGTTGAACCGATTCACCAATACGAACTGCGATCGCCGATGAAGAGTGATGTGGCCACTTACGGGCAACATTGCTGGTCAATATCGCTCCTTCACCAACACCCGTCAACGTCACGCTCGTCGTGCCATAGCAATACGGAAGTTTGAATGCGGTGCGCGCCACCAAAGTGGGAAGAAGTTTTTGCGTATCGAGCGAGAAAAACCAAACTGCCGATCGGCCTCGGGATGTGACGTAGGTGCGAACATTGACTTCACCGAAGTTCGAGGTGGTCGGAATCGGTGGCAAGCCGCGCAACCGCAAGTTGCGCATGTTGAACGGCACGAGTCCGACGTAGGCCTTTCCTTCAAAAGTGTCGAGTTCAACGCCCGATGGAAGGAGTCGTTGAACGACGTCAGGTTCGTATGCCCAATGAGCAAAAAGTAAGTCCTGCCACTGTTGCGTCATGACCTTCATCTCCCCATCGTTCAACATGTAGTTCGATGATGAGGGATCAGAAGTCGGTGACTCCTGGCTCGTTCAATCCTGTTTGGCAGATACTCTTACGACTGTGACTGAGAGCTCGAATCAATCTGATTCCCACAAAACTGGTTTGACACATCTCGATCAGCACGGCCAGGCACGCATGGTTGATGTGGGGGCAAAGCAGGTCACTCAGCGCCGAGCGGTCGCTCGATGCAAGATTTTCATGAGCCCAGACACGATCGCCGCGGTGACCAACCAAGACTTAAAAAAGGGCGATGTCTTGGCGGTGGCTCGAATTGCCGGAATCCAGGCTGCCAAACGAACATCCGACCTCATTCCGCTGTGCCATCCCGTGATGTTGACGAGCACCTCAGTGAGCTTTGAGATTGCCGAGGATCACATTGTTGTTGAGGCTCATGCCGAGGTGTTTGAGCGCACTGGAGTCGAAATGGAGGCCCTCTGCGCTTGCTCGGTTGCGGCTCTGACCATTTATGACATGTGTAAAGCCATTGATAAGTCGATGGTGATCGGTGAATTGGCCCTGTGGGAGAAGACCGGTGGCGCATCTGGAACCTATCGGCGAGCCCCTGAACAGGGGAAATAGCCAAATTCGGATTTTTGGCATGGGCGGGCTGAATGCCACTACGTTCACCTAAAGTTCGCCTAATATTGCGTCGTTCGTCACGAATGTTGTAAAACTGTAATGAAGCGGGTTGCCTAGTAACCCGTGACCGCTTCGGTGGTCGGTACATCTTGAGTACTTCGTGAGTGCTCAGGCCAGATAACTGAATCAAGATTGAGGGGAGGACGTCGACATGGGCACCATCGTTTTGTTAGTAGTTGCAGCAGCTTGGGCCGCCGTTCTCGTTCCGCCGTTGTTGCGTGGACGTCAAGACAATCGTCCCAGTTCGTCAGTTGTTGATTTCCGTCGTCAGTTGTCAACCCTTCAGCGTTCGGCACCTATTCGTCCCGGTTCACCGATGCGTTCGATGGCTCGTCCCTTGGCTCCATCGCCGGTTCGTCAGCGTTCAACTCACATGTCGCATGCAACCCCCACTCGTGGCATCGTTCGACAAAATGTGAGCCGTCAGCACCTCATCAAGCAGCGTCGCCAAAATGTTCTCGTGGCGTTGGCTTTAGTCACTCTCGGCTCGGCCTTCATCGCCTTCACCACCAAGAGCGATCTCTTCATCTACGTGTTTGTCTTGTCGGCCATTTCGTTGGCGGGCTATTGCTACAAACTGTCCCAATTGCGCCGGTACCCGAGCTCACAGCAGCCGTATCGTCGTGACTGGGTTCGTGCCGCCTGACGTTCGTCGTCGGTTTCTCGCTAGAGTTCAGCACCTTCGGGGGTGTAGCTCAGTTGGCAGAGCGCTACGTTCGCATCGTAGAGGCCAGGAGTTCAATTCTCCTCATCTCCACCCGAGTGTTGTCGCACCAGATCAAACCGCTTGTGTGACCAAGAGGCAACTAGGGTCGCAGGCATGTCTGGTCCTTTGCATGGAGTCAAAGTTGTTGAATTAGGTGTTTGGGTAGCTGGTCCAGCTGCGGCCGGCGTGCTTGGCGATTGGGGTGCTGATGTCATCAAGATCGAACCTTTGTCGGGCGACCCGGCCCGGACCTTTCAGCGAATGTTTGGCGGCGATATGCCGAACAATCCGGTGTTCGAACTCGACAACCGCAACAAGCGCGGTATTGCTCTTGATATTTCAACTCCTGAAGGGCGCGAGATTGCCCTTGAACTCTTAGATCAGGCCGATGTCTTTGTCACCAATGTGCGAGTTGATGCACTGAAGCGTGCGGGTCTTGATTACGACACGGTGAGTGCTCGTAACCCACGGCTGGTGTACGGCCAAATCACTGGCTATGGACTTGAAGGACCAGATGCGAATCGCCCGGGCTACGACATCGCAGCATTTTGGGCGCGCTCAGGAATCGCCCACATGCTCACTCCCGAAGGCGGAGCCTTGCCCTTTCAGCGCGGCGGTATGGGCGATCACACCACGGGAGTCACATTTGCTGGAGCAATATCGGCGGCGTTGTATCAACGCGAACGTTCGGGTCTTGGTCAAATGGTGTCGTCGTCGTTGTTGCGACAAGGTGTGTACACGATCGGTTTCGATCTCAACATGATGTTGGGTTGGGGTCAGCATCCGATGATTGGCCAACGAACACAAATGATGAACCCATCGGTCAACAACTATCAAGCAGGTGACGGCAAGTGGTTTTGGGTGGTTGGTCTTGAAGGCGAGCGACACTGGCCACCGTTGGCACGCGTGGCGGGGCATCCCGAATGGATTACTGATGAGCGCTTCGTGACTCCGTTACAACGTGCAATCAACCACAAAGAATTGATTGCACTTCTTGATGAAGCGTTCTCGGGTAAGTCGCTAGACGAATGGGCTGACATTTTTGCAACCGAACCCGACATGTTCTGGTCGCCCGTAAACTCGGCCGAAGAAGTATTGGCCGATCCGCAACTGCAACACGCAGGTGGATTGATTGAAGTGCCCGATGAGTACGGCACGACCACCATGATTGCATCGCCCGCAGATTTTCATGGAACTCCGGGTGAACCCCGTTGGATCGCCCCGAAGTTGGGTGAGCACACCGCTGAGGTGTTGCGCGAACTAGGTCGAAGCGATGCAGTGATTGAGGAATTGTTTGCTCGCCAAGTTGCTGCCAATTTTGTTGAAGAATAGAAGTGTCAGCCCAGGCGGGGCATGACGTCATCCATTAACTGAACGACTTCAAAAGCGCAATTGATGAAGTCTTCAACTTCGCCACCACCGGGATCGACAACTTCTTCCCATGGTTCAAGTTCGACCGTTGCCAAGTTCAGCGCGGCGACACGTTCCATAAACGGCCCATCATGTTCAAGATGACGTGTGAGTCGTTTGAGCGTTGATGTGCGGTGGGCAACATGGGGAAAGTTGCGGCGAATCCATTCAACGTGCTCGGGCGCTAAAGCAATGATCAGATCGGCGGCATCAACATGATGTTGCTCGATCTGTTTACTGCGATGGCCTTGTGCCTGTAACCCGATCTGCTTCAGTGCCTCACGTGTACGAAAACTGATCGGCTGCCCATCGACCGTGAGCGTTCCAGCTGTGACCACATCTAGATCGGGGCGCCGATCGTTGATGATGGCGCCAGCCATCACCGAACGCGCGGCATTGCCCGTGCAGATAACAAGAAGTGATGCCACAAGTACGACGTTACGAACGACTAGTTAATGTCGGCCATCGTGGTGCGGGGGCGTGCCGCGGCCAACAATGGACGAATGGCGGCATCAACATCTTCGGCCTCAGCCGGGGGAGTCGTGAGCGTGGGTCCACGCTGCCAACTTTCGGCGATTGCCAAGAACATGCCATTCGATTCGATGACTTGACCGGTCACGTCTTTCGACAATGGCGAGGCCAACCAAGTGACGATGGGGGCTACCCAGCGAGGATCAAACTTGGCCAACATTTCGTCGGGCAAGTTGAGGTCTTCGGTTAAGCGCGTGAGCGCGCCTGGAGCGATTGCATTTGCTGTGACTCCGTAGCGACTGAGTTCTTGTGCGGCGATCTGTGTGAATGCTGCGATGCCCGCCTTGGCGGCTCCGTAGTTGGCTTGGCCGGGGTTGGCGTACAAGCCGGCAACCGATGATGTGTTGATGATGCGCGCATCATTGGTCTTGCCATCTTTTGAACGGTTGCGCCAGTATTCGGCGGCGAAACGGCTGGTACCAAAAGTTCCCTTGAGGTGAACCTTGATAACCGAATCCCATTCTTCTTCGGCCATCGAAAACAACATGCGGTCACGCAGAATTCCGGCATTGTTGACCACGACGTCAAGACCACCGAATGTGTCAATGGCTTGATCGACGATGCTCTTGGCGCCGGCATACGAACTGATGTCGTCGGTGTTGGCGACGGCTTGTCCGCCAGCGGCCTTGATTTCGTTCGCTACGTCTTGAGCAGGTCCGGAGTCGCCGCCACTTCCGTCACGCGATGCACCGAGGTCGTTAACCACGACGAGGCCGCCGTGTGCACCCAGCATGAGTGCGTACTCGCGACCAATTCCACGTCCGGCACCAGTGACAATGCAGACCCGACCTTCAACCATATTGTGTTTTGACATGTCTTGACTTTAGGCGTTCACGCGTGTGTTGAACGCAGTCGAATCAGCGAGAAGTCAGCCCCGTAAAGCAGATAATTGCGATGGGTCGATGTATTCATCGAGTTGGGTGATCAGTCCTTCGTCGTTCAACGTGACGATCATGACCGAATGAGCGCAGATTTCTCCGCCTGGTGCGGTTCCGCGAATGGCGGCCTGCCACATCCAGCCGTTGCTGGTAGCGGCAACTGCTCGGGTTTCCCAACGAAGGTTCGGGATGATGGCGTGCATCCGTGTCAATGTTTTGCCAGTGCTTGCATACGGCACGCTCTTGTCGTCGAAGTTGTGCCACACCAGCGCGCCTTCAACGCACATCGACATGGTGATGTCGGGTTGCCCCGCATTTGTCGCAGCCGCAAACTTGCGGTGGTGTTCAAGTTTTTGTTCATCGCTTAAAGCCATGTTGGTGTCCTTTCAAGAACGAATTTTGAGATCAGGTCGGCACACCGCCGTCGACAGTGAAAACTGCTCCAGTGGTGTACGTGCTGGCATCGCTTGCCAAGAATAAGGCAGCGCCCACGATTTCGTGGGGTTCTCCCACGCGCTTTAAAGCCACGCGCTTCATCATCTGGTCGACCATGTCCCAGTTCCAGGCTTTGCTGATATCAGTACGAAATGAACCAGGCATGATGCAGTTGACGCGCACATGGGGTCCGAAAGTTTGGGCAAAACCGATGGTCATTGCATTCAATCCCGCTTTTGCTGCGGTGTAAGGGATGACATCTGGTGTGGGGTGAATTGCGGCAATGCTCGAGATGTTGATAATTGATCCGGCGCGCCCTGTTTCTTTGGCTCGTTCGCTCATACGTGACCCAAGTAAGGCCGAAAGCCGAAATGGCCCTTTGAGATTGAGGCCAATAACCGAATCCCACATTTGTTCATTGACATTGGCGATGTTGTCGTACAACGGCGATTTGCCGGCATTGTTCACCAAGATGTCGAGACCACCGAACTCGTTCCATGCTGCCTCGGCGAGACCTTCAAGTTCGTCCCAACGTCCGATATGACACGCATAGGGCACGCAGTTTCTTCCTGTCTCACGACGCACTTCGGCGGCAGTCTCTTCGCATGATTCAATCGAGCGACTGGCAATCATGATGTCGGCACCTTGGTGAGCGAAAGCCAAAGCCATTTCCTTGCCGAGTCCTCGGCTGCCACCAGTAATCAGTGCAGTACGACCAGTGAGATCAAACAATTGTGCGGGGTTCGCTGCGGCCGGGGGAGGTGTCGTCATGAAAAGACCTTACGTCGGGTGCGCCGATTACGCCGACAGGTGCTTTTCGGGCGAAACTAGATCCATGGACTTTTCTGAGTCAGCCCAAGCTGCGAGTTTCCGCCACGAGGTTCGTTCGTGGCTGAATGACAAGTTGGTTGGCGACTATCGCAAACTAGGCACCTCGGCCGAAATGGGAGCCCATGACTGGCACGTGCGGGTTGCTTGGGAGCAAGAACTTGGACGTGCCGGCTGGTTGGGGCTCACGTGGCCCAAAGCCTTTGGTGGTCGCGAGGTGTCGGTCTCAGAAGAATTGGTCTTTGCCCAGGAATACACCTTGGCTAACGGCCCGCAACGTGCGGGTTTCTTCGGTGAAGGTTTGCTCGGGCCGACATTGATCACTTTTGGTTCACCCGAACAACAGCAACGTTTCTTGCCGCCCATTTTGCAGGGTGAAGAATATTGGTGCCAAGGCTTCAGTGAACCTGGTGCTGGATCTGATCTTGCTGGTGTGCGAACCTCCGCCGTACTTGATGGCGACACCTGGCGCATTGACGGCCAAAAAGTCTGGACAAGCCAAGCGCAATTTGCACAATGGATTTTTGTTTTGTGCCGCACCGAACTTGAAGAAAAAGCTCACAAGGCTTTGTCATATTTGCTGGTGCCCATCGATCAACCCGGTGTTGAAGTTCGCCCACTCAAAGATTTGTCGGGCAACGATCATTTCTGCGAAGTTTTCTTTGATGGTGCTATCACGGCGGCCGACATGGTGGTCGGAGGACGTGGCAACGGTTGGAAAACTGCCATGGGAACTTTGGGGTTTGAACGCGGCACTGCGTTCATGGCTCAGCAGTTACGTTTCGCCAAAGAGTTCGCCAATGTGAAGGCCCTTGCTCAAGGCAAGGGAGTCGCCGACGACCCCGAAATTCGTCAACGATTGGCGCGCTCTTATGGTGAGCTCGAAATCATGCGTTGGTCGGGTTTGCGTAACGTCACCCGATTCATTAAGGGTGGGCAACCTGGTCCCGAAGGATCAATCGGCAAATTGTTTTGGTCGAAGTGGCATCAACGCCTCGGCGAACTTGAAGCAGACTTGCTAGGAGCCGATGCGTTGATCATGCATGATGAAGGCTCACTTGAGCACGATTTTCAACACACGTTTTTGTTTAGTCGCGCCCATACGATTTACGCAGGATCAACGGAGATTCAACGCAACATTGTTGGCGAACGAGTTCTTGGGTTGCCGCGAGAGTAACTCGCAGCAACCACAATCACATACGTTCGATAATTGTCGCGGTACCCATGCCGCCACCAGTGCACATCGTGATGAGTGCCGTCTGCTTGTCTTGACGTTCAAGTTCGTCGAGAGCGGTCTGCATGAGCATCGGTCCACTGCCACCAATGGGGTGACCAAGGGCGATTGCTCCACCGTTGACGTTGACATTCTCGTTGGTGATTCCGAGTTCGCGCATTGCACGTAAGGGAATGGCGGCGAAAGCTTCGTTGATTTCCCAAAGATCGATGTCCTTGGTGGTCATGCCAGCACGATCGAGGCACTTCTTTGATGCTGGCGCAGGAGCCGTGAGCATGATGACGGGCTCGGCGCCAGCTACTGATGACATCACAATGCGGGCGCGGGGCTTCAGACCGTGTGCCTTGGCGTATTCGGGGCTGGCAATCATGATGACACCGGCGCCATCGACAACGCCTGATGAGTTGCCAGCGTGGTGAACGTGATCAACGCCGTTGATCTCGGGGTACACCTGCTTGCACATTTCGTCAAACGTGCGGTCGAACTCTTTGAACTGATGTGCACCTAAGCGAGCGAACGATGCTGACAATCCAGCGAGCGACTCCAAGGTGGTGTCGGGGCGCAGATGCTCGTCTTTTGCCAGAGCAATCGATCCATCGGGATTCAAGATCGGAACAACGCTGCGATCAAATCGACCTTCGGCTTGTGCGATTGCGGCGCGCTGCTGGCTCACCAATGCGAACTGGTCAACGTCTTCACGAGTGAATCCACCGATCGTGGCAATGAGGTCAGCCGAAATTCCTTGCGGAACCATGGGGAATAATTCACGTAATGCCGCGTTACCCGATGTGAAGTCGGGTGCGCCCTCTGGTGCTGGCCAACGCGACATTGATTCGACGCCACCGGCAATGACGAGATCTTGGTGACCAGCTTGCACGCCCATGGCGGCCCAGGTGACAGCTTGTTGGCCCGAACCACAGAAGCGGTTAATGGTGACGCCAGGTGCAGTGACTGGCCAGCCCGCGGCTAGCACGGCCATACGACCGATACATGCGCCGTGATCGCCGACGCTGTTGCCGTTGCCGACAATGACGTCATCAACATCAGAGGTGTCAAAACCGACGCGCTTTTGCAGCGCATTCAACACTTGAGCAAGCAACTCTTGCGGGTGGATGTGATGTAACGAACCAGTTGATTTGCCGCGTCCACGGGGGCTGCGTACTCCGTCAATAATCCAAGCTTCGGCCATGGCGTATCTCCTTCAGTGAAGCGGCGACGCCGCTCAATCTCGCTCTTGACCGTAGTCGGCGACGAGGTCGCCTGAGTAACGCAACGAGCCAGGAGGCAGGCTTCTGTGGCGCCAGATGCTTGATTCATCGAATCGACGGCATCAGTTTGAGGGCCACGCTTCCATGGGGTGCCACCCAATTGAACCCTTGTCACAGTGCGGCGTTGAATCGATCTTCTTCGCGAGAACGCAACGCGGTATTGACGCGTTGACGTTCAAGTACTTGTTGCAAAGTTTTGGCAGCCTGTGGAATTTGGTGCTCAGAGAAAAACGCCTGAACATCGGCTTCTAATTCTGGAGTGTTGAGGAATTTGATGGGATCAACCATGCGAACAATGGTGTTCGTTGGGAATTTCACTTGAGCCTGGTCCCAATAATTACGAACGAAGTTCCACGCAAGAACGCCATTTTCTCGAAGGGCAATGCAGCGAGCCAAGACGAACGGGGCATTCTGGCTTTTCACTTCGCCAGCAACTGCGAAGTTGCATGTTCGTTGTACGAGTTCGGGGCTATCAAAATCGGTGAGTGCATAGAGATAACGCAACTGGTCTTGCGGGTTAGTGGTCGTGCGGAATTTGTCGAGGAAATACTCGTAAGCACCTTCACCACTCGTTGAAGCGACGACCGTTGTTGCTGCCGCGACTAGTTCTGGATGTACTGAATTCGCTTGCTCGTCGTGTTGCTCAAGTAGTTCTTGGCATTTTCTCTGAGCATCTGTATCGTTGCCATTAACCGCCAATAGCACGACAAGGATCCCGCGCAGTTTTGCCCGTAGATCGTCTTCGCCGGATTGTGACTGCCAACCGAGATCAGCAATGACAGGAGCAACGAGTGTACGAATACGTTGTTGAAGTTTCGGGTAGTTCGATTCGTTTAAGAGACGTCCGCAACCGCGAAGCCCGATGGCGATGGCTTGCCAAACTGCAAGGTCGCGCTCATGAGTAAATCCGCTTACGAACGATACGAAGTCAATTGCAGTCAGTCGTCCAGCGACAACGGCGTTCCATGCATCGTCGACGAGGCTATAGCGCTCAATGACTGCAAGCTTGGCCAATTCTGGCCCTTGAAGTCGTGTGAGTAGCTCGGGTGAATAGGCAACGCGGTAATAGCCATAACCACCAGCATTGACGACTATTGCATCGTTTGAGTTGTTGATTGAAATCTCGAGTGGTTGATCAGATAGCAAGTACTTGGTATCTGACCCATTCACACGAATATGTACTGGGACGAGCCAATGTTGCGTCTCGGTCAGTAACTCGGGGGTAAATGAGAAGCGCTGCTGTTGGAGAATCAGTTTCGTTTTTGTCGCGTCAAGACTTGCCGTGATGAGGGGATAGCCGGGTTGCCAGATCCACGAATCCATCAAATCGCGTACTGGTTCGCCGCCATCGTTAGAAACTGCGATTTCAATGGCGTCCCATAAATCGGAGGTTTCAGTATTCCCGTATGAATGAGTTTTCAAGTACAGGCGAATTCCATCTCGAAATCGTTCGGTTCCGAGATATTGCTCAAGCATGCGGAGGAGCGATCCGCCCTTCTGATACGTGAGAACGTCAAACATTCCTTCGCAATCTTGTGCTGAACGAACTTCAAACTCAACAGAACGGGTGTTCAGTAGAGAGTCAACTTCGAATGCAGCAGAACGTTCAAGTGAGAAACTTGTCCAACGTTGCCATTCGGTTCGGAAAGAATCGACCGCGGCTACTTCCATGAAGGTGGCGAAAGCCTCGTTGAGCCAAATACCGTTCCACCATTTCATGGTGACGAGGTCACCGAACCACATGTGTGCAAGTTCGTGACTCACAACGTCAGCAACGTTTTGTTGATCAGCTTGAGTACTGGTTTTTGGGTCAACTAAAAGAAGGCTTTCGCGGTAGGTGATACAGCCCACATTCTCCATTGCGCCCGCTGCAAAATCGGGCAATGCCACCATGTCAATTTTGGCATCGGGGTAAGGGATGCTGTAATAGTTGACGAACCAGCGCAAGCTTTTCGCTCCAACGTCTAAACCGAATTCGGTGAGATGACCTTTGCCAGGAGTGTGCACAATTCGAAGTGGAACTCCGTCAACGTCGACGGGCTCGGTTGCTTCAAGCTTGCCCACTACGAATGCAACCAAGTAGGTGCTCATCGGCATGGTGTCAGCAAATGTGACTGCGACCTTGTCGCCATCTTCGCGGTTGATTGTCAGTCGAGAGATTTCTGGCCCATTACTGATGGCTAAGTGGTCGGGGGAAGCGATGAGCGTTGTGGCGAAGACCGCTTTGAAATCGGGTTCGTCGAAACATGGAAATGCACGGCGACAATCGGTTGATTGCATCTGAGTTGCAGCAACGACTTGTTGCTGGCCGTGTTCGTCGACATAGGTACTGCGATAAAAACCGCGAAGTTTGTCGTTCAAGATGCCAGAGAAGACGATGTCAATCATGGCTGTGCCGGGCTGTAGTTCTTCAATAAGTCCGATGAAAAGCCGTTCAGATTCTTCATCAAGGCTGAAGGGCGCTGGTTGGCCATCAACGAAGACGGACTTGATATCGAGTTCGATCGAATTGAGAACAATGAAGCGGGTCGCGACCAATACGTCAACAGTGATAATGGCTTGACCATCAAAGGTGGCGTCGCTCAGATGAGGTTCGAGCGTGAGGTCGTAGCGACTTGGAAGTACGTGCCGAGGGAGCCGATATGGATCTAGTTGACTTCGGTCGGTTGGCGCTTCAATCTGGGGAGAGGTCACCGCATGAGCGTACTGCTGTGGCTGTCTTGACTGCCATGTCGGACTTGTGAAACCTGTTGAGTAGGTCTCTAGGGACTAGCGTTATGTCTCGTGTCAACACAGCCAATCTCTGAACCAATTTATGACGTTGTGGGAATTGGCAACGCACTAGTTGACGTGATCGCTCATGCCGATGACGATTTCATTCATCAACAATCTTTGGTGAAAGGGTCGATGACGCTGATCGACACTGATCGAGCGCTGCATCTGTACAAAGCGTTGGGCACAGCCGTGGAGATGAGTGGCGGTTCGGCTGCCAACACGGTTTGTGGAGTCGCAAGTTTTGGTGGCAAGGCTGCCTATGTCGGTAAGGTAAGTCACGACGATTTGGGTGACGTTTTCGGTCATGACCTGTTGGCCGTGGGTGTGCACTTCAGCCCAGGACATCATCTTGATGGAATTCCAACTGGTCGCTGCATCATTGTTGTAACGCCCGATGCACAACGAACGATGAATACCTTTTTGGGTGTCTCATCATTCATGGAACCAAATGACGTTGATGTCTCGGTAGTTGCTTCTGGAAAAGTTCTCTATATGGAGGGCTATCTCTTCGACCGCGATGATGCCAAGGCCGCGTTTCGTAAGGCTGCTCGTGCCGCTCACGATGCTGGTCGTGAAGTGTCGCTGAGTTTGTCGGACAGTTTTTGCGTTGATCGTCACCGAGACGATTTCCGTGCGTTAGTCGCTGACGAGGTGGACATCTTGTTCGGTAACGAAGATGAGCTTTTGTCGCTCTATCAACTTGACACTTTTGAGGCGGCAGTTGCAGCAGTTCGTAGCGACAGTTCATTGGCCGTCATCACACGCGGCCCCCGAGGGGCATCAATTATCACGCGTGAAGAAATCATCAATGTGCCGGCTGAAGATGTTCCTCATGTGCTTGATACGACTGGCGCGGGAGATTTGTACGCCTCGGGCTTCTTGTTTGGCTATACGAACGGGTACTCACTCAAAGAATGTGGCATCCTTGGCTCCATTGCGGCAGGTGAAGTTATCTCGCACGTTGGTCCGCGACCGCTTGTTGAATTGCATACGCTGTTACCAAAGTTCTAAGGACACATGATGAGTCGTGACTCGAGTCGTGACATCGCAGAGAAGTGGTTGCTCGCCGAACCTGATGAAGACATGCGTCAAGAGTTGCAAGCACTTATTGATGGTTCAACCGAAGAATTAGATCAACGATTCGCCGATCGCTTGATGTTTGGTACCGCGGGTCTTCGTGCCGAGGTAGGAGCAGGGCCGCTTCGGATGAATCGTTTGGTCGTTCGGCAAGCGGCGGCGGGGTTAGTTGACTATCTGCTTCGTAGCGTTGAAGGGTCTGCGGATGCCGGAATATTGATTGGTTTTGATGCGCGTCGAAAGAGCGATGTATTCGCACTTGATACCGCTCGCGTTGCAGCCGCACGTGGAATGAAAGCAATGTTGTTGCCGAACGTACTTCCGACTCCAGTTCTCGCATGGAATATCACCCGGCTTGGTGTTGCGGCGGGCGTCATGGTGACAGCAAGCCATAACCCACCTCAAGACAACGGTTACAAGGTGTATCTAGGGTCGGGTGCTCAGATAGTGCCCCCGCACGACACGCTCATTTCGGATGCGATTGAAAGTTTTGACCCGACGCTCATCGAACTCGCGCCTGAAGATTCGCCTTTGATTCAGGTACTGGGAGTTGAGTGTGTCGAGGACTATGTGAACTGGCTTCCATCGGTACGGCTATGTCGTGATCTTCCCTCTGTCAAAGTCGCATACACCGCGCTGCATGGTGTTGGTGGCGAAACGGCACTCAAAGCATTTTCTGCAGTTGGTTTTGATGTCCCAACTGTGGTTGAGGCACAACAGATACCAGATGGCTCATTCCCAACTGTTGCATTTCCGAACCCAGAAGAACCAGGTGCGATGGACTTGGTGATTGAACTCGCCCAGAAAATTGGAGCGGATATTGCTTTGGCCAATGACCCAGATGCTGATCGGCTCGGAGTCGCGATTCCTACTCGAGAAGATCCCACTCGAAAGTGGCGGCTACTGCGGGGCGACGAAATTGGTTGGTTGCTCGGTGACCATGTGCTTCGTCATACGAATGGTGACGATCGATTAGTCGTGACAACACTGGTGTCGTCGTCGTTGCTTGGGAAAATGGCCCGCCAGCATGGTGTGGCCTTCGCCGAAACTTTCACTGGATTTAAATGGATCGCCGATGCGGTCGTGCGACATCCGAATAAGCGTTTGGTTTTCGCTTACGAACAAGCGCTCGGATACTTAGTGGCCGATCGTCCTCTCGACAAAGATGGAATTTCTGCAGCTCTGGTGATGACTGAAATTGTTGCGTTGGCAAAGCGTGACGGTGTGACTGTGCAAGATCGGTTAGATCAGATTGCTTCCGAGTATGGACAACACGTCACTGCTGAGTTGAGCATCAAGATGAGTCCGAGTGAAGGTGCGGCGGTTGTCCAACAGTTACGCGCGAATCCACCTCAAACTATTGGTGGGCGAAATGTCGCCGGCATTGAAGATTTTCCCGAGGCCAACTTGTTGCGGGTTTGGCTTGATGAAGTTGGCGGTCGGGGGGTGCGCTTGCAAATCCGACCGAGCGGGACCGAACCCAAAGTGAAGTTGTACGGCGAAGCGGTTGATATGCCCGAGAGCGAACTACGACAACTGCTCGCGGCTCTCGCCCCGTAACTCTCTCGTGCTATTCGGCGGTGCCGACGGGGACGTTGTCGATGATTTGGTCTAAGTACTCCGACAAGCCGTAACCGACTTTGCCTTTGTGCTCGTCACTGACCATCGTCCACTGGGTCATGCCTTCGCTGATGCGAGTTGTGAGCCATTCGCCGTCGGGTGTCTGGCGACGATTGCGCAACGGGATCAAACTCATGACGTCACCGGTGAATCGCCATTCACGATCGCTGCGACTCGACTTCAGTACAGCTTCAATCTTGTCGTGGTACGTATCGTCACCCTGGAAAACGGTGGAGATTTCGGCGTGATCGCAGTAGTGCATCTGTCCGTCTTCCCAAACGAATCCACCGCGAGTTCCGGGACCTTCTTTTTTGGCAACTCGTGACAGCATGAAACCCAAGTTTTCATCGAAATTTGCGGTGAGCCAGCGGTAGTACCAAGGTGCTTGCCAGTAGCGCGGTCCCCACGAGTGATCACGCAAGCCGAAACCATTGATTTCCCATTCTTGATCGCCAACACGAATTGTTCCGTGGGCTTGAATGAGTTGCTCGTAGTGACCTTTTGCAAACTCTTCGCCAGGTGCTTCGTGCGGTGTGTCGGGTTCGCCGCCAAACATGCTCGAGCGACCTTGTCCAGTGAACGTGATGTGGGCTTCACATTCTGAATACGGGTTGTTCTTGAATGCAGTTTTCGGATCGACCATTTGCTCGGGTTCGGCGAGAACGACAACTTTGCCAGAGAAATCAATTTTGAGTTCTTCAAACGGCTTCACCATGGTCCACGTGAGGCCACCAGCGTCGAGCTGATTGTTGTTCTCGATTGCCGGTCGCTTGAACATGAATGCGACTGAGCCATCGGGCAAATAAATGCATACCGTCATTTCGGCGATGCCCTCATTGGCGCGGTTGCCCATGCGGAACCAGCCACCAACTTTGTTCACCGGGTCAAAACAGTTGATGTACATGCTTTCGTTGAAGTTCGATTCGGGACCGAGTTCGTGCATGTATTCGTCGGAAGGATCAAGTCGTACGCCCATGAGCCCACCGTAGCCGTTTAGAACAGAGTTAATTGCTCCCAGGTGACCGCCACGTCGGTGACCGCCTGCCAGGTGAGTTTCTTGCGTTTGCCAGGTCGCTTGACCTCGAGGTGTTCGGGTCGTAGCGACCGAGCCGCCCCGTGGGCGTCGTGCACCGTGATGCTGCCGTCTCGTTCGACGTAGGCAATACGTCCGGTTTGCCAGCGTCCTCGATCGGCTCGCCGAAAGCGCACTTCTTCTCCTGCAGTCAGCCCGACGCTGTGCAAGACCGCAGCCTGGTCAACCGAAGATTTTTCGGCTGCAGCTTTGGCCGACGCCGAGCGCGGGGCAGTGGCTTTGGGCGGCATTCTTAACCTTTTCCGTATACCCGAGCTTGAAGTTTGCGCATGCCCGATAGCCAACGATCACGATCGGCGGCCTTGCGCTGTTCGAACTCGGCAACTTGTGGGTGAGGAAGGATGAGAAACTTTTCTTGCTCGATGGCATCAGAAACGACAATTGCGACTTCATCGGGTTCGAGAACGTCGCCTGCCGAACGAACGACATCGCTCGCGATTCCGGCGCCAGGAGTGTCGCCTTGACGCAACATGTTGGTGTTGACGCCTTGAGGGCACAGGCAACTCACGCGAATGCCGCGATCACCGTAAGTAATTGCCAATGATTCGGCAAAAGCGACCGCGGCACTTTTGGTCATTGAGTACGGCATTGATCCGATTTGACTGAGTAGTCCAGCAGCCGATGCAGTTGAACAGAAATATCCGCGGCCGGTCTTGAGCCATTCTTCAAGCAAATATTTGGCAGCCCAGCGGTGGGCGTGAACGTTCACATTGAATGCCAAATTCCAGTCGGACTCTGAAGTTGTTTCAATCAGAGTTCCGTTTCCGACTCCGGCATTTGCGAAAAACAAATCAATACCGTTGCCACCGTTTTGGGATAAGAACTGGCGGGCAATTGCCACTAGTTGCTCATTGCCATTTTCGGTGGAAACGTCGGCAGTAACAGCCAACACTGAATTTGGGCGTTTGGCATTGAGTTCGACGGCTAAATTGGTGATTCCAGCTTCAACAACATCGGAAACCACCACCGATGCTCCGAGGTGATGAAAACGCCGAGCGAGGGCCTCTCCGATGCCACCAGATGCACCCGTGACAACAGTTCCGGCTCCGTGAAATTCCATATCCCGATCGTAGGGGCTGGGTGCTGTGCCCGACGACGCCTCAGCCTGACCATGCCAAGAAAAAAGACTGAGATACGATGCTCATATTCGCTCGTT
>Ga0222713_10002436_pt1 | contig 19934 bp, 16 predicted proteins | sample C33_649DmetaG_FD_165061 | JGI IMG/M metagenome (GOLD analysis project Ga0222713, IMG submission 165061) | Estuarine water microbial communities from San Francisco Bay, California, United States - C33_649D | ecosystem: Environmental > Aquatic > Marine > Unclassified | place: USA: California...
GGGGAATCTCTATGGTGTTCCACTAGACATCAACAACGTAGCGATGATCTACAACACCAAGATGGTCAAGAGCGCTCCAAAGAGTTTCGGTGAGATGGTTGACTTCTACACCGCAAACAAGTCCAAGCAAAATCTTGTTGCCGGACTCTGCATCGCAGGTGGCGGTATGTCATGGGGTGCACACTCAGTTCTCTCAGCACTTGGTGGAAACGCCTACGTGCTTAAGAACGGAAAAGTTGTCACCTCCGGCAATCCAGTTCCTGCTGAGTTCGCATCGAACGTAAAGAAGTACCTCCTTGCGAAGAACGGCAAGGGCAACGGGTTCTTCCCAGCATCTGATGCAGGCTGCAAGGACAACTTCCTTGCTGGCAAAGTCCCATTCGCTGTCATTGGAAACTGGGAGTGGAAGGACTATGTATTCAAGGGCTTCAAGATGAACCTAATGCCAGTGCCAGGCGTAAAAGCTGGAACTTATGGCAATATGTTCGGATCAGTCAGCGGTGCGATGCTAACTACCTACGCTGCAAAGCGTGGTGTTGAGGCCGGTGCTAAGGATCTGCTCACTAAGTTCTTCGCATCAACCGAAGGTGCTATCCGTTATCAGTCAGTGGAACTCCGACCACCAGCTGAGAAGGGTGCACAGCAAGCTGATCTCACTGCAGCGCAGGTTGGTTTCGGCAAGGCTGGATCAGCCGCCGGAATCCCACAGATCGGTGCAATCCTCAATGGAACAGCTGGATCTGCAAGCTACTGGGATCTACTTCCAGCATTCTGGACAGCGGTCCTAACTGAAGGAAAGAACCCAGCAGCAGAAGCCAAGAAACTCAATGACTTCTTCAAGAAGAACATCGAGGCTGGCGTCAAGGATCTCTAAACAAAGAGAGCACAAAGACTGGCGAGTTAAATCTCGCCAGTCTTTGCTCAATTTGAGCGAAATTTCTGGTCAAGGACTTCCCCAGCAAGACTTCCTACTCGTAGCATCGTGACAGGGGAATGCATCACGTGAATCAACTCAAAGTAGCCAAGGTAGTGAAGTACATCTTGGTTGCAGTAGCGATATCAATCCTCTCTTTCCTTGCTCAGAGCGCATTCGCACAGGGGGAGATCGAGATAGCCCTATTCCTCTTGGTTGCGATATTCGGAATTGGCATCACATATCTGACTAAGGTTTCCATTCCACTGAAGTTCTTCCTTCCAGGACTGCTTTTCTTGGCGGCATTTGCACTTGGCCCTGTGCTCTATACCTTGGTCATGTCGGGTTTCCAGTATCAGACAGGCAATTACATTTCAAAGGATGCGGCAATAGAACGCATCACTCTGCTTGGAGTTGAACCTGATGAAGCTGGAACCACATTTGATGTAGTCGTCGGGCGAGATGCCAGTGGTGACTTTGCTGTACTTGCCTCGGATCCCTTTGTGACAAATCAGTATTTCATTGCGAGCGAGTCTGAATTGGAGCCAGTAGATCCCGCTGGTTTGGAACTCGACTCCGATGGAATCGCCCAAGGAGGAAGTGGATTCAAACCCTTAGCCAATAAAGAACTTCGAAGAGTGGATCAAGAACTCACTCAGATTCGCTTCAAATACAAAGGTGACTACTTCCTCCAACTTGAGGGAAGCGACATAGCGGCAGTGAAGCGACAAAAGTTGGAGTACCTGAGCGACTCAGACCAATTCAGAAATCTGATTGACGGAACGCTCTATAGCGACAATGGTCTAGGCAACTATGCCAATCTGGAGAATCCCGACGATGTCATCCAACCAGGATGGCGCTCCCCAATCTGGTTCTCTCATTACATTGACCTTTTCACCGATTCGAAAGTGCGAGCGCCGCTAGTCAAAGTCTTCATTTGGACCGTCATCTTTGCTTCATTGACTGTATTGACTCAGTTCGCATTGGGGCTCTTGGTGGCGCTTGCAATGAATCGACCGATTTGGGGACGCCGAATTTATCGCTCCATATTCATTCTGCCTTATGCCATGCCGAGCATCATGAGCATTCTGATCTGGGGTGGAATGTTTGACACTGAATTTGGTGCAATAAATAACCTATTCAACTCGGATGTCGCCTGGTTCCAGAATGCAAACTTCGCCCGAGCCGCGGTGATAATCGTCAATCTTTGGTTGGGCTTTCCCTACTTCTATCTTGTCTCCAGTGGCGCACTACAGGCCATACCTAGTGAACTATCAGAGGCGGCAGCAATCGATGGTGCATCGGGTCGACAGACTTTCTGGCGAATCACGCTGCCGCTCTTGCTCCAGGTACTCTCACCGCTTCTTGTTGCGAGTTTTGCCTTTAACTTCAATAATTTCAATCTGATTTATCTGTTGACTGGTGGCGGACCAAGGAATGACTTGGATGGAGAGATTGCAGGTGCCACAGATATATTGATCAGTTATACCTATCGAATCGCATTTGGCACCAACATCCAAAATCTTGGTCTTGCTAGCGCAATCTCCGTAATAATCTTCATTATCGTCGCCAGTATTAGTCTCTATGGCATCAAGAAGTCTAAGGTTTTGGATAGCTTCAAATGAAAAAGTGGTTGCGCGAGAATTTGTGGAGACATGTCGTTGGTATGACTATGGTGTTTTTCTCTTTATTCCCACTTTATCTTGTCGTCATATCATCAATAAATCCAAGTGGAAGTCTGCAGATCACTTCCTTCATCCCTAGAGAGTTCTCAACGAAGAATTTCAAGATGCTTTTCAGCGACCCCACCATTCCTTATCTGATCTGGATGAGGAATACATTGGTCATTGCTGGTCTAGTGGCCCTGATCTCCGTGGTGATTGGTGCTTCAGCTGCATTTGCGTTTTCTCGCCTTCGATTCAAAGGCAAACGACTGGGCCTTCAGACTTTGCTATTGGTTCAGATGTTCCCTGCGATTCTGGCGATTTCAGCCCTATATGTCATCATGGAACGCGTCTATAACTTCGCACCATTTATGGGGCTTGGAACCCAGACTGGATTGATCCTTGTCTACCTCGGTGGAGCGATGGGAGTCAATATCTGGCTTCTCAAAGGCTTTGTCGATTCCATACCACTGGAGCTTGATGAGGCTGCCAAAGTCGATGGAGCGAGTCCTATGCAGACTTATTGGTTGATCTTCATTCCACTTGCTGCTCCGGTCTTGGCTGTCGTTGCGTTGCTCAGCTTCATTGGAACTTTCAATGAATTCATCCTTGCTCGGCTCTTCTTGGTGGATATGGAGAGTCGAACAATCGCGGTCGGGCTACAGGGCTTCATCGGTGGTCAGTATTCACAGAATTGGGGACCATTTGCTGCTGGTTCGATCATTGCCTCGATTCCTATTGTCATCATCTTTCTTTCGCTTCAGCGATACATCATTAGTGGCCTTACCGCGGGATCTGTCAAAGGATGATAGATGAGCTGAAGTTGATCCATCATGATGGATCAAATAGCTTTTCGGTTCGAAAATCTGAGGATGAATTCCAACTTCGTATCAAAGTGCCGCGAGTGTTGGAGGTCGAGCGAGTCGCCATTCGCACTGTAAAGGATGGCGAACCAGTATTCATTGAAGCAACCAAAGAGCAAACGAGTCCGTACTATCAGTGGTACAGCGTCCATCTCAAGGTGCACAATCCAAGAACCAACTATCGCTGGTTCATCGGAGGTGGGGAGGTCAACTATGGTTGGTTGAATCAGAGAGGATTGCACAACTTTGATGTGAGCGATGTCCATGACTTCGTGATCACAACGAATAGGCCGATTCCTGAATGGGCCAGAAGAAGTGTGATCTATCAGATATTCCCAGATCGTTTTGCAAAATCAGATAGGAAATATCCGATTCCCGATTGGGCTGTTCCCCGAAGTTGGGATCAATGGCCTGAAGGCTCATCACCCAACACATCTTTCGAATACTTCGGGGGTGATTTCTGGGGAGTGATTGAGAGATTGGATTATCTCTGTGACCTTGGAGTGAATGTCTTGTACTTCACCCCGTTCTTCAGGGCTGGATCCATTCACAGATATGACGCCGCAACTTTTGATGAAGTCGACCCATTACTTGGCGGAAATGAAGCGCTTATTGCTCTCACAGAAGAAGCACATCGGCGCGGTATGCGTGTCATTGGGGACATAACACTTAATCACTCTGGCGCAACACACGAGTGGTTCATCAAAGCTTTAGCAGGAGAATTTCCTTATAGAGACTTCTACACCTTTGATGAGGATCTTCCAACAGGTTATGAGTGTTGGCTTGGAGTTCCTAGTCTGCCTAAATTTGATTATCGGAGTGAGGAACTAAAGTTAGCGCTGATCAGTAGCGATCACAGCGTCTTACGTCGCTGGTTACGGCCTCCATTTAACTTGGATGGCTGGCGAGTCGACGTAGCGAATATGTCAGGGCGATTGCGAGAACTCGACTTGACCCACGACATCGCACGCCTAGCGCGAATTGCAGTGGAGTCGGAAGGCCCAGAGAAGATTCTTATTGCCGAACATAACCATGATGCTGCCGCTGATTTGGATGGGGATGGGTGGCACGGAAATATGAACTACACGAGTTTTCGAAATCCAGCATGGAATTGGCTTATCTCAGATTCGATGTCCACTTTTCGTCCAGCCAAGCATGGGAATTTTGTGAAACTTGGTGGGTTAGAGACAGTCGAAGTGATCAAAGAGTTCTCCACCAGGCAACCCTTTCAGACATATGCATCTAGTTGGAATCTATTGAGCAGTCACGATTCGGCTCGAGTCCGAAGTATTGTCGGCTCGAGTGAGTTGCATCAGATTGCTATCGCCTTTGCCATGACTATGCCAGGAACTCCGATGATCTTCGCCGGAGATGAAATTGGTGAAGAAGGTCTCTGGGGTGAGGATTCTCGTTCGCCATTCCCTTGGGAGAGTGAGAAAGAGTGGGATCATGCGACCAGGCAGACTTATAAAGACTTCATAGCTATCAGAAAAGCATCTTCAGCTCTAGCCTTCGGTGGGCTTGAATGGCTATTGCAAGGAGAGAATCATCTTGTCTATCTTCGCGATGATGGTAAGGAGCGGATTATCTCGATTTTGATGCGTTCTGCCGCTGAGGTTCATCTTCATGAGAGCCAACTTGAAAACAACGGATTTGAACTAGTTCTTGGCTCAACCCCTATAAGTCGCGATGGCAAGATCACTCTCAAGTTGGACTCTCCCGGTTTTTCTATCATTAGGCTGACATGAAGTGGTTCTTGGCACTGCTTATTGGTGCACTAATTTCGATTCAACCGGTCATTGCTGATGAAAAGGAGAGAGGCGAGCGAATTTACTTCGTGATGATTGACCGCTTTGAAAATGGTGAAAGCGCCAATGATCGGGGATTTCTAGCCGGGGATAGAACCGTTACTGGGTATGACCCGAGTGATATCGGTTTCTTTCACGGGGGCGACCTCAAAGGTCTGACTTCACGGATTAGCTATATAGCCTCGCTTGGATTTACGGCGATTTGGATAACTCCCGTCGCCCGACAAGTGACCGTCTCCCCAACTGCTGAAAGCGCTGCTTACCATGGTTATTGGGGTGCGGGATTTGATGAAGTTGATCCTCACTTTGGAACCATGGCGGATATGAAGGACTTCGTCGCACTTGCCCACAAGTCAGGGTTAAAAGTTTTCCTTGACGTAGTTGTCAATCACACCGGCGATGTCATTTCATATAAGGACGGCCAGTCCTATATCTCACTGGAGCAGAGCCCCTATCAAACTGTGGACGGAAAGAGATTTAGTTCCACTAAATTGGCGAACACTTCCCGTTTCCCGGCAATAACTCAGTTAGATACCTCTATTTCATTCCCCAAAAAAGTTGTTCTTAATCCGTTGATACAGAAGAGTCCGAGTTGGCTTAATGATCCTCGTAACTATCACAATCGTGGTAACTCCGGAGGAAGTGGCGAGTCAAGCCTCTACGGGGACTTTTATGGCCTTGACGATCTCTTCACCGAATCGCCGGAGGTACTTGAAGGCTGGGTAGACGTCTTTGCGCAATGGATCAACGAAGTCGGTATTGATGGATTTCGAATCGATACTTTTCGCCATGTCAATCGTGAGTTTTGGCTTCAATTCCTCCCACAGATGCGAGAGGTCGCGCGAGTGAGTGGGAAGAGCTATTTCCCCATGTGGGGGGAAATTTACGACTCAGATCCTGGGCGAATCTCGGAATGGGTCAAGAGTGCCGGCTTAAACGAAGTCCTAGATTTTCCCATCCAAAATTCATTGACTGGTTTCGTTCTTGATGAAGAGGCTCTGCAGCTTGCATTGGCTTTCGACAACGATGATCTCTATACAACGGAGAAATCCAGCGCCTCGATGAATGGAGTCTTCCTTGGGAATCACGATATGGGGCGAATCGGAGGGTTCATCTTCAATCGATTCTCTGATTCCAAAATCGCCCTAGCGAAGGATGAAATTGCGCATGCTTTGCTTTACTCGATTAGAGGTATTCCAATCGTCTACTACGGCGACGAGTTCGGGCTCATCGGTGGGCGAGATAAGGCTGCTCGACAAACTCTCTTTGCTACGAGAGTCAGTGAGTGGCAAACCCAACCGCGTGTAGGAGCAAACCCAATAAGTACGGCTTCATCTTTTGACACCACACACCCGCTGCAAGATCTGATCCGTTCTCTCTCTGATCTTCGTGATAAGTATCATGGGCTTGAGTCAGGTCCACAAAAAGTCAGGTATGCCAAGAATTCGACACTGGCTTTCTCAAGATTTGATCAAGAATCCGGTAAGGAATTGCTCTTTCTCTTTAATTCAGGGAGGGCTACGAGCAAGCTACCTATCACTTCACTCGGAATTGAAGCCCCTGATATTGCTGATCTCTTCGTCGAACGAGGCGAGGCTCAAATTTCAAAGAGTCACATCACCTTACCGGCTGTGAGTTGGTCGTTACTTACTCGACAACCAGATGGAATAAAGGGTAAATCAACAATCGAATTGCTCAAACCAACTCGTTACAAATATGACCCTTCACTCTTATTCCTTCGCGCCATGGTCAAAGGGGAGGAGTTCGTCGAAGTGGAGTTCCAATATAAAGATAGCGATAGGAATTGGAAATCTCTAGGTCGAGACTCCTCACCCACTTTTGATCCAACTGGAAAGCGATCTGGAGACATCTATCGTGTTGCACCTGCCCTCTCTAGCCTCGGGGCTCGAAAATCTTTGAGGTTTCGAGCGATACTTCGAGACCAGTCGAATTCCGAGGTGTTGAGCCGTGAGGTTCTGCTTAGACTCAGCAAATGAGCTCACCTTCTATTTTCTGGTTTAGGCGTGATCTACGTCTTGCTGACAATCCCGCACTTCTTGCCGCTATCGATGATGGTGAAGGCGTAATCCCGCTATTTATTCTTGATGAGGGTGTCGCTTCACGGGCTGGTGCGAATCGAAATGCCAATATGGTGAATTCACTCAAGTCGCTCAATGAATCCTTGGGCGGAAATCTTCATGTGGTTTCCGGTGATGTCGTCCCAACTCTCAAGAGCGTGATGAAGTTTTATGGTGCGAGATCAATCCACTGTTCAAAGGAGTTCGCGCCATTTGGTGTAAAAGCTGAGAGTGATTGCGCTGAGGCTGGAATCGAACTTCAGATCTTAGGAAGTGGCTATGCAGTGGCACCAGGACGAGTGAGAAAAGATGATGGAACTCCCTACAAGGTTTACACACCCTTCTATCGTGGTTGGCTGGCACATGGTTGGCGCGCTCCAGTTTCTGCCCCGAAGAACCCCAGTTGGATTTCACCGCAAGGTGAGATGAAATCGCTGTCAAAGATCCCGGATTGGTCGAGTGAGATTGAGTTGGGCGCAACCGGTGAAGAGCCAGCGCTAGCGAAATTCAAGAAGTTCTTGAAGAGTGGTGCAGAGGGCTATAGCGAGAATCGAAATACTCCAGGAATCGAAGGGACCTCAAAACTTAGTCCACACCTTCGCTGGGGTGAGATTCACCCACGCACGCTCCTAGCAAAACTAGGTGATTCAAAGGGGCATGAAGTCTTTCGAAAAGAGATCGCCTGGCGTGAGTTCTATGCCGACGTCTTGCACCATAACCCCCATACATCGCGCGAGTATTACGACGCCAAGTACACGAAGATGCGTTACGACAAGCCAGATGCGAAATTCAAGGCCTGGTGTGAAGGAAAGACCGGGTATCCCTTTGTCGATGCAGCTATGAGACAACTTCTGCGTGAAGGGTGGATGCATAATCGCACCCGCATGGTGGTGGCATCCTTCTTGGTGAAAGACCTGCACTTGGAGTGGCAGCATGGCGAACGCTTCTTTGCCCATCACTTGATTGACTTTGATGTGGCATCTAATGCTCATGGGTGGCAATGGACCGCCGGTTGTGGGACGGACGCCTCGCCCTATTACCGAGTCTTCAATCCAGTCGAACAAGGTAAGAAGTTCGATGCCGAAGGTAGATATATAAAGAAGTATGTTCCAGAGCTTTCCCACTTAGATGCTGACTCGATCCATGAGCCATGGGAGAGTCTTGATGGGTATTCACATGGTTACCCCGAGCGAATAGTGGATCACGCCAAGGAGAGATTGGAGTCTCTTGCTCGCCTTGAGGAGATCAAAGCGAGCAAGCCACTTCCACCAGAACGAAAATAAGTCCTGGAATTCGTTTAGACCAAGAAGTTACTGAACTGCCAAGGATCACTCTCATCGTATTTGCGATGATTCCAGCCTTTGAATAGGTCGTTTCGAGTCTTGAGTGGATCCCAATCTGCGGGTTCGGAGTGATATCCACCCCAATACTTCTCTGCGAGATCAAGCACCTCACGCCATGGCATCTGATCAGGGACCATGAGTCCGCGATCTGGATTCTTCATCGCCCACGCAACCGCTGCGTAGACAGCTGATGCAACTTGAACTGTAGTTGCAGACTGGTTCGGCACGAGTTTTCGTGAATCATGGATATTGAGAAGTGATCCGGTCCACCATGACTTGTATGAATGACCCATCAGAAGCACTCCCAGACGGTCATCACCACCGGTGATTTCGTCGTTCATGATGCGTTGGTCTTTATGCATCTGCCACTGACGCATCTCGAGTTCCTTCATCGAGACAATCGCCTCATTCGATGGACAGTAGGCGTAGTGAACTGTCGGCCGATAGAGGGCTTTCGCTCCATCCCAGACGGTGAGGTGATCGGAGATGGTGAAAGCTTCACCATGTCGAATGACCATCCCGCAGATCTCAAAGTTCGGAACCCATGACCTCACCCAGGTAGTCGCACCGGGCTGTGCGATGCAGATTTGATTCTTAGGGCCACTTTGATGTTCGTAGGCAGCATGAGGGAGCGTCTTCTCATGAGTACCCCAGCCAAGTTCTGCAGGTGCGACACCTTCTTCGTAGAAACCTTCTACTGACCAGGTATTGACGAACTCATCCCACTGCTTGGGTCTGTTCGTGACTTGAGTATCGCGTTCTGCGATATGAATGACTTTTACTGTTAGTAAACGAGCTAGATCGTTGTAGCGCTCTTCTGTCAGCGCTGATTCGACATCTTTTCCAGCCTTACCGTCTTTGAGTGCACGAGTTGCGATGTCAACGAGAGATTTCTTAACAAGATGCGAGACAAGTCCAGGATTTGCGCCATGTTCGACGATTGCAGTAGGACCAGAAGATTTCCAGGCCGCGGTAAGTTCGCGAAGTCGCATATGTCGGTAGTAGAGCGTGCGCTCAGTCGGATGACGATCTGCGCCACCGGTATATGGATCCCACTCTTCTACTGAAGTATTTAGATAAAGGACGCCGTGATCGTGGCACCACTGCAAGATGGTGTTGGCATCGATATTCCAGGCGAGATCAAGTAAGAAGTCTCCAGATTTGAGGTATTTAGAGAGCGTAGCGTCCATGTTCTCTTTAGTTATCTGAAACTGGACGAAACTAGCTCCGGCTTTGAGTGTTGAGGCGATGCGATCACGGTTGTCTTTCATATCCACGACAGTGATCTGATTCGCATCGAGTAGATGCTCTGTAAGAAGCGGCAAAACACATTGTGTAACTGAACCTGCACCGAGTACCAACATCTTGTTGGTGAAGGATTTAGCCAATTAGTTGCCTCCATTCAAGGCCTTGGGAAGCTCGACCGCCTATCGATTGAGCGAGGTAACAGTAATGCCCGATTGAGCCAATGACGACCAGTAGAGAATGGGTAGCCCGCTTCGCTTCGCCTGGTACATGGCCATGTCTGCTCGACGCAACAAGTCTCCTTGCCCGTCGGCGATGACGGCTCCAATCGAAGCGCCGACCTGGATTTCACCGATCCCTGCGAGATGGAAGGGATAAGAGAAGGCCGCACTCACCGCGGCCGCACTCTCGCTGGCTTGAGAAGAGGATGAGGTAAGGAGAGCGAACTCATCGCCACCGAGTCTGGCCAAGGTCCAATCATTTTCAATCAGACGTCCGAGACGATGAGCGACTTGTTGCAGGAGTTGATCTCCCGTCGCATGACCATAGCGGTCATTGACCGGCTTGAACCCATTGAGGTCGAGCAAGAGCAATGTCTGCCCAACTTGGACATGAGCGATTCGCTCTAAGAACGCCCGGCGATTAGCAAGGCCAGTGAGTTCATCAGTGCGAGCCATGACACTTTCGTGGTTGAGACGGTGTGCTTGATTGAGTGCGATCGCCATACGTAGAAATGAGAGCGACAAGGTGATGAAGGCAGGTATCAGAGCCTGCTTTGGCAATAGCCTCGGCGAGATGCTCGCCAAAGCAATAATCAATCCACTTCCAGAGGCAGCAAGAACAGAGATCAAGATCGGAGTCTTTTCTCGGATACCTCTTTCGGAGTGGCGATGCCAGAGACTCTCGGCGATAAGTATCAAGGAAATTACCCAGCCGATGTCCACTAGAGAAGCAAAGCGATAACTCCCCTCGGCAGAGCGAATGAGAAATATGAAGTCGGTAATTGCGAAAGTCGAAGTTGCTAAGAGTATGAAGGCATTAGCTCGATTCAATCCGGCACGGATGATTATCAAGAGTGAGGAGGCAACCAGAATCAAATCTGCTATCGGGTAGAAGAGAAGCAGGATTCCAGCTGCATTCGAGAGCTTGAATCGACTGATTGCGATGTCGAGGGTGAAGGTTGCCAAGATTGCTGACATCCCGATTGAAGCAATGAGACTATCGAGAATCTGAATTCGCTGCGCAGACCTTGCGGGGTGAAGCGTGCGCATGAGCGAGAAGAAGAGAATCGGATAGAAGGCAACATATCCAAAGTCTGAAAGAAGTTCAGGAAGCTGAAAGGTAGAAAAAGAATTCCAACTGGAGCTGAGTGAGCCAACTGTCCAGAGTGTGATGGCAAGAGCAACGCCATTTCTAGCAATCCGATCAGAAGTCCGAGATAACCAGGCTGAGATAGCAGTCGAGAGAGCGATGAGGTTAAAGAGAATTAACTCACTTAGTAAGGATTTCTCAGGGAATGCTTGGCGAACTCCTACATATCCGAGAAGGAGGAATAGTGGAACTACTCGGATCAGGGGATAAAGTGACACCCTTCAGAGTAACTTGTAACGGAATGAGAGAGAAGATGAATTCACAAAACGATTCGAAGGTATCACCACTTTCCACCTCTATCTCAAGGCGAGGTGCGCTTTGTGCGTTGGCTACATTGACTCTTGGTTTCATCCCGGCAACTGCTGTCGCCGCTTCAGGGGTACGTGTCTTGAAGAATGGCCGAATCGAAGTGACTCTCTCCAAGAACCCGGCGCTTAAGCAGGTGGGCGGAGTGGTGCGTGTAGATAATGTCAACGGTCGCTCTATAGCATTGATACGGACTGCTAAGGGTAAAAATGGATTTGCAGCTCTCGACCTTAGGTGCACCCATGAAGGAACGTTGGTCCAGCAAGATGGTACAAGTTGGATTTGCCCGAATCATGGAGCCAAGTTTGCCCTCGCCGGCGATCTCGAAATCGGTCCAGCAATAACACCGTTGAGGAAATTAAAAGTTCAGCCAACCAGCAAAGTTGTAACTATTTCTTAACTTTGCAGACTGCATTCCGCACTTTGAGCGTGGTGTTGACGTCGCCTTTAGCGATATCAACTAGCGCCACTTGTGCTTGCAGGGTGGTCTCCTTTTGTTTCTCAAGATCTGCAATCTGAGCCTCAGTCTTCAAGAACTCGGTAGCATTCTTCTCATTACGCTCGGCAGCTTTGAGGAATGCTGTTGCTGACTTTGCGTAATCCTCAGCAGCGAGGAAGTTGATGACTCCAGCAATCTGTTCACCAGTGATACCGAGATTCTTCGTTAACGTCGCTAGTTCGGGAGATGTAATCTTCCCGTCACCGATTGCTGCCTTCACTTGGATTGCCCAGTTTGCGGGAACTGCAGTTACTCCAACTGTCTTTGCTTTCGCATAGCGATCATCTGCTTCTTTTTGGCGCGCAATGGAGAGGTCGCGATTCTGTTTCGCACTCTCTAGTTCTTTTGCGGCTCGTTCATTATCAATCGGTACCTGTGCCTTTCTGGCGGCGATAGATGCATCTAAATTCTCAAGTACCTTTTGGCTCGATGACTCAGTTTCGTTGAAACTCTTTAGTGAACGAAGGTATGCAGTATTCGCTTCGAGACAATCCTTGAGCGTCCAAGTTAGACGCTTTGCTGTGACTGTTGGGTTCTGTGCGCAGACATAACTCTTACCGCCAATCTTCGCAGTGGCACCTGACTTACTGCACCGCCCATTCGCAGTATTGGCAGATGCACCTTGTGGCGCAAGCATTCCGGCAACGAGTAAAGCCATGGTGAGAGCTGAGATTGACTTGAGACGGGGCATGGGCTGATGCTAGCGATTTGATTTGGCTAAACCGTGGAAATCGGGTCACAGAATGTTGAGAAGTTTCTGTGTCCTAATCTTTCCTTTGCTTGGATTTTGCATTCATTCCAAATCTTCGGACTACAGGGCGTGGTAGAAGGCGAAGGATTAACATCAAAATCTTGTACTGCCAACCCGGTATCGAGATCGCCTTTCCGCGGTGAACATCTCGCCAAGCCGTTTCGGTCACATGATCTGCAGAAAGCCAGAGGAACTGTGGCAAGCCGGTCATCCGCATCCGACCTCGCTGATGAAACTCAGTTCGAGTAAATCCTGGACAAAGTGCTAACACTTTTACACCAGCGCCCTTGAGCTCGCCCTGAAGTGATTCTGAGAGGACTGTGAGGTATGACTTCGCAGCGCTATAAGTTCCACCAGCGATGAAACTCGCCACACTTGAGACATTGATGATGACACCTTCGCCTTTTTGAAGCATGGATGGGATTGCGCGATGAGTAAGGCGCATAGGAGTTTCAACCAAGACTTTCAAAAGTTCTCGCTCGCTGTCAGTCGAAGACTTAGTGAAACTCTTGTTGATACCAAAGCCGGCATTATTAATAAGCACATCTATACCCTGCGCCACTCTCGATTCAACGGATCTAATATCGGAATCGACAGTGAGATCTGCTTTCATGGTTTCAATGAGAAGTTCTGGATGCTTTTGGGTTAAATCGCGTCGGCGCTCGTCTAGCCGGGATATGTCGCGCGCTATAAGAATGAGATGGAAGCCTTGATCTGCAAGTAGACGAGAGAAGGATTCGCCAATCCCGGAGGTTGCACCTGTGATTAGGGCAGTGCGCCGAGTCTCTCCTCCGAATGTCACTGTCCTACCGTAGCTGCCAACGGAAGAGCAAGGTTAAGGAATCACACCACAATTGATGAGGCGTCTTCTTCTCTCATTTTCCAGCTAGAGCCGTGCTCTTCAAGGAGGGCAAGGAAAGGTTTGGGATCAAACCACTCCGGTCCGTTGACACCAAGGGGTTTCCATTCGCCACGATGAATCAATTCCATTGCGATGACTGGATTAACTGCAGTCTGCCAGACGACCGCTTGATCGCCATATTCCTTCATCGACCACTCATTATCAACGACGTTATAGAGGTACACCGCCTTGGGTTTGCCACTTTTATCCAAACCGCGAACAAGCGCACCAGCACATGTCTTACCGCGCATGCGCTCGCCCAAAGTCGCGGGATCGGGGAGCGAAGCAGTAAGTAGGTCTCTCGGTGATACCGAAATTCCTTGGACATCGACATTCTCTTTTCGGTCAAGTCCAAGCATGTTGATCGTCTTCAAGATCTGGATGAATTCAGTTCCAAGTCCGTATTTGAAGTTGACCTTCTTTGCGTCGATTTTTTGAGGGATGAGAATGACTTCCTCGTGCTCAACATTTACGCACTCGACTGGACCAATTCCTTCCGGAAAGTCGAATACTTCAAGTTCGCTAAAGGGTTCGGTTGTAAACCAACCTCGACCGTCCTCCCAGACAATCGGCGGATTGAGACATTCTTCAATAGTGGTCCAGATTGAGAATGACGGTGCAAAGTCGTAGCCCTCTATACGGATATTTGAACCATCCAAGACTGTTATTGAATCAATCCTCGAGAAGAGTTCATCATTTGCATAGCGAGCAAATACATCGCTCATCCCAGGCTCTACTCCCATACCGATGAGTGCAAAGATCTTTCGCTCGTGCCAGTTCCAATCTCTCGCGAATTGTTCATCTCCGAGTTTGACGCCAGTCTCGCGATAGGGATAAAGCGGATGTGGGCGTGAGAGCGACATCGCCATATCCATGTAATTCGTATTCTCAATTTCGCATGCAAGGAATATCGGCATGACGAATCGAGGATCGACAGCATTGATCACAACATCGGGATCGACTCTTCGGATCAGATCTCGAATGTCCTCGAGTTCAGCGGCATTTACTTCAGCTGCAGAAAATCGAGGGTCTCTTACTCTTTGAACTGCTTCTTGTGCGCGCGAGAGGGTGCGGTCTGCCACCACCATTGAGGTGATGAATGACCGCCGTGAAGCGATATTCGCTATCGATCTTCCTACGCCGCCCGCACCTATAACCAGGGCTTTCATGGAAAACAACTCCAAACGATTGGAAATGGAGCCTATCTTGCGCTTTCTTTGTTGAGCAAATCCTGAAGATTGTATGCGGGATTACAATGTGACATTCACTTTGTAATCAATGTCCCTGTAGCTCAGTGGATAGAGCGACCGCCTCCTAAGCGGTAGGTCGCCGGTTCAACTCCGGCCAGGGACGCAAACAATTGAATTCTTGATTTGCATCATTCTTAACGACTCAAGAATGTTCAATCTTGAATCGTCGAAGTGATTTCGGTGCCCACCAGTTCCATTCGCCAAAGAGGCGCATCAAAGCTGGAACTAAGAATGCTCGAACCAAAGTCGCATCAAGCAAGATAGCGAATGCGACACCGAAGCCGAGCATCTTGATAGAAGTGACGCCACTTGTTACGAAAGCAGCGAAGACGATAGCAAGGATGAATGCAGCTGCTGTGATGATCCGAGCAGACTTCTGAAGCCCAAAAGCCACCGATTCGATGTTGGAGTGCCCAGCATCATGCTCTTCCTTGATGCGAGAGAGAAGGAAGACTTCGTAATCCATAGAAAGGCCGAATGCGACAATTGCAATCAGCACCATAGAACTAGTATCAAGTGTCCCAGTATTGATGAAGTCCCCAACGAGGAATCCAAGGTTTCCGTCCACAAAAATCCAGGTGAGGATGCCCATGGTCGCCGCAAGAGAGATGAAGTTAAGGAGAACGGCCTTTATCGGAAGGAGAAGCGATCCGGTAAAGCCAAATAACATCACAAGGACTGCGATAGTCACCCAGAGCAGTACCCAACCCAAGGTCCTGGAGATTCCATTCTGTGAATCTGTGTAATCGGCAGCGACACCACCAATGAGATGTTCAAGACCGGTCGGTAATTCACGTATCTGCGTTATCAGTGCTTGACCCTCGGGACTTCTCGGCGGCATCGAATGAATGGCAGTCACTCGCACAAGTTCACCGCTAACTTGTGGTGGGCTAACTCGCAATATTCCATTGACCCCAGCAAGTTGTTTGGAGAACTCTTCGACTGATGCTGGGTCAGTCCCGCCATTTGGGAAGATCACTTCAAGAGGATTGCTCTCTTGACCCGGAAAATTATCTGTAATGAACTTTGATGCCTGGTATGCAGGATCGCTCTTAGGTAGGACTCGACTATCTACTTGTGAGAATTCAATTCCGCGAATTGGTGCGATAAAGAGTGTGAGTATGAGAGCAGAAAGGATGACGACGGGAACAGGTCGCTTCATGACAAATCTAGCGATTGCTGACCAACGTCCCTCATCACTCTGTCGTATTGCACGCTTTCGGACAAGCCCTTTGTTCACCTTCATGCCAATGATGTGTAAGAGCGCAGGAAGCGGGAAGATCGCACCAATAACAGCTAGGGCCACGACTATCGTCCCGGCATAGCCCATTGACTTCAGGAAGTTAAGTGGGAAGAAGATGAGTGAGATGAGTGTGAGCATCACGACAAGGCCTGAGAAGAAGACTGTCCTGCCAGCGGTCTTCATAGTGTTGATGATTGCGGAATCTCGGTCTGCACCACGTTGAAGCTCTTCCCGAAACCTATTGACCATCAACAACGCATAGTCGATGCCAAGACCGAGCCCAAGGCCAGTAGTGAGGTTGAGTGCGAAGATGCTCACATCAGTGAAGAGAGTGAGGAGATAAAGGCCAAAGAAAGTTCCAAGAATCGCTGTAACACCAATAACAAGTGGCATCGCTGATGCGACGAGGGCACCGAAGATGATCACCAAGAGGATGAATACCAAAGGAATTGAGATTGCTTCAGCCAGCTTCAGGTCATCTTGGATTCGGCCATTTATCGCGTTGGCGAAGATGGCATCTCCTGCTGTGCGCACAGTCAGGCCTTGGAATTCTCCTTCATAACGATCTTGGTAATAGCCACCGTTCTTATCAATCTCGGTGAAGTCTGAGGATTTCAGATAGACGAAGAGAAAAGCTGACTTTCCGTCAGTGCTCCTCATAGACGGTGGTTTGAGCGCGCTCCAATAAGAAAGGACTCGATCGGCGCTTGGCTCTGCTCTAACTTGTGATTCAAGGGCTCGAGCTTTCACTTCAACTTCGGCGTCATCCACTGAGCCAGTTGGGGCCGTAATAGTCATAACAACGAATGGGTCGGTCACGCCGAAGTTGTCTTCGAGGTACTCCCAGACTTTTGCTGAGTCACTGTTGGGATCTGAGTAGCCGCCGGTATCGAAGCGAGAGAAAACCTGTGTTCCTATCGTTCCGGCAAAGATTGTCCCGATGATCGAAAGCAGGAGTACCGCCTTGCTCCTGCGGGCGATCAGATGACCAAGTTTGGCGAACATGACTCTCCGTTCAGTTGACTACAGTGAAAACTTCAGCAATAATGTAAACAATGTTAACACCTCTTCGCAAGGGCTCGGACTACCATCATGGTGACCTTCGTGATGCCGTGATCCAAGTTGCCCGAGATCTGGTAGCAAACGAAGGTGTGAGTTCGCTCGGGATAAGAAGAGTCGCACTTCGAGTCAATGTGACCCCAGCCGCTCTCTACAGACACTTTGAGAGTCTTGAGCAGTTACGAGGTGAGGTCTCGAGTCGGGTCAGAAATGAGATGGCCGAGATGATGATTCTTGCCAGAGAGAAAGTCGGGCCCGCCACATTAAGTAAGACTCGATCACGGGCACGATTTTCTGCAATAGGAGATGCATACGTCGCGTATGCTCGAAAGTTCCCTAGGCTCTTTGAGATCGCCTTCCTCACCTGTGATGCATTGCCTGAGACAGAAGAAAGCCTTGCTTGGCGCACGCTTGAGGAATCTCTCGAAGAGTTAATCAACTCTGGCTTGTTGGAGCGAAGAAAGAGTTTGAAAGCTGCCACTTTGGCATGGAGTTCTATCCATGGGTTGGCCTCACTCGTTGCATCTCAGACCATTTCCAATAAGGAGTATCCACTTTTTAGAAAGTCTGTACTTGATGGTGTACAAGATGCAGTCTTCGCTCGGTGATTCTTAAACTGAAGAGTCATATAAGAGAAATTCTCAGATTCTTGGGGATAATCCGCGCATGAGTGAGATTCTGCCAAGCATCACCTCCGATGAGATTGACCTCGAAAATGATGATTCAAAAAGAGAAGAGGAAATCAAGGGAGATAGACCACCTCATCATGAGGCATAAGTCTCTAGTTTGAAGTGGTTGTGCTTGATGAAGAAGTAGTTGTTGGTGTCGTCGAAGTTGAGGCGTTTGACGCTGGAGTTGCAGGTGCGCTGGCAGTTGAATTGGATGAAGAAGTGGTTGAGTCGCTCTTTGAGGCACGAGAATCGGTTTTATAGAAACCCGACCCTTTGAAAACTACTCCCACACTGTTGTAGATCTTTCGCACTGGTCCTTGGCAGAGCGGACAATCTTTGATCGCTTCATCTGAGAATGCCTGAACCAACTCAAACTCATGAGCACAACTGGTGCAGAGATATTGGTAGGTAGGCATGAGCAGATTCTAGGAAAGTGATAAGAATCTGACTAATCGAAGGTGTTGCCAGCGTAGGCAACTTCATCAACTAGGGCGATAATCAGCGCATGAGATGGAAGTCAGCAATCACTACCTTGATGCTCAGCTTAGGGATTGTGACAATTGGAATCTCCGTTGCCCAAGGCGTCGAGATTCTCACCACCTCGCCAGGAGTCGATGCGAAGGTCACTATCACTCCGAATTTCGTCACGGTCACAGCTGATCAAGATCTTCTTGATTTCGGAAACCAGCTCACAGTCATCTCACCTTCAAACACAAGAGTTGATGATGGTTTGATAACGGTATCGGGTGCGACTCTCTCAGTAGGTCTAAATCAGTTGACTGAGTCCGGAGATTACTTGGTTGAGTATGAAATCCTGGTTGAGAATGAGAGCCCGCTATTTGGGAATTTCTCCTTCACTTTTGAAGCACCTCCTGTAGTTCAACCAAATACGCCAAGTCCTACACCCTCGACATCGGATCAAGGCAGAGAAGTCGGAAGTTCCACCACCGACTACCTCGTTATCGCATTACTTGTATTCGCATTCTTTGTATTGCTCTGGCTTGCTCGATTCGCTCGTTCTACCTTTCGCAAGAAGTAGAAGAGATTGATCGGTATGAATCTTCTTGCAGAGTATCTTCCAATAATCTCTGCAAGCCTGGTAATCGGTTATTTCTTTTCTGCCTCACTTCTTCTACCCGAGCGTGAAGGGCAATTCCTCGCGAGTGAGTCTTACCGTCGCTTGGCCTATTTCTCGGCACTGACTTGGTCGTTTTCGAGCGCGCTCTTGATCATTACCTCACTACGCGAAATCATCGGAACATCATTTGACCTTCAAACCTTGCGCTCTTATTTGACCCAAGTTTCGTTAGGAAGACTCCAACTACTTCAACTGCTTGTGAGCCTGCTCTTGGTAATCATCATTCGAAGAGTCAAGAGAAACGGTCCTGCAGTAGTTGCATTACTACTCGCGCTTCTAGGACTTTGCGCACCATTAATCGAGAGTCATAGTGGTGATGCGGGAATGCATGGCCTGGCAATCGGCTCGATAATCATTCATCTCTCTGCTCTTTCCATCTGGATTGGCGTTATTGCAGGATTCTTGATGATCTCGCGGGAAACTTTCATTAACGTCAATCAGCGCTGGCGAGTGATAGCTCCTTGGATCGTCATTTCGGTTCTGGCCAGTGGCTTGTTGAATAGTTGGACTCGCATGAATTTCCGAGATGCATTCGATGGAGATTACGCAAGAATTCTTACTCTGAAAGTGGCGCTGGTAATACTCGTCCTGGGCGTAGCTTGGTACTTGAGAAGAGAGGCGCTTCGCAGAACAATCAAGATGAAGCTCATTGCTTTGGAATTCGGATTCCTTGCTCTCACTTCTCTCGTTGGCAGTTGGCTCTCCAGGACTGAACCCCCAATACGTGGCGACATCCCCTCCGCAGAGGATTTACGTGCTTTAGGTCTGACGGGATTGAGGTTTCCAGATGAACCAAGTCTTTGGCGCCTTGTCATCTCATATGAAGCGGAT
>Ga0222713_10002439_pt1 | contig 19919 bp, 18 predicted proteins | sample C33_649DmetaG_FD_165061 | JGI IMG/M metagenome (GOLD analysis project Ga0222713, IMG submission 165061) | Estuarine water microbial communities from San Francisco Bay, California, United States - C33_649D | ecosystem: Environmental > Aquatic > Marine > Unclassified | place: USA: California...
AAAGCGAGAAGATCAAAAGCGCTTGAAAAAATATGAATCTGTTCTGATATGTTCCACTTGTCGGATCATTCCCTAGTTTAGGGCGCGAGGATGCGGATCTTCATCACGGGAGGAACGGGTTATATCGGGAGTCATTGTGCCGCCCTTTTTCTAGAACACGGTCATGAGGTTACGCTCTATGACAATCTCCATAATAGCCAGCCAGATATCGTTGATCGGCTTCAGGCTTTGAGCAAAAATTCTATTTCTCTCATCGAAGGGGATATTCGTGACGAAGCGCTTGTATTGAATTCCCTAAAGAGTAGCAAAGCTGATGTCGTGCTGCATTGCGCAGGGCTCAAATCTATTTCAGAGTCTATGGCTTCACCGGATCTCTATCACTCGGTGAATGTGGGAGGCCTGAGGTCTTTGACGCAGGCGATGCAGGAGGCCGGTGTCCATAAGATCATTTTTAGCGGGAGCGCCAATGTCTATGGCCCGCCTTTAGCGCTTCCTATTAACGAAGATGCACCTGTGAATCCCCAAAGCCCCTACGGAAAATCCAAACTTGAGAGTGAGTTTATTTTGAAAGATCTAACAGAAAAAAACCCAGAGTGGAGCACTTTAGTCTTGCGCTATTTCAATCCTGTGGGAGCCCATCACTCAGGACTCATCGGTGAAAATCCTAAAGGAATTCCTAATAATCTCATGCCAATCCTCTGCCAAGTGGCTTCAGGCGAAAGATCGGGCTTAGATATTTATGGACATGATTATGCGACGCCTGATGGAACCGCTATTCGTGATTATGTTCATATTGAAGATCTTTCGGAAGCCCATTTAGGGGCTCTAAATCTCATTATCAATACCCAAGGATTCAATCTCTTTAATATTGGTTCTTCCATAGGATTAAGTGTTTGGGAGATGGTTCAGTGTTTTAAAAAAATAAACTCTATCGACATTCCCTATCGCTTCGTTGCACGGCGCTCGGGTGATATCGAAGCACTCTATACATCTAATATGCGCGCAAAAAATAAACTTCAGTGGAATCCACGTCAAGATATTGAAGCCATGTGTGAAAGCGCGTGGAATTATTTTCTTCGCTCAAGGAGTAATTGACACTGAAACCCTTGGGTTATCAATGATTTTCTAGATAAGCGGGCTCTCATTGAGTCTTTAAGGCAAGGCTCTTTTGTACACGAAGTAACTTATCAATATATATTTTGATAATAGGAAAATTAAATAATAATGTTGGGGATAACCTGAAACCTAAATTATTTAAATTTTCTATCGCTAGTGTCTTTGTGGCTTTGATTAAGTCATTAGGAGAGCTTGTTGGCGTAGAATATATTATAGTCTTGGTTCACTCTAATCAAATAACATAGGCTCCCGCCCAACTTGACCCTTTCGTGATATTGGGTATCATAAGGTTTGTTAACTACGAATACTTTTATAGTAGTCAGTAGAAAACTTCTCGATTTATATTTTTATACAATATGATCTTTATCAAAAACTCTATTTAGGATAATTTTATCAATGTCGATTATCGTTACTGGTGGCGCCGGATTTATCGGCAGCAACTTCATTCTTGATTGGCTCAAACTTAATGACGAGGTGATCGTTAATCTAGATAAGCTCACTTATGCAGGAAATCTGGGAAACCTATTAACGCTTAAAGGTGATACACGTCATATTTTTAAACAAGGCGACATCTGTGATTTTGACTTAGTTGAGCAGCTCTTAACAACATATCAACCACGTGCAATTATCAACTTCGCTGCCGAAAGTCACGTCGATAGATCTATTCATGGTCCCGAAGACTTTATTCATACCAATATCATTGGCACCTTCCGTTTGCTAGAAGCCTCACGTAACTTCTGGAATCGTCTATCTGGAAAAGAAAAAGAAAACTTCCGTTTTTTGCACATTAGCACAGACGAAGTTTATGGGTCTCTTGCTAACGATACACCGCCCTTTTCGGAATCAAATCCTTATGAGCCTAATAGCCCATACTCGGCGAGTAAAGCATCGTCCGATCATTTGGTGCGAGCCTGGTATCACACCTACGGGCTTCCAGTCCTCACCACTAATTGCAGTAACAACTATGGCCCCTACCACTTTCCCGAAAAATTTATTCCTCTTCTTATTGTCAATGCTTTAGCCGGCAGGCCCCTGCCAATATATGGTGATGGTATGCAGATCCGCGACTGGCTCTATGTCAAGGATCATTGCAACGCCATTCGTCGGGTGCTGGATGGGGGTTGCCCAGGCGAGACCTATAACATCGGTGGTTGGAATGAAAAGACAAATATCGAAATTGTTCAAACGGTTTGTACGCTACTCGATGAATTGAGTCCCAAGCCCGATGGCTATAGTTACAAGGGTCAGATTACTTTCGTAACTGATCGTCCGGGACATGATCGACGATATGCTATCGACGCTCGAAAAATCGAATCTCATCTAAACTGGAAACCGGCTGAGACTTTCGAGACGGGTATCCGAAAAACAGTCCAATGGTATCTCGATAACTCCGAGTGGTTAGTTAATGTGCAAACAGGTCAATATAAAGAATGGGTAAGCAAGAATTACTCAGATCGCCAAGAATGAAAATCTTGTTGTTAGGCAAAAATGGTCAAGTTGGCTGGGAACTACAGCGTAGCCTAGGCCCTCTTGGTGAACTTATAGCTCTTGATCGACAAAGTGAAATCTGTGGGGATATTAGTAAGCTAGAAAAGATAGCAGATACGATTCGCACCTTGAGCCCTGATGTTATTGTCAATGCAGCTGCATATACCGCTGTCGATAAGGCTGAGCATGAAACTGATATGGCAAGAACTCTGAATACAGATGCTCCCGCAGCTTTAGCAAAGGCTGCCTTGGAGATTGGAGCATGGCTAGTACACTATTCGACAGACTACGTATTTGATGGAACTGGTACATGGGCTTGGAAAGAAGATGATACTCCCAACCCGCTCTCTGTCTACGGTCGCACTAAGCTTGAAGGTGAAGAAGCCATCATCTCTCTAGGAGGTAAGCATCTGATCTTTCGCACTAGTTGGGTTCACTCAGTACGGGGCCAAAATTTCACCAAGACAATCCTACGGTTAGCCCAGGAGCAGGAGGAGCTGAAGATCATCGATGACCAATGTGGGGCTCCCACTGGTGCAGACCTAATTGCTGATATTACAGCACATGTCGTTCGAGTTGCAGTAAGGGAACCCCATCTGTCTGGTATTTACCACTTATCGGCTGCTGGTGAGACTAGCTGGCATGGATATGCTCATTATGTAATTTTACGAGCTAAAGAATTCCGACCAGAGTTAGATTTAAAAACAATCTCCATCACACCTGTTTCAACAAGCACTTTCTCTTTAGTGGCAAAGCGACCTCACAATTCAAGACTAGACACACAGAAACTTCAGCAAACTTTTGATCTGACTTTGCCCCACTGGAAGTCAGGTGTAGATCGCCTTCTGAATGAAATATTATAATAGGGGAAGGAAATAAAATGACACAGCGTAAAGGTATCATTTTAGCTGGCGGCTCTGGCACCCGGCTATACCCTGTTACTCAGGTGATCAGTAAGCAACTTATACCGGTGTATGACAAACCCATGGTTTATTACCCGCTTAGTACGCTTATGCTCACAGGAATTAGAGACGTACTTTTGATTAGTACACCTCAAGACACTCCCCGATTTTTTGAGTTATTGGGCGATGGTACCCGCTGGGGTATGAATATTCAATACGCAGTACAGCCTAATCCAGATGGACTTGCTCAAGCCTTCGTTATCGGAAAGGACTTCTTAGATAACCACCCTAGTGCTTTGGTATTAGGCGATAATATTTTCTATGGTCATGATTTGGTCAAACAGTTGCGCATTGCTAATGATTGCGCTATCGGTGCTAGTATATTTGCCTATCATGTGCATGATCCCGAACGTTATGGCGTCGTTGCCTTCAATGAAAATCAACTTGCTATCAGCATCGAGGAAAAACCTGCACAACCTAAAAGCAATTATGCGGTAACCGGTTTGTACTTTTACGACGAACAAGTGTGTAGAATTGCCGCTGACATCAAGCCCTCTTCTCGGGGCGAGCTAGAAATTACTGATGTGAATCGTCGTTACTTAGAGCAGGGCCAACTGAATGTTCAAATTATGGGTAGGGGACACACTTGGCTAGACACTGGTACACATGACAGCTTATTAGAAGCAGCTGGCTTCATTTCTGCTTTACAAAAGCGTCAAGGCTTACAAGTGGCCTGCCCAGAAGAAATTGCCTTTCGACAAGGTTGGATCAATACTCAGCAATTGGCTTCATTAGCGGATCCCTTGAAAAAAACCAACTATGGGCAATATTTAATCAGTTTACTTAGATAAGGACACAAATGCCTTACCAAATAATTCATACAACCCTACCCGAAGTATTGATTTTGGAACCCAAGGTTTTTCATGATGACCGAGGCTTTTTCTTCGAGAGCTTTAATCAACGAGACTTCAGGAAAGCCATTGGTCTTGAAGTCAACTTTATTCAAGATAACCATACTAAATCTTCCCAAGGCATTCTTCGAGGACTACATTATCAAATTCAGCATCCACAAGGTAAACTTGTTAGAGTTGTAAAAGGCACCGTGTTTGATGTCGCCGTTGATCTACGCCGTTCATCACCTAACTTTGGTAAATGGACGGGCGTTCTGTTATCTGCAGAAAACACAAGACAGCTGTGGATTCCGCCCGGGTTTGCCCATGGCTTTTTTGTCATCAGCGATGTAGCTGAATTTCTCTACAAAACGACAGACTACTGGTTTCCAGAATATGAGAGAAGCTTGCTTTGGTGCGATCAAACTGTGAATATTCAGTGGCCTTTTGTTGGTGTGCCGAAGTTAAATGGAAAAGATGCAGCGGGTAAATTATTTAGTGACGCAGATTGTTTTGAATAATTGAATATATGTAAGACACAAGAAGATAAGGAAAAATTGAGAAATGACTTTGATTTCTTTTTTCGAAGCGAAACAGTCTATAGGTAAGAATATTACTTACCTATTTATAATTCAATTTATAAGACTATTGCTTCCATTCGTATTGTTGAGGGTTCTTATAAAAGTATTAACTAGTGAACAGTTCAGCGTTTATATATATACCATGGCTTGTGCAACATGGTTATCTACTTTTGTCGAGTATGGGTTTAACACATCAGCAACGCGGCGCATTGCTAGTTGCGATAATTTAGAAGCCAGAAAAGAAATTATTATTCAGACTCAAATTGCTAAGGTTTTATTGTCGACAATAACACTAGTCTTTTTAGCTTGGTCTACATTGGGAATGTCAGTATTCTCGCCATATCCAGAGTGGGCGCTTACCGCATGGCTTATTGGTGTGCTAATAGGTATTACACCAACATATTATTTCCAAGCTACATCTCAATTATCATTACCTGCGTTATTGGAGGTCGGGGGCGGATTAATTACAATAGCTGGTGTTTTCTTACTCATTGATGACTCAAGCGACTTCCCCTTATTGACTATTTTGCTAATTTTAGTTCGTCTTGTGATTTGGAAAGTACTCGAAAAGAAGATGTATGTCGAAAATGAAGTTCGCACACTTCGCTTTTATCAGATAAATAAAGGTATACTTGCATTAAAAGATGGATGGAATATTTTTATCATCCAAGCCGGGTCAAGTATATATACAACTTTCAACGTAGTACTTCTAGGTGGCGTATCAACCGCTTCCGCTGTCGCAACATACGGATCGAGCGAGCGAATGATTCGTGTAAGCCTTGTTTTCATAAATCAAGTCTCTATGGCTATTTTTCCCTGGTTTAATAAGTTAAAACATACAGATCCGATTAAACTCTTCAAAATGCGAAGAGTTTCTATATTATATTTTGCTACTGGTGGGCTGTTCATTATTCCTTTAATTTGGGGGCTATCACCTTTAATTAGCGATATTCTTTTTCTTGGGAATATTCCCGATCTTAGTCTTAATCTACGAGTTATGGCTTTTGTAGTGCCCGCAATTGCAATTAACAATGCACTCACACTACAATTTTTTACAGTAGACCTCAATGAACATTTAGTGATTAAAATTATCCTTACTGCAGCTCCAATAAGTATTATTTTGGGATACTTTTTATCTAAAAACTATGGAGCTCTAGGTATGGCTACAACTTGGGTTGGCATCGAGTGGGCTATTGTCGCAATGCTTGGATTTCTCATTCACTATCAACATAAATATAGGACACTAAATTCTTGACACCTAATTCTACAAAAATAAGGCTCATTAATAGCCTAGTACGACTTCATTGCGATAAGGCAAAACACAAATTCATGCGGGGGACAACACTAAATTATCGAAAATGCATTGAGATGGTGGGGCAATGGTACTCAGAATTCTAAGCCAAAAATTCATGGGATCCCTTTTTTCTCACTACAACTCAAATAGAGATACATGAATATGTTATTGTGAAGAGGGAATCTATCATGGACAAATTAATTTACCTAAGTAGCGGGGCAACAGTTACGCTTCCTCTCTGTATTAAAGCATCGCAAGGTGACGTATATCTACTACGCTCAATGAGTAGACATCGCTCTTTGAGTTCTGTATGAAAATAGTTGCTGTGGTTCCGACCTATAATCGTAAAGATGCCTTGATGAAAAACCTAGATTGTCTCTTGAAACAAAGTAGATCAGTTGACAAGATTATAGTCGTTGATAATGCAAGCACACCAGAAACCAAATCTCTAATGGCATCAGCTGGGCACCTAACAAATCCAAAAATAAATTATGTTCAATTATCTAAAAACGTTGGTTCAGCGGGTGGCTTCAAAACCGGAATGGAAGTTGCAATAAGAGAGAATGCCGATTGGATATGGGGAATGGACGATGATGCCTTCCCAAGATTCAATGCCCTAGAAGAACTACTAACAGCAAATGTATCTGCAACATATGACTGTCTTTGGAGTAATGCTGATGAGGACATATCGTTCGATGGCCCAATAAAGAATGTAAATCATCTAATGTTTGTTGGTTTTTTTGTATCAAAAAAACTCGTAGAAACCATAGGATATCCAGATACAGAATTCTTCTTGTATCATGACGATACTGAATATAGTAATCGAATTATTAAAAACGGTTATACAATCGTAAAAGTTCGAGATTCTATAATTGATCATATGTCCTATGATCAGCGCTATAAGCAGCCAAAGATGTATAAATTCCCGTTTGGTAGTTTTAGCGTAATGTTTTGTGAGGAATACAGGCTCTACTATATTTATAGAAACACTTTCTATGTTCGGCCAACTGGCGTCTCGCAATTAAAATATCTCATAATCAATACCTTTATTAACTACCCTTTGTACTTAATCAATAGACCAGGCAAATCGTTTGTGATTCTTCTTGCCACTTACCATTGTATTATCGGGAGGCGTGGCGCAGTAACTCTACCCCCAAGCTATTATATAAAGTAATTGAAGATTATAAATTTTGGTTTATTAAAATAATTAATTAAATAAGAATATTTCACATCAATCCTATTTAATCACAATACATTTCTTAGAATATAATCTCAATAAGTTTACGATTAAGCCCCCTGGTTATCTAGTCAATTAAAGTAGCCATTTTCAATGCGTCTTTTCTATTTTATGATCTATGGGGCGGAAGATAAATTATGTTATTAGAAGAGTCAAAAAATAATAATATACTTTCATACTCGAGTGTGTGTGCAGTTATCGTAACTTACAATCCCTCAAAAAAACTCGACGAAAATATACGTGTGATCTCTAGCCAGGTTGGGAAGATAATAATAGTAGATAATGGGTCTAAAATCACGGGATTAAATTATTTAGATAAGGTATTAATTAATCACAACGTCCAACTGCTTAACCTGGCTAGTAATCAGGGAATTGGGACAGCCCTCAACATAGGCATTCAATGCGCAAGTGATCAAGGTTTTTGCTGGGTGGTTACATTTGATCAGGATAGTTTGCCAAGTGAAGACATGATGAAAGAAATGATCGACACTCTAACCCTCGCTAAAGATGAACGAATAGCTATAATTGGACCCACTTTAGTCGATATTGATGTTGGCACCCCGCTAAATAAGTCTGTAGATTCGATGCGAGATAATGTCTATTTACCATTGACCCTAATGGCGTCAGGTTGCCTAATGAATATCCTTTGTTGGAAAGAAGTTGGGAGATTCCGTGAAGATATGTTTATCGACTATTTGGACCACGAGTACTGTCTTCGTTGTACTAATCTTGGATGGAAAATTTATCAGAGTAAGTCGTTTCTTAATCATAAACTTGGCGCTATGAGAAGTCATCGTCTTTTGGGATTATTTAACTATAATACCTCTCATCATCCCACTAGTCGCAGATACTACATTACTCGCAATAGAATATTGGTATGGCGCCTATATATTTTTATATATCCCCTTTGGGTGGTTCGAGATATGTATGCTTTTATAATTGAGACGATAAAAATTGTGCTTGCAGAGCAATATAAACTACTTAAGTTAATAGCAATAGGATGCGGCATAGTCGATGCAATCTTTAGGCGAAAAGGTAAGCACAATTACAAGTTTCTATCATGATGACTTCGTTGATTAATTTGTAGTATCTGTTCTTTATTATTAATAAATTGATGGTTGTTTTGAAATGTTCCAAAAGCACACTAATCTTAAATTATCTTATGAAAAATAAATTACGTACTTTGTTTTACCCTCTATCTATAAACTTTTGGCCCTTGTTATTGCTGGTGTCACAAAAGGCCCTAGTTCCTTTGGGTCTGATACTTGTAAATATAGGAGACAATCAATACCGACGAAATTTACTTGTCTCAACAGTAATGCTAATTATGGGTGCTGTTACATTATTCTTCCAGCAGACCAACGTCAATGCATGGAATCATTACTTAGGCTTCGCCCTATTTTTACTATCCCTGCCCTTGATTAATTACACAATAGCGCAAAATCGAGAGCAACTTATTAGAGGCTTAGCGATCCTGAGTTTATTTAATTGCGTCATGGCCATTGTTGTATATTCAATCTCAATAGATCTGTCAATTTATCGCGGGCTTAATCGAATAGTTAACATTTACGGCATAACTGATAGAGTATATTACGAAACAACAAGTCTTTTGATTATTATAAGTCTTCAATTTATTCACAACAAAGTCTTTAGATGGATATCCTACGGTATTGTGGGTCTTTATTTAATATTTATTGCGAAAAGCTTATTTGTCATACTTTTGTTTCTCATAAATAAATTTTTATATGTGCTCAAACAAGGGTCGGTATTGAAGCGCCTAGGAATATTTATCTTCATTGTACTTTTAGGTATTATTGCGCCGACTATCATTTCTGTAATTAGGGCCGATGCGGTAGATAGTCTAAATTGGAAACTATTACAATTTACCGAAATACTTAACGATACCTCAGCGCCGATCATAGGCTCAGGTTGGGGATATACCATCGATGGCATCGTCAAGACAGCTACTCAAGATTACCAAGTTGAAATGCAATTACCAATGCTTGTGAGGCAGATTGGATTTTTAGGAGTATTTATCTATTTGACAGGCATATTCATATTAATTCGAAGCATCAGCGTCAACCTGGGTATCTCGATATTACGTTGGGCTATGTATGTGGCAATTGGCTTTAATAATCCATGGTTATTTCTACCTTCATGGTACATGACAGCATGCCTCATGTTTAACGAATTCGATCATAAAAAAATATGAATCAATATCTTGCATTGACAATAGTAATAGCGGTATCTTTTAGATGGTATTGGTAATCTATCTTAAAAAAAGTAAAAAATAAATTATGAATGAAAAATCATCCAAATATCATGACTTTTATGAGAAAGGTTATGTTAAGTTACCTTTCAAACTAAGCGAAGAATTAGTTGATGCTGCTGTCAATGAAATTGGAAAAAATTATAATTATGGGAGTGCTGATTATAACCTAAATAATAGGGTCGAGAATGCATGGACATTCTCTCGGTCGGTAAGACAAATTGCGAGTGACCAAAGAATATTGGATTTTTTGGCAGAAATTTTTCATGGCGAAGCTTTTCCTTTTCAAACCCTCAATTTCGAAAAGGGATCCGAACAGAAATTGCACAGCGATTTTTACCATTTCGCATGTTCAGAATATGACAAAATGGTTGGCGTTTGGGTAGCCTTAGAAAATATAGATCCAACTTCAGGCCCACTAAGAGTCGTACCTAAAAGCCATAAATTACCTTATCTATTTCCGAAAGACCTTAATTTAAAGATTGGCACGAAGAAAAACCCATATGAATACTATAAATACTATGAAAACTGCATAGAAGAATTAGTAGCCAGAGAAGGTATGCTGAGTGAGGTAATTGTCTTGCAAAAAGGAGAAATATTGATTTGGCACAGTAATCTCATTCATGGCGGAACTCCGATCGAAGATCCTTCAAAAACTAGATTGAGTCAAGTTACTCATTACTTTCAAAAAAACCGCTTGTACTTCACGCCGATTCAAAGTCTAAAAAATTTACTTTTTAGACGGTACAGAAACCCTTACAATATCCTAACTGGTCAAAGAATTTATCATTTCTAAAAGAAGAATATTTATACTTTTAGAACCTGTGGATATAATATGCAAATACAAATTAAAATAAAATTTCTTATTTTAGTTTGTGTTGATAGCATTTACTGATGAACACTATCGTATTAATGTGTTGTCATAATGGATCAAAATTTTTGATGGATCAAATCGATTCAATTCTTAAACAAACCTGCCCAGTTTCAGAAATCTGCATCCATGATTTTGGTTCTACTGATGGTACATACGAAATAATTAATAAAGTAAACCAAATAAACAGAGATTTATTTAATATTAAGAGGCATGAAGACGTACCCGGTGCTAGTCTTTCTTTTTTTCAAGCTATATCCATATTAGCTAAGCGCATAAAGGATGATGATTGCGTATTTTTTGTTGATCAAGATGATGTTTGGTTGCCACACAAAGTCGAATTGATGCTCAATGAATTCAAACGTATTTTTGCTTCTTCTGCTTCTGGCCAGATAGCAATTTTTCACGATGTCAAAGTTGTAGATCAAAATCTTGTTGAGTTGAAACCAACTTACTATACCGGCGATCCTTTTCTGATACCACGTGATCTAAATCCAGAAAGGCTTCTGTTGGCAAATCCGATTGTAGGAAATAGTATGGCCATTTCTGGTCGCTTGCTTCGTAAAATTGCGACAATATCGAATCCTTCAGATTATATAATGCATGATTGGGCGGCGGCTTTGTTTGCAAGCCATCTAGGATCAATAAGTTTTGTGCCGGTTGTGCTTTCGCTCTACAGACAACACTCTGCGAATCTTATAGGTTCTTATGGTAGAGACAGGTCATTCAATATTTTAGGTAAAATATGTAAATTATTTAGACTTTCTAAAAAAACTGGTCGCCAAGCACTGGCATTCGCCCAACATCTTGATGAGTCATTTGAAAACAATACCCTGCTTAAGCATCTCGCTAAAAGTTCCAAAGCTAAAGGCTATGCATTGTTATCAATCAGCGCCTTTCGTAAAGGTCCCACTTATAAACGGAAGATGTTAGGATTATTTATTGGTTGGCATTCCATAGCTTATGTATTGATACGACGCAACTAAGTATGGCTGAAAAATAATGAAGATTGCATTGATTGGTACCGATGGACTTCCTGCAAGATACGGTGGTTTTGAAACATTTGTAGAACAACTAGCCCCTCGCCTAGTTACTGAAGGTCATATTGTCCGTATTATTGGTTCTTCTAAGGGACGAATCTCCGGAATAAAACCACAAATTCATGGTGTGGAGATTATCAACATTAATCTCTCAGCAAATGGCGTAAGTTCGGTTCTGTTCGATTTATTAAGTTTTATTCGTGTGATGTTCTGGGCAGACGGCATTATATTGCTTGGTATTTCAGCAGGTATTTTTTTACCTGTGATGAGACGTTTCACAAAAAAAAGTAGGCTAGTTATTAATATAGACGGAAAAGAGAGTCAAAGAAGTAAATGGAATAGTTTACAAAAATCTTTCGCATCGTGGAGTGAGTTAGTAGCTGTGCGAAGCGCGCCTGCAGTTGTAGCCGACAACGAAGGGATCGCTAAAATTTTATCCGATCGTTACCAGCGCCAAGCTTCGGTTATCGCTTATGGCGGAGACCATGTTCAGAGACTAGATACCGATACTGCTGACGAAATACTTCGGACTCATTTCTCTCTTACCCCTTCTTCCTATGCGCTTACTGTTGCTCGAGCAGAGCCAGAAAATCACATCATAGAAATGATCGAGGGATTTCTCAAATCTAAAATCCCTACCTACGCCTTAGTGAGTAATTTCGATGCAACTCCCTATGGTCGAGCTATAAAAGACCGCTATCAAAATGAAAGACGAATTTTAATGATCGAATCTAACTATAAAGCTTCTGATCTAGCAAGTCTACGTTCTCGTTGTCTTGTGTATATCCATGGGCATAGCGCTGGAGGAACTAATCCATCTTTAGTAGAGATGCTGCCTTACGCCCGCCCAATTCTGGCTTGGGATTGTGAATTTAATAGATTCACTTTGCACGATGAATGCGGGTACTTTAATAGCGTATCTAATCTTACTAAATTATTAATGTCCGAGCAGTTCAGAAAATTTATACCGAGTACGGGACTTATTACTGATCCTGCATATAATTGGAATTGTATAACTTCAAGTTATATAAAACTTATCAAATCACTACCCGTTCGAAGTCAATAAAATTAGACGGAGCCGTAGAGCGTTAAAACTACACCATAACCAGGATGATATAATAGCCGTCTATGAGTAACCACTTATGAGCTCCTACGAACCCCACATCAATTATAAGCATCTAGATGATTTGAGTATATTTGCCCGGCAGTCATTTATGTCGGCGAAGCCATACGAGCATATTATTATTGATAATTTCCTACACGAAAAGTCTTATGCTGCAATACTGTCCAATTTGCCCTCCCCGAACGAGAATAAACATTCTAGCGACTATATATTTGCTAAAAATAAATTTGAGAACCCATTATTCGATGCTGACAATAAAATTTTAGGTGAACTTAGGCAAGAATTGATTGGGGAGAGATTTTCAGGTTTTCTAAAGTTACTCTATGACAAGGATATTTTTATCGATCATGAATTTATAGGAGGCGGCATCCATCACGGAGGCTCGGGCTCATTTCTAGATATGCATGCAGACTTCAGCCGTCATCCAGTTCGTAAAGACTGGCTACGTGAACTTAATATTCTTCTATACCTCAACGAAGGATATAGAGAAAGCTGGGGCGGACATTTGGAGATGCAAAATATGTATACCAATATGACCGGTCGGATAGCTCCTTGTGGAAATCGTATGGTGATTATGCGCACAAAAGAATATACCTTGCATGGCTACAAGCCAATAAAGTTTCCTACTGGAAGATACCGGATCTCAATTGCCTCTTATGCCTATTCTATAAACTCTGACTTTGACTCAATTCCCGATCATTCCACTCTCTGGAAACCCAATGCAATATCTAAGCAACTCGTGGCCCAAGCAATGCCTTTATTAATTAAATTAAAGACAAAAGTATTCGGCAGCAGTACTGTCAAAAGATCAAAACGGTAGCAATTCAGGTAGATATTTGTGATTCTCAATGATAAAACAATAATGTTCCTTATATATTAAGGTTTAAAGAAATTGGCCAACCACTAAATTGGCCAATTTCTTTAATTTGGTGGAGCTGGCGAGAATTGAACGCGCGCCCAAGATGCGTCCTGGCAGGATTCATCCACAGGCTTGGTTCACTCAGATCCAACACTGGGGGGAGAGGGGCGGGATTAATGCGCCCTTCTAGAGAGGATGTTCTCTAGATCTCATGATTCGCCGAGAACCGTTCGAATCCCCCTGAGATTAAAAAATCTTGAAATATCCAAAGGTACTTTTGTTGCATAAAGACGGTTAATTAGCAAACTATAAATACAGCTAATATTATCATCACATTGATTTCCCGAATCGGACCTACAAAACCCAATGTTTTTATTATCATTGATGTGCAATAACTGATCACCTTTTATGAGTAAATAATAGACTAATGGAGGTTAATAAGTAATAATAAATGCTAACAATAAAAGTAACTTATAAAAATGTCCAATCAAAAAATATATGATTATTTGATAGTTGGCTCAGGTTTTTTTGGTGCAATCTGCGCTTATGAATTAGGAAAACACGGTAAGAAATGTCTTGTGCTTGACAGACGAAATCATATTGGTGGAAATTGCTATTCCCAAAATATGGATGGCATAAATATTCACAAATATGGCCCACACATATTTCATACATCAAATGCGAAAGTTTGGAAGTGGATCAATCAATTTGTAGAATTTAATAATTTTAGACTGACACCCCTGGCAAACTATAAGGGGGAAATCTATTCTCTCCCTTTCAACATGTGGACTTTCAATAAGCTATGGGGCGTTCGTTCTCCTGCTGAAGCTGAAGAGATAATTAGAAAGCAGTCGATTCATATTGACGAGCCAAGTAATTTAGAGGAACAAGCGATCAAACTTGTGGGAATAGAGGTTTACAATAAATTAATTAAGGGCTATACAACAAAACAATGGATGCGAGAGCCCTCTTCACTGCCCAAAGAAATAATAAAACGTCTACCTGTGCGATTGACATACGATAATAATTATTTCAATGATCTATACCAAGGAATCCCAATTGGGGGTTATACACAAATTTTTAAAAAGCTTTTATGCGATACAGACATTAAGCTTGGAGTAAATTATTTATTAGACCGAGGGCATTGGAATAGCCTCGCATCAAAAATTATCTATACCGGTCCAATAGACGAGTTTTTTGATTACGAGGATGGGGAACTAGAATATAAATCTACAGACTTTGATCACAAGCAATTTGATCTTGAAAATTATCAAGGCAGTGCAATTGTCTATTATACAGACCTAGAAACTCCATTCACTAGAGTAATTGAGCATAAACATTTTGAGTTCAATAAAACCCCCAATACTCATGTGACATGGGAGTACCCCAAAAAATATAAAGCCGGTATTACAGAAGCGTACTATCCAGTTAATGATTCGATTAACAATCAACTATACCTAAAATACAAAAACAGATCGCTTGGATTAAAAAACACATATTTCGGCGGTCGATTAGCAGAATATAAGTATTATGATATGCATGATGTTATTGATCGTGCACTTAATTTTGCAGATAGTCTAGCCATAGAGTAGTAATCTATTATGTTCCACCCTGTTTCTAAATTTAGTTGCTATAAGACCCTTTATACTATTATCTATGTCTTACCATGCGCCTGGTATCTATAGGGATAACCATGAATCAATATAACTCCTCTAAGCGAATTCTAGTAACAGGCGGCGCAGGTTTTTTAGGATCACATCTATGCAGAAAGCTCCAAAGTGCGGGCCATGAAGTAATTTGTCTGGATAACTTCTATACGGGTTCAAAGAGTAATATTGAAGACCTTCTTGATCATCCCCGCTTCGAGTTAATACGCCACGACGTAACGTTTCCTTTCTACGCTGAGGTGGACGAAATCTACAATTTAGCGTGCCCAGCATCTCCTATTCATTATCAGAACGATCCAGTACAGACCACTAAAACAAGTGTTCACGGGGCAATCAATATGTTGGGCCTATCAAAGCGAGTCAAAGCAAAGATTTTCCAAGCATCGACCAGTGAAGTATATGGCGATCCTCAAGTTAATCCTCAGACTGAGAACTATTGGGGTAATGTAAATCCCATTGGTCCTCGCTCCTGTTATGACGAAGGTAAACGTTGTGCAGAAACACTGTTTTTTGATTACCACCGACAACATAATATACAAATCAAGGTTGCACGTATTTTTAATACTTATGGGCCCCGTATGGATCCTAATGATGGGCGAGTAATCTCTAACTTTGTTGTACAGGCACTTCAAAATAAACCCATTACTATTTATGGCGATGGCAATCAGTCACGTTCTTTTTGTTATGTCGATGATTTGATTGAAGGCTTTATAAGATTAATGAATACCCATTCGAATATTACTGGGCCCGTTAATTTAGGGAACCCTAGTGAATTAACCATGAATGAAGTAGCTACCAAAATCATAAATCTAACTGGCTCTAAATCTAAAGTTATTTATCAACCTCTCCCAGTTGATGATCCCAAAAAGCGTCGGCCTGATATTACTCAAGCAAAAAATCTACTTAATTGGGAGCCTCGAGTAAATCTTGAAGACGGCCTTAAGCTAACCATTATTTATTTTGATTCACTGCTAAGGAAATTATGAATATTCTAGTTACAGGGGGTGCTGGTTACATTGGTAGTCATGCTTGTAAAGCGCTCGCCTTGGCTGGGTATACTCCAATTAGTTTTGACAATCTTGTATATGGCCATGAATGGGCAGTTCGCTGGGGGCCGTCCGAACAAGGAGATATTATTGATCGAACGCGCTTGGATTATATATTTAATCACTATCGCCCAGAGGCGGTGATGCACTTTGCAGCTTATGCATACGTTGGTGAATCTGTGTATGATCCAGGTAAGTATTATAGTAATAATGTTGCTGGAACATTGACGCTCATCGAATCTATGCTTGACCATGGGGTTAAAAATTTAGTCTTCTCAAGCTCGTGCGCTACCTATGGAATCCCGGAGAGTTGGCCTATCCAAGAAACTCAACAACAGATGCCGATCAATCCCTACGGTGCCTCCAAGATGATGATCGAACGAATTCTTAAGGACTTTGATCATGCTCATGGATTACGTTCAATTTCATTACGTTATTTCAACGCTGCTGGTGCAGATCCGGATTGTTTAATCGGAGAAGCGCACTATCCAGAAACACATCTAATTCCATTGATATTTGACGCTGTTAGCGGTCTGAAAAAAGCGATTACAATTCACGGCAACGACTACAATACACCAGATGGAACCTGTATCAGAGACTATATTCATGTTAGTGACATAGCTAATGCTCATGTTTTGTCAATGAAATCATTGAAGGAAGGTTCTCCCAGCGAAACATATAATTTGGGCAATGGCAAAGGATTTTCTGTATTAGAAGTCATACAAGCGGTTGAGCGCGTTGTAAATAAAAAAGTACCATACGAAATTGGGCCTCGTCGAATTGGAGACCCTGAAGTTCTAGTCGGAGATAGCAGGAAGGCTACTGAAAATCTAAATTGGCGACCTATCTATGGCGACATTGATAAGATTATTGAAACGGCTTGGCGCTGGTATAATTCAGAGCAAAGAAAAAGTGGGATCAATATTTAGTTTCTAATGGTTAAATACGACAGAATTGCTTATAGAAACGCAGAGTTATTCAGGTCCCGTCAAGTTCATGGATTTTGATTGGTTAATGGTAGGTACACTTATTTAAGAAAAAGTAAATAAGATGTCATTACAATTATTGATACAATATTTTATAGACAAACGCCAAACAAATTATAAAAAAAGAGCTTTATTTTTACTCCAATAATTATGATTAGGTTTTTTATTACTTCTACGCCTATTCATATACATGCATTGAGATAAATGAAATACGAAAACACTCAGAAAAACCCAATTCTAGACAAGTCTAACTATTAATATAATTTCTATGATCTTAAATTCTCATAAGTCATTTATAACATTACAAATCAAACAGTTTATTCCACTCTAACCAAAAATCTGGGAAAGTCTTATTGACACAGTAGGGATCTAAAATCATTCCGCCAGTTTTCAGCGCTCCAAGTGCAGCAGCGAAAGCAATTCGGTGGTCTCCGGATGGGTCGAAAACCTCGTTAGGCCTATTAGCATTAGTTCTTGGTTGGATAATAATCTCAGAATTGTAGCGAAGTTCACTTGTGCTGCCCAACCAATGGACCAATTCTTTAATTTTTTCTATACGATTACTTTCCTTGTCCGGTAGCGTTTGTAGACCCCTTAGGTGACTTCGTTCTGGTCCTAGCACACAGGCAGCAGCTAAAACGGGAGCTAAGTCTGGGCAAGAAGAAAGATCCTCGCTGATCCCATATCTAATCTTTCCTTTAATATGTAACTCCCCATCGATCCAGCGATATCCAACAGAAGATCTAGATAGAATCTCAAGTAGAAATTGATCTCCTTGCAATATCTTTTCATTGAGCCCTTTGATACATAGCGGAATTCCTTGAGTAGCACTCGCTAATATAAAAGCTGCTGCGCTACTCCAATCACCTTCAATGGAGCAACTTCCCGGAGAAGTTAAACCACCGGGGATTTTCCACTGATTTGATTCTATGGACTGTACGCAGCCAAATATCTTCAACCAATGTGAAGTCAAATCAAGATAGGACTTGGAGATGATAGGTTTAGTAAAGTGAATCGTTCCACCGAATGGATGATGGGCTATAGATAGAGCTAGGGCACTGACCCACTGACTCGATATGGAAGAATCAATATGAATTTCGACTGGGCACCTTGGCAGTGAATGAGGAACTACCTTAATGCTATTGGTCTCTTGTACGATGGATACTCCCAAAAGTCTTAGAGCATTAATCAATCCATCAAGAGGGCGATTGAGAAGTCGCTTCCGACCATAAAATCGAACAGAAGCTTTTCCGAAAAGAGATAAATGAGATAAAAGTATTCGTAGCGATAGACCGGATTCAGCCAAATTAATCTCTCTTTCCTCAGAAGATCGAGTAAGGGGACCAGAAATATACAAGGTGGTTGAATCTGAAAATCTAATTGAGGCACCAAGCTGCTCCAGTGCTCTTAGCATCACGGCGGTATCATCAGATCTGAGTATGTTTTGAATTCTAGTTGTCTCACTTAATTCAGCACTCAACAGCAAAGCTCTTAATGTTGAAGATTTACTTCCCGGTATGGAAACGCTACCAAAACGACTCAGGTTTTGTGGCAGAGCAACTAAGTCGTAGGTAATAGATGAAGACATATATTAAAGTGTAAATAGGAAAGTCCCCTTCATGAAATATTCCTATTCGACCAACTTTTCCAATCTAAGTTCTTTATATAGACTTTGTCTATGGCGTCTTTTTTTCTCTGCAGTAACAACAATACCCACAATTGCGCAGGTAAAGAAGACTTTCCCTATAGATTTGATTCCAGATACTTATCGAACTCAGATTATAGCACTTGTCGAGCGATCTGATTTTCAATTTCAAACCTCAACAGCGCCCAAAAAAGTCAAGCTTTCCACCATGGAAATACTCTTTAATCACCCCAGAATGAGTGCGGCCATGTGGAGACACTGTCAGTTCGCCCCATCCTTTTTTGCTTTTGAAGAAACGCCTAATACTTTTTTTATTGACGACACCAAAGGACTCACTGGTCGTTTAGTTTTACTTTTTTCAGTACCAGGCCATCGTATCTATTGGGTACAAGGTAAGGTCGAGGCGGGAAGACTTAAGCCTTTCGCTCCTGAAGTTAGTGCCCAGATGATCACCTCTTATCGCTATTGGGAGACAAATCAGGGATTTCAGACTCAATTAGACACATGGACTAAACTAGATAATCCTCTGCTCGGCTTTCTTGCACAGCCTTTTCATCGATACGTTCAAGGCCGACAAGATGAGTTTATTGGCTATATCAATAGTAATATTGCCCTCTTTGGAGAGAGCATTGAGCTGAACTCAATTGAGTTTCGAGATTCCGATTTGATTTTAGCTGACCCGCGCATTCAAAGGGATTTTACTCGACTCTACTCAAAGTTTCCTTAAAAGGACCATTTAGTTTTCCTCATTTACCCAATCAAACCTAAACTTATTTAATACTAGTCCTTAACAAGATGGAGATTTCGATATGAATAAAATAGGGCTTCTTGGAATTGTTGTTTTTATTGGTCTTGGATACCTTATGTCGAGCCATAAGAATCGAATTGATTGGAAAACAGTAGCT